>ENA-UESS01000901-UESS01000901.1-human-gut-metagenome-genome-assembly--contig:-NODE-901-length-13103-cov-9.623369_pt1 | contig 13103 bp, 7 predicted proteins | sample MGYA00243004_ERZ508005 | MGnify/ENA primary metagenome ERZ508005 (study PRJEB26167, sample SAMN06115471) | human gut metagenome | host: Homo sapiens | place: China:Guizhou | collected 2016-06-29...
TAAAGATGGATGTATACAGAATGTTTCGTACAAAGAGTATGTATGTAATATGGATTATATTGCTGGCATCAGCACTGCTTACCTCATTTCTTTCAAAAATAGATTATGATGCAGTTAATAAGGAATGGGAGCAACAACAGGCAGATGACAGCAACAAGGAACAGCTTTCGCAGCAGAATACAGATAATGTCAATATTATTGTTACCTTTAAAGCGATCGGCTACGGAAACCATCAGGCGGGCAGCTTCTATCACCTCCTGCGGACGGTAGTAATCTTTCATTTCCGACCAGCTGGACACCTGGTACACATCTTCCGCCGGACGGGCACAAAATACTGATTCGTGTGTCCCCTGCTGGGTCAGGTTCTTCGGCGAGTTATAAATAGAGTTCGCCAGATTGGTCCAGGCAGCCTGTACCACCGGATCATCAACGCCATAACGGGCTTTTACATACTCCTTCAGCCACTCTTCCTTCGTGAACCGGTCGGGACGCCAAGGCAGCTCCATCACCAGCTCGTACATCACCGGATTGTTTTCAATCCCTTCAGGAGTCATTCCCACCCCTTTCAGCGTAGCGCTTGCATGCGGATCGGCTTTGGCAAGATAGAAGTTATCGATCACATTGTCCATCTTTCCGTGCAATCCCACATTGCCACCATAATTCAAAAGCATACAATAGATCCAATCGTGCTGCCCGTATCCGTTCTTGCGATACCACTCGGAAGTAGAATCTCCCCACTGCGGACGGCACTCACTGGTCAGGTCAAGTATCAGCAAATCTCCAGCTTTCAGGTTCTCAATCATCTTGGGACGCGGATTTGCCTGCCAGGCCTGAGCCACCCAGACAGCCTTCGGATTGGCCTTCTTCATAGCTTTCATCACTGCCTTACCGGCTGCATCGAGGTCGACACCTGCAGTGTTTCCCCCTTCGTGAAAGGGGTCCATGGAGTAAAAGTTAGCTTTGCCGTACAGTTTCTCAAGTTCTTTGTAGTAAAGAGAAGAAATCTCCTCGAAACGCGGATCACTCGGTTGCAGGAACGCCGGACGACGGTAGCCGCACCATGTTCCCGGATCGGATACGTTCAGGCCGAGTTTCTCTTTCGCATTATGAGGTACCATGCCGCAATAGCCCGGAAGCACCGGCTCTATACCGTATTCGCGCATACGCTTCAGGATCTTTTTTTGCAAAGCAATCTGCCGGGTATACCAGCTGTCGGGATTGGGACCACCCCAACCTTCCAAGTTATTCATCAGCCACCAGGCAAAAAATCCCGGACCCGAAATGAATTCATTGATCTCTGTCTTGGTATATCCCAACTTATCAAGCACATTGTGCCACACAGCCTCAGCTCCGGTCACCGCCAAAGGAATATTGATGCCGTGTAGAGCCATCCAGTCAATCTCTTTCTCCCATCGGTTCCAATCCCAGAAAGCCATAGAGTAAGAGAAAGTACAATAATTCAGGTCGTAGCGGTAGGGCAATGTTGTTTCCCTGCGTTCTTTCTTTGTCACCGGCGGAAGTACAGCCGGCAGTTTCGCCTGCATTCCGTTCCATGAAAGATGGATACCTGCGTAATACTTCAGATACCAATTCAGCCCGGTGGCAATGCTTACATAGTTATTTCCACGAATAACGACTTTATCACCTTTCTGGTCGAGTTCAAAGAAGTCGGCATCGGACTTCACCTGCTCGATAATAAACTTCTTCGAAGCTCCTTTGTCAATGCGCTCCAACAATCCGGTTACCGGAGAAGCCATTGCCCAAGAAGCGACACAAAGTAAAATTGTTAATAGTATTGATTTACGATTCATAAATAATATGCTTTAATTACAGTTTTATCCCATAATCCATTTCGCCTTCTTGCCCAGCACACGATAGACAGTCCACACAATCAGCCACGAAGCACCGAAGGCAAAAACAGACGCCACCGGTATCTGAATGCCCAGAGGTACACCTAACGCACGTACCAACAGTACGGAAGGGCCGGTAAAGAAATAGTGTATCATATAGATGCCGAAACCACACAAAGTGAGGTTGGCAAGTGCCTTCCTGATCCCCTCCGAACGGAAATTTACCTTCTTGCAAAGCATAAACACGGGAATGGTCATCATCACTACATTCAGGGAACAATAAGTGAAGAAGAGTTCGAGCATCTCGTCGCTAAACTCCGGCAAAGCCGTGACGTAGCGGAAGCCGAAGAAGGTAACGGCATATCCTATTACAAACATCGGCAGACCGATTGCCAGGATCTTACCCAAAGACCAGTCAAGGTTGCGCAGATAGTGTCCCAACAACAGATAGCCATTGAAACCGGCAAAGTAATAAAGCATGCCGAACGCATTCCATGAACAGGTTCCCCAAAGGTATTGTGCCACAAACTGGTTGTAGTATGGCAACAACAGAGTGACAGCCCATGCACCGAGAAACCACAGCTTCGCCTTATCGGATGCTTTCTCCACCCAGGCAGAAAAGACGGGGAGGTAAAGATACAGACCGATCAGCAGGTAAATATACCACATGTGTACATCTACTATGGAGAAATTAAAAGGAATCTGAGCAATGTAGTCCAAAGAGACAGGCAGCGACTGACGCATCACTTCCTCGCCCGAATAAGGGAAAAAGTCTAGAATGACTTCCGGCTTGATGCCCAACACTCCGGTGATCCAGGGAAACAGATTGTAGATAACGGACCAGATCAGAAACGGCCACAGGACGCGCGGAATGCGTTTCTTATAAAAGACAGAGATCTCGCCGCGCACCGGAAGAAGCAGTGCTCCGGTAATCATCACGAACAGGGGGACGCAAGGACGAAGCAAGGCTCCGTAGATGGCACCCCAGAGTTTTATTTCGCCAATATTGGGCGGTGTGCCCGGATAAAAGTTAAAAGGGTCTGTGCAGTGACAACAGACAACGGTAAACATGGCTACGAAGCGGACAACGTCCAGCCAGACAATGTGTTGAGGATTCTTTTGTAGTTCCATCGGTGATTCGTTTTACTGATAATGATCAAGGTATTTATAATGAGAAAGGCATCTGTATAACACAGCATACAGACGCCTCTCACTCGAGTTAAAATGATAAACAACTATTATTAATAGTCACTTACCCATTTCTTATTTGTTGCTGCAAGAACCGCAACGGGGTTTTATCTGCTTAAAGAAGTCGTTACCCTTGTCATCTACAAGAATAAATGCGGGGAAGTCCTCTACTTCGATCTTCCAGATAGCTTCCATACCCAATTCCGGATATTCTACGCATTCGATGCTCTTGATATTGTTCTGGGCAAGGATAGCAGCCGGACCACCGATTGAACCAAGGTAGAAACCGCCATACTTCTTACAAGCATCGGTCACCTGCTGGCTACGGTTACCTTTTGCCAACATAATCATGCTGCCGCCATGGCTCTGGAACAAGTCCACATAGGGGTCCATACGTCCGGCAGTAGTCGGTCCCATCGAACCGCAAGCCATGCCGGCAGGAGTTTTAGCCGGACCGGCATAATAAATCGGATGGTCTTTGATATATTGGGGCAGATCTTCGCCGCGATCCAGACGTTCTTTCAGTTTAGCGTGAGCGATATCACGGCCTACGATGATCGTACCGTTGAGTGACAGACGTGTAGCTACCGGATATTTAGTCAGTTCCTTCAGGATATCCGCCATCGGCTGGTTCAGGTCGATCTTCACTACATCGCCTTCACCTGCGCTACGCAGTTCTGCGGGAATCAGACTGCCCGGATTAGAATCGAGTTTTTCAATCCAGATACCGTCTTTATTGATCTTACATTTGATGTTACGGTCGGCAGAACAAGATACACCCAAGCCCACCGGACAAGAAGCTCCGTGACGGGGCAGACGGATGATACGTACATCGTGTGCCAGATATTTACCGCCAAACTGTGCTCCCAAACCGATCTTTTGGGCTTCGGCAAGTACCTCTTTCTCCAGTTCTACGTCGCGGAAAGCACGACCATACTCATTACCGGTAGTCGGCAACTCGTCGTAATAGTGGGTAGAAGCCAGTTTCACAGTCAGCAGATTCTTCTCAGCCGAAGTACCGCCGATAACGAATGCAATATGATAAGGAGGACAAGCCGCTGTACCTAGTGTCTTCATCTTCTCAACTAGGAACGGAACCAAAGTGCCCGGATTCAGGATCGCTTTTGTCTCCTGATACAGATAAGTCTTATTGGCAGAACCACCACCCTTGGTCACACACAGGAATTTGTACTCCATGCCTTCCGTAGCCTCGATATCGATCTGGGCCGGTAGATTGCACTTCGTGTTCACCTCGTCGTACATGTTGAGCGGAGCATTCTGTGAATAACGCAGGTTTTCTTCCGTATATGTCTTGTAAACACCCAATGACAAAGCTTCTTCATCGCAATAGCCTGTCCATACCTGCTGTCCTTTTTCACCGTGGATGATAGCCGTACCGGTATCCTGGCAGAAAGGAAGTATACCTTTGGCAGCCACTTCAGCGTTGCGCAGGAAAGTCAATGCCACGTATTTGTCGTTTTCACTTGCTTCCGGGTCGCTCAGAATCTTCGCTACCTGCTCGTTGTGCGCACGGCGAAGCATGAAAGATACGTCGCGGAAAGCAGTATTAGCCATCGCTGTCAGACCTTCTTTCTGTACTTTCAGCACAGGTGTTCCTTCGAACTCGCTTACTGACACATAGTCTTTGGTAAGCAGATAATACTCGGTTTTATCTTCCCCATGTTCGAACATAGGTTGATACTTAAACGGAGGTGTTGCCATATCTCTTAATTTTATTACGTAATGTTAGTTAGTGAGGCAAAGGTAAGAATAGTTTTCCAAAGTATGAATAAAGTGGCAGATTTTGTCAAGAGCGGATTTACTTATTATTAACGTTCGGAAGGCGTTTCCACAGAAAAGCGGGAGCCATTCCGGAAGAGAGCCTCTCTTCTGCAAGATGCCGATGTCTGTTCGGGCAAATGCCAGTGTCTGTTTTGGGCGAAGCAAGGCTCTCCGGAGCACGAAGCAACCGTCTTGAAGGGTTGGAAAGCCACAGGGTTGGAGACACCGGAAGGCAGGGATACAAAAAAAGAGGAAGCTTCGCGGGCTTCCTCTTCTATGGCATTCTAATTTGAATCTAAATCATGAATCTGTTAGCAAAGATACAACATCGGAGTGCCAAAGCCAAGCATTCCGGTGATTATTTTAATTGTTTGCCCGGTACAACGGATAGGCTGCCTGCAATATCTTGTTCTTCAAAAGCGGTGAATAATCGGGACGCTCGTTCAGGAAGCGTACCACTTCTTCGTAAGCCGACGGACTGAGATGATTGCCCAGCAAAGCTGCCGCCCAATTTTTGGGAAAGAAAATATCTCCGGTGCGTTGTACCTCTTCCAGCACCTCCAGTCCCGGACGAATGTACTTCACCGACTGATCCTCACGCAACGGATGGTTCAGGTATCGAATGACAGCAGTCGTCCAAGGCTCTATCCGGCGGTTTTCTGCCGCCAGCAGGCTGTTGAACAGAGTATCGAGCCGCGCAGTGTCGGATACGGCTGCCCGTGAGATAAAGTCGAACTGCCGCAAACGATCCGGATCGTCAATACGTGCCCGCTGTGTGCGGAGTATCTGTTCGCTCTCCAAAGGCATGCGAATGGCCAGTTCGTAGGCTAAAGTTGTATAATCCTGTCGGTTCAGATGTTTGTCGGACTGCTGTTGCCACAAAATGTAGAGCTTCTTCACCATCGGTTCGGAAATGGCATTCTGCATGAAAAGGCGCATCAATTGTATCCGGCACGAAGGCAACGGATGATTCTGTGTCATCGTATAAATGCGGGCTTCTACTTCTGCCCGGTTTGCCGGAGCTATCTCCCACATGACATTCGCCAGATAACCACTGGCTGTAGAAGCCACCAAAGCGTTCTTCTCGGCCGGAAGCCCTGTTATCAGGCTGTTGACCCAGTCGTCCGCCGAGATGTGTTTGGCCAGATAATTTTCATAGAGCACCATCAGCAGCGATTGGCGGGCCGTATCATCTTCTATCTCCCACCAATGTGCCGCCAGCCAATGCAGAGCAGGCTCGTCGGGCACAAATACCCCATAGCCTCTGCCATCGGTATTGGGCAATACGCGCGAAGGCACAAACGGAAGTTGCATCCGGAACAGGGTATCTGTCATATTCACCCGGATCACCGAATCGCGCTCTCCGCAAAGAGTGACGGCAAAACGTTGCGGCCAGAGCAATCCCCGGTTGTAGGGATCGTGCTGGCGAATTTCCAGTTCTTGCCCGTCTGTCCGGAAAGTTAACGTAGGCATCCCTTTCCGGTTCACCCATACATCACTGAAGGCGGCCAGGTCTTCGGCCGTCTTACTGTCCAGAATACGGATCAGGTCGTCCCAGGTGGCATTACCGTACGAGTAGGTCTTCAGGTACTCCTGTATACCACTCCGGAAATTGGCTTCCCCCATCTTGTCGACCAGTTTTTCCATCATCACGGGAGCCTTGTTATAGATGATCTGCCCATAGATCAATCCGGCATTACGCAAGTTATCAAGCGGTTGGCGGATGGCATTCGTCCCCATAGTACGATCCTCGGAAAGTGAAGCTGCCGTAAAGGTCTTGAGTTTATTCTGGGTGTGATTGATCTCCGGAAACAGGGGTTCGACAATCCGGGCTGCAAAATAGTTGGCAAAAACTTCTTTAGTCCATACGTCGTCAAACCAATCCATGGTAACCAAATCGCCAAACCACATGTGCGACGTTTCATGGGCAATCAGCTCAGCCCGATTCAACTCCTCGTCCGGCGTAGGGTGTTCACTCAGGAAAATCCCGTTATCATTATATAAGGTAGCCCCTGTATGTTCCATCCCGCCAAACTGAAAACCGGGCAGAACAATAAAATCGTACTTGGCAAACGGATATGCAATGCCGGTATACTCTTCAAGCCAATGGAGCGATGCCATCACCTGCCCGAAGACAATATCCAACTGAGCTACTTTCTTAGGATCGGTCTCCCGGTAATAAGCAGCGATGGTACGTCCGTCCCGGGTATACTCCCGACGCTCCAACTTTCCGGCTACAAACGAGAACAGGTACGTACTAAGAGGTTCGGTCGGTGCAAAACAGACGGTCTTACGATCGTCGGTTACCGTCTCACTCCGGATGTATGTATTAGAAACAGCTTTCCAGTCTGCGGGAAGTTCAAGCTGTAAAGTGAACTCCGCCTTCAAATTGGGCTGCTCAAAACAGGGGAATACGGTACGGGCACGGTCGGGAACCAGCAATGTGTAGAGGTATTCGTCGTTCCGGTTCAGTGACTGATTGCCGGCGGTGAAACGAATCCGTATTCCATTCGCTCCTTCCACTGTCGACGAAGCAGGCAGAATGATGTGCTCATTCTCAAAACGCACCTTGTCCACCGGCACTCCGTTGGCTATAACCTCTTTGATCTTCTCACGCTCTTCCCGAAAGTCTATCAGGACTTCCTGTCGGGAAGCCAAATCAAAGCGCAAGGTAATATCGCCCTCAATGGCAACCTCTTTCTGTCGCGGGATATTGAAACTAAGTTCATACTTCAGATTCTTAATCTGGGCCTTGCGGTGCCCGGCTAGTTCCCTGGAAACGCCGGCATCATAAAAACGAGGGTTCTTTTCTGCTGCCCGGTTACAACCGGACAGCAGAATGAACCCGATCATTCCAAATAAGATATGTATTTTCATAGTAAATATTATATAACTCGTACCCTCTCTCACGCCAATTGCCCGATGCGGTTAATCAGTTCTTCTCCCAAAGCGGTCTTATCATCAATATGCTTCAGCACGGCGGTAACAAACGGATTACTCTCAAAATCGCCGCGAACCTGACCGAAGTCGAGCTTCATTTCGTCACGTGAACCATCGGCACCAAAGCCCGTCATAGACGAAAGTGAGAACTCCTTGCGCGCATCATCGTATACCATGCGGTCAAGTCCTACCACCGCTTCACGCCAGGCGCGAACGATGGCGATGATATCTTTTGCTGTAATGGTTTCGGGATTCAAGCCATAAAATTCCTGTATCTTATGGTAAGCCCATGTCCATTCGTAAGTATAGTAATTATCGTGCATGGCGGCAAAACAGGCATTCATACTCTTCAGACGGTTAATCTCACCGCTTTCAATGCCGTCTATCAGCTTCTCCACTTCACTTTTGGGAGCAATCAAACCGGCAATATCTACCCATTCGCCTACCCCGATTTCCGTATCCGGCTTCAGACGCCGGCGTATCTCTTCATTATCTTTAAAGTTGATCCCTTCAAGACGCTTGATGATGGAGTTGCCAAGAAACTTATGGATAGCTATCTCGTAATAGCGTATGCCGCTATTCAACGAGGAGTTTTTAATTTTGGCACTCTGATAAGAGTAGATTTCCGAAGTCTCGCCCGACACCCTCTTCAACTCTTTCAGGATAGAGCGTCCCTTAAACATCTTCTGAATGGTATACGGACTGAGAAGGTTATAGTTGATATAATCCAGACGGTTCGGGTCTGTACGTTTGTCACGTTTCGGCCACTTTTGGGCATCACGGATTGTACCCACACTACGCAGGTTGACTCCCGGCACCAGATACGTGGTATTCTGTTGCTCAATCAGGTAGGAGAAAGGCAGGTTCGATGTATCGGCATGGTTCACATGACGCCCCATCACCAGCGAAAAAGCGCCTACACGGGCCGGCCATAAGATGTATGAATCGGAAGTAGTCTTAGCTCCCCTTTCCAACGTTCCTTGATGAATCGGTCCCAGTTTATACATGTGATTGCTCTGATTCGATCCCGAACCGGCATTCATAAACGAGAACATACCGGCTATCAGTAAGGTCGATTTATGATGGGTGACGGTGTACGGCCCGGCAAAAATAGCACATGCTTCGCCGTTCTCTCCCTGGCAATTGCTGAAGAACAGCGAGTCGGAAGCGGAATAATTGTGCCCCAACTGACAGGCTTGTCCCACAAAACAACGGGTCAGCATGGCCCCGTCGTCGACATGGGAACCGGAGGAAATAATAAAATCATCGCAAATAACGCCGTGTCCGATATGCACCGGGGCAGACTCGTTACTGTTGATGCTCCCATTGTACAGACGGCACGTCCCGCAGATCCGGCAGAAATCCCCGATACGCACATTCTTGATAGAACCGGTATTGAGAATCATCACATGGTTGCCGATGGTTCCCACCGCCGAAGCGTGTTTATTGGAATAATAGTCTGTAATCTCTTTCATCCGGCTGATCAGTTCCGGACGATGCCGGTAAAGAGCCAGGATATAGGCTTGATGGGCAGAGAGTTTGTCGTTGATCAGCACTTCACGACCTCCCGTCTCGTTCAGTACGGCAGTTTCTACTCCGTTGCCAAACTGAGTCAAGCCGTCCACCAGGATGATATCTACATTCTCAATGAAAGTATTGTTTCCTATCTCATAGTTGGCAATGTAGTTCTGGATATTCTCAATACAGCAATTATCACCAACAGTCACATTATGCAGGGTGACATGTCTCAGACCGGAATGTTTTTTGATTCCACCCGGCAGGATAAAATCCGAATGGAACACTCCCAGTTTCACCTCACCCGAGAAACGGGTGTGATGTACAAATTCGGTTGTGAACTCTTCGGCTACTGCAACCTTATTCCAGTCATCGGCCAGACACGACTGGCTCTTCAACTGAAGCACTTCATCTTCAGTCAGTCTACGGTAAGTCTTTCCCATACTCCTCTTGTTACAAACTACAAATTACTCTTCTTCTTCGTAGGTCTGATAAAGAAAGTCATTATAGGGATACTTCTGTACGTGCAATTCTTTCACTCGCTGATAAACCACACTCTTCAGTTCGTCTATATTGATTTTCTCACGGGCGGAGATGAACAGGCAATTGTCCTCCATCTTGGCCATCCACGTTTTCATCAGTTCTTCGAGTGTCAAGTTTTCCTTTGTTTTGGGGGTAAGGTCGTCCGGCGCCTTTTCTACATAAGTATAGGCGTCTATCTTATTGAATATTAAAATCATCGGTTTCCCGCCTCCTCCGATATCGGCCAGCGTTTTGTTCACCACCTCAATCTGTTCTTCAAATCCGGGATGCGAAATATCTACTACATGAACCAACAAGTCGGCCTCACGTACTTCGTCGAGGGTCGACTTAAAGGAATCTACCAAGTCAGTAGGTAACTTACGGATAAACCCGACGGTATCGGAGAGCAAGAAAGGCAGATTATCGATAATCACCTTGCGCACCGTCGTATCGAGTGTGGCAAACAGCTTGTTCTCCGCAAAGACTTCACTCTTGGCCAACAGGTTCATCATGGTCGATTTGCCAACGTTGGTGTAACCCACCAAGGCTACACGGATCATACGCCCGCGGTTCTTGCGCTGAGTAGACTTCTGTTTATCTATTTCAGCAAGGCGTTCTTTAAGCAGCGACATACGGTTCAGGATGATACGGCGGTCCATCTCCAACTGGGTCTCACCCGGACCGCGAAGTCCTACCGAACCGCCTTTACCACTTCCGGAACCACCACCCTGACGCTCAAGGTGAGTCCAAAGGCGTTGCAGACGGGGCAACATATATTTATACTGGGCCAGCTCCACCTGAGTTTTAGCGTTGGCAGTCTGGGCACGCATGGCAAATATATCGAGAATCAGCGAAGTACGGTCCAGTATCTTCACCTTCAGTTCCGCTTCGATGTTACGTATCTGCTTGGCTGAAAGTTCGTCATCAAAAATGACCATTCCCACTTCCCGGTCTTCTTCAGCCTCTATCCTTATATATTCTTTTATTTCTTCCAGTTTTCCTTTCCCTACATAAGTCACTGAGTTAGCCGTCGGCAACTTCTGCGTAAACCTTTTCACTACTTCCGCCCCGGCTGTCTCAGCCAGAAATGCCAGTTCGTCGAGATACTCGTTAGTCTTGCGTTCATCTTGCGTCTGCGTAATGAGACCCACCAGAACAGCTGTTTCGACTTTGGCTTCGGATATTACAAATTCTTTCATTCTACTTTATACCTTATTATAATATGGCGACAAATATAGCTATTTTCGTAACATACTAAAAGAAAAAATCGCCCAAGTGTTTCTACCTGAGCGATTCTTTATTATTTATTGACTATTTATTTATTAATATCTTTATTGAGCAACAACTCAACCTGAGGTATGGGCCAAGTATATTTTTCATCGGACGGACCGACATTGATCGTCTCATTCTCGCCCACTTTAATGAAGTGTTCACCACGTCTCATAATGTCGATACCACGAATACCCTCACCAATGAATTCAAGGCGCTTCTCATTGTAAATTGCCTCTTTCAGTGCATCACCCGACAGATTATCGATGTTCAACGGATCGGTAGCCGCATCCACCGAGCGGCCTCTGACTTGTTTCAACAGGCTTTTGGCTGTAGCTTCGCCCCCGGCTTTGTTTGCATAACACTCGGCAAGATCCAGCAATGTTTCGGCATAACGGAAGATGGGTACCCACTGTAATTTAGTTTTTGCATCCGTAAACTTCATCAACAAGTCTTTCTCTCCCTTAAAGGCTATGATACGCTTATCGGTAGCCAACGAATAATCAGGTTTTGACATAATCCCGCTCTTTGTATCGATCAGCATAATCTTGCCATCATAATAATATTCTGCCAATGACTGCTGAGTGTTCGGGATATTAGTGTCTGCCATTGGCAAAGAGAAGATACTCTCCTGACTGAAGTACGGAGCCTTATAAATCAATGTTACGTCTTCCGGCAAACTATATCCGGTCACCAATTCTCCGGCTGCAATGGCTTTGTCCCATTCGTTCATTGCCATATAAACTCTCATCTTAAGCATGTTGGCAGCAGCCTGAGTAGCATGTGTGACCCCTGTATAAGTATTCACTTCGGTATCCAATGCCGAAATGTTCTCCAAGTCAGACAGAATGTGTTCATAAATCTGCTTTACCGTAGAGCGGGGCATATTGTTGTTTTCAGTTCCGGCTTCGGCAGTAAGACGCAACGGAACAGATTTTGCATCGGGATTCACAGAATACGGAGTCGGATACAAATTATTCAGATAGTAGTATGCCAAAGCCCTGACAAACTTAGCTTCCTGCACATAGCGGTCATAATTCTCACCGGCAACTTCCCTGGCACCTTCAAGAGACTGAAGGAAAGTATTTACTTTATTAATGGCCAGATAAGCGTATGTCCAAGTGTCGGCATTCTCGGCATCCGTAATGCCTACATTCATGTTGTAGGTATTGAACAAAGTCACCAGGTTGTTCGAGATATTAATAACATCATCTCCCCTGTTGTCAAACACCAGATAGGACTTACCTCCCATCAAGGACAAGCCGTTCAGAGTTGCCTCGATTCGGGTAGGACTTGTGAAAATATCGTTCTCGTTTACATATAATGGAGGCTCCTGATCGAGGAAGCTGCTGCTGCAACTACCTAAAAAGAGAGAAGCACATAATGTCGAAAATAAAATTATCTTTTTCATTGTAGTTTCTTTTATCTGTTACTATAAAACCATATTAGAATGTCAGATTCACACCGATTGTATACGTACGTGCCTGAGGCAACGTATTCTTATCCGTACCACCTGACAAAGTCGCACTCTCTACGTTGGTTAGTGTCTCCGGATCCATACCGCTATAACCTGTAATCACGAACAGGTTCTGAGCCTGGACGTAAAGACGAAGTGCAGAGATTCCCACAGCTTTCGACCAGTTCTTTGTATTGAATGTATAGCCCAGTGACACATTCTTCAAACGTAAATAATCTCCTCTTTCCACTAAGTCGCTGATAGGCAATGCCGAACCATTAGAGTAATTATCACCGTATATCGGCATAGGATACTCTGCATGTGTGCGTTCCGGAGTCCAGTACTTCTTATATACATCTTTAGAGTTATTCCAGTAACGCATATCGCTCACACTGGCTTTAGTTCCGTTATAAATCTTATTACCTCCCGAGAATTGGAAAAACAGAGAAAGGTCGAAACCTTTATACTTGAAGTTATTGGTCCAGCCACCGTACCAGGTAGGAAGTGTATTTCCACAATCAACCGTACAATATTTTGTTTTATACTTTCTTTTGGATTCCAGTGTTCCAAATACCCCGGCA
>ENA-UESS01000904-UESS01000904.1-human-gut-metagenome-genome-assembly--contig:-NODE-904-length-13063-cov-9.596874_pt1 | contig 13063 bp, 6 predicted proteins | sample MGYA00243004_ERZ508005 | MGnify/ENA primary metagenome ERZ508005 (study PRJEB26167, sample SAMN06115471) | human gut metagenome | host: Homo sapiens | place: China:Guizhou | collected 2016-06-29...
TGGATGAGAACGATCTCGGCGTCCTCGCCGCCCATGGCCAGCAGCTCGTCCAGCGAGAGGGTGGTGGAGCAGAGGACGGTCTGGAAGGTGATGGTCTCGATGTCCTCAGCCCGCAGCTGACGCAGCGCGGCCAGCGAGATGCGGAAGGAGGCTGTGAGCCGTCCGACGCAGACGGTGAGGGTATTGCCGCTCTGGGTGCTGGTGTAGGAGATGCGCTGGCCGTCCTTGTCGGTGACAGTCAGGCCGGGGAGGGAAAAGGCGGGTGCGGACGGGGCGGCAGAGCCGCCGTCAGAAGAGGAAGAAGACTCCTCGGGGATAACAGGTCCTTCCGGCTCCACAGGGCGGGGGATAGAGACCTGATCGATGACCTTGCCGTCGGCATCGGTGGCAGTGACTTTTGCGCCCGGACCCAGCTTGTCCTTGATGGCGTTGAGGTCGAGCTCACGGCCGTTCTGCGAGAGGGCCTTGCCGTTGCTCTGGGTTCCCTTGCCAGCCTTGGCGGTCAGCTCGAGGCTGCCCGACAGATCGATGTCGTTGCTGTGGATGCCGTCGCCGCCGTAGCCGTCTTTGCTGTCGCCGCCGTTGGCAGTAACCGTACCGCTGGAGATGGCGACGTCGAGGCTGCTGATGCCGTAGCCGCCGCTGCTGTTCGTGCTGTTGCCGCCGTTGGCAGTAACCGTACCGCCGGAGATGGTGACGCCGCCGCTGCTGCTGCGGATGCCGTCGCCGCCGTAGCCGTCTTGGCCGTCGCCGCCATTGGCGTTGACCGTACCGCCGGAGATGGTGACGCTGCCGTTGCTGTAGATGCCGCTGCCGCCGTCGAAGATCGCGGTGGGATCGGCAGGATCATAGGTCGAGGTATCGCCGAGCAGGGCGCGGTTCAGGGCGACCTTCAGCGCGGACTTCAGGGTGCTGTCGTCCGCCGTGTCGCTGTCGGCGCGTTCGACTGTCTGGCTGCTGACCACGGCGGCGAGGATCTCCTCGGCATGGTCGGCGTCGAAGTCCTTCGGGGTGACGATCTCGGCGGAGACGATCTTGCCGTCCTTCACGACGATGCGGACAATGACATGCTCCGCCTCATCGCGGCCGTAGTACACGCCGTCCTGATAGGCATATTCGGGCGTCGGGTCCGGCTTTTCCACGGGAACATAGGTGATGCCCGCCGCGCCGCCGCGCGGGACCGCCTTGCCGTCGACGACCGTCCAGCGCAGGAGCGGGACCGTCAGCTCGGCCGGGTCGACTGGGAATGCGGCAAAGTTCTCATTCAGGGCCGCGGCCAGAGCGGCAGGCTCCAGCGTCATGGCCGTGACGTTGTAGATAAACGCACCGTTAAGCAGATCGCCGTCCTCGTTGTAGCCGGACGGAACGACCGTGCCGAAGGCGACCGGCGGATCGAGGCGCTGATCCTCGATGGTCAGGGCCACATCCTCTGCATAGTAGCTGTCATAGCTCTCGCTGATGGCCGTGGCCATGCCGCCGAGCGCGCCGACAAACTTCGTCCACGTCTTGGACGTCAGCGTGCAGTCGCTGTAGCAGTTCACAAGCGTACCGGTCTGGCAGCCTGCGATGCCGCCGAGGTAGCTCACGCCGCTGTCGTCCACGGTGCGGTCCGTGGCCGCGGTCAGCGTGCCGGTCGCATAGGAGTTTGCGATGATGCCGAAGGCGTTCATGGCCGTGATGCCGCCCGCCTCGGCGTTCGCCGTCTTGCAGTAGGCGTCGAGCGCGACATCTGCGCCGCAGTTGTAGATCTCGCTGCGCTGGCTGTAGCCGATGAGGCCTCCCGCGAAGCTGCTGTTTGCAAAGCTGCCGTTTTCGGTGCGGACCTGCACCGTGCCCGCCGCATAACAGCGGTCGATGAGCGCAAGGTCGCTGCAGCCTGCCAGCAGACCGGCAGACACCGTCTGCTCGCCCGTGACATAGATGCTGCCCTCCACGCGGAGGTCCTCGACGGAAGCACCGTCCATCAGGGCCGCAAACAGGCCGTAGTACGTCTTCGTCGTGTCGGTCACAGGCGCGCTCGCTGTGCCGATGCTCATGCCGGAAATGGTGTGGCCACGGCCGTCAAAGTGGCCGCGGAAGGCCTGCACACCTTTGTCCGTGTGGCCGATGGGGGCCCACTCTGCGCCGGTCAGGTCGAGGTCGGCCGTCAGAGCGATGTAGGCTCCGTCAAAGTCGCTCTTCGCAAAGAACGCGCGGAAGGCCTGCAGCTGGGCAAGCGTGCGGATGATCCACGGATCCTTCTCCGTGCCGTCACCGCTGTCAAAGAAGTCCGGCGTCGGGATCTCGGTATCCTCATAGACTCTGGCGCTCAGGACCGTCTTGCCGTCCTCATTGCGCTCCCAGGCATACCATGCCGCCGGGCGCAGCGCAGCCAGCTCCTCTGCGGTAAAGCCGACATCCTCGCCGGTCAGCCAGCGGTCGGTGCGGCCGAGGCCCGCAGTCGAGAGGCCCTCGTTCATGGTGTCTGCAAACGTCTTCGCGCCGGTGTCGGCAGCAGAGACATTCTCCAGCAGGACCGTGTCGCCCATGGCGCCCGCGGCAGCCGTTTCGATCTGCGTGCCGTTGGCCGTCACAACGGCGGCCGTCTCATAGCGGCAGCCAACGACCAAGCCGTTCAGCGCGCGGCTTGCGGAAATTTTACCGACCAGCATACCGGCAGCGGGCGTCGCCACATCCATGGCGTTGACCAGCTCGATGTTGCCGGAGGCATAGCAGTTGTGCAGCAGGCCGGTCGCCTGGCCGATCAGGCCGCCTGCAGCGCCGCTGATGGTGCTGGTGAGCGTGTAGCCGTTGTGGGAGATCACATCGCCCAGCGCGGCGCAGTTTGCCAGCATGGCGCCGTTGCTGTTGATGGCAGTGATGCCGCCGACGCAGGTCAGGCCGCTCTTGGAGATGGCGGAGACCGTCACATCGGTCCAGCTGTTCGTGATGACGCCGTTCATGGCCTGCGCGCCGAGGATGCCGCCGGTGTAGGCCCAGTTTTCCGCTGTCAGGGAGATGGCGGAGCCGGTGACGGAGCAGTTGTCGATGCGGACGTCCGTGCCGATGCTCAGGGAGCCGCCTGCGATGCCGCCGACGAACGGGCGCGTCCACTGGCCCACTGCGGAGCCGTAGATGCTCACGCCGGTCAGGTGCAGATTGCGGACCCGTGCATCGTTTGCCAGAATGTCAAAGAAACCGAGCGGCGTATCCGAGGCATCGGCCGGAGCGGACTCCGTGCCGATGGTCATGCCGGAGACCGTGTGGCCCTGGCCGTCGAACGTACCGGCGAAGGAATGGATCGGCGTCCAGTCGCCGTTCAGGGGGATATCGGCATCCAGCGCGACATACTGACCGGCATAGGTCTCGCCGTCCGCCGTCGTCGCTGCGAAGGCGCGCAGCTGCGCTTCGGTACGGATGAGGAACGGAGCGGTCTCGGAGCCGTCGCCGCCCGCAAACGTCGGGTCATCCTGCGAGCCGCCGAGGACGACTTTGCCGTCCGCAAGGCCCCAGCTCTGCCAGGCAGCCGGGCGCATGGCCGCAAGGCTCTCGGCAGTATAGGAGGTGAACTTGCCGCTGCTCGTCAGATAGGCATCCGTCTCGGCAATGCCGCTCTCGGAGATGCCGTCGTTCATGGCCGCGGCAAAGGCCGCATCCGTGACGCTGTCGTGCGCGGTGATCTTGTTGTAGTCGAAATACCACGACGAGGGGATGGAGCCGGTCGCCTTGGCCGTCTGCGTCCCGCCGTTGTATCGCAGAACTGCGCCGTTGGAATAGTGGCCGGAGACGACCACACCGCCGCTCTGCTCGCCGATGAGGCAGCCGAGATAGACGTTCTTGACGCTCTCGGCAGAATTCTGCAGGGAGACATTGCCGGAGGCGTAGCAGTTGTGGGTCAGATAGGCAGAGGAGCCCAGCAGGCCGCCCGCGCGGCACCAGTTGTATTCTGCGCTGACACCCGTGACCGAGACATCGCCCAGCGCGGCCGCGTTGGCGATCATGCTGCTGCCGCCGATGGTGGCGACAAGGCCGCCCGCGCAGGCGGGAGAATTGGCAGAGACTGCGGTGACGGCAATATCCGTCCAGCAGTTCGTCACAACGTTTTCGCGGTCGAGACGACCGGCAAGGCCGCCCGCATAGGCAAACGTGCCGGAGGCAGCGGAGATCGTGCTGCCCGTGACGGAGCAGTTGTCGATGCGCACATTGCTGCCCGCCGTGCCCGCGCCGCCGACGAGGCCGCCGGCATAGATTCGGTCATCCAGCGCCGCGCCGGAGCGCTGCACATAGACGGAGGCGTTCGTCAGGTGCAGGTCATGCACTCTGGCCGTGTTGGCCAGCACATCGAAGAAGCCCGCAGAAACCAGCTTGGAGGGCGCATCGGCCGTGCCGATGGTCATGCCGGAGACGGTGTGATCACCGCCGTCGAACGTGCCGCCGAAGCTGTGGACCGGCGTCCACTCGCCGTTCAGGGCGATGTCGGCCGTCAGGACGAAGCAGACGTTCGTCGTCACGAGCTTCCCGGCCTGCGTGGCCTCGGCAAAGGCGCGCAGCTGCGCTTCCGTCGCGATCTGATAGGGATCGCCGACCGAGCCGTCGCCGCCTGCGAAGTAATCCGGCTCTTCCGGCGTGACGGAGCCGCCCGCCGTGGGCAGCAGCGCGCCGTCCGCATTGCGCTCCCATGTGCACCAGCCGTTTTCCGTCATGCTCAGCAGGCTGTCGAGCGTGATGTCGCCGGTCAGCAGGGATTCGGACTTGAAGTAGGCCTGGCCCTTTGCCAGCTCCTCCGGCGTCAGGGCCGCGGTGAGCTTGTTCAGAAGCGTCTCGGAGGCGATCTCGGCGGCAGTCAAACCCTCGCAGTGATCGTTGTCGCTCTCGCTGTAGTTCAGCACGTCGTAACCGACGGCCAGCGGAGTCGAGACCTCGCCGTCATAATAGGTCTGCTTCTCTTCCTTGTTGAAATAGCAGTTGTAAGCCGCAGACAGAGCCGAGGGAGAGCCGACAACGCCGCCGACCGGCACGTCCGCACCGTCCTCAGAGGACATGGCGTCCATATGGATGCGGCTGGAGGAATAGCTGGCATAGACCGCGCCGGAGCTGTAGCCCACAACGCCGCCCGCGCCGTACATCATGGAGGTGTTGCCGTAGTTTGCCACGGAGCCGAGGGCCGCGCAGTTCACAACGGCGGAGTTGTTGCCGGTATCGCCGACGATGCCGCCGACGAAGCTGTCAGAGCTGCCCTTGGCATAGACGACAACGTTCGTCCAGCTGTTGCAGATGAGGCTCTTGATGCCGATGCTGCCGACGAGGCCGCCGACGTAGGAATAATAGGGAGAAGTCGTATCGCTGTAGATCGTGCCGGTCGCCCAGCAGCTCTCGACGATGCTGTTCTCGCTGATCCCGGCCGCCAGAAGGCCGACGCTCGGGTCCGTCGTGGTCTTGTTGTAGATCGCGGCGTTGATAACGCCGACGTTGCGGATGGCAGCGCCCTTGCCTACCGAGCCGAAGAGGCCTGCCTCCGTATAGGAAGCCTTCTCGCTTTCCGAGCCGATGGTCATGCCGGTGATCGTATGATAGTTGCCGTTGAAGCTGCCGTTGAACGAGCCCGTCGCGCCGATGGGCGTCCACGCAGTCCCGGTCAGGTCCAGATCGGCATCCAGACTGATGTACTGGCCCTCATAGCCCGTGCCGCCGTTGACGGCTGCGGCAAAGGCCTGCAGCTGCGCGGCCGTGCGGATGAGATACGGGTCGCTCTTCGTGCCGCTGCCGGACGCGAAGACCGGAGTCTCCTTCGATTCGGCCTGACGGAACACGTCCTTCGCAGCTTCCTTGATGGCATTGCTGCTCAGGGTCGCGCCGGTCACGGCGTCGAGCTTTTCGACCTGCTCCGGGGTCTGCAGACCGACGAGCCGGTCAAGAAGCACCTTGGCCTTTTCCCAATAGCGGGCAGTTTCCGAATGGGTCACATTGTCCACGCTCGCGATCGCGCCGTTCGTCAGCGTGAGCGTCAGCGCCACAGACCCGTTGCGGCCCGTACCCGTACCGGTGTAGGTGCCGCTCTCGTAGGTCGCCGCGACAGCCGGAGCGACACAGCCGAGCACCAGAAGCACGGACAGCGCCACCGCCAGCAGGCGGCGAGTCACACGATGTTTTGTCATCTCTTGGGTTTCCTCCTTTTTTTATTTGGCAACACCGCATAATTTGGCCTTCGCCGGATATTTTTCGCCGAATGCTCTCGCTGAATTGTGCGGTGCTGCCTTAAAAAACGGACCAAAAAATTGATCCGATTTTTCAGATTTCCTTCGTCAGCTGCCGGTACAGCAGCGTGACGATCTGCGCGCGGGTGCACAGGTCATCCGGGCTGAAGCAGCCGCTGCCCGTGCCGTTCGTAACGTTGTTCTCCGCCGCCCAGGCAACGGCCGCGGCATAGTAGCTCCCGGCGGGGACGTCCGCAAAGGCCGTACTGCCGGAAGACTCCGGCTCCCCTGCCGCACGCCACAGGAACGTGACGATCTGTGCGCGCGTGCACGGGGCATCCGGGCTGAAGCAGCCGCCGCCCGTGCCGTTCGTGAAGCCGTTCTCCGCCGCCCAGGCAACGGCCGCAGCATAGTAGCTGTCCGCCGGAACATCGGCAAACGCCGTATTGCCGGATGACTCGGGCATCCCGGCAGCACGCCACAGGAACGTGACGGCCTGCGCGCGGGTGCAAGACAGGTCCGGCGAGAACGTCGTCATCGTCGTGCCGTTCACCACGCCGCGGGACAAGCCCCAGACGACGGCGTCATAGAAATAGGCGTTCTCCGGCACATCCCGGAACGGGAGCTGCATCACTTCGCCGCAGCGGACGCAGAGGCCGTTCACGACCTCGTGGCCCAGCGGCTCCAGCGGCTGGCGGCGCAGTTCGCCGCAGATCGTGCAGCGGAAGTCGATCCAGCCCGACATGGTGCAAGTCGGCTCGCGACGGCCCGTTTCGACCAGCTGATGATCATGCATCTTCGGCTGCGTCGTATACCACAGGCTGCTCGTCTCGCCGCGGTAGACCGTCAGCGGAGTCTTCGTCTTGGCATAGCAGCGGAAGCAGCCCACATCCGCATCATACTGCAGCGTGCGGCTGAGATAGCGCGCGCTGCGGATCGTCATATGACCGTCCTCCATGGAAATGACCCAGCGGGACAGCGACGTTCCGGCGTCCTGCGCCGTGTTGAGCTGCTCACTGTTCGAGCGGCAGGCCAGATAGACCGCGTCGGAAGTACCGCCGAGGCGGATTGCATACTGCTCCGTGCCCGTGACGCGCTCGATCTGCACAACGACCGCGGCGGAAACGCCGCGCAGCGCGCCGTTCTCTTCCGCAAGCCCGGCATCGGCAAACGGGACTGCCGCCTCGCTGCTGCCGAGCGCTGCGCCCGTGACCGAGCCGTCGCACAGGAGGGCGCGGCCCGCAGCGGAAAGCACATAGGTGCCGCTCCAGTCCTCCGGGGCCTCTGTCAGCTCGTGGAAGGCGGGCGTCGTTCCGGCCGGAGTCGCAAAATAGCGATAGACGGCGTAGAGCGTCTGCTCCGGCTGCGCAACGGCAAACTCACTCCCGGCGCGGAGATAGGACAGGCTCCCGACCGGCTCCGCCTGCTCCTGCAGGGACCAACCGGCGAAGGAATAGTCCTGCGCATCCGCTGCCGGGGTCCCGGCGGGCAGCGGCAGGGGCTCCGCATCCCCGACATAGCTCTGGATATCCGCCTGCGTGACGCCGTCCGGCACGGCAAAGTGCAGCACAGCGGGCGTCTTGGCCGAGAAGTGGATCGTGATCGTGCAGTCCGCGCGCAGGGACGAGATGCGGAACAGGTCGCCCTCCTGCGTCACAACAGCGGCCCCCTCCGGCGTGACCGTCGCACCGTCGGCATAGTAGCCGCGGGCCGGGACGGCCGTGACCGTCATGCCCTTCTGGACGACCGTTCCGGCCGTTTCCGGGGCGTCCGTCGTCACGGTCGTGGTGAAGCTCTCCAGCAGGCTCCAGACGGAGCTGACCTCCTGCACGGCATCGACTTTTCCGTGGCCGGGATAGGCATCCTCCGCCGAAACGACAATGGGGAAGGCCGCGTGCTTCCGCACGGCTTCCTCCAGCGTTGCGGCAGTCTGGGAGGAATCGCTGCCCAGAATGGCGGGGGAGCAATCCCAGTTGCCGTAGCGGGCCTTCATGGTGCGGATAGACTCCGCGACGGTGCCGCCCTGCAGCAGCTTGTTGAAAAATTCCTCTTCAAAGCAGTAATCGCCGATAAAGGTAACGGACTGGCTGTAGCCGTAGACCACGCCGACGCCCGCGTCCATAAGTGGGCCCTCGAGGCCGTCCGTGGCCATGCCGAGGCAGATCGCCATCCAGACAAGGCCGCCGTTTGCGGGCTTTTCCATATGGTTGGCAATGACCGTACCGTCGACCTCATAGTAGCGCATGCCGTTGATGCCGCTTCCGCCGTAGACGGCGTGGCCGTCGGCATAGTCCTCGGTCGTCAGGCCCTCGCCGCTCTGCAGGCAGAGGTAGGACGTCGTCGCTTTGGAGGTGTAGTCCTCATTGTCGCCGGTATAGTCCGTGGTGCCGTGGCTGTCAAACAGAATAACGCCGCCGGACTCGACCGCGTCGGCAATGGCGTCAACCGTCGCGGCCTCCGTCTTATAATAGTAGAACGTGCCCTCGGACTTCGCGGCGATGCGTTGGCCCTCTTCGTAATACTGGCGCGTGAATGAGCTGTCCAGACCGTAGTACGGCTGGAAGAGATACACATCGCGTCCGTGCTGCACGCCGCGCAGGGCGGGAATGCTTTCCAGCGTCTGCGTCTGCGCCGGTTCCTGCGCACGCTCGCTGATGCGCTCGAGCTGCGGGTTATACGAGCAGGTGATGCCCGCATCCGCACAAAGATTCTGCCGTATTTCAAAAAGCGCAAGCTCTCGGAAATCACCGCCCGTGATGTGATCGACTGGCAGAACGAGATACGGCAGCACACCAAGTCAAGCGGCGAAAGCTATTCCCCGGACTATCTCAAGAACGTCCATACCCAACTGAGCTGTATTTTCAACCACGCTATCAAGTATTATGGCTTGCAGATCAATCCTGCTGCAAAGGCCGGAAATATGGGCAGCGAGCAGCCGAAGGAAATGCTGTTCTGGACGAAGGAAGAATACCTCAAATTCATCGACGCCATGATGGACAAGCCCATGCTGTACTACGCCTTTGAAATCCTGTACTGGTGCGGTATCCGCGAGGGTGAGCTGCTGGCACTGAGGCCTGCGGACTTCGATTTTGAGAAGAAAACGCTCCGCATCAATAAATCCTATCAGCGGCTACAGGGCAAGGACGTTATCACCACGCCGAAAACGAAGAAAAGCAACCGCGTGATCCAGATGCCAGACTTTCTCTGTGCTGAGATACAGGACTACTTCAAGCAACTTTATGGACTGGAATCGGACAGCCGTATTTTTCCTCTGTCCAAATATGCCTTGAAACGTGGCATGGAGTTCGGATGCAAGGCAGCAGGCGTCAAAATCATCAGAATCCACGATTTGAGACACAGCCACGTTTCTTTACTTATCAACATGGGCTATTCCGCCGTTTCCATCGGCAATCGTGTGGGACACGAAAGTGTGGAAATCACCTATCGGTACGCGCACCTGTTTCCTACTGTGCAGAAGGAAATGGCAGATAAATTGAACGTCGAAAGGAGCAATTAAAATGTCACTGAAAAACCGAGACAACCATAACCGCTGGCGCAACAAGACTGTTGCCTTCCGGGTATCACCGGAGGAAGATGCACAAATCGAAACCTTTGTCAAGCTCTCCGGGCTGACGAAGCAGGACTACATCACCCGCCGTCTGACTGGCAAGGACGTGGTGGTGCAGGGCAATCCGAGAGTTTACAAAGCACTGCGCGGCCAGCTTGCCGCCGTGCTGGACGAGCTGCGGCGCATTGAAGCGGGCGGCAGCGTAAATGACGAGCTGCTGGATGTGATCGAAATGATCGCCGCCATCATGGACGGTATGAAGGAGGAAAATGCCTATGGAGAATGAACTCTGCAAAAAGAAAACGACCGCCCCGGACACATCTGTTGGCGCAGATGATGGGCAGCCGCTTCACAATTCAACTGAGAACAGTATATCCGCTTTTGAGGGAGAAATCAACGGTGATTTTCAAAACAGCACGGAAAGTCTGGACGAAATCTACCGCAGGATGCAGCGGTTGACCGATCCGCATTACCTGCACACGATCTCCATGACCGAGCTGTACCAGACCGCGTATCAGAGCAGGCCGCCCATTATCGACGGCTTGCTCTACGCGGGCGCGTACATCCTCGCGGGTGCGCCGAAGATCGGCAAGTCATTTCTGGTGGCGCAGATCGCCTATCATGTCAGCACGGGCAAAGCACTGTGGGACTACGAAGTCCATCCCGGTACGGTGCTGTACCTTGCCTTGGAAGATGATTTTCAGCGCATCCAGAGTCGTATGTTTATGATGTACGGCGTCAACGACACCGACCGCTTACACTTTGCAACCGCTGCGGGCAAGATTGGAAACGGGCTGGACGAACAGCTTGAGAACTTCGTGCGGGAACATCCCGACACCAGACTCATTATCATCGACACCATGCAGAAAATCCGGGAAATCGGCGGCGAGGCATACAGCTACGCCAGTGATTATGAGATCATCGGCAAGCTCAAGCAGTTTGCCGACAAGCACTGCATCTGCGTTTTGACCGTCCACCACACCCGCAAGCAGCCTGCCGGTGACAGCTTCGAAATGATCTCCGGCACAACAGGATTGCTCGGCTGCGCAGACGGGTCGCTTCTCATGCAGAAGAAAAAGCGCACGGCATTGGAGGCAACTATCGACGTGGTGGGGCGCGACCAGCAGGATCAGATCCTCTATCTGAAAAAGGATGCGGATACGCAGATTTGGAACCTTGAAAAGGTGGAGAATGAGCCGCACAAAGAGCCGCCCGATCATGTTCTGGAAGCCGTTGCCAAACTGGTGTCCGCAGAACAGCCGGTATGGACAGGCTCGCCCTCCGAGCTTGCCGATACCGTCCATGTCGGTATGGCGGCAAACGCCCTGAGCAAGTATTTGAATGTGAAGTCTGGCAGGCTGCTAGACGAATACCGCGTCCACTATGAGAACAAAGTCCGGCACGAGGGGCGGCGTATTACGCTGACCTATGATGCTGAAAGCAAATAAGCCGCGCGACGGCTGCGACGGTTGCGACGGTAAATCTGATACTGCCAAAACAACCGTCGCAATCGTTGCGACCGTCGCGGAAAGGAGCGAAGCAGAATGAAGACCGTACAAATCCCCTACGATTTGTTCATCGACCTCGCCATGTACCATCTGCGGGGTGAGGATGACTACGAAGAAGAAATCCATCAGGGCTTGGAGCAGAAGCTCGACGCCATGCTGAACCGGCAGCTCTATTCCCGGTATAAGACGGCACCGACCAAGGAAGAACGGGAGCAGGCACGGCAGGAATACCTTGACCGGCGCGGCGTTCCGCAGAGTTTGAGATGGATGTGGGCAGAAGATTATGCGCAGAGGACGCCTGCAAATAAGCTGCTGACCACGCCGGTTTTTGCGGTTTGTATCCACACTGCAAGCCGCAAAACCGGCAGAGGCTTCCGCAGAAGCCGCATACCCCCTCGGAGAGCCCACGATACTTTGCAGCCGCAGGATGAAAGTATCATAGTGGGTTATTGCACTTCCGCAGAAGTGCTCCCCCGAAGCTACTCGTCCTGCACAATTTGAAATCAGGAGGTAACCTGCCTATGGCAAGAGGCGACGGTATTCACCGTACCAGCGCAAGAAATGCAAGAATGAAAGACGCAGACATCGGCAACGCGCAAGCACACAACGAGCGCGAAAAATCATCGTATGTCAATCAGGACATCGTTCCTGAACGGACGCCATACAACATCCATTTCAAAACACCAACCGCCGGGTACAAGGAGATGTTCGAGCAGATGCGCTCTGACGGCGTGATCTCCACACGCGGTCTGAAAGCGGATGCTGAGAAATTCGGAGAGCTGATCTTCGACGTCAACTCCGCGTACTTCTTCAACCACGGCGGCTATGAGTTTGCAAAACAATTTTACGCCGATGCCTACAAAGCTGCAATCAAAATTGTGGGCGGCGAGCAGTACATCCTATCGGCGGTCATGCACGCCGACGAGCGCAACCGCGCCATGTCCGATGCGCTGGGGCAGGACGTGTACCACTATCACCTTCATGTGGTCTATATCCCCGTCGTGGAAAAACAGATTCTATGGACGAAACGCTGCAAGGATAAATCGCTGGTGGGGACGGTCAAGGAAACGATACAGCAGGTCAGCATGAGTAAGAAGTGGGATTCTAAGCCCGCGCTGGACGAGCATGGGAAACCGCTGCTGAACGCAAACGGGAAAACTGTGCTCCGAAAATCCTATTCCGTTCTGCAAGATGATTTCTTCGCCGCCATGCGAAAGGCAGGGTATGACGATGTGGAGCGCGGCGAACGCGGCAGCTCGGAGGAACACCTGACCGTGACGCAGTTCAAAGTGCAGCAGGAGCAGGCGCGGTTGGAATCGATTGAGGATACGATTGACAGGAGGAAGCAGACGCTGGAAAAGTACAACGAGAAGATTAGGGAGCAAAAGGGCGCGGCAGCTTCCTTCCACGAAATCGACAGCATTGGGAAAAAGACCATCTCCGGCAATATCTCCATGACGCCGCAGGACGCGCAGTTTCTCAAGGAGCTTGCCAAGGAGGGAGTCGCTTCTCGCGGGCTGATCGGAGATTTGAAGAATAAAGTGGAAACGCTCAAGCGCGATGTCAGCGTATGGAAACGCAAATATGAAAAGCTGCAAGAGCAGACAAAGGACTTCATGGCGGCACTCAAACGAGCGCCCCGCAAGGTCAAGGAGTTCATACAATTCATGCTCCACACCGAGCCGGAGAAACCTGAACAGTCCGGAAACCGTGATATGCCGCGCCGCAAGAAGCGCGACATGGAGCTGTGAGCAACTACGGTGTAGAGCCGTAAAAATACGAAAATAGCCAACAGGAGCGCGTCGGACGAACCC
>ENA-UESS01000909-UESS01000909.1-human-gut-metagenome-genome-assembly--contig:-NODE-909-length-13044-cov-6.682733_pt1 | contig 13044 bp, 10 predicted proteins | sample MGYA00243004_ERZ508005 | MGnify/ENA primary metagenome ERZ508005 (study PRJEB26167, sample SAMN06115471) | human gut metagenome | host: Homo sapiens | place: China:Guizhou | collected 2016-06-29...
AGATCCGTACAGCGGCAGAAGTGTCGAGGAGAACTTAAAGCTGTTTGAGGAGATGCGGGAAGGAAAGTATGCGGACGGTGAGAAAGTGCTCCGTGCGCGCATCGATATGAGTTCTTCCAACATCAATATGAGGGATCCGGTTATCTACCGTGTGGCACACATGACACACCACAGAACCGGCGATAAATGGTGCATCTACCCGATGTACGATTTTGCACATCCGCTCGAGGATGCGATCGAGGGAATCACACATTCCATCTGTACGCTGGAGTTTGAGGATCACAGACCGCTCTATGAGTGGGTCATCAACGAGGTGGGCGCACAGATTATCCCGGATAAGGATGAGATGCCTCCGAGACAGATTGAGTTTGCAAAGCTGTATCTGACCAACGTGGTAACCGGCAGGCGTTACATCAAGCGCCTGGTGGAGGAAGGCATTGTGGACGGATGGGATGATCCGCGTCTGGTATCCATCGCAGCGCTGCGCAGAAGAGGATTCACACCGGAATCGTTAAAGATGTTCGTGGAACTGTGCGGTATTTCAAAGGCAAACAGTTCTGTTGACTATGCAATGTTAGAGTACTGCATCCGCGAGGATCTCAAGATGAAGAAGTCCCGTATGATGGCAGTTCTTGATCCGGTGAAGGTTGTGATTGACAACTATCCGGAAGGACAGACCGAGTATCTGGACGTTGTGAACAATCTGGAGAATGAGGCGCTCGGCGTACGTAAGATTCCGTTTTCGAGAGAACTCTATATCGAACGCGAAGACTTCATGGAGGAGCCACCGAAAAAGTATTTCCGCATGTTCCCGGGCAATGAAGTGCGCCTGATGAATGCATATTTTGTGACCTGCAACAGCTTTGAGAAGGATGAGAACGGCAATGTGACAGTGATCCATTGTACTTACGATCCGGCGTCCCGCGGCGGCAACAGCCCGGACGGCAGAAAAGTAAAAGGTACGATTCACTGGGTATCCGCAGCGCATGCGGTTCCTGCGACAGTCAGACTGTATGAGAATATTGTGGACGAGGAGAAAGGGGTATACAATGAGGACGGAAGTCTGAACCTCAATCCGAATTCACTGACCGTGTTAAAGAACTGCATGGTGGAGGAGAATCTTGCCGGTGCGAAGGCTTACGACAGCTTCCAGTTTGTGCGCCAGGGATTCTTCTGTGTAGATGCAAAGGATTCGACACCGGAGCAGCTGGTGTTCAACCGCATTGTGTCACTGAAGAGTTCATTCAAGCTGCCAACTGCGTAGGACGCGGTTTGGGATTTAGGAGGAATAGACATGAATTTATTATCCGGTTTGGAAAAATTTGGTTTAAAGGCAGAGGATACCACGAATCTTTTTGCGGAAGAGAAGAAAGAAGTCGTGGGAGAGGACGGCACAAAGCAGGAGGCGGTGCCAACAGAAGACAGCTTTCTTCTGGACAAGGCTGTGCGCTGTGCAGTGTGCGACAAGGTATTTAAGACAAAGATGATCAAGAGCGGAAGATTAAAGCGTCTTGAGTCCGACATGGATCTGCGTCCGCGCTATGAGCACATCGACACCTTAAAGTACAGTGTGATTTCCTGCCCGTACTGCGGCTATACCGCGATTACGCGTTATTTTGAACACCTGTCCTCCATGCAGGTCAAGATGATCAAGGAGAAGATCTGTGTGAATTTCAAGCCGGCGGACAATGTGGAGCCGACGCTGATCGATTATGATACTGCGATCGAGCGCTACAAGCTGGCACTGTTCAACACGATTGTGAAAAAAGGTAAGAACAGTGAGAAGGCATATACCTGCCTGAATCTTGCATGGCTGCTGCGCGGCAAGCGCGAGTCTTTAGATGCGAAAGATCCGAAGATGGCAGAGCAGATCAAGGAGTGCAGGGAGCAGGAAGAGGCGTTCTATGCACAGGCGTATGAAGGCTTTACCAAGGCGGTATCCACAGAGACCTATCCGATGTGCGGCATGGATGAGTGCACGATGGATTACCTGCTCGCGACGATGGCATACCACTACAAAAAGTACGATGTTGCATCGAAGTGCATTGCAAGAATCCTGCAGTCTGCGGCGGCATCCAAGAAGATGAAGGACCGCGCGTACGAACTCAAGGAGCGCATTGTCGAGGAGATCAAGAGAAGCAAGGCATAACGACGGATAAGGCTTTACGATGATAGAGATTATGATGAACTTACAGGGGGGAGCGAAAGCTCCCCTCTATGAGAAAATATACGAATATATCAAGAGTGAGATTACAGATGGCAGGATTCCGCGAGGGGAACGGCTGCCGTCCACGCGTCTTCTGGCGAAGAATCTTGCGGTGAGCAGAAGCACCGTAGAGATGGCATACGATCAGCTCCTGGCAGAGGGATATATACAAGCGGAACCCTGCCGGGGTTTTTTTGTATGCGATATCGCGGAGCTGTACCGGCTTCGGGGAAACAGCGTCGGAGATACGGGACAGGTACACAGGCCGGAAAAACCGGTCTGCCTGGTTGATTTTTCCCCGTATGCGATCGATACCCGCAGTTTTCCGTACAACGTCTGGCGGAAGATCAGCCGGAATGTGCTGTTGGACGACAGTGAGGAACTGTTAATGGCGGGGGACGGACAGGGGGAGTACAGTCTGCGCAGTGAGATTGCGGATTATCTGCATCACGCCAGAGGGGTGAACTGCCGCCCGGAAAACATCGTGCTCGGAGCCGGAAATGAGTATCTGGAGATTTTGCTCACGCAGCTTCTCGGAGGAAATAAGACCGTGCTCATGGAGAACCCGGGATATCCGCAGGCATACCACACCTTCCGGAATATGGGATACCGGGTGGTGACGGTGCCGGCGGACGAGCAGGGACTTAGCGGCGGTACGGTGCGTGCGGCGGCACCGGAGCTTGTCTACATGATGCCGTCCCATCAGTTCCCGACCGGCAGCGTCATGCCTTTGGGCAGAAGACTGGAACTTCTTGCGTGGGCGGCGGAGCAGGAGGAGCGCTATCTGATCGAGGACGATCACGACAGCGAGTACCGTTACCGTGGAAAGCCGATTCCGTCGCTGCAGAGCGTGGATGGACTCGGGAAGGTAATTTATCTTGGAACATTTTCCAAAAGTATCGCGCCGTCGCTGCGTATCAGTTATATGGTGCTTCCACAACAGCTGATGGAGCGTTACCGCACCGTCTGCGGATTTTATTCGACGACGGTGCCGCGCATGCAGCAGGAGATTCTCCGGGAGTTCTTGCGGGATGGGCATTTTGAGCGGCATCTCAACAAGATGCGCGGCATTTACCGCGGCAGGCATGATTTTTTGATTGGTGAACTGAAAAAAAGAAGCTGGGTGCTCTCAGTCAGTGGAGACCATGCGGGACTCCATGTGCTCGTGGAGGCGGATACCGGATGCAGCGAGAGGGAGATCTGTGAACGTGCGGCGGCGCAGGGCGTGAAAGTATCGGGTCTTGGCGAATATGCACTGACGAAAGATGGCGGCGGTGGCAGAAACCATCCGGTGCTGCTGCTTGGATACGGCAGCCTGACCGAGCAGGAGATTCAGATGGGTCTTACCGTGCTGGATTTGATACTGGATGCGCAGGAAAGCGGATGATCAGAAAGAAAATTATCGGAACGTGAATAACCGGACAGAAAAGGAACCCCCGGAAAGCTGCCGAAACGGCAGCTTTCCGGGGGTTCTTGCGTAAGCAATCCGGATGTATGATTTATTCGTATTTGTTTTTCTCACCGATTTCCTGCATCTTCATTGCACGAACTTTTAACGGCAGTCCGAACAGTGTGATGAATCCGGAAGCATCGTGGTGATCGTAGAGATCGCCGGTGGTGAAGCTTGCCAGGGACTCGCTGTAGAGAGAATACGGGGAGGTCGTTCCGGCTTTGATGATGTTGCCCTTGTAAAGCTTGAACTTGACTTCACCGGTCACATATTCCTGTGTGGAGGTGACAAATGCTCTCACTGCGTCGCAGAGAGGAGTGTACCATTTGCCCTCGTATACGATCTGAGCGAGCTTGTTGCCCATATCTTTCTTCACTTCCATGGTAGCACGGTCAAGTACCAGCTCCTCGAGCTGCTGATGTGCTTCCATCAGAATGGTTCCGCCAGGAGTCTCATAGACACCGCGGGATTTCATGCCGACAACACGGTTCTCCACGATGTCGATGATGCCGACGCCGTGCTTGCCGCCGAGACGGTTCAACTCACGGATAATATCGGAAACCTTCATCTTCTTGCCGTTGACGGAGGTCGGAACACCTTTCTCGAAGGTCATGGTCACATACTCGCCCTCCTCAGGAGCTTTTTCCGGGGAGACGCCGAGTACCAGAAGGTGATCGTAGTTCGGCTCGCAGGCAGGATCCTCGAGTTCAAGACCCTCGTGGCTGATATGCCAGATGTTGCGGTCGCGGCTGTAGCTGGTGTCTGCGGAGAACGGAAGATGAATGCCGTGTGCCTGGCAGTATGCGATCTCATCCTCGCGGGACTGCATGGTCCATTTGTCGTCTCTCCATGCAGCGATAATCTTGAGATCTGGAGCGAGTGCCTTGATGGCAAGCTCAAAACGGATCTGGTCGTTTCCTTTTCCGGTAGCGCCGTGGCAGATGGCGGTAGCGCCTTCTTTTCTTGCGATCTCAACCAGCTTCTTGCCGATTAACGGACGTGCCATGGAAGTGCCGAGCAGATATTTGTTCTCGTAGATGGCATTCGCCTGTACGCACGGCATGATGTAGTCATCGCAGAATTCGTCGATGATGTCGACGATATAAAGCTTGGAAGCTCCGCAGGAGATGGCTCTTTCTTCCAGACCGTCCAGTTCTTCCTCCTGACCGCAGTCGATGCAGCAGCAGATGACTTCGTAATCGTAATTCTCCTTCAACCAGGGAATGATGGCGGTGGTGTCCAGACCGCCGGAGTAAGCTAAGATAACTTTTTCTTTCATGGGCTTTTTTTCCTTTCTGTAAATCATTAACTGCAATCAATATACAACATATGCAACGGAAAAGCAAGTGAAAAAATATACATATATTTCAAATAAAAATGCATATACATGTACAAAGCATACAGAATAAAAATAGGGAAAACCTATATAAAATAAGGAAAAAAGAAATCCAAAACAAGAAAAACGTTGCATAAATAGTAAAACAGTGCTTGCATAAAAGAAAAAACGGATGTATAATTATGCAAGAATATTTCTAAAAAGCGGACAAAAAATACTTTACTATGGCAAAGAGGTAGACTAATATAGTGATATAGTGTGAAAAGATTTTTTGCAGGAAAAGGAAAGGCGGAATACGAACATGATAAAGGCAGGAATCATAGGTGCGACCGGTTATGCGGGAAATGAGCTGGTGCGTCTTCTGATGGGACATAGAGAAGTGGAAATCAAATGGTACGGTTCCAGAAGTTATATAGATCAGAAATACGCAGAAGTATATCAGAACATGTTTGAGATCGTGGACGACGTGTGTATGGACGACAATATGGAAGCACTGGCAGAGCAGGTGGATGTGATCTTTACGGCGACGCCGCAGGGATTTCTGGCAGGCGTCTTAAACGAAGAACTTCTTGAGAAGACAAAGATCATCGATCTGTCCGCGGATTTCCGTATCAAGGATGTTGCGGTGTATGAGAAATGGTACAAGATCGAGCATAAGAGCCCGCAGTTTATCGGGGAGGCGGTGTACGGCCTTTGCGAAGTGAACCGCGATAAAGTGAAAAATGCCAGACTGGTTGCCAATCCGGGCTGCTACACAACCTGTTCGATTCTGACGGCATATCCGCTGGTGAAGGAAGGGCTGATCGATCCGGATACCCTTATCATTGATGCGAAGTCCGGTACCTCCGGCGCAGGGCGCGGTGCGAAGCTGCCGAATCTGTTCTGTGAGGTCAATGAGAATATAAAGGCGTACGGTGTCACGAGCCACAGACATACACCGGAGATTGAAGAGCAGCTCGGCTACGCGGCAGGCAGACCGGTTGTTGTGAATTTTACGCCGCATCTGGTGCCGATGAACCGCGGAATTCTGGCGACAGAATATGCCACCCTGACGAAAAAGGCGGACGGAAGTCTTCCTTCTTACGAGGAGATCAAGGCGGCTTACGATAAGTATTATGCGAAGGAAAAGTTCGTCCGCGTGCTTCCGAAGGATGCGTGCCCGGAGACCAAATGGGTCGAGGGAAGCAATTATGTGGATATCGGTTTTAAGATCGATGAGCGCACGGGCAGAATCGTGATGATGGGAGCGCTTGACAATCTGGTCAAGGGTGCGGCCGGACAGGCAGTGCAGAACATGAATCTGCTGTTTGGATTTGACGAGGCGGAAGGGCTTTGTCTGGTGCCGATGTTCCCGTAGATACAGAGCGAAAACAGAACCCGGGAAGGATTTTCCACGGAAGGAAGCAGCGGGAAAATGAACCGGAAATGATAAAGAGAAGAGATGGAAGTATGAAAGAGACAGAACCGGTCATCCGCGAGATGACAATGGATGATTTTGAAGCGGTACATGCGTTATGGATGGAGATTCACGGGTTTGGAATCCGCAGCATCGATGATTCCAGAGAGGGCGTGGAGCGTTTTATAAGACGTAATCCGACCACCAGCATGGTAGCGGTGGCGGAGGGAAAGATTGTGGGCGCGATTCTCTGCGGACATGACGGGAGAAGAGGCTGCCTGTATCATGTATGCGTGCAGGAGACGTACCGCAAGCACGGGATCGGACAGAAACTCGTGGGTGCCTGCGTGGATGCGCTTGCGGCAGAGCATATCAACAAGATCAACCTGATTGCATTCAAGAAAAATGAAGTCGGAAACCGTTTCTGGCAGGGACTCGGGTGGACTTTCCGCGAGGATGTCAACTATTACGAATACGTTACAAATGAGGACAATATCACGACCTATAATCCATAGGAAGAAAAGGAGTGCGGAATGATAAAGATGATAAAGGGCGGAGTGACCGCCGCAAAAGGATTTTGTGCTGCCAGCACGGCGGCTGGTATCAAATATCAGAACAGACAGGACATGGCAATGCTCTACAGCGAGGTTCCCTGTGCGGTGGCGGGAACTTTTACCACGAATCTGGTGAAGGCTGCCCCGGTAAAGTGGGATCAGAAGATTGTATACGAGAGCAAAAAGGCGCAGGCGGTTGTGATTAATGCGGGGATTGCTAATGCGTGTACCGGCGAGGAGGGAATACGCTACTGCAGACAGACGGCGGAAAAAGTCGGTGAACTGCTTCCGGTTCCGGAAGATCAGGTGCTCGTGGCATCGACCGGAGTGATCGGCATGCAGCTTCCGATGGAGCGCATCTGTGCGGGAATTGAGGCGATGGTTCCGGCATTGTCGGGTGAGACAGAGAGCGGTCATGCGGCGGCAAAGGCGATCATGACGACGGATACCCACGAGAAGGAGATTGCGGTGGAAGTCATGCTTGGCGGCGTTCCTGTTACGATCGGCGGCATGTGCAAAGGCTCGGGCATGATTCATCCGAACATGTGCACGATGTTGAGTTTTGTGACAACGGATGCGGCGATCGCACAGCCCCTGCTTTTAGAAGCGCTGCAGGCAGATGTCTGCGACACCTATAATATGATCTCCGTGGACGGCGACACTTCCACCAATGATACCTGTCTGCTTTTAGCGAACGGGATGGCGGAGAATCCGGTCATTTCAGAGAAAAATGAGGATTACGACAGGTTCTGCGAGGCATTGCGGACAGTCAATGAATATCTGGCGAAGCAGATGGCAGGCGACGGCGAGGGAGCCACGGCGCTGTTTGAGGTGAAGGTCATCGGAGCAGAGACGAAAGAGCAGGCAAAGATCATCAGCAAGTCGGTCATCACATCGAATCTGACCAAGGCGGCAATCTACGGACACGATGCAAACTGGGGAAGAATTCTCTGTGCGATGGGTTACTCGGGCGCACAGTTTGATCCGGAGAAGGTGGATCTGTTCTTTGAGAGTGCGGCAGGAAAAATGCAGATCATAAAGGACGGCGTGGCACTTGACTACAGCGAGGAGGAGGCGACGAAGATCCTCTCGGAGCCGGAGGTGACGGCGATCGCGGATATCAAGATGGGCACGGCGGAGGCGACGGCGTGGGGCTGTGATCTGACATATGATTATGTCAAGATCAACGCGGATTACCGTTCCTAAGCAGAGACGTAAAAATTCAGGGAGAGTGGAGAGAAAATGGACGAGAAAAATATGCAGGAAATTCTGGCAAAGGCGGAAGTGCTGATCGAGGCGCTCCCTTATATACAGCGTTTTAACCGCAAGATCATTGTGGTAAAGTACGGCGGAAGCGCCATGGTGGACGAGGAGTTAAAGCGCCATGTGATCCAGGATGTGACCCTCTTAAAACTGGTTGGATTCAAGCCGATCATCGTGCACGGCGGAGGCAAGGAGATCAGCCGCTGGGTTGGAAAAGTCGGCATGGAGCCGGTGTTTGTCAACGGACTCCGCAAGACGGATGAGGCGACGATGGAGATTGCGGAGATGGTCTTAAATAAGGTCAACAAATCTCTGGTCAAGCTGGTGGAAGAGCTGGGTGTCAATGCAATCGGTATCAGCGGCAAGGACGGCGGACTGCTCAAGGTGGAGAAAAAATATTCCAACGGGGAGGACATCGGATTTGTCGGCGAGATCACGGAGGTCAATCCGAAGATCCTCTACGATCTTCTGGAGAAGGATTTTCTGCCGATCGTGTGTCCGGTCGGAATGGATGATGCCTACAACAGCTACAATATCAACGCGGATGATGCGGCTTGTGCGATTGCAAAGGCGGTCAGCGCGGAGAAGCTTGCATTTTTGACGGACATTGAGGGGGTATACAAGGATCCTTCGGACAAGAGCACGCTTATCTCGGAACTGACCATCGATGAGGCGAGAGCATTGATCGGCGACGGCTTTATCGGGGGCGGTATGCTGCCGAAACTGAACAACTGCATCGACGCCATTGAAAACGGCGTGTCCAGAGTACATATTTTAGACGGGCGGATCGCACATTGTCTGCTCCTTGAGATCTTTACCAACAGAGGTATCGGTACGGCGATCCTTAGTGAGAAAGAGAAGAGGTATTACAATGAATAAAGAGACATGCATGAAAGAGGCGGAGGAGAGCATCCTCCATACCTATAACCGTTTCCCGGTGGTGTTTGACCATGGGGAGGGCGTATACCTGTATGACACGGACGGAAAAGAATATCTGGATTTTGCGGCGGGAATCGCCGTGCAGGCATTTGGGTATCATAACAGGGAGTACAGCGAGGCGCTAAAGACGCAGGTGGATAAGCTGATGCACACGTCCAACCTGTTTTACAACGAGCCGATCACAAGCGCGGCGAAACGTGTCTTAAAGGCAAGCCGGATGGACCGCGTCTTTTTTACGAACAGTGGCACGGAGGCAATCGAGGGAGCATTAAAAGCCGCAAAGAAATACGCGTACACCAGGGACGGTCATGCAGGGCATGAGATCATTGCCATGAATCACTCGTTCCACGGCAGAAGTCTCGGAGCACTCTCGGTAACCGGCAACAAACATTACCAGGAACCGTTTGAACCGCTGATCCCGGGAATCCGTTTCGCGGAATTTAATCAGTTAGACAGCGTAAAAGCTTTGATAAATAAGAAAACCTGTGCTATTATTTTGGAGACGGTACAGGGCGAGGGTGGAATCTACCCGGCAACCGACGAATTCCTTCAGGGCGTGCGTGCACTCTGCAACGAGCATGACATTCTGCTGATCTTAGATGAGATCCAGTGCGGCATGGGGCGCACCGGCGAGATGTTCGCATGGCAGCACTACGGTGTGAAACCGGACATTATGACCAGTGCGAAGGCGCTTGGATGCGGTGTTCCGGTGGGAGCATTCCTGATGACCGAGCGCGTGGCGGAAAAGTCGCTGGCACCGGGCGATCACGGGACGACTTACGGCGGCAACCCGTTTGTCGGAGCAGCAGTTGACACCGTGCTTAAGATGATGGAGCGGGATCGGATTACAGAGCATGTAAAAGAGATCACGCCGTATCTGGAGCAGAAGCTGGATGCGCTTGTGGAAAAGTATGATTTCCTTACGGCGCGCAGAGGTCTGGGACTGATGCAGGGCGTTGTGTGTGAGAAACCGGTTGGAAAAATTGCGTCAGCAGCATTGGAACACGGACTTGTCGTGATCACGGCAGGCGCCGATGTGCTTCGTTTTGTACCTCCACTGATTATCGGGAAAGAGCATGTGGATGAGATGGCAGAGAAGCTGGATGCGGTTCTGGAAGAGATGTAATTCCCTGATAATGAGAATACAAAAAACGGATTAGGGAAATAAAATGAAACGATTATACAAAAGACTGACGGCGGCAGGACTTGTCGTTGTGCTTGGAATGACAGGAATGGCTGTTATGAATACAGCGGGATGCGGCAGCAGCGAGGATGGTGTGCCCTCCACGGAGACGGGAGAAACGGCGGCGGATGAAGCTTACCGGAGCGCACCGGCAGACCTTACGCTGTGGTATGCGGATGACAGTTATGCAGACTTTTTTACCGAGGCGGCTGTGCGTTATTACGCTAAGACCGGGAAAAAAGTAGCCGTGCAGTATCAGGATACCATTGATTATCTTGGAACTATTTACGATAAGACCATGCAGGATGATGCATTTCCGGATGTTTACCTCTTACCGGGGGACAATCTGGAGGAAGCATACCTCTATGGTCTTGTTTCCGTGAATCAGACGAACCCGTCGGAAAACGGCGTGCTGGAAAAGGCAGTCGAGGCGGCGACCTACGAAGAGCGCGTGCTCGGGTATCCGCTGTCCTACGATGCGTGCGTGTTTATTTACCAGACGGATTATTTTACCGAGGCGCCGGCATCGCTGCAGGCAATCATCGATTATTCCAATGAGAACGAGCCGGCAGAGAATGTGGAATATCTGCTGGAGTGGGATGTCAAGGATGCGTTCTATGATTTCCCGTTTGTCGGCAACAGCGTCACGTTCGCAAAGAGAGGATCGGACGAATTGGATATCACCTACGATGATACGCTCTATCAGCAGGATCTGGAGTATTTTGACACGATACTGGCATCTTTTTCCATTGATGCGGAGCAGGTGTCCGAACAGCATATCGTGAACAATTTCCGGGAAGGGCGGACTCTTTCGGCAATCCTGGATACTGATACACTCTGGCAGCTGGACGGATATGACTACGGGCTGATGCAGATGCCGGAGTTAAGCGATACGCTCTCGGCGGCGACATGTGCGTCTACCGATATGATTGTGGTCAATGATTATACAAAAGACAGTGCAGCGGCGGCTGATTTTGCACAGTTTGTGACAATCGACATGGCGGACGAATTGCATGGATTGTCGGGACATTACTCCGTGATTCCGTCAGAGACGCCGGATACCGTGGAGCAGACGGCGTTGGACGCGTATGAGGGGGCAGTTTTAATGCCGGATTCCAAGGATGCCAAAAATTTCTGGGTAACATTGGAAGAAACAATTTTGAAATATTTCTGAAACACTCTTGTCACGGCTGTAAAATTTCGTTAGAATATGAATATCGGGCATTGAGGACTCCTTTTATATAGAAGAAGGAGAATGCTTATGATACGAACATGGAAGAAGATAGGGGCTGGCATGATTCTGTGCATTTTTATGGCGGGATGTGGCAGTCAGAACGAGGTTTATCTGGAGACGGAAGTCTCGCAGGATACCGGGAATGTGCAGGAGACGGAAGAAACGGAGGCTGGGGAGCGTCTGGATATACTGGACGTTTCCGGCGTGGAGCAGACGGGAAGTGTGGATCTGTCGGAGGTTTCCGGTGAGGAATGGGCGGCTGAGGTAGCTCTTGCACCGGAGACGACGGAAGATGCTGATAAGGCAGACCGTGCGTCGGGAAAATGTTATGTCTATGTCTGCGGAGAGGTGGCAGAGCCGGGCGTGTACGTGTTAGAGACTGGAGACCGCATCTATGAGGCGGTCGAGATGGCGGGCGGCATGACGGCGGATGCCGGGACGTGCGCAGTCAATCTTGCGGAGAGCGTGTACGACGGACTCATGGTGTATATTCCTGACAGCGAAGAAGCGGCCGGGATGACGGGCAGTATGACTTCTGTGGGCGGCAGTGCAGTTTCTGCGGGAGGAAGTGTGACTTCTGCGGACAGCAGTGTCAGGAACGGTGAGGGAACTTCGGGAGGGACGGCAGCGTCTCCGGAAGACGGACGTCTGAATCTCAACACGGCGTCGCTGGCAGAGCTTATGACGCTTTCCGGGATCGGACAGACCAAGGCGCAGGCGGTTGTAAACTACCGGGATGCGCACGGAGGATTTTCTTCCGTTGAAGAGATTATGAATGTAGATGGAATCAAAGAGGGATTATATAATCGGATCAGAGATCAGATAAAGGTGAAATAAATGGCGAAAAAAGTTCTTGTGGTGGATGATGAAAAGTTAATCGTAAAGGGAATCCGTTTCAGTCTGGAGCAGGACGGCATGGAAGTGGATTGTGCCTACGACGGTGAGGAAGCGCTTAAGATGGCGACAGAGAATGCATACGACATGATTCTGCTGGATATTATGCTGCCGAAGATGGATGGATTCGAGGTGTGCCAGCATATCCGCGAGTTTTCCAATATGCCGATTGTCGATGACATGGATAAGATTCTCGGACTGGAGTACGGCGCAGATGACTATATCACAAAGCCGTTCAATATTCTGGAAGTGAAGGCGAGAATCAAAGCCATCATGAGAAGAACTGCCGCATCGCAGCCCAGGAAAGAAGAATCCAAGGTGATCGAGGCGGGAGACTTAAAGCTGGACTGCGAGAGCAGAAGGCTGTTTATTCTCGGCAGGGAGGTCAATCTCACTGCAAAGGAGTTCGACCTTTTAGAGCTGCTCGTGAATAACCCCAACAAGGTATACGGAAGAGAGAATCTTTTAAATCTTGTATGGGGCTATGAGTATCCGGGGGATGTCAGAACGGTGGATGTGCATGTGCGGCGTCTTCGGGAGAAGATCGAGAGCAATCCGAGCGAACCGAAATACGTTCACACAAAGTGGG
>ENA-UESS01000919-UESS01000919.1-human-gut-metagenome-genome-assembly--contig:-NODE-919-length-13011-cov-14.201948_pt1 | contig 13011 bp, 10 predicted proteins | sample MGYA00243004_ERZ508005 | MGnify/ENA primary metagenome ERZ508005 (study PRJEB26167, sample SAMN06115471) | human gut metagenome | host: Homo sapiens | place: China:Guizhou | collected 2016-06-29...
GCTCTTGACGGTGACGGTGTCGCCGCACTTGATGCCCATGCCCATCAAAGCCATGAGACGGGTGGCGTCAACGGACTTGCCGTTCTTGTCAACAATGGTGACGGTGCTCTGGCAGGTCTTGGCCTCCTTGGCCAGCATGCCGGCGGGACGTGCGTGAATGCCAACGGGCTCTTTGATTGTATAGGTGAATTCTTTCATAGCTTTTTCCTCCCATAGATGCGGTGCGGTAGGGCGCAGCGCAAATAATTAAGCTGTTATTATAATAACATACTCTGCCGCCAACGTCAACGGAAAAAGCTCCAAAAACAAGCTGAATCTTTGGTTATTTTGAATAAAAAAATGTGTGGAATGTGTACGATTCGTCCATAAATGGGTTGAATCATCATTTCCGGAGAAATTCCCGCAGCACATCCTCCGGGCGGGGCGTGTGCAGCGGGTAGCGTGCGCGCAGCGGCGCGGCGGCACCGTCCATGATGTAAGGCGTGCCGACAAGGTCGAGCATCGCCACATCGTTGTAGTTGTCGCCGAAGGCCATGACCTCGTCATGGGCGAAGCCCAGCACGCGGCAGAGAGACTCGACGCCGACACCCTTGTTGGCGGTGGTCGTGTCGATCCAGTACGGGCCCGCCACGGCGCAGTTGGCCTGCTGCCAGCGCGGCACAAAGCGGTCCGCGTACTTTTCCACGCCCTCATGCAGGTAGACCGACACCTTGACGATCTCCTCGGGGATCTCGGACGGGTCGGAGATGACCTTGTAACGGTTGCCGATAAATTGGATGCGGTCCAGCATACCGAGGCCGCGCTCCATCAGATAGGCGCAGTTCTGGCCCGAGAGCATGACCTCGCCCTGGCCGTCGCTGCGATCCCACAGGTCGTGGGCGATTTCCTCCGCCAGTGCGCGGGGCATCGGGTTCTCGGCGATGCAGTGCTCGTCCTTGAACAGCACGCCGCCGTTCTCGCACAGGAAAACACAGCAGTCGGCCACCGGCGCAAACAGCAGGCGCAGGCTGGTGTACTGCCGCCCGGATGCCGGGCAGAACAGGATGCCGCGGTCATGCAGGGCGCGGATCTGGTAGAAAATTTCGCCCTCCAGCTTTTTGCGGCCATATTGCAGCAGCGTACCGTCAATGTCGCTGCAGATCATTTTGATTGCCATAATACAACTCCTTTGTGGTTACGGGAATATTGTAGCACATTTGGCAGGGTGTTTGCAATTTTGTTTGGGCGCGTTATAATTAGGGCAATACCGCATAATTCTAAGTACCGATACGGCGAGCGAGGTGCGGCAGCTGCTAAGCCAAAAGCGCAGATAATACTTTGTGTATTATCGAGCATTTTGGCAACGCAGATGCCGTGCCGCAGCCGCCGGAGCGGTGCTTAAGCCGTAAGGCGGGAATTATGCGGTGTTGCCTTAGTTTTGTAGGGGCGAGCAGTGCTCGCCCGCGGAACCTGACGGTGGCCGTGAACGGCCCGGGTCGTCGAGGACACAGACCCCTACAACGTGCGGAAATGTGCGAAAAGAACGGAGATGCAATAGTATGGCTTTCATCACAATAAACCACCAGGTCCCTGCCGACAACGGCGCGGCGTTTGTGGCCGAAAACGCCACACTGGCGGGCAGCGTGCGGCTTGAGAAAAACAGCAGCGTCTGGTACGGCGCGGTGCTGCGGGCGGACACCGGGCGCATTGCCATTGGGGAAAACTCCAACGTGCAGGACAACGCCGTGCTGCACACCGGCCCCGGGCTGGATGTGACGGTGGGGCGCGGAACGTCCGTCGGGCACGGGGCCGTTGTGCACGGCTGCACGGTGGGCGACGGCTGCCTGATTGGGATGCACGCGACGATTTTGAACGGCGCGGTCATCGGGGACGGCTGCCTGATCGCCGCGGGGGCGCTTGTGCCGGAGAACATGCAGGTGTCCGCGGGGAGCCTTGTCATCGGCATACCCGGCAAGGTCGTGCGGCCCGTCAGCGCGGCACAGGCTGCCGCCATCAAGGCCAACGAAGAAGAATATCTGGAATTGGCGAGGGCGCACGCAGAGGCAAAATAACCGCGGTATGCGCTTTTGCCGGAGACGTAGGGCGGCCAGCCCTCTGGCCGCCGCGGAGGGGTCAAGACCCCTCCCTACAAATCAACCGTTAAGGGGGTGCCAACGGAAAAGCTGCCGGTCGGGCATGCCCGGCCCCTACAGAGCAATAAAAAACAGGATGCTGTCTTGCGAAACGGCATCCTGTTTTTTATGGAATTTACTTCAGCACCGCGCCCAGATTGGCGCTGGTGACCAACCTTGCGTACCGTGCCAGCCAGCCGGTCTTGATGTTCGGCTCGGGCTGGACGTAGGCGGCCTTGCGGGCGGCAAGCTCGTCGCCGCTGACGGCCAGGTGGATGGACGCATTCGGAATGTCGATCTCGATGGTGTCCCCTTCCCTGACCAGACCGATGGGGCCGCCGGAGGCTGCCTCGGGGCTGACGTGGCCGATGGCCGCGCCGCGGGACGCACCGGAGAAGCGGCCATCCGTGATGAGTGCCACCGTGGTATCCAGCTTCATGCCCGCCAGTGCGCTGGTGGGATTGAGCATCTCGCGCATACCGGGGCCGCCCTTGGGGCCCTCGTAGCGGATGACCACTACGTCGCCGGGGTGGATGTCACCTGCGTAGATAGCCGCAATGGCGGTGTCCTCGCTGTCAAAGACGCGCGCGGGGCCGCTGTGGACCTGCATTTCGGGCGCAACGGCGCTGCGCTTGACGACACAGCCGTCCGGCGCAATGTTGCCCCACAGAATCTGCAGACCGCCGGTCTGACTGTACGGGTTGTCGATGGAGCGGATCGCCTTGTCGTTGAGAATCTTCGCACCGCGGATGTTCTCTCCCAGCGTTTTGCCGGTGACGGTGGGAACATCGAGGTCGAGCAGGTTCTTCTTCGCCAGCTCAGCCTGCACCGCCGGGATGCCGCCCGCCTCATACAGGTCGGGCATGTGGGTGGGGCCGGCGGGGGCCAGATGGCAGAGATTCGGCGTTCTGGCGGAAATCTCGTTAAAGAGCTTCAGGTCAATCGGGCAGCCCGCCTCCTGCGCAATCGCCAGCAGGTGCAGCACCGTGTTGGTGGAGCAGCCCAGCGCCATGTCGCAGGTCAGGGCGTTGCGGATGGAGCGCTCGTTGATGATCTGGCGCGCGGTCACGCCGCGGCTGACCAGGTCCATGATGGCCATACCGGCGTGCTTGGCCAGCTGCAGGCGCTTGGCGTAGACGGCGGGAATCGTGCCGTTGCCGGGCAGCGCGATGCCGATGGCCTCGCACAGGCAGTTCATGCTGTTGGCCGTGTACATGCCGGAGCAGGAGCCGCAGCCCGGGCAGCAGTTGCAGGTGCAGTCCTCAAGCTGAGCGTCGTCGATCATACCGGCCTTGTACGCGCCGACAGCCTCGAACATTTTGGAAAGGCTGACCTCCTCGCCGCCGTAGCGGCCTGCCAGCATCGGGCCGCCGGAGCAGACCACAGCGGGCACGTCCATGCGGACGGCGGCCATGACCATGCCGGGCACGATCTTGTCGCAGTTGGGGACCAGTACCAGACCGTCCAGCTGGTGGGCCATGAACATCGTCTCAACACTGTCGCAGATCAGTTCACGGCTGGCGAGGGAGTATTTCATGCCCACATGCCCCATAGCGATGCCGTCGCAGACACCGATGGCGGGGATGAGGATGGGGGTGCCGCCTGCCATGCGCACGCCAGCCTTGACGGCATCGGCGATCTTATCCAGATGGGCGTGGCCGGGGACGATCTCGCTGTAGGCGGAAACGACGCCGATCAGCGGACGGTCCAGCTCCTCCGGCGTGTAGCCCAGCGCATAAAACAGGCTGCGGTTTGGTGCCCGCTCCGGGCCTTTTTTGACGTTATCGCTGTTCATAGGTTTTCTCCGTTTTCATATAAAATGCCTTCCCCCTGCGGGGGAAGGTGCCGCGAAGCGGCGGATGAGGGGCGGCCTTACGCCCGCCGCCCGTAAACGGGATGCTGCGGGAGCTCTGCCCTCATCCGGCCCTGCGGGGCCACCTTCCCCCTCGGGGGAAGGCTTAGAGCGTTATCTTACAATTACTTCTTCAGCCAGCTCATCATCTTGCGGAGCTCGGCACCGACCTTCTCGATGGGATGGTTGGCGGCGATGCGGCGCTGTGCGAGGAAGTGGGTCTTGCGGCCACCCTTCGGGCTCATCTCGGTCAGGAACTCGGAGGCGAAGGTGCCGTCCTGGATCTCCTTCAGGACCTGCTTCATCTCCTTGCGGGTGTCCTCGGTGATGAGGCGCTTGCCGGTGCGGTAGTCGCCGTACTCGGCGGTGTTGGAGATGGAGTAACGCATCTTGGAGAAGCCGCCCTCGTTGATCAGGTCAACGATCAGCTTCATCTCGTGGCAGGTCTCAAAGTAGGCCATCTCGGGGGCGTAGCCGGCCTCGACCAGCGTGTCGAAGCCAGCCTGGATCAGCTCGCAGACGCCGCCGCAGAGCACTGCCTGCTCACCGAACAGGTCGGTCTCGGTCTCCTCCTTGAAGGTCGTCTCGAGGATGCCTGCGCGGCCGGCACCGATGCCGGAGGCGTAGGCCAGGGCGATCTCCTTGGCCTTGCCGGTGTAGTCCTGCTCCACGCAGATCAGGGACGGGCAGCCCTCGCCCTCGGTGTACAGGCGGCGGACGATGTGGCCGGGGCCCTTGGGAGCGATCATGATGACGTCAACGTTCTTCGGCGGGGTGATGGTCTTGAAGTGGATGTTGAAGCCGTGGGCAAAGGCCAGTGCCTTGCCCTCGGTCATGTAGGGGGCAACCTGCGTGTTGTAGATGTCGGCGCACAGCTCGTCGGGAACCAGCATCATGACAACGTCGCCGGCCTTGGCGGCCTCCTCGACCTCCATGACCTTGAAGTTCTCATGGGTGGCAGCGAACTCAGAGGCCTTCTCCCAGTGGGCAGAGCCCTTGCGCAGACCGACAACGACATTGACGCCGCTCTCGGCCAGATTCTCGGAATGAGCGTGGCCCTGGGAGCCGAAGCCGATAACGGCAACGGTCTTGCCGTCGAGCACGCCGAGGTTGCAGTCGGAATCATAGTACTTGTTGATAGCCATGGTGGTGTCTCCTTTTGTTGCTTTAAGTTTATATTTTTAAATTTTAAATGGGAAACGAAAATAAAAATCCGTAGGGGCGCATTCTATATGCGCCCGTGCAGTGCAGCCTACGGCGGGCGGATATGGAATCCGCCCCTACAGGCATTGAAAATTTACGAGCAGCTCAATGGCAATGCGTCCCCGGCAGGGGCAGCTGCGCCTCCCCGACCTCCTGCGCGAGCTTCTGCATGTGCTCGTGTTTGCCGCCGCGCTCCAGCGCGGTGACGCCGGTGCGGCAGAGCTCCAGAATGTTGTAGCCCTTGAACATGGTCAAAAAGGCGTCGATCTTGTCCGGCTTGCCGGTCAGTTCAAAAATCATGCTGTCGGGCGACAGGTCGATGATCTTTGCCTTGTAAATGCTGGAAATCTCCCGCAGCTCGGCGCGGTTCTGGTTGTCGCACTCTACCTTTAAAAGCAGCAGCTCGCGCTGCAGGCTCTTGTCAGGGTCCAGCTCAAAGATCTGTCGGGTGACCTCAAGGCGCTCGGTCTGTAAAATCAGCTGGTTCAGCGCCTGTTCGGTGCCGCGCAGTGTGACCGTGATGCGGCTGACTGCGGGGTCATTCGTGGCGGATACCGTCAGGCTGTCGATGTTGAAGCCGCGGCGGCAGAGCAGGCTGGAAATGCGCGCCAGAACGCCGTTGCTGTTGTCAACCAGCAGGCTGATGACCCGCCGGGTGTTGTTGTTCTGTTCCATGCGTGTCACCTCATTCCATGATGATGTCGTTGACGGTGCCGCCGCCGGGGATCATCGGCAGGACCTTTTCGTCCTTGCCGATGCGGCAGTCGATCCAACTCGGGCCCTTCTGCTTCATCGCGTCGGCGAACGCCGCCTTGAACTCGGCGGGCGTCGCAGCGCGGTAGCCTTTGGCCCCGAAGCCCTCGGCCAGCTTGACAAAGTCGGTCTTGCGGTGCGGGTCTGTGTCGGAGTAGCGCTTCTCGTAGAAGGTCGTCTGCCACTGGCGCACCATGCCGAGCACCTGATTGTTGAAAATTACCGTGATGATGGGCAAGTCGTAGCTGACGGCAGTGCAAGCCTCGTTCAGGTTCATGTGGAACGAGCCGTCGCCCGTCAGCATGACGACGCGGGCATCCCTGCCCAGCGCCATCTGTGCGCCGATGGCCGCGCCGTAGCCGAAGCCCATTGTGCCCAGACCGCCGCTGGTCAGGAAGCCGCGGGATTTCGTGTGGTGCAGATACTGCGCCGCCCACATCTGGTGCTGGCCGACGTCGGTGACGTAAACGGCCTCGGGGCCTGCCTGATTGCAGATCTCATCAATGATCTGGTGCGGCTTCAGCTCGGTGTCGCTGTCCACAGGCTTGTAGTCGTTCTTCTGCCAGCCGCGGATCTGCTCCATCCAGAGCTTGTGTTCGGTCTTTTCGACGTAGGGCAGAATGGCCTGCAAAATGTAGCTGGCGTCGCCGGTCAGGCTTAAATCGACGTCCACATTCTTGCCCAGCTCGCTGGGGTCAATGTCGATCTGGATGATTTTCGCGCGCTTGGCAAAGCTGTCGGGGTTCAGCGCCACGCGGTCACTGAACCGTGTGCCCACAGCAATGACCAAATCGGCCTCGTCAATGGCTTTGTTGGCGGCGTAGCAGCCGTGCATACCCAGCAGCCCTAAGTTGTGCGGCTCACCGTAGCTGAGGACACCGGCGGCCATCAGGGTGTAGGTGGCGGGCATGCCGGTCTTTTCCAGCAAATCGCGCAGGGGCTGGCAGCCCGCCGCGCTGCGGACGCCGCCGCCGAAGTAGACGATCGGGCGCTCCGACTCGTTGATCATCTGAGCGGCCTTTTTGACGTCCTCCTCATTATACCGGGTCACGGTGCGGATGAGCTCGGGAGCCTTGGGGGTGAACTCACAGGAGGCAGCCGTGATGTCCTTGGGAATATCGACGAGGACGGGACCCTTGCGGCCCGACTGCGCAATGCGGAAGGCTGCGCGCATCGTGTCGGCCAGGTCCTCGACCCGGCGCACCGTGTAGTTGTGCTTCGTGATGGGCATCGTGATGCCCTCAATGTAGGCCTCCTGGAAGGAGTCCTTGCCCAGCAGCGTTGTGGCGACGTTGCCGGTGAAGGCGACCATCGGCACGCTGTCCATGTAGGCTGTGGCAATGCCGGTGACGAGGTTCGTGGCACCGGGGCCGCTGGTGGCCAGCACGACGCCGGTGCGGCCCGTGGCGCGGGCGTAGCCGTCTGCCGCGTGGGACGCGCCCTGCTCATGGGCGGTCAGCACATGGCGGATGCGGTCCGAGTTTTTATAAAGTTCATCGTACAGATTCAACACTGCGCCGCCGGGATAGCCGAACAGGGTGTCAACGCCCTGCTCGACCAGCACTTCGACGAAGATCTGTGAACCGGTCAATTTCATGTTTCTGCTCCTTCCTGGTTTTAGCACGGCCTGCCGGGGGTCTGTGGGGCGGGGTGACCTCACCCCGCCGCGGCGGCCTCCCGTAAGAGGGGCAAAGGATAAAACAAAACAGGCTTTGCCCCTTGTATTCCAAGAGACAAAGCCTGTATATAGCTCTGCGGTACCACTCTTATTGGGGCGGTGCCCCCACCTCATGGGCCTCCAACAAGGCCCGGCACTGTAACGGGTGCGCCCGTACCGCCCTACTGTGATTTCGGGTGGTCTGCTCCGGGATCAGTTCGCGGTCTGCTGCCCTGCTGCCTTGCACCGACCGGCAGCTCTCTGCAGGGTGCGGGACCGTTACTAACTTCCCATCCACGCATTGTCTGGATGTGTGATAAACTATACCGTACTTTTGCAGGTTTGTCAAGACTTGCTTGAAAATTCTGCAACAAATCTTGCAACTTTTTGCCACGGCGTTTATACTGGTGGTAAAGAGTGTATCTCTTGGGAAAGGAATATGAATATGCTTCGTAATGAATGGCTGGCCCATCTGGATGGGCTTGTGGTGTTCCGCGGCCTGCTGGCGGCGGAGCCGCTGCGCTCTCTGCACGCGGCGCTGGCGGCGGATGAGGACGCCCTGACGGGCGCTGTCGCCGCGTTTGAGGCGGCGCTGTTTGCCCGCGGCACCAACTGGACCGAGGCCCTGCTGGATGCCGTGCTCGAGGAGGAAAACCTCTGCCTGCGTGTGGCAGCCGGGCAGGATGCCGGGCCCGTGCTGGAGACTGCGCTGAACAGCGAGCTGGACTTTTTGCAGACGCTTGGCCGTGCGCCGCTGGACGAGGTGTTCCCCGGCGCGGCAGTGTTCCTGCCGCGGTGGGAGACAACGCCCGACGCCGACTACCACGCGGCCTATGAGACGCGCCGTGCGGCCATGGGCCAGAAGGGCTACGGCATGTTTGCCCGCCACCATGTCTTTGCGCTGGAGGACGGGCATCTGGTGCCGGTGCGCTTCCCCGATCCGCAGCGTCTGAGCGAGCTGCCCGGCTACGAGCAGGAGCGCGAGAAGGTCATTGCCAACACCCGCGCCCTGCTGGAGGGCCGCCCGGCCAATAACGTGCTGCTCTACGGCGATGCAGGCACGGGCAAGTCCAGCACGGTCAAGGCGATTGCCAACGAGTTCGCGCCCGACGGCCTGCGCCTGATCGAGGTGAAGAAGAACCAGCTCTACCAGATCCCCGCCCTGATGGACGAGCTGGCAAAGAATCCGCTGAAATTCATCCTCTTTATTGATGACTTGAGCTTTGCCTCCAACGATGACAACTTTGCGGCGCTGAAGGCAATCCTGGAGGGCGGCGTCGGCGGGCGCAGCCATAATGTGGCGGTCTACGCCACAAGCAACCGCCGCCACCTCGTCAAGGAGACGATGGCGGACCGCAGCGGCGACGACCTGCACGCGATGGACACCCGGCAGGAGCTTATGAGCCTGTCGGCCCGGTTCGGCCTGACGGTGACGTTCCAGCAGCCTGACAAGGACCGCTATGACCGCATCCTGCTGGAGCTGGCGAAGCAGTACAATGTCCAGATGCCCAGCGACCAGCTCTTTATCAAGGGTGCCGCCTTTGCCCTGCGCGCCGGTGGCCGCAGCCCGCGCGTAGCCAAGCAGTTTGTGGAGCTGCTGGCGGCGGGCGTCAAGGTATAAAATTTTTCCACCCTGTAGGGGCGAACAATGTTTGCCCGTGCTCGTTCGCGGCGGCAGAAACATCCGCGGGCGGATATGGAATCCGCCCCTACGCGTAGGGGTCGGCGTCCTCGACGACCCGGGAAGTCAGCGCTGCCGCAAAGCTTCCGCGGGCGAACAATGTTCGCCCCTACATAGCATAAGAATCAGGCGCGCTCCGTCACCAGCTTAAACCCTGCCTCCGTCAGCTTTTGCTTAATGGTCTCGATCTGCGCGGCATCCCGCGTTTCGAGGCCGAGCTTCAGGAAGCAGCTTGTGATGGCCATGTTCGCATCGCTGCGGTCATGGTGGACGCTGACGACGTTCGCACCGCAGGCGGAGACAATGTCGCTGACCAGGCTCAGCTGGCCGGGCTTGTCCTCCAGCGCGATCATCAGGTTCGTCTTGCGCCCGCTCATAACAAGGCCGCGGGTGATGACGCGGGACAGAATGTTCACGTCGATGTTGCCGCCGGAGATCAGGCAGACCGTTTTCTTGCCCGCCAGCGGCAGCTTGCCGAACAGTGCGGCGGCCACCGGCGTGGCACCTGCGCCCTCGGCGACGAGCTTCTGGTTCTCCATCAGCGCCAGAATGGCCGCGGCGATCTCGTCCTCGCTGACCGTAACGATCTCGTCCACGTACTGGCTGACCATGTCGAACGTCGTCTCGCCGGGCGTCTTGACCGCAATGCCGTCGGCAAAGGTCACGGCGCTGTCCAGCGTTTCATATTTGTGGTCGTGGAAGGCGTGCTCCATGCTGGGCGCACCCGCGGCCTGCACGCCGTAGATCTTTACCTCGGGGCGCAGGCTCTTGATGGCGAACGCCACGCCGGAAATCAGACCGCCGCCGCCGATAGGCACGATGACCGCGTCCACATCGGGCAGTTGGTCGAGAATTTCGAGACCAACCGTTCCCTGCCCTGCGATGACCAGCTCGTCATCATAAGGATGAATGAAGGTCATGCCGGTCTGCTCCTGCAGTTCCACGGCGCGGTCATGCGCGTCGTCGTAGGTGCCCTTGACCAGCTCGACCTCGGCACCGAGGCGCTTTGTGCTCTCTACCTTCATAATAGGGGCACCGTCCGGCATACAGACAACGCTTTTGATGCCCATGCGGGTCGCGGCCAGCGCCACGCCCTGCGCGTGGTTGCCCGCCGAGCAGGCAATGACGCCCTTCGCGCGCTCCTCCGCGGACAGCTGGCTGATTTTGTAGTACGCGCCGCGGACCTTGAAGCTGCCTGTAACCTGCAAATTTTCGGTTTTCAGGTACAGATCGGTGCCGGGGCACAGGCGTGTGGCGGCGATCAGGTCGGTCTTGCGGGCAACCTGCTTCAAGACGAACTTAGCATGGTAGATTTTATCCAGTGTAAGCATGGGCTGTTCCCTCTCTGTTTGACAATAGTCGGGCCCGACCCGGGCTTGCCGGATCGGGCCGGGCCGCGCCGTTGCGGCCAAGACACTGACATGAGTATAGTTGAAATTTGCTAATTTGTAAAGTGAAAATTATTCATCGTTAAATTGCACAAGAATAGTAAGTGAGAATTGTACAATTCTACCACTATGTTGTGGGCGCTGAATGCTGTATAATAGATGTAACGATAGCAAAATATGTTTGCTTTTTAACAATCACCTTTATGAGGAGGCAATTTCCCGTATGGATATCCGTTATTCCTGCAACCAGCGTGATTTCAAGCGCTACACCACCGAGGAGACCCGCAACGAAATGCTCATCACCGGCCTGTACAAGGCAGATGAGATGGTCGCTGTCTACAGCCACGTGGATCGCATGGTCACGCTGGGCTGCATGCCTGTGCACGAGGAGGTCTCCATCGACAAGGGCATTGATGTATGGGCCAACTTCGGCACCCACTACTTCCTGGAGCGCCGCGAGATCGGCATCTTCAACATCGGTGACGGTGCCGGCACGGTCACGGCGGATGGCAAGGAGTATCACCTGAACTACAAGGACTGCCTGTACCTGACCAAGGGCAACCAGAAGGTCACCTTCAAGAGCGACGACCCGGAGCATCCGGCCAAGTTCTACATGGTCTCTGCCCCGGCCCATTGCAGCTATGAGAACAAGCTCATCACCATTGAGCAGGCCGCCAAGCGCCCGCTGGGCAGCGTCGAGACCTGCAACAAGCGCACGATCAACCAGTTCATCCATCCCAGCGTGCTCAAGACCTGCCAGCTGTCCATGGGTATGACCGCTCTGGAGCCCGGCAGCAACTGGAACACCATGCCCAGCCACACCCACGAGCGCCGCATGGAGATCTACACCTACTTTGAGGTCCCCGAGGGCCAGGTCGTTTTCCACATGTGCGGTGAGCCCACCGAGACCCGCCATATTGTCATGCACAACTATGACGCGGTCATCAGCCCGTCCTGGAGCATCCACAGCGGCGTAGGTACATCGAATTACACCTTTATCTGGGCCATGGGCGGCGAGAACATGGAGTTCGATGATATGGATAATATCGCCACAACTGATTTGCGCTGACCGCAAGAAACGCACATATTTTGCGCCGGCTTGCGCAAGATATGCGCAACTATTTACTTTAATTCTCGCGCCCCAGTGATGGGCGCCGGAATATATGACTGTTACAAACTTAGGAGGTTTTGCATCATGTCTGTTTGCACCCCGAAATCCTTCGACCTGACCGGTAAGGTCGCCCTCGTCACCGGCGCTTCCTATGGCATCGGCTTTGCTATTGCCACCGCTATGGCCAATTGCGGCGCCAAGATCGTCTTTAACGACATCAAGCAGGAGCTGGTCGACAAGGGCCTGGCCGCCTACAAGGAAGCCGGCATCGAAGCCCACGGCTATGTCTGCGACGTCACCAACGAGGACGCCGTCAATGAGATGGTCAAGAAGATCACCGCCGAGGTCGGCCACATCAATGTGCTGGTCAACAACGCCGGTATCATCAAGCGCATCCCGATGATCGAGATGACCGCTGCCCAGTTCCGTCAGGTCATCGACGTTGACCTGAACGCCCCCTTCATCGTCGCCAAGGCTGTCATTCCCGATATGATCGAGCAGGGCGGCGGCAAGATCATCAACATCTGCTCCATGATGAGCGAGCTGGGCCGTGAGACTGTCTCCGCCTACGCCGCTGCCAAGGGCGGTCTGAAGATGCTGACCAAGAACATCGCCTCCGAGTATGGCAAGTACAACATCCAGTGCAACGGCATCGGACCCGGCTACATCGCCACCCCGCAGACCGCACCCCTGCGTGAGATCCAGCCCGACGGCAGCCGTCATCCGTTTGACCAGTTCATCGTTGCCAAGACCCCTGCCGAGCGCTGGGGCAAGGCCGAGGATCTGGGCGGCCCCGCCGTGTTCCTCGCCTCCGAGGCTTCCGACTTTGTCAATGGCCTGATCCTCTACGTTGACGGCGGCATTTTGGCTTACATCGGCAAGCAGCCGGGGTAAGACCATTGCTCCGACGCTGTTCTGAGCCTTTCTGATTTTGTTTCTGGTTTAGCTGCTTCGTCCATCAGGATTTTCTATAGCCTTGTGTGCTGTTCAGGAAAATCTTGGTGGATTTTTTAATGAAAAGTGGATTTCCATTTATTTGTACAGAGTGAATCAGAACAGATTCACTTTTTCGAGTCAAGATTTTTGGATGAATCAGAAGTGATTCACTCTTGAGAGCATATACGAATTTGTGCGGGTATCGGGTTTGTTTGTCATCGTTTTGGAGGCAGACGTGTTTTGCTAGCATAGCATGTGGTCATCCACATGCACATTTCTGGGGTGTACCCCAGACCCCCGGCACAGTTCTTGCGTGACG
>ENA-UESS01000922-UESS01000922.1-human-gut-metagenome-genome-assembly--contig:-NODE-922-length-12989-cov-8.175573_pt1 | contig 12989 bp, 12 predicted proteins | sample MGYA00243004_ERZ508005 | MGnify/ENA primary metagenome ERZ508005 (study PRJEB26167, sample SAMN06115471) | human gut metagenome | host: Homo sapiens | place: China:Guizhou | collected 2016-06-29...
TGTTGTTTTTCATTGTCAACAGTGATACTCAATTTTTATATTTTTTTTAGATTCCCGGAATTCACTTTCTTTGTATGCTTTATTATTTCATCGTACTGTGCATACATTTTTTGTGTTTCGTTTTCAAGTGTATAATAATGAAAAATATACGGCACAAGAAGCACAAGGAGCAGCATGGTAAAACCATAGAGTGTCATGATCCCCGTCAAAAGCGGAGCAAACAACGACAGTACCGTTATCACAGCAAATGTAACCGTTACAATCAGATGAATCAGACGTTCGTGCTGGAAAAATCCAATCTGAACCAGATGTTCTTCCAAAATACATTCCCATTCCTCATATGTTTTCTCTTCTTCGTCTGCCAGAAGCCGGTCCACACGTTTCCGGTACTCTGTAATTCTTTTTTTCATTTCTGCCTCGATTCAGACTCTATATTAATCCATAGTGTTCCATTGCATGCTTTATTCCATCATCGTAGATATCCGTTGTCACAAATTCAGCCGCCTCTTTTGCCGGAGGTGTTCCATTCCCCATGGCAATTCCATGTCCCACAAAAGAAAGCATGTCCAGATCATTGACACTGTCACCAATCGCATAGGTATCCTCATTTTTAATGCCCATATGCCTGCAGAGCCAGTCTATCCCGGTCGCTTTCGATGTTCCTTTCGGAACAAATTCCACAACATGTCCCTCGTGTTCGAGACAGTCAAAATCCGCATCCAGCTCCTTGCGCACCCGTTTATAATCGGTTGTTGGCAGGATATCCCCCGACATTTTATTAATGCGGATCTCCGGTGAATAACCTTTTAATATTTTAGCAGATGCTCCCATTGCCTCAAAAAGATACAGCACATAGGGATCCGTCCTGAAATTTTCTTTATCTATCCAGTGGCAGTCCGGGCCTTCCAGCACAATCGGCATCCGGCATTCTTCCATGACCCGGACAATTTTTTCTGTCAGTTCCGGGGAAAGGATATTTTCATACAGAATCTTTCCATCCATCTCCACATGGTTTCCGCATGCTGCAACAATCCCATCAAAGCCGATCCCAAGCAGCCGCTTATCGTTAATATTGCTGCGGGATCTTCCACTGCACAGAAATGTCTTATGTCCGTTTTTCTGCAATTGTCTGATGGTTGGAATTGTACTCTCCGGAATCTGCATTTTTTCATCCCACAGTGTTCCGTCTATATCAAAAAATATGTATGCCATTTTTACTCTCCTCATCTGTCAGCTGTTTCCCCTATACTAGCATAATCCGGCAGATGCGTCAAAGTATCCTGATTTTTTCTATTTCAATGCATTTGCAATCCGCACAACAACATATCTGTTTTTCTGGAATTCGATCTCATACTGCCAGTGCGGGCACGGTGCTACTGAGCTGCCAATCTCAATGGTAATAGAAGGTTTATTAAGCAGATCCATCACATACTCCCGGTACTGTCCTCCCCAGGACTTTCCGCTGCCGCCATCCGGGGCTTTGCTGTATCCGGTAATTTTCTTTGCGATATCATACATTTTATAGGTATCTTTTTTCAGGCTTCCTTTCGTACAGTCCCCGTAAATAATTCTTCCCATGGCATGGTAATTCACCACCCCCTGCAGATTTTGCTGTTTCATCAGCTGTCTGGTCAGCGTTGCTACTGCATAGGACTCCGGCTCGCTCAGTGCTTTTGATCCGGAATATCCCTGTTCCCCTTTTTTCCCACCTGGAATAAAATGTTTTGCCGGGAAATTCCGGTTTAAATCCACCCCACGTCCATTGGATTTCCATCTGGAATGTTTTGTCTGGGAAATCGTCACCCCATCCGGGTTTGCCATGACAATATAATGAATCTGCATCTTCTGGAGGACATTTGACATTTTGACACCACCGATGGTTCCGTTATAATTTTCCAGATAATACTGGATTTCCTTCATCATGACTGCAGAACAGATATACTCTCTGGCATGCAATGTACTGACAATCAGAAGGGATTCCTCTGCATCCGGGTTTCCGATTGCAAAATCATAGATTCCGCGTCCCTGCACAGAAGTTCCGATTTTGGTCATCTCACAGTAATCACTGTACTGCTGTGCCAATTCCTGCATGTCTTTTTTCATCTGGCTGTAAGTATACTTCTGTGACCGGATCTGTACAGCCTCTGTATTCGAAAACGTGACTTTTGCAGCCTCATCCGCTTCCTTCTGCTCGTTTTTTGCAACAATTTTATATGTATATGTCTTACCGGATGATACGTTTTTATCGGTATAGGATGGCTTGCTGCTCTCGGCAAGTTTTTTGTATTCCCCTCCGGCTGTTTTCCGGTAAATCACATAGGAAGTGGCATCGCTGCTTTCTTCCCATTCCAGATATACCTTTGTTTTCCCCTGTTTTGTTGTATGCAGTCCCTCCACGGCAGAAGGCTGTGGCAGTTCTTCCGGCTGTTGGGTATCATCTGGCTGCTGGATATCTCCCGGCTGTTGGGTACCATCCGGCTGCTGCGTAGTATCCGGTGTTACATGATTACTCTCGGTATCCGTTACCGTGGCAGTATTTGCGGCATCTTCTGCATAAATACTCTGTGGGCACTGTGCCAGCATTCCAGCCACGAGTGCCCCGCAAATTACTTTTTTCCATAAACATTTCATCTTCTTTTGTACTCCTTTTTTTATTGTCTTTTATTTAGGCGATTGTTTTTCTGTCAGACAAATACCTCCACATCAGCACAATCCCAGCTCCCAGTATCATCAGGGAAAATATCCATGCGACCGCATCTCCCCTGACGCTGAAATCCAGCCAGTGCGTTTCCGTCCGCACAACTGCAATAAAATTTGCCGTCATATGTCCGATCATGGATGCATAGACATTTCCCGCGCGATCCATCAGAAGTGCCAGCACCACACCGAGAATCAGTGCGTAAATGAACTGCACGATATTGACATGCACGGCTGCAAAAATCAGTGCCGAAATTCCAACCGCAAACGGTTTCGACAGCATATCTTTTAATCTTCCAAAAAGAATCCCCCGGAATACCAGTTCCTCCAGAATCGGGGTAAACACTGCCAGACAAAGAATTTCCATTCCTATTGTACTTCCGTAAAAATCGGTATTTGCCTGCTGGTAACCCATCGAAATTTCCGTCAGTTTCGTCATGGATATGAGATTGTTCAAAGAAATTCCAAAGCATGCCATGATCCCGGCCGCAAAAAGTGCATGACAGATACGTTCCCGGCTGATTCCAAACGGCTGCTTTGCAATCCCTGCCAGTGCCTGTCCCTGACGATAAAACGGAAGCATGGATGGAATTGTAAAAACAGTGGCAATCAGCTGACAGAACACATAATGTGTGGCATCTCCTCCAAATGCCCACTGTGCAATTGTCATAATAATCAGCATCACCGCATAATAAAAAAGAAACGGGTAAAGAATATACCATATTTTCCCTAAAATCTCCTTAAAAAATTCCATACGATATCCTCCCGTTTCTCTTTTTCCAATTGTTTTCTATGTTAAGCGTTTACAACCGCTTAATTTTTTAACAGTTTTTATGCACGTCACATGTATGCAGCTTACGCAGCAGCTCCGGAAGCTGCTCTAGGGAATCGCACATGCCTGCTACTCCTGCTGCTTTCATTTCTTCCACATCCCCGAACCCATAACTGACTGCAATACAGAAAATTCCAAGTTCTTTCGCCCCGTTGACATCAAACATCGTATCCCCGATCAGACACATCTCGGATTTTGGAATATGACTCCAGCGGCGCATGACTTCCTTAAGAATCTCGGATTTTTTATCCCGTGTACCATCAAATGTTGCACCTACCACATCATCAAACAGCGGAAGAATTCCAAAATGCTCCAGAATCCGTCTGCAGGATACTTCCGGCTTGGAAGATGCCATGCCAATCCGGTATCCCTGTTCTTTTAATGTACGGATACACTTCTCCACACCCGGATATAACTTACACTCAAAAATACCGGTCTTATTGTACCGTTCCCGGTATTTCTGCACAGCCTCATACGCTTTTTCATGCGAAAATCCATAATATCTTTCAAAACTCTCCGAAAGCGGCGGCCCGATAAACCGGTATAATTTTGCCGTATCCGGCTCCTTAATTCCGTAAAAATCAAGCGTATATAAAACACATTTTATGATTCCCTCGGAAGAATCAATAAGCGTTCCGTCCAGATCAAACAAAATGGTGTTCATTATTTCTTTACTCCTTTGGTATCACGGTTTCCCACATGCAGACGATGCAGGGCAACCGGCTTTCCTTTCACCTCGACCTCTTTCTCCTCACCTTCATGCAGCACATGAATACTTTTCAGTTCATCCCCGGCAGCCAGTTTCATGCCACGCACGCCCACCGCACCTTTCTTTTTCTGCGGAATTTGTGCACAGTCAATCCGAAGAAACATATCTTTCTTTGTTGCCATCACCAGTGTATCATTTTCTTCTAACGGACATACCGTTAGTACTTCATCTTCCTCTCCCAGCTTTGTTGCCGCCGTTGTCTTTTTTGCGACCACAAATTCCATACCGTCCACAACTTTGATCATGGCATACTTTGTGCCAAATAACATCCGGTGCGAGCTGACATGTTCAAGACCTGCCAGATATACAACATTCTCTTCTTTACTGTCATAATTGCAGAGGTTGTCAATCGGTGTTCCTTTATCCCGGAATTTTCCATATGGAAGATCAAGCACTTTTAGCAGATGCATCTGTCCCTTGTCCGTAAAGATACAGATTTTATCCGTATTTTTGCACGTAAAGATATGCCTGTATTCCGCGTTTGCCGCCTCTTTATTTCTCTCATAGACAGAAGTATCCACAATCTTTGCATATCCGAAGCGGTCCATCAGAAAGACAACATCCTGCTCCTCGATCTTCTTTGCTGCAACTACAGCTTCTTTCAGATTGTCAATCACGGTTTTGCGCTCTTTGCCATAAGCTTTTTTAAACGCGGTCAGTTCTTTGATGATTACTTTTGCCATGGAAGAACGATGCTCTAAAATATCCTCATATTTTGCAATATTTTCCAGTGTCTCATCATGTTCTTTCATCAATGCTTCAATTTCCAGACCAATCAATTTATACAGACGCATTTCCAGAATGGCCTGTGCCTGACGATCCGTAAAATTCAGCTGCTGTGCCATGATCTTTGAAGATGGATTCTTAAAGGTAATATGATCCGTATTTCCGTCTGTCAGACAGGCTTTTGCATCTTTGATGCTGCGGCTGCCGCGTAAAATCTCAATGATCAGATCAATGACATTGCAGGCGCGGATCAGTCCTTCCTGGATTTCTTTTTTGTCCTGTTCTTTCGCCAGAAGGGTCTGGTACTTTCTGGTTGCAATCTCATACTGGAATTTCACATGATGACGGATGATCGGCACGACGCCCATCGTCTCCGGTCTGCCATCCGCTACCGCAAGCATATTGACACCAAAGGTGTCTTCCAGCTTGGTTTTCTTGTACAGCAGATTCTCCAGAGCCTCGATATCTGCTCCTTTTTTCAGTTCCAGAACAATACGGATTCCCTCTTTGGATGACTGATTGGTAATATCGGTAATGTCACTGGTTGCCTTGGATTCTACCAGACCGTAAACATCATTTAAAAACTTACCGATATTGGCTCCGATCATGGTATACGGAATCTCCGTGATTACCATACGGTCTTTGCCACCTTTGCCCTTTTCGATCTCAATTTTGCCACGAATCTTGATCTTGCCGACGCCGGACTCATAGATTGCCGGCAGGTCATCCTTATTGGCAATGATGCCTCCGGTCGGGAAATCCGGCCCCGGAATATACTGCATCATCTCTGCGGTCGTGATATCCGGATTTTTCATATAGGCGATCACTCCGTCAATCACCTCGCCAAAATTATGCGGTGGAATGGAAGTTGCCATACCGACAGCAATTCCCTCCGCACCGTTGACTAAAAGGTTCGGCACCTTGACTGGTAAAACAACCGGTTCTTTTTCCGTCTCATCAAAATTCGGCATGAAATCTACAACATTTTTGTCCAGATCCGCCAGATACGCTTCCTGTGTTACTTTCTGCAGACGTGCCTCTGTGTATCGCATGGCAGCGGCGCCATCCCCTTCTATGGAGCCGAAATTTCCATGTCCGTCTACCAGCGGCAGCCCTTTTTTGAAATCCTGTGCCATAACAACCAGCGCATCATAGATGGAAGAATCTCCATGCGGATGATATTTACCCATGGTATCTCCGACAATACGTGCACTCTTACGATACGGTTTGTCATAGCGGATTCCCAGTTCATACATATCGTAAAGGGTACGACGCTGCACCGGCTTTAATCCGTCACGGACATCCGGCAGCGCACGGGCAATGATAACGCTCATCGCATAGTCAATATATGATTTTTGCATCAGCTCCGAATACTCGGTGCGAATGATACTATGTTCCATTTTATTTCTTCCTCACTCCTAGAAAACCTGACAGGATCTATACGTCCAAGATCGCATCGTTTGCATGTTCATAAATAAAGGCCTTTCTCGGCGGCACATCCGTGCCCATCAGCATAGCGGTTACATCCGACGCCATACGGCCGTCTTCAATCTCCACGCGCTTCATGACACGCGTCTGCGGATTTAACGTAGTCTCCCACAGCTGCTCCGCATCCATCTCTCCGAGACCTTTGTATCGCTGCAGGGTAAAACTTCCGGTATGTGTTTTCCGGTATTTTTCCAGTGCCGCATCATCATAAAGGTACTCTTCTTTCCCTTTTGACGGAATCACTTTGTACAGTGGCGGCATCGCCACATACACATGTCCTTCAAAAATCAATTCCGGCATAAACCGGTAAAACAGTGTCAGAAGCAGTGTAGAAATATGTGCCCCGTCCACATCGGCATCTGCCATAATAATAATTTTGTCGTAGCGCAGTTTTTTGATATCGAAATCATTTCCGTATCCTTCCGAAAATCCGCAGCCGAATGCGTTAATCATCGTCTTAATTTCCGCATTGGCAAGCACCTTGTCGATACTTGCTTTCTCTACATTTAAGATCTTTCCACGGATCGGCATAATCGCCTGATACATACGATTTCTCGCCATTTTTGCGGAACCGCCGGCAGAATCTCCCTCCACGATAAAAATCTCACACTTTGACGCGTCGCGGCTCTCACAATTGGACAATTTCCCATTCGAGTCAAAGGAAAACTTCTGCTTGGTCAACAGATTGGTTCTCGCCTTTTCCTCTGCTTTTCTTATCTTTGCCGCTTTTTCTGCACAGCCAATGACCGTCTTTAAGGTTTCTAAATTCTTGTCAAAAAATAATGGAACTTCATCACTTGTCACTTTCGCTGTCGCGCGGTTTGCATCCTGATTATCCAGCTTGGTCTTTGTCTGTCCCTCAAACCGTGGGTCCGGATGTTTGATGGAAATGACTGCTGTCATTCCGTTTCGCACATCTGTACCGTTAAAGTTTGCATCCTTCTCTTTTAAAATGCCAAGTTCTCTGGCATAGGAATTGATAATCGTCGTAAAGGCTGTCTTAAAGCCTGTCAGATGTGCCCCACCTTCGGAATTATAGATATTATTACAAAATCCCATGATATTCTCATGGAACTCACTTGTATACTGGAAAGCAGCTTCTACCTCAATGCCTTCACTTTCTCCTTTAAAGTAAATAACGTCGTGCAGTACCTCAAGATTGTTGTTGAGATCTTTGACAAATCCAACGATTCCATCCGGTTCATGAAACTCTATATGTTCCACTTCCGGTTTTCTGCGATCCTCGTAAATAATCGTCAGTTTCGGATTCAGATAAGCAGTCTCATGCATCCGGCTTTTCACATCGTCTTCCCGGAATCTGGTCTTTTCAAAGATTTCCGGATCTGGAAGAAAATTAATCTTTGTTCCGGTCTTTTTGGTCTTTCCGATCTTTGGAAGAAGTCCATCTTCGAGCTCTACCACCGGATGTCCCTGTGCATAGCGGTCATGATACACATATCCGCCCTGGCTGATTTCCACATCCATATAGGTGGAAAGTGCATTGACTACCGAAGATCCGACACCATGCAGTCCTCCACTCGTCTTGTACGCATTGTTGTCAAATTTTCCTCCTGCGTGCAGTGTAGAAAATACAACGCGGGCAGCCGATACTCCCTTTGCATGCATGCCGACCGGAATACCACGTCCGTTATCTTCCACCGTACAGGAGCCATCTGCCTCAAGGGTCACCCATATTTTATCACAGGCACCTGCCAGATGCTCATCCACGGAATTGTCGACAATCTCATAAATCAGGTGGTTGAGTCCTTTGGTCGTTGTACTTCCGATATACATTCCCGGACGTTTCCGGACCGCTTCAAGCCCCTCCAGTACCGATATACTGCTTGCATCATATCCTGACATGTTCCTCTATCTCCTTACTATCCTGCTAAATTACATTTGATCTCTCATGTGAGCAATCACCATCACTGCAATCCGAAAAGTCATCGCATCGTCAAACGTACGGATATCCAGTCCGATTGCTTTCTCGATACGTTCCAGACGATATACCAGAGTATTGCGGTGCACATACAGCTGTCTTGCCGTCTCTGATATATTCAGATTATTCTCAAAAAATTTATTGATAGTAGACATTGCTTCCTCATCATCTAAGATGTCCGGAATTTTCTCACCGAATACCTCTTTGATAAACATATTACATAAACTCATCGGAAGCTGGTAAATCAGACGCCCGATGCCAAGCTTTCCGTAAGAAATTGTGTCATACTTTGCATAAAAAACACGACCAACTTCCAGTGCCATCCGCGCTTCCTGATAAGATTCCGCAATTTCCGGCAGCTGTGTCACAACATTTCCATAGCCGACACGCACACGGATCATTGCTTCCATATGTAAATTATCTGCAAGACTGCCTGCAATTTTTGACAGACGATCTTCCATTTCCTCCTCTTTTATATGAGAAACATCTTTTACCAGTACAATACTGTGCTGATCCACGCAGGTCACAAAATCTTTTGAACGAATATCTGCCAGATTTTTTACCAGTTCCATCGCCACATCGTTATTTTTACTTCCTGTATCAATGACGAAAACAACACGCGGCACTTCCTGGATATGGTGCTTTTTGGCTTTTCCGTAAATATCTACAATCAGCATATTCCCCAGAAGGATATTCTGCATAAAATTATTGCGGTCAAACTGCTCCGCAAAACTCATAACCAGATTCCGGATCTGACAGACTGCCATCTGTGCGCATACAAGAAATGATTCCTCATTCACCAGACAGACTAATATGTATTCCGTTTCCCCTTCCACCATCACTTTGTATAAATGATAATCCTGATAGGTCTGTTTTTCAGCAAGCGATTCTGCGAAATCAACGACCACCTGCTGTTCTAACGCCTCTGGTAACGGCATGTCTTCCGTGTGTGCTACCAGCTTCCCCTTGGCTGTAAACAACGCCGTATCCATGCGGCTGATCTCTTTAATTTCGTTTAATGAATTCTGTAATTTCTGATTTGAAAGCATATACTCTCCTATTATTTGAAAGAACCCGGGTGTAAATACAAACACCCGGGCTCAAGATTTACAACTATATAATTTTAACGGACTAGTTGGTAATTGTCAATTCTGTTTCCTTGTCGAATACATGAATCTTATGAGGATCAAATGCAAGCTTGATATGATCGCCATAACGAGCAGGTGTATCAGAATCTACTCTTGCAGTCATGTTTGCACCAGCTACAGAGTAGTACAGTAATACTTCTGCACCAAGTAACTCGTATCCTGTTACATCAGACTCGATGACACAGTCACCATTCTTCTGGATCATCTCAGAATCATCAGAGATATCTTCTGGTCTGATACCTAATACAACAGTCTTTCCATTGTATCCGCCTTCTTCAAGCTTCTTAGCCTTGTAATCTGGAAGAACTACAGAGTAGTCACCAAATGTTAATGTAGCTTTTTCACCCTGTACAGTGCACTTAGCATCGATGAAGTTCATCTGTGGAGATCCGATGAATCCGGCTACGAATAAGTTATTTGGCTCATTGTATAATTTCTGTGGAGAATCAACCTGCATGATTACACCATCTTTTAATACAACGATTCTGGTTCCAAGTGTCATAGCCTCTGTCTGATCATGTGTTACATAGATGATCGTAGCACCTAATCTGTTATGTAAAGAAGCGATCTCAGATCTCATCTGTACACGAAGTTTTGCATCCAGGTTGGATAAAGGCTCATCCATAAGGAATACCTTAGGATTACGAACGATTGCACGACCCATGGCAACACGCTGTCTCTGTCCACCGGAAAGAGCCTTTGGCTTACGATCCAGTAACTTCTCCAGATCAAGGATTCTTGCTGCTTCCTCAACCTTTGCTTTGATCTCATCCTTCGGAACTTTTCTTAACTTAAGACCGAATGCCATGTTATCGAATACTGTCATATGCGGATACAGAGCGTAGTTCTGGAATACCATTGCGATATCTCGATCCTTTGGCTCTACATCGTTCATTACCTTTCCGTCGATGATCAGATCACCGGAAGAAATTTCCTCCAGACCTGCGATCATACGAAGTGTTGTAGACTTACCACAACCTGAAGGTCCTACGAAGATGATGAATTCCTTATCAGCGATTTCAAGATTAAAATCCTTTACGGCAACAAAACCGTTCGGATATACTTTACAAACATTTTTAAGTGATAAACTTGCCATTTTAAAATATCCTCCTAAATAAATGACGCCTATCGCTTTCGCATCTTGCCCGCGTCTGTTGTTGTAATAAATAATACAATAATCAGCCGATAATTACCATATTGTATTTCAACAAATATCTGCGGATATTTTCGTCAAATTTACTATAGACACTGATTTACTGTAACTTTTGTACAAAACCATTCCCCATTACTTCACGAACATCACCAACGATTAAAAAGCTGTTTTCGTCTATTTCCATTACGATTTCTTTCAGATACGGTATCTGTTTGATTGAAACCACGCACAGCAGCACACTTTTTTCCTGCTGCGTATAGACCCCGCTTGCAGGAAACTGTGTAATGCCACGGTGCATTTTTTCCATAACCACCGGTGCAATCTGCTCATTTTTATCGGAAATAATCCACACTGCCCTTGCCTGCTTCGTGCCTTCCAACACCGTATCTGTCACCAGCGCCGTGACATAAACGGCAATAATGGCATACAGACTGACACTCATTCCGAATACCAGCACACCAGCAATAATAACCGCCATGTCCAGCACCTGAATAATACTTGCCAGTGCATACTGGCGGAAAAACCGGTGCAGCAATACCCCCAGCATATCCGTTCCGCCGGTTGTAAATCCGGATTTTAACACCAGTCCGATACCGGCTCCGCAGGCTGCCCCGCCATACACTGCCGCCAGCAGATAATCCGCTGCATCTACGGGAACTGCCGGAAGCACCGCCAGGTACAGTGTAAGCAGTACCGCCCCGGTAACAGTGTTTTTTATAAATTCTTTTCCTTCTATATAAAATGCAGCAATAAACAATGGCACATTTAATGTAACATTGGTAATCCACAGTGGCATGCCGCCCGCCCATACGCCACCTGTTACACGGTTTACAATGACTCCGATTCCCGAAAATCCGCCGGTCACCATACCCACCGACTGATAAATGCTCTTATATGCTGCCGCCATCAAAAATGTCCCTGCCGCCAAATACAAATACCGCTTCATCCCACACTCCGTCTCTTATTGTGCAGTCAACAACCTTGATGTCTGGTCTGTATGACACTATTGTTCCAAATGTATTATCCATCTTATCCCACTCCTATATATAGATTCAGCTGTATTCAGTAATACCGCCATGCCCCGGCAGCAATGCAGATACTGTGTATATGTAATATAAGCTTATACAATATCTCACAAGGCATTACATTACACTGTAAGCCATCCACTTTAAAGCGTTACGCTTTAAACTAATAAAGTACTCTCTAAATATACACAAACAATCATTTTTTGTCAACAGTTAATTTTCATACACCGCACCGGAGCCTGCAGCCCTGCTTTGCAACAGCCTTTTGCCGCTCACTTTGTTCGCTCTATTTATTAGCTCGTTTTATTCGCTCTTCATCGGCACAAATACCCTGCTGTTGTGGACATCCGCATCGTCACTTACCGCCTTTGCCTTCTGCTGTGCCTCCTTACAGAATACCATCTGTGCCTCAATCCGCATGTAGTCCTTATCGCTGTGTGCACAGTTTTCCCTCTTTAACAGCTCGGACACTTTCACATAGCTTCCATCAGGCTGCATAAGCTGTGCCTTTACATTGTCCGCAAGCTGGACATCAAGAATATGCTTAACCTCTTTTTTAAGCTTGGCGTCCTCCACAGGGAACATGATTTCCACACGTCTGTCAAGGTTTCGCGACATCCAGTCCGCACTTGCCATATATATTTCAGGATTTCCGCCATTTTCAAAATAGAATATTCTGCTGTGTTCAAGAAAGGTTCCGACAATTGAGCGAACCGTGATATTCTCGCTCACACCCTCAAGCTGTGGAATGAGACAGCATATTCCACGGACTATCAGCTCTATCTTCACACCCGCCTTCGACGCCTTGTACATTAGCTCTATTATATCCTTATCACACACGGAGTTCATCTTGGCAATTATGTGCGCCTCCTGTCCCTCCTTTGCATGTCTTATCTCCCTCTCAACAAGATAGTGGAAACGGTCACGCAGCCACAGTGGTGCAAGCGACAGCTTGTTCCAGCCTACCGGCTCCGAATATCCGGACAGCATGTTGAACACCGCCGTCGCGTCCTCTCCTATGGCATCACTGCTGTAAAACCTGTTCCATCTGCACCGGGCTTTCAAACGGCTCCTTTCTGGAAAACTCCTCTGAATCTCCAAGCTGCTCCAAAAAATGGCTCGCCGCAACATACATATCCAACACAATAAACTCCAATCCGTTCCGGCTGGCGAAATCGATATAATATTTATACGTATCCATGTTGATACCGG
>ENA-UESS01000928-UESS01000928.1-human-gut-metagenome-genome-assembly--contig:-NODE-928-length-12961-cov-6.676731_pt1 | contig 12961 bp, 10 predicted proteins | sample MGYA00243004_ERZ508005 | MGnify/ENA primary metagenome ERZ508005 (study PRJEB26167, sample SAMN06115471) | human gut metagenome | host: Homo sapiens | place: China:Guizhou | collected 2016-06-29...
TGGCGGTCTGCAACTCCTCCGGTGTATAGATCACGCGGAAAGGTGTCTCCAGAATATTGGCATAGGTCCGCAACTGCACCCGCTGCCGTATCCGTGATGGTGTCCAGCTTATAATCCCGCACCGCCGTCACTTTGTATCCACCGATCTCTGCCGGAGCATTTTCACGGAGCGTATTCATAATCTCCTGGATCTTCGCCAGTCCTTCGATTCCCTTTAATGTGATGGAAGTCACATCATCCTTGTAGTAACCGTAACGCTCATACATGGCAAGCATTGCATCCCAGAGTGTCATGTTCTTCGTCTTATAGTAAGCCGCCGCCTCGCACAGCATCATCGATGCTGCAACGGCATCCTTATCTCTCGCGTAAGTTCCCGGCAGGCAGCCATAGCTCTCCTCCATACCAAAGAGGTATGTGCCCTTTCCTGTCTCCTCAAACTCTAAGATCTTCTGTCCGATAAACTTAAATCCGGTCAGCACCTCGATCAGATCTATTCCGTAGTATGCCGCAATCGCATCTGCCATATTCGTGGATACGATCGAACGGATAAATGCGCCGTCCTCCGGCAGTCCGAAGAGCTCCTTGCGCTGTCCGATCACATAGTCGCCAATCAGGCATCCGGACATATTTCCGGTCAGGCTGTGGTATTCTCCGGTCTGTGCATCCTTCACATAAACACCCAGACGATCCGCGTCCGGATCTGTCGCAAGAATCAGGTCGGCATCTACTTTTTTGCCCAGTGCAAGTCCTAATGCAAATGCCTCTGCCGCCTCCGGATTCGGATAGCTTACCGTCGGGAAATCGCCGTCCGGCAGTTCCTGCTCCGGCACAACGTAGACATTCGTGAATCCAAGCTCTTTGAGCACACGGCGTACCGGAAGGTTGCCGGTTCCGTGAAGCGGTGTGTATACAATCTTTAACTCGGATGCAACTTTGTCAATGCAGTCCTGATGAAGCACCAGTTTTTTCAGCTCCGCAATATACGGATCGTCAATATCCGCGCCGATCGTCTGATACAGACCATCTGCCTTTGCCTTTTCAAGCGGCATCGTCTTCACAGAAGCATAATCCGTCACGTTTCTCACTTCATCCATAATTCCCGTGTCATGCGGAGGTGTGATCTGCGCGCCGTCCTCCCAGTATACTTTGTATCCATTGTATTCCGGCGGATTATGGCTTGCCGTGATGTTGATGCCCGCTGTACACCCAAGCTTGCGCACCGCATAGGAAAGCTCCGGCGTCGGTCTTAACGATTCAAATACATATGCCTTAATGCCGTTCGCTGCAAGACAAAGCGCCGCCTCGTCGGCGAACTCCGGGGACATATGTCTGGAATCATACGCGATGGCAACACCTTTTGCCTGTGCTCCCACTTTGCAGATATAATTCGCCAGTCCCTGTGTCGCTTTGCGCACCGTGTAGATATTCATGCGGTTAGTTCCCGCTCCGATCACGCCGCGCAGTCCGGCAGTACCGAACTCCAGATCCATGTAAAAGCGCTCTTCCATCTCCTTCTCATTCCCGGCGATCGCCTGAAGCTCCGCTCTGGTCGCCTCGTCAAAATACGGATTGTTCAGCCATGACTCATATATTTCTCTATATCCCATCTCAGATTCCTCCTGCTCTTTTTCTAAGCCTATCTTATCTTTCCTGTATCACTTTTTCAAGTACTATTCCCATGAAAAAGTGATACAATTCTCTCAACTTCCCTTAATAGCCTTAAGAAGTTCTGTCAGCGTCGAAAGATAATCTGATGAAGAACTGTTGCTGCTCTTTGTACTCTCCCCATCATCATCCAGAATCTCGTTTACGATGGCATCCAGTGCCGCGTCACTCGTCGTGTCCGATGTTCCCGTCGATGTGGAAGACGAACTGGAAGACGAACCCGAGGAACTGCTGCCCGAGTGGCTTCCTGCCAGGCTTCCCGCGAGACTTCCCGCCTGTCCGTCTGCGCTCTCTCCTGTGGATGTACTGCTGTCTGCCTCCGATGACTGCGTCTCACTTCCGGTCGTAGTCGACGAGCTTCCCGATTCTCCTGTCATTCCGATGGCGATCGTTGCCTCCGGTGAATTCACGAACAGCTTTTTGCTGTACGTATCATAACCGTCCGCCGTCACGGTGAGCGTATGCACTCCATACTGTAGTTCCACCGGCTGGCTGTAATCCACCAGCTGCCCGTCTACCTGAAGCCATGCGCCCTCAACATTGACTGCGAAGAGAATGCTTCCGTACTTCGGTCCCTCGCCCTTTAACGTCTCAAGATCCAGAACCGTCTCCTGCCCTCTCGTGATCGTAATCTCCGTACTTCCGCCGTATCCGTTATTCGCGACAGCTGCCGTGTATGTTCCCTCAGGAATCTCAATCGTCATCTCTCCGGTAATCTGTGCAAACACCTTGCTTCCCACCTGAATGTAACTTCCATCAAAGACACTGGTATTGACCAGCTTTAACGAACCGTGCCCGGTGGTCACCGAGATGGAATAGATTTTCTTGTCAATTCCGACCACCCGAAGCGTATCCAGTGCCGTCAGATCCGAAAGCTGGAGAGGACTTCCGTCCGAAACCACAAACAAATCCTCATCATACGAATAATTCGTATCCGCGATCTTAAAAGCGCTGTGCTCTTCGTCCACAGAGTATCTGGTCACATCCGGGTATTCCCACGCCAGATCGGAGATCTGCGCTTCCACAAGCCTGCCCTGCTTATCTTTTTCCCCGACACGGATAATGCGACCCGCGTCAAATCCAGACACCGGCATCCGGCTGCCATATTTGTCAAGGAACCGGGTAGCAATCGTGTAATTATACATATACTGCTTGCCGGAGTTCAACTGTGTTAAAATCAGACACTCCGCCTGCATATCATTGTTGGTGATTAAAAACAGGTCTGCTCCGATCGACGTGCCTTCCTGCTCCGTCCCCTGTTCCATTGCATCCAGCACGTCGTTCGCATCCGCCTCCGTCCCGACGGTCTGTGCTGTGTTTTCCGCATCCTTTGACGGATTATAGTAAGTTCCTGTCACAACTGTATTGCTGCTTTTTCCGCATCCTGCCAGTAACAGCATCATGCAGACCGGCAGGATCCATCGAACTATTTTCTTCTTCAAGTATATCTGCTCCTTTATCGTGTACACAATTCTACGGCAAAAGTACCGTCAGATTGATTATATCATATTAAACAACTCAGCGGAACTTTTATCTCAGGACGCGGGCGGCTGCAAGGTGAAATGGCGCATCATTTCCAGGAATCGTTCCCGCTCATCCTCCTGCCGTATGAATTTTTCCAGCTTTTCAATATTGCGTCCGGACACCCATGCCTTGTGTGTGTTATAGTAGCGGTTCGCAATTTTCCAGAATTTTTCCGGATATGCCATATACAGATACAGATAGTTCAGTTCCACGGCAGTCAGCCGGCGCACACGGTCATACGCACAGATGAGATCCATGCCAAGTCCGGTGTTCCAGTTGTTTTTTTCCAGCATTTTCCGCATGTAATTCGCCAGATCGCTGACCTGTATCTGATAGGAAAAGCACTCAAAATGGACAATGCCGATTCCGTTTTTGGAAAACAGAATATTGTGCTGGTTATAATCTCCGTGGCAAAACCCGGCGCTCTGCCCGCCCTGTCCCATCGCCGAAAGTTCCTGTGCCACCTGCCTTGCTTTTTCCATAAAGCGCTCATACTGCCCGTAAAAGAGCACTTCAAAATCATTCTTTTTCTTCTTGGACCGTATGTAATTCCGGACTTTGACCAGTTCCCGGTTATGTTTCTCATACAGTTCCTGCAGTTCATTCGGGTCGTTGCAGACAAACTCCGGAACCGTCTCCGAATAAGTTCCCGCCGCATTGTGCAGCATTGCCAGTTTTTCCGCCCCCGCGATCATGTCCGCCCTGTTTCTGGTGTCACACTCGCTCCCGGAAACAGCCGTCAATACCATATACTTTGTCTCATCCTCCGCGACGGCAATCGGGGCGTCCTCCTTCGTCCGCACGACCTGCTCCGTTAAGAGTCCCTGTCCACCCAGATGCCCGAGTATGGCAGAGAGAAACTCTGCCCGCTCCGCCGAGCCTTTGTATTCTTTTAAAAGTAACTGCCCCTGTGTTGTATCACAAATATAACTTTCACGCCCTTTGGAAACCGCTCTCACTTCCAGGTCGTACTGCTCCAATACCTGCTCTGGTCGATTATACACGAAAACCCCTCCATATGATTGATCTGCGGCTGCTCTGCCGTGTCTCTTCATCATATGTGAGGGGTTTTTATTTCATGACCTGTTTTGATCAGAAATCTTTCCTGTCACAATTTTTAATAATTGTTCCTTCGTATTCAGTCCGGGATCTTCCAATACCCGATCCAGCAGTTCATTCAGCATCTCCCCGATCTGCTTTCCCGGCTGCATTCCGGCTGCAATCAGATCCTGACCGGAAACCGCCAGTTCACGGATCGTAAGACACTCTTTTTTCTCCATGCACTCCTGGTACATCTGTTCATATGCGTCCACATACGCCAGCTTTTCCGCGCGCCGGTACCCGCTCTGCGCCAGAATATCCGCGCGCTTGACCGCAAACAATGCCGGATACTGTTCCACGCCGATCCTGTGCACCGCCCTGCGGACCGCCTTCCCGGAAAGCTCCGGATTATCATCGTGCCAGTGCACCAGCCGGCACACCCGGTCGGTGGTATCGTTATCGAATTTCAGCCGGCGCAGAATTCCACGCGCCATCTCGCTTCCGCGCACCGGATGTCCGTAAAAATGATCCACGCCTTTTTTGTCCGTCGTCCTGCAGGCAGGCTTTGCAATGTCATGCAGCAGCATCGTAAGCCGGAGCACCTTATCCGCCGGCACCGCTTCGATTGCCTTTAGCGTATGCTCTCCCACACTGTAGCAGTGATGCGGATTGTTCTGCGGCGTCTCCATCATCACGTCAAACTCCGGCAGAAAAACAGCCGTAAGCCCCGTGCAATATGCCACTTTCAGCTCTCCCGGATTCGGCGAAGTCAAAAGCTTTACCAGTTCGACCTGAATCCGTTCCGCACTGACCTTTTTTATATTGCCCGCCAGTCCGGCAATGGCTTCCTGTGTCTCCTGTTCAATCGAAAAACCAAGCTGCGCTGCAAAACGGACCGCCCGGAGCATGCGAAGGGCATCCTCCGAAAACCGCTCCATGGCATTTCCCACACAGCGGATCACGCCTCTCTCCAGATCGCCGATTCCGTCAAAGGCATCCACCAGTCCGGTCACTTCATTGTAGGCCATCGCATTGATCGTAAAATCGCGGCGTTTCAGATCCTCCAGAAGATTCGCGGTAAACGCTACTTCCTTTGGATGCCTCGCATCCTCGTATTCTCCGTCAATCCGGTAGGTTGTGACCTCGAATCCCTCATGATCCAGCATAACCGTCACCGTTCCATGCTGGATCCCGGTATCAATCGTGTGCCGGAAAAGAGCCTTGACCTGCTCCGGTCTCGCCGAGGTCGTAATGTCCCAGTCCTGCGGCGTTCTCCCGAGCAGGGAATCGCGCACGCAGCCTCCGACCGCATACGCTTCATATCCGTGCTCGCCTAAAGTATTCAGAATCCTCGCAACCTTCGCAGGCAGGCTGATCTTTGCATTTTTATCCACGCACTTCTCCTTAATATGCCTTGCCCCAGTATACCAGCTTGTGCGCCGGTCTGCCGCAGCATACGCAGGTTCCGGAAATCTGTTCCTGATCATGGAACGGGATACAGCGGGATGTCACGGCAAGCTCCTCTTTGATCTTGTCCTCGCACGCCTGATCCTCGCACCACATACCACGGATAAATCCCGGTTTGTTTGCCGCGATGTCCTTTAATTCTTCATAATTGTGGGCATCCCAGATATGCGCGTCGCGGTGTGCCTTTGCACGCTCGAACATCTCTTTCTGGATAGTCTCTAAAATCTCCGGAATCTTCTGCTCCAGATCCTCCAGTGCGACCTCGATCTTCTCTCTGGTATCTCTGCGCACTACCACGCACTTGCCTGCCTCGATGTCCTTCGGTCCAAGTTCGATACGAACCGGAATTCCGCGCATCTCCTGCTCGGAGAACTTCCAGCCCGGGCTCTTGTCCGAGTCATCCAGCTTCGCGCGGCATACTTTTCCAAGGCGCTCGCAGACGCTCTTTGCAGCATCCATGACGCCGTCTTTGTACTGCTGGATCGGAATCACCATCGCCTGTACCGGTGCAATTCTCGGCGGCAGAACCAGACCCGAATCATCGCCGTGTACCATGATGATCGCACCGATGAGACGTGTGGTCATACCCCAGGAAGTCTGATGTACATACTGAAGCTTATTATCTTTATCGGTATACTGGACACCGAACGCCTTTGCGAATCCGTCGCCGAAGTTATGGCTGGTACCGGACTGCAGTGCCTTTCCGTCATGCATCAGCGCCTCAATCGTATAGGTAGCCTCCGCGCCTGCAAACTTCTCCTTCTCGGTCTTGCGTCCGCGGATGACCGGCATTGCCAGTACCTCCTCGCAGAAATCCGCGTACAGATTCAGCATCTGAATCGTGCGCTGCTCGGCTTCCTCTGCGGTCGCATGCGCGGTGTGTCCCTCCTGCCACAGGAATTCCCTGGAACGGCGGAACGGTCTCGTCTCCTTCTCCCAGCGTACCACCGAGCACCACTGATTGTATACCTTCGGAAGGTCACGGTAAGAGTGAATAATATTTTTATAAAAATCGCAGAACAGCGTCTCAGATGTAGGTCTGACACAGAGACGCTCCGGCAACGGGTTCAATCCGCCGTAGGTTACCCATGCAACCTCCGGTGCAAATCCCTCCACGTGATCCTTCTCTTTTTCGAGCAGGCTCTCCGGAATAAAAAGCGGCATGTATACATTCTCCACGCCGGTCTCTTTGAATCTGCGGTCAAGCTCTTTCTGGATATTCTCCCAGATCGCATAGCCTGCCGGACGGATGATCATACATCCCTTTACCGCGGAATAATCGATCAGCTCCGCCTTTTTTACCACGTCCGTGTACCATTGTGCGAAATCAACATCCATCGATGTGATCGCTTCTACTAATTTCTTGTTGTCCTTTGCCATCATCTATCTCCTTTTCATAGCTCTTACTGCCGTTGCAAGCAGCTTCAAGGTTGTCTGTGTGCAGCTCCTGCACAACTAATGATTTTATGATAAATGGAAAGGGTTGTCAATTTCAAACGCAAGATTTCTGCGTGTTTTCGGGTGTCTGAACCCGATTTTGTACGAACAGAGGCAGAGCGGTTCCCCCGACGGCTTCATATTCTCTTTAAAATTGTACTTCCGGTCTCCCACAATCGGTATCCCTGCATGTGCCAGCTGCACGCGGATCTGATGATGTCTGCCGGTTCCCAGATGAATCCGAAGAACGGCGCGCCCGTTTTTCTGCTCTAAAACCTCGTAGGAAAGCTCTGCCCTCTTTGCTCCCGGCGTACTGCTTTCTACAACCGCAGACGTATTGGTTCTGCCGTCACGCAGAAGATAATCTGTAAACTGCCCCTTTCCGGCTTCCGGCACCCCGTCTGTCACGGCATAGTAAAACTTGTCCGCCAGCCCCGACGCAATCTGCCTGCCAAGTGCGGCTGCCGCCTCCTTCGTCTTTGCAAACACCATCACTCCGGATACCGGCTGATCCAGCCGGTGCACCACTCCGATATACGGCAGTTCGCCCTTCCCCGCCCGCCTGTTTTTAAGCAGGCTCTCCATATCCGCCTGTCCGAGTCTTTTCGTCTGTACCGCCACACCTGCCGGCTTTTCACAGACAATAATCTGCTCATCTTCAAATAAAATTCTGATCTCCATATTCTAAACCGCATCCACCATAGTCTGTGCCCACTGGCGTGCATCCGCAAAATCTTTCTCATCCGGATGTGAAAGCGCCTCGTCAAAATTTTTTACGCTCGCATTCAGCTTCTGATCTTCCGGGTGCTCCCGCAGCATCGCCACATAGCGGTTTCTCACTCCGATCGGCATTTTCCCCTGGCAGTAAAAGCTTCCGAGCACCTCACTGGTATCCGGAACGCACTCCGTTACCCGGCACGCCAGCTTCTGATAGTATTCTCTGGAGCCACCATAACCGGCAGTGCCGAAAACCGCCAGTTTTTTTCCTTCCAGCTGCTTCAAATACTCACCAACCGTTCCATCACAGCTTCCCTTGTCCGTCCAGGATCCTACAAAATAAAGATCCGCCACAATGTCCGGCTTCGGCTCACCGAAGTATACAATCTCTTCACCGCCAAGCGCATCCCGTATTGCTTCTGCCACCTGTCTGGTATTCCCTGTCAGACTTTTGTATATGATTGCAATTTTTTTCCCACTCATCTGTGCTCTCCTTCGCCCGCTCTGTCATCCTGCTGCCTATGAATTCTTCACCGGTCTGCCGTCAATACATCCGGTAAAATCTGCTTCGCGCGCAGACTCCTCGCCCGGAAGCGGCGTATTTCTCTGCCCGCCGCTCTTAGAGCACTCCTGGCAGGTGTCCGAACCCGCGTTTGCTTCCTTTCTGCCAAATCGACAGACAGATTCTTCCGGTCCCGACGAATTATCTGTCGAACCACCGCTCGCCAGATACACGCCCTCCGCATATTCTTTTGTCTCCACAACTTCCGGTTTTACATACTTTTTCATTTTCCTGCACTCCTTCCAAATTATAAATTACAGCTTAAACCGGTACCCTACTCCCCAGATCGTTGCTGCTTCGCAGCGCAGGCGCTCATTTCAGTACAGCTTCGCTGTGGAGCGCCTGCCTTGCACGCCTTTACACATCCTTACGATTTAAGCTCTACAGCTTAAATCTGTACCCTACTCCCCAGATCGTTGCTGCTTCGCAGCGCAGGCGCTCATTCCGGTACAGCTTCGCTGTGGAGCGCCTGCCTTGCACACCTTTACACATCCTTACGATTTAAGCTCTACAGCTTAAATCTGTACCCTACTCCCCAAATCGTTTCTATGTACTGCGGTTTGTTGGTGTTCATCTCGATCTTCTCGCGGATCTTTTTGATGTGTACCGTCACCGTCGCAATGTCCCCGATGGATTCCATATCCCAGATCTGGCGGAACAGTTCTTCCTTCGTAAATACATGATTCGGATTCTCCGCAAGAAATGTCAGGAGGTCAAACTCCTTTGTCGTGAACTGCTTCTCCTCGCCGTTGACCCAGACACGTCTCGCCGTCTTATCGATGCGGATTCCACGGATCTCGACCGTATCATTCTCAGGCGTATTGCTGCCGATCAGCCGCTCATAGCGCGCCAGATGTGCCTTCACGCGCGCCACCAGCTCGCTCGGCGAAAATGGCTTGGTAATATAGTCATCCGCTCCCAGTCCCAGGCCGCGGATTTTATCGATGTCATCCTTCTTCGCCGACACCATCAGAATCGGCGTGTTTTTCTCCTCCCGGATCTGCTTACAGATCTCAAAACCGTCAATGCCCGGGAGCATCAGATCCAGGATGTACATATCAAAATCTTCCGTCAACGCCCGTTTCAGGCCGACAGTTCCGTCATTCTCTATCTCCACCTCAAATCCGCTGAGTTCCAGATAATCCTTCTCAAGGTCTGCAATCGCCACCTCATCCTCAATGATCAATACTCTGCTCATATGGCACCTCCTGATATTTTCGTAATACAAAATACATCACGGTTCCGATGGACTCCTTGCTTGTCGCCCAGATCTTACCGCCGTGGTCTTCAATAATCTTCTTCACAATCGATAATCCGATACCGCTGCCTCCCGTCGCAGAATTGCGCGACGCATCCGCACGGTAAAACCGGTCAAAAATGTAAGGCAGATCGCGCGCGGCAATTCCTCTGCCGTTATCTTCAATCTCGACCTGGATAAAATCACCGACATCCTTGATCCGGATATTGATAAATCCCTTCTGCTTGTCCAGATATTTGACCGAATTCCCCACGATATTGTTAACCACGCGCTTTAGCTGCTCCGGGTCTGCAATAATCTGGACATCCTCGTCCGCATAATTAAAATATGCCAGTCCGATGTTTTTCGCCTCGAGATCGAGCCCGATCTCCTCGATGCAGTCATTGAAATACTCCGCCACATTCAGCTTTGCAAAATTGTACGGAATGCGGTTGGTGTCGATCTTCGCATACAAGGTCAGCTCATTGATGAGCGTATCCATCTCATTCGCCTTATTATAAATTGTCCGGATGTACTTGTCACGCTTTTCCGGCGTATCCGCCACACCGTCGATGAGTCCCTCCGCATACCCCTTCACAGCTGTGATCGGAGTCTTTAAATCATGGGCGATATTGCTGATCAGCGCCTTGTTCTCACGCTCACCGGAAAGCTTTTCCTCTGCGTTATCCTTCAGCCGCTGCCGCATCTCCTCGAAATTGCGGCAGAGTTCCCCTATCTCGTCATTCGTCTCTACATCCACCGTAAAATCCAGATTACCGTCCTTAATGTTCTGCGCCGCCACCTGCAGCTTCTTGATCGGATTGATAAAACTCGTATAAATCCATACCGTCAGCATGCATGCCGTCAGGATTAAGATCAAGACAATCGAGATCACCACATCCGCCATCAGGCTCTTCAACTCCGGCACGGTCTCCTCAAGGATCGTGATAATAAAAACGCTGCCCTGGCTTCCGTCCGTATACACAAAATCAATCTGCTTGATCAGCGCCTGCTTGTCTCCGTCGACATAGATGCCGGTGTCTGCCCCGGACTCTTCCCCTCCGTAGGCCGGCAGATCCGTCAGCAGCGACGCCTCCTTATCATCTCCCACATAGATCAGCTCGTCTCCCCTGCGCACGACAAGATACGAATACTTCTCGCGCAGAGTATCATTCATCTGCTCCAGAAACGCCTTATCCTCCAGCTTATCCGGATCCTGCTTGGAAAGATCCAGAAGCGTCTCAAAGGACTCGCGCGTAAAACGGCTGAGCAGCTGCATGGAATTAGAAAAATAACTATAATCGTCACTCTCCACGCCGTATGTCTGTTCAATCGACTTCAACTGGATCTTCTGGAATCCGAAAAGCACCGCCACCGCCAGAAGAATGGGGATAAATATGATAATACAAAATGAAATGATAATTTTATTTTTGAACTTCATGCCTGCTTTGTCCACCCCGCAAATTCCCGCAAAAAAACGGGTCATAGAACTGTAATTCTATGACCCATTATAACACGAAACATCCAAAAACCTATTTATTTTATGTAAAATTGTCTAAACTTTTCATAAAACTCTACAAATATTTCTTTAATGTCTCCACCTTATCGACTGCCTCCCACGGAAGGTTCAGATCGGCGCGTCCAAAATGTCCGTATGCCGCTGTCTGACGGTAAATCGGCCTTCTTAGATCCAGCATCTTGATGATTCCTGCCGGACGGAGATCGAAGTTTTCACGAACGATTTCCACCAGTTTCTCGTCAGAAAGCTTTCCGGTTCCGAAGGTGTCTACCATAACCGATGTCGGCTGGGCAACACCGATCGCATAGGAAAGCTGAATCTCGCATTTTTCTGCAAGACCTGCGGCAACGATGTTCTTTGCCACATAACGTGCCGCGTAAGCTGCGGAACGGTCTACCTTGGTGCAGTCCTTACCGGAAAAAGCGCCGCCGCCGTGACGTGCATATCCGCCGTAGGTGTCTACGATAATCTTACGTCCAGTCAGACCTGCATCTCCGTGCGGTCCGCCGATAACAAAACGTCCGGTCGGGTTGATGAAGAACTTTGTCTGTGCGTCTACCAGTTCCTTCGGCAGGATCGGATCAAACACGTATTTCTTGATATCCTCATGGATCTGCTCCTGTGTAACATCATCATCATGCTGTGTGGACAGTACGACAGCTTCCAGACGAAGCGGCTTTCCATTCTCATCATACTCAACGGAAACCTGTGTCTTTCCGTCAGGTCTCAGGTAGGAAAGTGTGCCGTCCTTGCGCACTCTGGTCAGCTGTAATGCCAGCTTGTGTGCAAGGGAAATCGGATACGGCATAAGCTCCGGTGTCTCGTTTGTCGCATAACCGAACATCATACCCTGATCTCCGGCACCGGTATCTAGCTCATCCTTTAACCCGCCCTCTTTTGCCTCGAGTGCCTTGTCTACACCCATGGCAATATCCGGTGACTGCTGATCGAGCGCTACCATAACTGCACATGTATTTCCGTCAAATCCGGTCTTCGCATCGTTGTAACCGATCTCGTTGACTGTCTGTCTCACGATCGCCGGAATATCCAGCTTTGCCTTTGTGGTAATCTCTCCGGTTACCAGTACAAATCCGGTACAGCTTGCCGTCTCACAAGCCACACGGCTCATTGGATCCCCTGCCCTGCACCATACACTGCTCACATTGAGCGACATCGTTCTTGCAAGATCATCGACCGACTTCTTGTGTGTCCACTCCTCAAGAAGTTCTCCTATACCGAGCATGAACATTATCGAACCTGCAGTTCCTATATCGCCTCTTAGCATCGACACACCGATTGCCGTAGCGTCAAGCACCGGAACCTCAATCTTCCTGTTCCACAGACACCTGATTCCCTCAGCAATGTACTTTACTGCATTATACGCCGTAAAACACACCCTTAGCGGATACGGAAGGAACCATTTTCTCGCATAATGAAATACTATCTTGTCAAAGAGCTTGTCCTGATACTCATGGCTTAAGCTTCTTCCGGTATTTCCTTCAAAAGTCTCAGGAAGCTTCTCGTTCTCATAGGAGAATTTTCCAAGAAGCCTGATAATGTCATTCCTGCAGCCCTTGTACTCAACAACCGCATCACCCGTCCTGTCATATACCTTGGCATAAATCACCGTCCCCTGCTTTTGAAGATAATACTCTAATATATCTGCCTGCCCACAGGTCATACGATATGCACAGACATGTATCCTCATTCTGTTCCCATACTCATGTTTTATCTGAAATTTCATAACAAATCATCTCCATTCTGCCTATTACAAAAACTTTCACACTATGTC
>ENA-UESS01000948-UESS01000948.1-human-gut-metagenome-genome-assembly--contig:-NODE-948-length-12840-cov-11.251195_pt1 | contig 12840 bp, 15 predicted proteins | sample MGYA00243004_ERZ508005 | MGnify/ENA primary metagenome ERZ508005 (study PRJEB26167, sample SAMN06115471) | human gut metagenome | host: Homo sapiens | place: China:Guizhou | collected 2016-06-29...
AATATTTTAAAGCAGGCTGGTGTAGATACATCTTCTATTACGAAAGATTGTACTTTTACTGTCGATCCATACAGTTATGAAATAACGGTAGATGGCGTGGATGAAGAAACAAAGGTGTTGATGCAGGATGCCTTAAATGTAGGAGATAACGGAAAAAACCTCTATAAGCATATATATTATTGTTCAACACAAGATGGCTGTGAGAGTTCTCAGATAACAAAGGAATCAAAAATGAAATACGAAGCATATCATCAAGTTTATAGTTATACAGGATATGAATTAGATAAACTTGAGGAAAAAAACGGGACATATTATACGGAGTCAGGAGAGAATATATTAGACTTAGTGGATAAGGCTGTTGAAGATTCTGGAAAAGTTCCGAAAGAGTTCAAGCAGCAAATGAAGAATTGGATACATGACCTGGTTTCAACTATGTCAACTAAAGGATGGAACAATGTGCCGGATATGACTTTAAGCATTTTATATGGAAAGAGCGGTTTAAAGGACATGAATCAGTTGATCACATATCAATATGAAGCTGATAGTACAAACAGGCAATGGTATTCTGTACTTTAGAAATATAATATTTTTGAAAAAATATAGGGAAGTGTGTCAAGTATAGTAATATAGTTTTTTAGATAAAATATATGATTCGAAATTTTTAAATTAAAAAATAAACAATAGAGTGAGGGAAAGCGTTTTAATAATGAATCTATATAAATCAAAAAACTATAAAATAAAGAACTATGAACAGAAAGGAATTATTCATGAAAAAGAGAAAAATAGCAACAATATTATTGGCAGCATGTTTGCTGTTAGGAAATGTCTCAGTAGCGAATGCGGCAAGTATTGATAATGGCAATAAAGTACATTTCAATACAGAAGATAACGACACGGATTTAACATTATTACAATCGAAAATTGCAACCGAAGAAGTGACTTGTGACTTTACGGATGCAACAAATGATGGAGCAAGTGCATATGCAGATACAAGAAGGGTGTCAAATAAATATATGTGGAGTGCAAGCACGATGGAATATAATTTCTCTGATCAGAAATGGACATCGAATACAGAAATTTTTAGTACATATGCAAAAACATCAGAAGGGTTTGTAATGTCTGGTTTCTTACTGAATCCAAAAGGTCAGAGCAACTATAATTCGGCATTAAGAGAGGGGTATCTGAATGATTCTGCATATGATGAAAATCAGGGACATTATTATCAATGTGTTGTTTCGGATGAGGACTGTAATAATATTACATTTATGTTAGAATCTAATGTTAATGTATTTATTTTTGACAATGATATAAATTTAATATATCGTTCATCGGATGAGGCGGGAGTTACCAGTTATTTTGACAGATATTATTCAACAACTAAAACGATTGCAGGAACGTCGAATAAGGTAATTAGTTTAGGTCTTATTGATGGAAATTATTATATTGTTTTTAAGGTAAAAGATGCAACAGCAACTACCGGTTATCATTATGGATATTATGCTGGACAACCATTGCCAATAGCACAAACAACAACCTTTTCGGATCTTACACATTATACAACAATAAAGTGGAATCGAAGCTCATCTAGCCAATCAGCAAGTACGCAAACATTGACCATTAATTGTCCTAGTGGAAGTGAAGATGAGTATGCATTGACAGGTGTGAAATTTTCGGATAAATCAAAAGCATTTGCTAATAATACATACGCATCAAGCATTGACTATTATTATACGCCAGCAACTGCTAGTTATTCAAAAAAACTAGCACAAACAGGTGGTTGGTGGAGTGACTTGGTTGACAATAATCCACCATCAGGATCAATTGATGGAAACTATGCAACATCTGTTACAGTACATTGGGTAAGTGGTATTTCTTATGTAAATGCTAGTTGCACTACAATGACACAGATGACATTGGATTATTTAGTTCCTTTCGGAATAATAGTGGGCTAAATATTTAGAAAGATAAATAAATTACGGATGGTATTTTTATACCATCCGTGGATTCAAAGAGGTGACGATAAGATGGGACACTATGTACATTATATAGGTGGCGGAATAGTAGATAGTAAAATATATGAGACAGGAAATGCAGCAAAAAGTTTTAAATCGCCGATGAAAGAATTAAATGAGCAAACGGTGTTAATAGAAAATGCCAAAACAAATAAGAATGATAGTTATCATCAGCATACGAAATACGATGATCAGGTAGATCGCTATTACAGTACATATGATATAGGAACATTGTTGCATAATAATGAAAGTTATTTAGAGGGAACAATCGATTCAAAATATGATGTAGATTACTATTCTTTTTCTTATCCGCAAAAAAGTTTTTACTCTAAAATGGGTATATCTTCAGAGATAACGATTTCATTGGAAAGCAAGAATAGTCAGGCATATAATTTAGTATTGTACGATTTATATGGCAATCAGATTGGAATAGCGACAGATGATGGACATGGTAATAAACAGCTTACGGTACCTAATTGGGACTGCGTTACATCAGATTATGTGATCAGAGTAGAAAATTCCAATATGACATCGGATTCCGGGGAAGGTTCCTATAGAATAAAAATTACGGAAACGAAAAACAGGGATACTTCAAGTAGTAATGTGCAGCACTCACAAGAAATAGCAAATGCAGATAATTCAGAAGAAAAAAATGCAATAAAGCAGAAATATGAAAAAACATATCAAAGCGAAATTGACAAATTACATCAGATGCAATTTGAAGCGTTGCCGGAAGATGAAAAATATTCGGGAACGGATAGTGTAGAAGAATTATTAAATAAGATGAAAAAGGGGGAGCAGTTAAGTGTGTCGGAAATGGCATATGTGAAAATATTTGCCAATTTATCTGATTATGAGAGAGCAGAGAAGTCGAATTATATAAAAAACGATTTTTATGCAGAAATAGAAAGAATAGCAAATGAAAAAGGAATTGAACTGCCAGATACATCATGGAAAATTGAAATAGATGTATCTGGAACTATTACGATTAACGGGGACATTACAGAAGAAAACAAAGAACAGATAAAAAATATGATATCGGAAAATTTTGCTGATGATATGTGGGAAAAATATATTCAGACAGCAGATATTTCTAACACACAATATAGATTAGTAAATGCTTACTATGAAGTGGAACAGTTCATTCAGAAAGCAACAAATGGACAGTATTCATTTGACGATATAAACGTAGATGACAATGGGAAGATTACCGGACTTCCAGAGAAAATGTGTAAAATAATGAACTCCCAGGAAGCCAATGCGAAATATGAGGAAATACGAGATAATATCTATATGCTGACGGATTATAAAAATCAATATGGATTGGAGGATATTCTTGCATTTAAGGCAGGGTATAATATTTCGGACTCTGAGGTAAGTACTGTGGGTACATCTGGCAATAATAGTGTTATGGATAATGCAGGATACTATAAAAATATGAAAACTATAATATAATGATAGAACCTAATAGAAATGGCGGGTTTAAAAGACATGAATCAGTTGATTACATATCAGTATGAAGCTGATAGTATGGACAGACAATGGTATTCTATACTGTAGCAATATAATTTGGGGGGAAAATATAGGAAATGTGCCGTCAAGATGATGGCACATTTTCTATATATATGATATTTATTTAGAGCCTATTTAGATAATATGCAGAGTACTTTATATTTATTTAATGGAAAAATAAAAATTACCGATATAGTAGGAAGATAGGAAGAAGGTGAGTAATATGCTGGAAATTGCTGTTTGTGATGACGATATAGCAGATCTTGAGTGTGCAGTGAATATGCTGCATAAGATTTTTACAAGTCAAAAGATTGCTTATCATATAGAGAAATTTATGTCTGCAAATCAAATGCTTGAAAATATCAGTCGTATTGATATCGGAATTTTAGATATTTCGATGGAAGAACTGAATGGTATTAAACTGGGGAGAAAATTGAAAGAAAAATTTCCAGATGTGAAATTAGTGTATATTACGAGTTATGAAGAATATTGTATGCAGGTCATTAACGAAGTTCATGCATTTTCATTTCTATGTAAACCATTGGAATATGATAAACTGGAATTGCAGATATTGGAACTTCTGAATCAACTGCCGGATGCCATAGTAGAAAAGAATTTTTATAAAGTGACTGACAGCAATGGAAAAGAGTATCTGTCGATCAAACTGAAACTGAGGGATATTTTATATTTTGAATACATAAAAAGATCCAGAAAAGTACTGATAGCATTGTCTGATATTACATATGAGTATGATTGTATCTTTGAAAAACTGGTTGAAGAACTGCAACCATATGATTTTGTTGTGAATTGTAGAGGAAATCTGGTTAATTTAAGGCATATTGAAAAAATAAAGGGCTTTATTATTTATATGGATAATGGAAAAGAACTTCAGATTGCACAAAGGAGAAGCAACGATTTTAGAGAAGAAGTAAATAAATTTTTGCAGAGAAATTCATAGGAGGAAAAATGAATACGATTTTACTGGTATTATGTAATGCACTTTCATGTTTTATAATAAGTACGATATTATTTCAGTTTATGAATGGAAAGTATAAAAAGAGTAGTCGAAATAGATATGTATATATTGTGATTGAGACTACCACAGTAATATTTACATTCTGTATAAATATGCTCAATCATTCCATATTAAATCTAGTAGTCTGGGGCGTTTTGACGGGGATTATAGTATATGTTCTGTATTATGAGGATATAGATAAACCCTTAAGACGTATTATTGAATGTGAAGCATTAGTATTTTGTATGTCTGTCTGGATCTATTTTTTCTTTTCTACACTCCAACCGAACTTACCGATTTTCTCTCCCAAATTGTAATATCCTCCGTGCACATATACCAGCGGATTAGCTTCCGCCAGTTCCAGCTTTCCGGTTTCAGGATTCAGGTTCCGGTCGTCCGCACGCACATTTACTACGTCAGCGATAAACATATCGTGTGAGCCGAGAGAGATGATTTCTTTCACACGGCATTCAATACAAAGGGGAGATTCTTCAATGAGAGGTGCATTCACTACAGAACATTTGCCCGGGGTTAGTTTCATTTCTTCAAACTTATGATAATCCTTCCCTGAACGTACCCCACACCAATCTGTTGCGAATGCCATATCCCGGGTTGTTAAATTGATCACAAATTCCATATTCTTTTTTATAATAGGATAAGAATGACGTTCGGGACGAACAGAAATGTAACACATCGGCGGATTGGTACAAATGGTTCCGGTCCATGCCACCGTAAGTATATTGTATTCGCTTTCATCGCTTCCGCAACTTACCAATACGGCAGGCAACGGATAAATCAGAGTTCCGGGCTTCCAGTCTTGCTTCATCTTTTTATTCACTTTATATGTTACGAGCTACGAGTTACGTCCGACATCGTTTAGCGGTCTAGAACTCGTAGCTTGCAGTGCATAACTAAATGATTGTAATATCTTATGGCAAGGTCAGCTTTAAAGTTTTCGCCTGATGTGTAGACATATTTTTCAAACTGTGCAAGGAGTATTGCATCTGAACAAAAGCCAGCCCATTCTTCAGGTGTTATATGACCCTTGCTGTCCATAAATGCATCAAGTATTCCAACAAGTGCCGTACCCTGTCCCGGAAAGTCCTGAAGATCGAGTATCTGGTAACCTGCTACAAGACTGCTTCTTGCGGCAGCTTCAAGTTCTTCTTTGTAGCATTGTACTGATAACATACCGCTTGCATAGAAGAAGTCGTCTGCCTGGTCGAGCATACCTTTCTTGTCAAGGTTATCCCTGAATACCTCAAAGTTTCTTGCTTTCAATACACCGGTATATTTAGGTATTTCCTTAAAGTTTGGATATACGGCATACTGACCGATTTCATGTGTCACGACAGGGATGTGTGGTATGAGCGGTCCGTCTGCACTTGTCGCCTTGACTTTTTTTACACCCGTTCCGTACTGGATTTCAATCTCCTCACCTGCATCGGTGCCATTGCCGGAGTTTTCATCATCAACGAAGTAGCTATTGGGATCGGCATCGGAATTTTTACGCCCAACCTCAACTGCTTTGCTGTAGTCATCCGCATATTCCACAACCTCGGCACCTCTCTGGCGAAGCAGGTCTTTCTTCCACTGCTTTGCATCTGCGGACATATGTACGATTACATGGAAGCCCAGAGCCGCACTCATGATACCGATAGACATACCCAGATTGCCTGTGGAGCCAACCTGAATTTTGAATTTGCTGAAAAATTCTTTGAATTCATCAGAAGCGAATACGCTGTAGTCATCGTCCTTCCTGAGCATACCATGTTCCAGAGCCAAATCCTCTGCATGCTTCAGCACCTCATAGATACCGCCGCGAGCCTTTACGGAGCCGGAGATTGCCAGATGGCTGTCCTGCTTTAAGAACATTTTGCAGGTGCTCATCCATATATCCTCCAGCTTTGTCTGCCTTTAGTATAACATATTCCTGCATGAGTTTCACTACTTTGATGAACTTATAAATTCATCAGGAAAATTTTCCATAACTTTTTGTCAGTGTTCTGCCATTTTTTCTATCGTGCCATGCATAACGGAATCAGCCCCTGCAAATGAAACTTCGTCTATGATTTTACATACCACATCAATAACCTTTGTAAGACTTACTTCTTCATCACGACGTAATTTTGTCATCGTGTTAGGAGCAATTTCTGCCTTTTACGCAAATCAGATTTGCTCATTTTTTTATCCACTAATAATTTCCATAATTTGTTATATGACACAGCCATAGTATTTACCTATTCACATAAATCTTTTTCTGCTTCATATCTACCTTTGCAACAGCACCATACTGTAACGCACATCGTGGCATAGCATGTCCGAAATTCACATTATAAACAATCGGAAGTTTCTCATTGTCTATCACTCTAATAAGAATATCTTTATATTCCTGATAATAAGCTTCATCCTGTGGTTTTCCAACTAATACACCATTTACCACGTCGAATACTCCCTTTTCTTTCAGTAATAACACTTCTCTTTCAAACAATTCAGGAGTCGGTTTTTCTTCGCAGGTTTCTATAAATAGAATTTTCCCAATCCACTCTTCCTTATTTGGAAACAGATCATATCTTTCACAAACTTCCTTTTCATCTTCATATCTGCTATTGGTCAATATATCATAAAGGCTTTCCAAACATCCACCTAAACATCGGTGTACAAGGGGTACAAACAAGATAAAATAGAAATGAGGGGCGATAGAGCGGAAATGTCAGATTTTCCACTCTATCTGAACACGGTCGCTGGTGGCCTTGATCGTAGAGATCAAACCATCGGCGGCTTTTCTTTTGTCGTCAAAATCTATGCTGTCCCAGTTGTCGAGATAATAGGATAACTTCTTTATCTGCTGGGGAGATATGGTTTCAACGCTCAATTCAGCGATTGCCTTTGAAATGGTCTGGCGTCGGGTGTCCAGTTCTTCAATTTTTTTGTTAGCGTAGGCAAGCAAGGTCGCATTGGCTCCGGTCAGCGTATCCAGCAGCTTTTCAATTTCTGCCTCCACCTGTGCCAGTTCCACTTGATAGGCGGTCAGCTTCGGATTGACTTTTTCCTCCCTGCCGTGGAGTATCTGAAAGTCTTTGAACTTCTCCTGCATGGCCGAGAAAATGAATTGCTCAAATTCTTCTTTGCGGATTTTCCCGCAGCCCGGACAGCCTTTGTTTTCCGTCCGTTTGGTACAGCGGAAATATCCGGTGCTGTTTGGTACATGGGTGGCTTTCAGAGCATACCCACAATGCCCGCATTTGATTTTTCCGGCCAGCCAAGTATTTTTCGGTTTCCGTCCCTGCTGGAAGGTGGTATTTGCCATAAGTTTTTTCCGGCATTTCAGCCATGTGTCAGAGGAAATGAGTGCTTCATGGGGAGCGATAACAAGTATCTGGTCTTTTAAGCACCTGTCCTTGTCCTCCTTCACATCCCGCCCCTGATAGAGATAGCAGCCGTTTGTTCCGGCAAAGTCAGAAGCGTCATTGACAATCGCTGCACCCTGACTCTTGAAAAATTCGTACAGCTCCAAATCAGCCTGTGCGTAAACGGGGTTTCTTAAAAGCTGGGAAAGAAAACTCCGAACCATTGACTTCTCGTAAATCTTGATACCCTGTTCCGCGAAGTATCGGGTAATATCTCCGAAGGAGGTTTCCGGTTCAGCGTACATTTCAAACATCAGCCGTACATGGTCGGCGGCTACGGGGTCGGCAACCATTTTCTTTGTGCGGATACCCTCTACCACAGTAGGCTCTAACTGATAACCGTATGGTGCCTGTCCGCTCATGTGAAAGCCTTTCAGGCACCGTGAATAGTAGGCGTCTGTGACACGCTTCTGAATTGTCTCACGTTCAAGCTGGGCGAATACAATGCAGATATTCAGCATGTCCCGGCCCATCGGGGTCGAAGTATCAAACTTTTCTGTGGATGATACAAACTCCACATCATACTCTTGAAACAGCTCCATCATCGTTGCAAAGTCCAGAATAGAGCGGCTTATACGGTCCAGTTTATACACGATGACCCGCCTGACCTTTCCCTTGCGGATCTCGCCCAACAGCTTTTGAAACTCCGGCCTGTCCGTATTTTTACCGGAATAGCCTTTGTCCTTGAATACCCGGCAGCTCCCACCTTTCAATTCATACTTGCAAAAGTCGATCTGACTTTCAATGCTGATACTGTCCTTGCGGTCTACTGACTGTCTTGCGTAAATACAATCTTCTCTGATAAATTCCATATTGGGCTCCTTTCCTTGTTGGAATGGAGCTACCAACCTTACAACTATATTATACCATCAGCAGCCCCGGACAACAATGTTGCGAATGATTAGGGAAATCTGTCTCCATATTTGCGGAACACCTCATAAAGACAACGCTCAATTTCTTTTTTGCGCTGTGCTTTCTCCTTCGGGGGAAGTACCGGCGTGAGGCTTTCCAGCACAATGATCTTCCCTTGAAATGCGACAGACTTTGTTTCTCGTTCATAAGTGACAGCTTGCGTCATTGAAAACCTCCTTTGCGAAAGTGCGTGTATATGCCTGCCTTTCCCGCTTGTCCTGTGGGGAAATGTCAAAAGGCGACACCCAGCAGGTGCCGCCCTTTGAGCTTTCTCCACTTCGGGTCAATGTGGCCCGAGGTCAGTAAGGACTGTAAAGGTGCTTTTCTTTGGCGTCCTCCACGCTGTTGAGGTCAAATACTTCATAAAGCTGCCCCACAACACGCCGTATATCCTTCTTTGAAAATCCGCAGTCCTCCATTGCCATAATGACATAACCACGGCAGGCGTCATTGCTCCATTCGTCCGGTTCCAAGCCGGGGATCATTCCAAACGCATTTCCCATAAAGTGCTCCTTTTTTGAAAAGATGGGGAGCCACGCCGGATCGGTTGGCCTATCATCAGACAGCATTGCCGGGGGCTCCCCATAGGTTTTCACTTCATTTCAGACACATCGGACGGACATAGGCTTCATGCCCCATAGTATTTCAACTCTCCCCATTCTGATGGCAAGGCGTTCTCATTGCCTGCGACGGCTCACGGCTTGCAAGGCCGCTTCAACGCTCGGACTGTGACTAAACGCAAGTATCCGGGTTCTGCGCCTGTTCCGGTGGAGCCAGCCTTGCCCCACCTATGGCATGGACCTGTTCGCTCGCTCAGTTTTACAAAGACTGTATTCTCTGAAATCCGAGGTCATGGCGGGTCTGTCACACAGCGCGTTCCCCTTCGTATCCGGGTGTCTTTTTATTCAATTTTCAATCTGCATGAGGCTTGTCTGAACCTCGGGCCATTGTGACCCGAAGTGTTTTGCCTCTCATAAGCCATTTCATTTTCCGGCCTAAATCGGTACGCCTTACAAAGAATTTTTCAAAATTTTTTCTAAGCGACGCAGACCTCGCTCGATTGCGACACGAACTACTTTTTCATGGACGCCCTCTGCCCGGGCAATGTCCTGTTTGGTCATGCCGAGAATGAAATGAGCATAAATCCGTTTTGCCTGTTTGTCCGGCAGACTGGCAATCGCTGCGTGAAGCTCCTGCATGGTCACTTTCCGCTCATACAGTTCATGGGGAGATAAGGCAACAAAGACAGCTTCATGCTCCAGCCCGTCATCCCGATCAAGGGAATAGTAGGCTTTGTGGCGGTATGTACGCAGCCGATAAGCAGCCTCTTTACGATCAAACTCTTTGAACATTTCTGCAACTTCTTCCGATACTTCCATGAAGCAATCCGATGTATAGAATGGGTAATAGTCCCGCAAATTGATAATAGCCATATTGACCTCCGTTTCGGTTGTTGGTTGACGAGTGACCGAAACGAAGGCGGCGGGGAGCGGCACCGGGGAATGACTTCGGGCCAACATGACCCGAAGCAGCCCCATAAGAACACAAAAGCGCCCGGGCGGCATGAAGCCACACTGACGCATGAAATGACATGATAGTTAAGGTTCCAACAAATTTCGCATACATAGCCGGAATAACCCGGAGGGGGAGCTACGCTTTTTTTAGCTGGTGCAGATCATGGGTACTGTGAAAAAAGACAAAAATAGACACGGCGGCAATCCTCCTATATGCCGCCGTGGATTTACACGGTGTTAGGTCGTCGTTGGTTTAGGATAGACGAAAAGAAACGGCGGCTCTGAAAATCAAAGCCGCCGCTTCATAGGCGCGTGAAAATGTGTCTGCTTTACGACGGCTTTTTTTCTTTTGCCGTCGTCCGGCAGATCATTAGATATATTGCATTTATTTAGTCTTGCGGTTCAATCCTTTCAAAATTAACAATGACAAAATCACACAAACCATCAGAATTACAACGCCGATTAAAACCTGAAACATATTTGCATTATAATAACCAGAGATATTGAAAACGGCTGTCATGGGATATACCGTCTTTAACTGCTGGGACATACTCGCAAATAATCCAGCAAACGAATAAATTTCTGCAAATACCAGAGCCAGCCAATACCCCTTTTTCATCCGCGCTACCAGAGCGATAATAGGCGAAATTGCAAAGAATACGCCTACCCCATCCAGAAAATATATTTTCAGATTTTCTAACACAAGGCCAACGGAAAGTGCTTTTAAATGCAAAACTGCCTCGACAAGAAAGGTAATTGCAAAAAGTAAAAGGTAAATCAGAACGCTGAACACAAAGGCAAGTATCATTTTGGCAAGTGTCAGTTTCACTTCATCTACGGGAATGAGCCGCAGAGATTTTAAGGTATCCTCCTGTTCCTCCCGGCAAATCATATAACTTCCCAATAGGGAAATTACAGCAGGCAGAACATAAAAGGTAGCAAGGGATTGGGCCGCTGTCATAAACCATCCAGCCCCGTCAATATATCGGCGGTCATAGAATGTAAACTGTCCCTGTGCAAAGACGATTAACCCTACCATGACTGTTGCAAACCCAGCAATCCAGAGTATTTTGGAACGGTGGAGTTTCTGGCTCTCCGCCCAAAGCAAATCTTTCATCATTTTTTGCACCTCACTTTCTCCGAACCAATGCCACATTCGCCAATACAGCCGAAGCAGCAGCCCATACACCAATACACAGAAATGCGGCTGGAATATTTAATGGCTGATCGAATACAACACCCGGAATATCATACATAACAATAGCGGTCTCGTATGCCTTCTCGATATCTGACAGATCTGTAGATGGATGGTATTTCTTTATAGCTGCAATAAGATCCTTATATAATTCCTCAGGACTTGTAAAATCTGCTGGTGTATCCACCGCTCTTTCAACCTGATTAGTTTTGTTATGGCTTGCGCCTGGTAACTCTATATTCTCTGGCATACGTGCCTCCATTCTCTGGTAATTGTCCAGCGTTATAGTTTTCTTAAGCCCATTATTTATACACTGGCATATGTTCTTTCCATAAATTCTCTTGTAGCCACTGCATTCTCAGGAACAGTATTTTCCAATGCACTCAAGATAGCAGTTTCGATCTTTGAAATTGATTTCTCCAGACAGTGAGCTACTTCCTGGTAACATACAGGCACTTCCATCGGAAGAGCTGTGATACGGTTCGGACCATGAACGATATAATCTTCCGGAGCATCATCACCCAGTTCGGTTAAAGCAGCACCTACATTGATTTTGATACGTTCTGCCATACGCTCGCTGACTTTCACATTGTGCTGACGGCTCATATATTCGCGAATATCCTCTGTCAGGTCATCACCGGCTGTGCGGATGGAGTTGTTGGAAACGATACCTCCCAAAGAGATAACGGCAATTTCCGTAGATCCACCACCTATATCGACAATCATGTTTCCTTCCGGAGCTTCCACATCGATGCCGATACCGATTGCCGCAGCCATCGGCTCGAAAATCAAATAAACATCACGACCGCCGGCATGTTCCGCAGAGTCACGGACAGCACGGAGTTCGACTTCCGTACTTCCCGAAGGAACGCCAATCACCATGCGAAGAGAAGGTGAAAACAAATGGTTGCGAGTATTCACCTGCTTTATCAAACCGCGCATCATCTGCTCGCAAGCATAGAAGTCGGCAATCACTCCGTCTCTCAACGGACGGATGGTACGTATGTTTTCGTGGGTTTTTTCATGCATCAACTTCGCCTTTTCCCCCACGGCAATCATCTTTTCTGTACGGCGATCCAAAGCTACAACCGAAGGCTCATCCACCACGATTTTTCCGTTCGTGATGATGATAGTATTGGCTGTGCCCAAGTCCATTGCTATCTCTTGTGTAAAAGAAAATAATCCCATTTTTTTATTTACTATTTGACAATTTACTATTTACTATTTGATACTATTGTTGTCTGAGGCGTTGTTTCTCCCGGCGCCTTAC
>ENA-UESS01000951-UESS01000951.1-human-gut-metagenome-genome-assembly--contig:-NODE-951-length-12819-cov-11.252551_pt1 | contig 12819 bp, 8 predicted proteins | sample MGYA00243004_ERZ508005 | MGnify/ENA primary metagenome ERZ508005 (study PRJEB26167, sample SAMN06115471) | human gut metagenome | host: Homo sapiens | place: China:Guizhou | collected 2016-06-29...
TAGGCGTCTGGGAGGGGCGATCAGAGTCACTCTCTTTCCAGCCGGGCAGTAGATCGACAAGAAACATTGCCTGCAACGCCGAAAGATAAGACTCAAAGGTTTCTGCCGAGGTCCCCAAGACATTGAGCAATGTTCTTTTCACCAAAAGTTTGCTGGAAAAAGCAACAGCCAAAGCAATCAACCGTTCAAGCACATCGCTCTTTCGCACCCCCCACTGGTTACGCATATCCAAAATGATCTGTTGTTTGACATAACTATCAAACCAGAGCGTACGTTGCTGGGGATCTCCGACATCCATCAGCTCGGGATACCCCCCTTTCAGAAGCAGTTCACAAAACTGTGCCTTACAAAAGTCGCCGAACTCAGCATCCAGCGGAAGCAAGCCGTCAAAGAGTCCTCGGAGAAAAAATGGCTCGCACTGTCTAGCCTCCGCTTCGGCAAATGTACGCACACGCGCAAACGTCACACGACCGGCCAGCGATTCATTGGCATGCGGAAGCTTTCGATAGTCAGCCGAACCGGTGATGATAAATTGGCCTTTGCTCGGATTGCGATCCACAACGTATTTGATCTCTCCGACCAATTCCGGCGCTTTTTGAATTTCGTCCACAATCAGCGGATAAGCCCTGGCGTAGCGTCGGAGAAAAAAAGCACAATCCGTCTTCACATCGGAAAGAACCTGCTGCTGATCGAGACTGACAAAGGCTCCCTGCGGAAAATTCTCCGCTCGAAGCAATGTGGTTTTACCGCTTTGACGCGCTCCCACAACAGACACAACACGATGCGAAGCCAATCCTTGCCGAACAATTCGACTGGCCCAACGCGGAATCACAACTGGTAACATCGCAATCCGGACAAAAATAAGACTAGGATTTAGACAAAGATTAGATTAGCTTTTGGACAAAAGCAAGAGTAGAAATTGGACAAAAGTTAGACTAAGACTTGGACAAAAATAAGAATAGCGACCATTTTAGGCTCGCCACCGCCATTTCTTCCTCTTGTGTTTCCGAACGATTTGTTGCATTTTCGACTGATATCTCAGCCTGAGCCAAGTTTTTCCTGTCAAAATGCCGAAACCTTACTCTGCGCCGCTCGCTCGAGCGACGCTCTTTCCCTCAATCAACCGCAACGCAAAAACATTCTTCAGATATGGAACGCATGTTCGAACGCACCTTTTATGCTGCACGATGGTTTTTAGCGCCAGTCTTTTTGGGACTGTCCCTGGCGCTCATTGCGCTGGCGATCAAGTTTTTCCAGGAAATCTTTCATGTGCTGCCGCACGTGCTCACGTTGAGCGAAGCTGATCTGATCCTGTCGCTGCTTTCCCTGATCGACATGGGGCTGGTGGGCGGTCTCATCGTGATGGTGATGTACTCGTCCTACGAAAACTTTGTCTCGCGCATGAACCTTGACGACGGTAAAGACGAGAAGCTCGGCTGGCTCGGCAAAATGGACGCGGGCTCGCTTAAAAACAAGGTGGCGGCAAGCATCGTTGCCATTTCTTCGATCCACCTGCTGCGCATCTTCATGGACATCCAGTCGATTGCCAACGACAAACTGCTGTGGTACGTCGTCCTGCACCTGACCTTTGTGTTGTCAGCCTTTGTGATGTGCTGCATCGACATCATCACGAAAAAGTCTCACTGATTCCTACCTCAGACCGAGCTCCTGAAGCTTGCGCGTGAGCGTGTTTCTGCCCACGCCAAGCTTCTGAGCCGCTTCTATCTTTTTTCCGTGCGTAAATTCCAAAGCGGTCTTGTAGACCGTCGTTTCAAACACACGGTTAAGTTCATCCATGGTTTTGGGCGTACCTCGGCTTAGAAGTTCTCTCACCACCTCAGCCAACTGATCTGTCCAGCCGCCGGCTCTCGTTGCGATGACGTCAGAGGCCGCCTCGCTCGCGGCCTGCCCGCTCCCTGTCTTAAATTCAAACGGCAAATCGTCCGGACGAATCCATTGCGAGGGAGCCATCACCGTGAGCCAATTGCAGAGGTTTTCCAATTGACGGACATTGCCCGGAAACGGGAAGCGGCGAATCACCTGCAAGGCTTCCGGCGTCAGGCGTTTGCGCTCCGTCTTCAAATTGGACGCCGCGGTACTTAGAAAATGATCGGCCAGTGCTTCGATATCTTCGGTGCGTTCGCGCAACGGCGGCAGTTGCAGGTGAATCACGTTCAAGCGATGGTAAAGGTCTTCTCTGAAGAGCCCCTGTCGCACACGTTCCTCCAAGTTTTGGTTCGTCGCCGCGATAACACGAACATCAGCTTTGATCGACTGCGTGCCGCCCACGCGATAGAAATAACCGTCGCTTAGAACTCGCAGAAGACGCGTCTGCAAATCGGCGGGCATGTCCCCGATTTCATCCAGGAAAAGCGTACCGCCTTTGGCTTGTTCAAAGCGGCCGTACTGCAGCTGATTGGCCCCGGTAAACGCGCCGCGTTCGTGTCCGAACAGTTCGCTTTCGAGAAGCTCTCGGGGAATAGCCGCCGTGTTAATCGCCACGAAAGGGGCTCGGCTACGAAGGCTGTGCTGATGCAGCGCACGGGCAACCACTTCCTTGCCGGTACCCGATTCGCCCGTCAGAAGCACCGTGACGTGACTATGCGACAAACGGCCGATCGCTCGAAACACTTCCTGCATGGCACGCGACTGTCCGATGATTTCGGTTCGACGCTCTGTTCCTTTGTCATCCAAGTCGCTTGCGTCCGTACTTTCGGCCACTGTACTTTCCTCACGCGCGCGGCGCAACAAATCAATGGCACTGTTGATATCGAAAGGTTTGGCCAAATACTCGTACGCGCCCCCTTGAAAAGCGCTCACGGCACTGTCGAGATCACTAAAGGCCGTCATGATGATGACGGGCAATCCGGGATATTTGTTTTTGACAAAGGCAAGCAGATCGAGTCCGCTCATATCGTGCATGCGAATGTCGCTTAAAAGCACCGACGGCGTATCGTGTTCAAACGCTTTGACAACGTCGGCTGCCGACTCGAACAATCGAAATGGCATTTGTGCACGCGTGAGCGCCTTTTCGAGCACCCAACGAATGGAACGATCATCGTCAACAACCCAAATCTGTCGCATCTTTGTTTTTCTTGTTTCTGTTTAGTTGATCGGTTCGCCCAACGGGAAAAGCAGACTGAAATCCGTGCAGCCCGGTCTGCTGTCGACCTCAATCGATCCTCCGTGCCGCTCCACATAGGTCTGCACGATGGAAAGCCCCAATCCCGTACCGCCGTCGTGTCCCGTGACCAGCGGATAGAAAATTTTTTCACGTATGCGCTTGTCGATGCCCGGTCCGTTGTCGATTATGTGCACATTGACGGCAAGACGATAACGCTTGCGTTGAATCGTGCACTGGCGCGCAATACGCGTTTTGATCATGAGTTCCGCCCGTCCCTCGGCTATCAAGGCTTTTCCTGCCTCGGCCGCATTGCGCATGAGATTAAGAAAAACTTGGATGAGCTGTTCGCGATCCCCCATGATCGCCGGAACCGAGACGTCATAATCGCGAAGCACGGAAAGTCCGGGACCGAATTCAACGCTTACGAGATTGCGCACTCGTTCCAACACTTCGTGCAGATTGACTTCGGTTAAATGGGATTCGCGCCGATAAGGCTGCAACAATCGATCAACGAGCCCCTGCAAGCGGTCGGCTTCGGCAATGATGACTTCGGTGTATTCACGCTGCTCGCGATCTTCAAGCTCGGCTTCCAGAAGCTGTGCAGCTCCTCGGATACCCCCGAGCGGATTTTTCACTTCATGAGCGAGATTACGCAAAAGCGAACGCGTTGCCTCCCCCATCCCCGCTTCCTGCTCCTGACGCACGCTATCCATCGCCTTTTGCACTGGAACGATTTCAAGCAACACGCTGCTTTCGCTCTCGGCTATGCTCGAGAGCATGATTTGAACGGGTTCAGGGTCAGCCAGGGGACGGCGCAGTTCGGTAACGGCCGTATAGGGAACAAGCTTCTTGTCTTTGTCGGAAAAACGCTCTGCCCACTCACGCACATGGGCGATCAATAGTCCGATGTCCGTGCCTTTGAGATTGCGCCTTGAGCATCCGATCAGCATTTCTGCTGCGGTATTGCACCACAGCACACGGCCATAACGGTCGAGCACCACGACACCCGTGGATAACAAATCCGCCGCAGCCTGAAGCCGGGCGTAAAAACTGCTGCTGCCTCGGCTCATATTTGGCGACTCCTGCTGACACTCGTCTAAGAAACCGTCGCACGGGCATCCCGAGATAAATTCGCCTCGGGATGCCGTACAGACAAACCTAATCGACGCCAGCCGAAATCAGGACAGTTGGCCGGCGTCTGACGCCTATGCATCAGCAAGCGAAATACATTTCGTATTCGAGCGGATGCACAGCGCAACGATAACGATCCACCTCGTGGCTCTTGAGCGAAAGATAGGCGTCAATCAGATCGTCGCTGAAAACGCCGCCGCGGGTAAGGAACTCACGATCCTTGTCGAGGTATTCGAGAGCCTGACTCAGTTCGGCGCAAACCGTCGGGATCTTGGCGTTTTCTTCCGGCGGCAGGTCGTACAGATTCTTGTCGGCGGGTTCGCCCGGATGAATCTTGTTCTGGATGCCGTCAAGACCGGCCATCAACATCGCCGAGAAAGCGAGATAAGGATTGGCCGTCGGATCCGGGAAGCGGACTTCGACGCGGCGAGCCTTGGGACTGGCCACGTGCGGAATGCGCAGCGAAGCCGAACGGTTGCGAGCCGAGTAAGCAAGCTTCACGGGAGCTTCAAAGCCCGGCACCAAACGCTTGTAGGAGTTGGTGGTCGGGTTGGTGAAGGCGTTCAAGGCTCGAGCGTGCTTGATGATGCCGCCGATGTAGTACAGAGCCAATTCGGAAAGACCGGCGTAACCGTTGCCGGCAAAGAGGTTCTGATCCTCCTTCCAGATGGACTGATGCACGTGCATACCGGAACCGTTGTCACCGAACATGGGCTTGGGCATGAAGGTAGCGGTCTTACCATAGGCGGCTGCCACGTTCCAGATCGTGTACTTCATGATCTGCAACCAGTCGGCGCGCTGCACAAGCGTGGAAAAACGCGTACCGATTTCACACTGGCCGGCAGCACCCACTTCGTGGTGGTGCACTTCACAGGGAACCCCCTGCTGTTCAAGCAACGTCACCATTTCGGCGCGAATGTCGGAGAGCGTATCAACCGGCGGAACCGGGAAGTAACCGCCCTTAAACGGAGCGCGGTGGCCAAGATTACCGCCTTCGTATTCAATCTGGCTTGCCCACGGACCTTCTTCGGAGAAAATCTTGAAAAAGGTATTCTGGGGTTCGTTGGCAAACGTCACGCCGTCAAAAATGAAGAACTCGGGTTCGGGACCAAAGAAAGCCTTGTCACCGATGCCGGTGCTCTTGAGATAATTTTCGGCACGGCGTGCAAGAGAACGGGGATCACGCGCATAGCCCTTGCCGGTATCGGGCTCGAGAACATCGCAAGTCAAAATGAGAGTGTTCTGTTCACGGAACGGATCCATGCGGGCCGTTTCAGGGTCGGGCATCAGAATCATGTCGCTCGCTTCAATGCCTTTCCAGCCGGCCATCGACGAGCCGTCAAAGGCCTGCCCGTCTTCGAAAGTGTCTTCGGTGAGCTGATGGGCAGGCACGGTCATGTGCTGTTCTTTGCCGCGAGTATCGGTCAAACGATAATCAACGAACTTGACATCGTTGTCTTTAACCATCTGCAGAACGTCTGCGGGCGAGGTCATGATTGATTTCTCCTAGATTCGGAAATGGTTTGTCTGTTGATCTTGGCGGCATCGAACCGCCCAATCAAGCAAAAGCAAATTTCATGCCAATTTTCACAGTCCCGTAAAACAGCCCTTGAGAGCGTGAACCACGGCATGTACGCACCAAATTGTACGGTCTTGCGCACCCGTTTGGTGCATTGACATTCGGCCGTGTTACAAAACGGTGCGCTGGAACAACCACACATCGCGCAATTTTTCCAGCCATTTCATGGCCTTTTTCTATGGAAACGAATACAATGGCACTCCCTTTACGGGGGTGTTCCGGTTTCGACGGGGTGTAGGACGCCGTACGGTGCATGCCGAGGTCTAGTCTCCTCGCTAAACAACTAGAAAAAAATAAACGCCAACAACGAGCGTTTCGCTCTCGCCGCTTAATGCCGCGAGCGATGCACTGAGCGGTCACAGGCTCAGGTCGGGTAAAACCGGCAGCATCGTCATTTCACTGTGACTGGAAGCGCACGGAGCCGTGACGTGCACTTCGAGATCCAAGCGGCTGGCCGTCTGGAGGCCCGTTTAACGGCAGGACAGACGGTGAGAACTCAAAATTGTTGAACTAAGCATGTAGATCCGACGGAAAAATCGCTTCGGACGCGGGTTCAATTCCCGCCACCTCCACCAAATTCAAGTCCCGGACGCTCAAAAACGTCTGGGATTTTTTCCATAGTTTGATTTGATATCAAACTAAATTTGAATTTTAGTGTGCCGCCCTCTCCAGTTGTGCACTGATTTTCCGCATAAGATCTTCCAAAGTCTCTATCTCATCAACCGACAAAGCACCCCGGACAGCTTGATCCATGCGCTTGGAAATGGCCTCAAATTTCTGCCGACAAGCGTTCCCTTTATCAGCCAGATCAACCAGACAGGAACGGCCATCAAGCGTATTGGCGCAACGCAGGACATAACCAAGACTTTCGAGTTTCTTGACCAGCACGGTGACGGTTGCTTTCGTGCGATGCGAGCGACGAGCCAAGTCCGTCATACTGGTCGGTCCCTGCCGGTAGAGTACATTGAGAATATCGCCGTGCGCCGAATCGATGTCGTCAAACCCTTCCTGTTTCATTGTCTCAGTCAGTCGAGCTTTCAAAGCTCGAGACAATCGTGCGGTCAACTGCCCGACGTTGGTTGGTTCAGATGATTCAAGTGGAATCTCGTGCACTTCAGGCTCATCACCTGCCTGAAGGCCCGTTAATTTAGTTAGATATCGAAGGATTGCCATAAAATCATCTCCTCGAGCACCGCTTCCCCGTGTCGTCTTAGTTTACCGAAAGACAGATACATGAATTCATTCATATTCATGTTCCATCCATTCCTGAACCGCCATTTAGCACTTCAGGATTTTTGCGGGCACAATTCTTCTTGTGTCGTCGTTTCTTTAGCTTCTGAGGTCGCAGCATGTCGTATCGGTCAATGCGAGTTGTTGCCAAACAGGTTGTCGGCTCCCCGTACAGCCCGCGCCCTCATGCTGTCTTCATCAAGACGACGCTTTCGGTGATGGCCTTCGCATGTGCACTGTCGGCCTGGTCGTTTGATGTCAGAGTCGACGGTCTGCAAGGAGAGCCCAAGGACAATGTTGAAGCACTTCTGACACCGATTCGTGAAAAAGCCTCTCCTCCACGCAAGCACACCTATCGGTCTCAGGTCGATAAGGCCATCCGCCGAGGGCTTGAAGCGTTGGGCTATTACCAGTACGAAATCCGTTACCGCTGGGTCAAACCCGATTCCGCGCAGACTCAGGCACAAGCATCTTCCGACAAACCGTCGACAACTGATGACAATACTCCGCAGCCTCAACCCAACGTCGATCCGACCTCCGACAAAGCGAGCAAAAATGCCGCGCGCAAAGAAAAGACGTTGCTCGTTGCCCGCGTCAAGCTCGGCGAACCCGTTCGCATCACGAAAGCGACGCTGACCATTGAAGGTGAACAGAACTCGCGCCGATCGCACTTTCGCCGTCTTCAACGTCAGCTTCCCAAACCCGGCACGCAACTCAACCACGGGAAATACACGGATTTCAAGGCTGCGGTGGAACGCACCGCCATGCGGTACGGGCACTTTGACGGCACATTTATTCAAAGCGAACTTCTGGTCGATGCCGAAAAGAATGAAGGCCAATGGCTGTTGGTGTTCGATCCCAAAGAGCGCTATACGTTCGGTCCGGTTGATTTTTCAGGAAGCCAAATCCGCGAGCCGATCCTGCAAAATCTCGTCCCCTTTAAGGAGGGCGAACCTTATTTCTCCGATGACATCGCCGAACTCAACCGCAGGCTGTCGGCAAGCGGCTGGTTCAATTCGATCGTCGTCACGCCCGACATAGTTGCCAGCCGCAAGAGTGAGACCAAGCAGTTGCCGGTTCACACCCGCGTTTCGCCCAAAATCAAAAATTCTGTGGAAACGGGACTCGGGTACTCCACCGACGTCGGACCTCGAGGGCGTCTCATCTGGAAAAAGCCATGGTTGAACGATTCAGGCCATAGTCTTGAGGCTGCAGGTGACATCTCCAAGCTTGAGCAGATGCTTGACCTCACCTACAAACTGCCGCTTGAGGAAAATGCACTGGAGCAGTTCTGGATGTTCGGCGGAGGGTACAAGCACGAAGACTTGAACGACACCAAGGCGGACTCTCTGACTTTTGCCGCCACTCGACGCTGGGATCTCTACGAAGGCTGGCAAAAGGGCATTGCGCTGAAGTTCCGACTCGACGACTTCACGCAGGGGTCGCTTGACAACAAGACCATGATGGTCTACCCCGAGTTTTCACTCTCGCGTACGCGAAGCCGCGGAGGCCTAATGCCCAAGTGGGGCGACTCTCAGCGTTACACTATCGGCTATGCCAACCAAATGTGGGGTTCGGACATTGATGCGCTGATGCTTGAAGCGCAATACACCTTGATTCGTACGTTCGCCCGCAAGCATCGCTTCGTGCTGCGCTCTCACCTCGGATGGATTGAAACGGGCGACTTCAACGACGTTCCGCCGGATCTGCGCTACTTTGCCGGCGGTGACAGAAGCATTCGCGGCTACGACTACGAATCAATTTCGCCCAAGGATGAAAACGGCGATCTGACGGGTGCTTCAAAAATGATCACCGGCAGCATCGAGTACCAGCTGCGCGTCAAGGGCAAATGGTGGGGAGCCGTCTTCTTCGACATCGGCCGAGCTGACACAAACTTTGAGTTTTCCAACCTGAAAAAAGGCGCAGGCATCGGCGTGCGCTGGGAATCGCCTCTCGGTCCGATCAAGTTTGACATTGCCAAACCGATCGCGGATTCTGACGAAAACGGCATTCAGTTCTATATTGGTTTGGGGCCTGAACTATGACGTGGGCCAAAAGACTTTTCATCGGTGCAGCCTCTGTGCTGGTCGTGCTTACAGCCGTCCCCGGATTTCTGCTCGGCACTGAAACGGGCCTTCAGATCATCAAAGGCGCGCTCGAAAAAGCCGTACCCGGCCTGAGAATCGAATCGCTGAGCGGTTCTGTCTTCTCACTTAAAGCCGACAATTTGCAATACGACGCCCCCGGCTTGGCATTTCACGGAAATCTTTCATGGGACTTGAGTGTCGCCAAGCTTCTGTCTCGGCGCGTGGCTCTCCATGACTTTGAGATTTCAGACGCCTCACTCCTCGTTCGAACGCAGGAAATGGCGTCGTCGGCTTCAACTCCGCCCTCGGAACCAACAACTCAACCGACCGACAAAGCGCAAACGTCGCAACTGAAAACGCCGGTTGCCGTGATTGTTGAGCGCGTGGCGATCAAAAACTTGCAGGCTGACATTGACGGCAATTTAGTGAATGTGGGTCTCCTACAGACACAGGCTGTTTGGACACAATCCCGCATCGACATCGATTCCGTTCTCCTGCGGGATTCGAGTTTTCAGTCAGCCGAAACACCCCCTTCCGACGAATCCATCGGCTCAGCCCTTAAACGCACTTTTTCAGAAGTTATCGTGCCGACGATTCCGGCCATTGAGCTTCCGCTAGATTTAAATCTGAAGCGTTTCGAACTTTCGAACTTCACGATCAAGGGCAACCCCGATCAAACCATCGACTCGGTTGCCTTTGCGCTCACTGCCCAAAACGGGGCCGTAGCACTTGAAAACATTGCCGCCCGCGTCATGGGCGCCGAACTCACAGGCGCCGTGACGTTAGGATTGGACGCACGGCACGAAATGACGCTTGATCTTAATCTGTCCGCGCTCGTTGCCCGCGAAGCCATCCCGACGGGAGTCCTGCCCACGATTGCCGAACCGACAACAGAAGAAATCGAAAACTTTTACGAGCGCTTAAAAGACGTGCGTGCGGAACGACTCAAGGCCGCGCAAGAACGCCGAGCCAAGCGCCGAGCTCAAGGAATCGAGCCCCGTAAACAAGTTGACGCCAAAACACTCTCGAGAGAAGAAAAACGCGAACTGCGACGCAAAGCACAAGCCCGACTCAAGCGCCGCATTGAACGTTGGCGCGACAGCGTGCGCGGTCTACTTCCCAAACCCGAGCCTCAGCCTCCGGTAACCGTACACTTAACACTCTCGGGCCAAGGCTCCTTAAACGACATCCTCTCGCTTTCAGGTCGTATTGAAAACGTCCCCGGCGTACAAGGTGCCTCTTTTGTCTTGACTGCGTCTCCGACAAAGCTCGGCCTGCCTCTTTCGGCAGAGATTCGTGCCGACAAAGTGGAAATTTCCGGCGCCATCGTCAACGCCGTGGATGTCAATCTCTCCGGCAAAGCCGTTGACTACGCTCTCAACGCCACCGCCAAAGCGCTTTATCCCGTTGATGAGAAACACAGCGTCACAGCGGATATCGTCATACGAGGCAAGGGGTCCGAAGTCGCCTCCCATCTCACGGACTTCTCAATTCTGTCCAACGTCGGACGCGTTCAAATTGACGGGCAAGCCAATTGGGAAAAGAACGTTCGTTTCGCCGCTGCTTTAAATCTTTCCGGCCTCAACACCAAAGAAGTTCTCCCTCAGACGCCCTTGACAGTGGACGGCAGTTTCGTGATCTGGGGAGAAAGACAAAACGGACGATGGAAAGCCAAATTGCAGGACCTCACGGTTCTTGGGGAATTACGAGGGCAGTCGTTGGCGCTCACCGGCGCGGTCGAATCTCACGGCAACGGCATTGTGGAAGCCCCTGAACTCTACTTTGCCGTCGGCAACAACACGTTTGAATTCTCAGGTAAGGCCGACTTTGCCAAAGACATACCGGAACTGGACTTCAAGACCAAAATTGACGCGCCCGATTTCGGTTTGGTCGATCCCAACCTGCTGGGCTCAGTTAAGGGCACATTGGCTGTGACGGGGACCACGCGGCTACCCGTCATCAACGCAGATCTGACGGCACGCAACATCGACTATTTCGGCACAACACTTAAGCGCGGCCATCTGACCGGCCGCATGCGTTCGCGCGATGTGGTTTCCGGTCGACTGACACTGCAGCTTACCGACTTCAAGACGCAAGGCGTCGACATGCGCAAAGCGACGATTGAATTGCGCGGAAACGAACTGCGGCACAACCTGACCGTACACACGGAAGGCACCCCCGTTTCCGTTGACGCCAAAATCTCGGGCATTTACGAACGCATGCTCGGCAATTGGGCGGGCGCGCTTGCCGAACTCAAAGTCAAAACTGCCTACGGCCCCGTCACGCTTGAAAAACCAATGCGCCTGGCTTACGTGCCCGACCTCAACCGAGCCAATGTCAGTAAAGCATGCCTGGCTCACACTCATGCACGACTGTGTCTGGAAAACGATCTCAAGATTGATCTCACAAATCGAAGCGATCTGCGCATTCTGATCGGTCTTCCGAAATTCGATCTGGCTTTCATCAAGCAATATTTCCCGGGACGCTTTGTTGCTGACGGCATCATCAAGGCCAACGCTGATGTGACGTTGCCGGCGGGTCTTTCCGAACTTCCCCGCGGCCGCGTTACTGTACGAGCTCAGGACATCAGCACCAAGTACCGCATGGATCTGAGCGACCTGAAGGTGGGCTTCAATTCCGTTCACCTCAGCTTTGCCAACGCCAAAGGCAGCATCGAAGGCAACTGGAAGATTGACATCAAAGATAACGGCGACATTGAAGGTTCACTTCGCATGAGCGACCTCTTCAACAGCCGCACCGTCGACGGAACACTGAAGTTCGTCGCAGTGGACGCCACCCGGGTCACTCCTTTGCTACCGGCAGAATCTGTAGGTTTTACAATCAAAGGGTAAGAAAACTTGTCTGTATCAGCCAAAGCATCTTCCAGCGAAGAAAAACCAAAAGCCCAAGGCACATTAAAACCGTTCTCTGACAAAAAAGTCCTAAATTTATCCTTATTCTGTAATATTTCAACCGATTCGAAAGGTCCAAATGAAGGAATACCCATCTGGGTTTGAACATACGATGCCGATACAACACCAGGATCCACTCCAAAAGAAAGAATACCGTCTATTTCCTTCTCACGGGCCACCTTCAATACTGCTTCTTTGTCTATAATGCTGACATTGACATACTCATCACTATATCTATGAGCAATATTGTCAGGCAGATAATCAGCCGTAATCACATAATAACCTTGCTCGTGAGCCGCCTCTATCACAGGAAGGAGATAACGGATACCTCCAAGGAGCATTAATTTTTTCTGCCTCATATCCTATTTTACAATTAAATCCAATGTACGTTGAATCTCCTCTTCTCCCAGCGCATGATGCATCGGCAGGCAAATCACACAGTCAGCCATCTTATGTGCGTTAGGAAGATTTTCCGGTCCGGCACTCTGTAATCCTTTATAGGTAGAGAAAGTACTTATCAACGGATAGAAATACCTGCGTCCCAACACATTCTGTTTTTTCATCCTGCAATAAAGTTCATCACGAGTCATACCATATTTCTCTGCATCTATAAAAATGGGGAAGTATGAATAGTTGTGCTTCACGTCCGGCATATCGTCAAAGAATGTGACACCATCCACCCCACGCAACACTTCACGGTACTTTATGGCAACCTGATGACGTGCAGCAATGGCAGCATCCACCTGTTTCAAATTC
>ENA-UESS01000954-UESS01000954.1-human-gut-metagenome-genome-assembly--contig:-NODE-954-length-12808-cov-20.511036_pt1 | contig 12808 bp, 12 predicted proteins | sample MGYA00243004_ERZ508005 | MGnify/ENA primary metagenome ERZ508005 (study PRJEB26167, sample SAMN06115471) | human gut metagenome | host: Homo sapiens | place: China:Guizhou | collected 2016-06-29...
GACACTGCCGTGCGGGCCTTTGAGGCCGGTGCCACCCACATGACCCACCTGTACAACGCCATGCCCGGCATCACCCACCGTGCCCCCGGCCCCATCATTGCGGCACTGGAGCACGGCGCAGAGGTGGAGCTCATCACCGACAATGTGCACATCCACCCGGCCATGGTGCGGTTCACCTTCAACACCTTCGGGGCCGACCATGTGTGCCTGATCGCCGACAGCATGATGGCCTGCGGCCTGCCGGACGGCCAGTACAGTCTGGGCGGACAGGCTGTGACCGTCCACGGCCCGCGCGCCACCCTGACCGAGCAGCCCGGTACCATTGCCGGCAGCAACACCTGCCTGTACGACTGCATGAAGCGTGCCGTGCTGGAGATGAACGTGCCGCTGGAGAGCGCCGTGCGCGCCGCCAGCGAGAACCCGGCCCGGAGCATCGGCGTGGACAACGACTACGGCAGCCTGGCCGCCGGCCGTTACGGCAACGTGATCCTGGCCGACAAGGAACTGAACATCAAGGCCGTGATCCAGAAAGGGACCCGCATCGTATGAACAAGACCTTTACCTGGCGGCTGCTGACCCCCGGCGAGCTGACCGACGTGTATCTGCAGGAAATGCGCCGCGACTTTCCCGCCGGGGAGCTCAAGCCGCTGAGTATGATCCTGACCAGCGAGGCCGAGGGCCTTGCCCACACCTGGGGCGTGTTTGACGGGGAGACGCTGGCCGCCTACCTGCTCATGGTGCGCCCGGAGGGCAGTGCCATCAGCCAGCTGGACTATTTTGCCGTGGTGCCCGCCTACCGCGCGGGCGGCCTTGGCGCAAAGCTGCTGGCAGCCCTACCGGAGTACGAAGCCGGGGCACAGGCCATCATCATTGAGGCCGAAATGCCCGAAAAGGCTGAGGACGAGGCCATGGCCGTGCGCCGCCTGGGCTTTTACGCCCGGTGCGGTGCCCGCGACACCGGTTACTATGAGCACCTGTTTGACGCATGGTTCCGCATCCTGGTGCTGCCCTGCCCCGGTGCGCCGGAGCTGAGCGACAAGGACGCGCTGGACGCCCTGGTGAGCTGCTACAAACGCACCATCAGCGAGAGCCAGTGGCGCAAGTATGTGCAGTTCTACGCCCCGGACGGGAGCCTGCGCCTGTAAGGGAGACCCCGACGCAGGGTCGCAAAGGTAAAACAACAATTGCTGAAAAGGAGGTTTTTCTTATGACAACAAAAATGACTCGGCGCACATTTCTGAAGGGGGCTGCGGCTGCTGCGGCAGCAGTGTCCCTGTCTGGCCTGCTGACGGGCTGCGGCGGTGACCAGCTGGCAGACAATGAGGTCCAGATTGGTGCATATACCGTAAAGGTGTATGGGCTGGATGTGGACCAGGGCACGGAGATGAACAAGGCTGGCGCCATCCTGGGCAAGGTGAAGCTGAAGTTTGCAGACGGCGGCGGCAACTGGCAGACCATGAGATATGATGGGATGTTCAGCGCAACTGTCAATGGATGCAATCTGACCCAGGTGGCTCCCACCGGAAGGTTTACCGTGACCGATTCCATGGGCGGAAAGCTGCACAGCACGGTGGAGCAGGAGCTGCGGCTCAGCTTCCCCAACGAGGGCTGGCGTTACCAGTACCAGAACGGTGCAGTGGCAGTGCTGACCATTACCATCAACGGCATACCGGGTGTGCTGTATCTGGTAAAACGGGACGGCAGATACGTTGCCACCAAGATCAAACCCATGAACTGATAAAAGACCCTTTGCCCCGGGCACTCTGGAAAGAGTGCCCGGGGCTTTTTGCCGTTCTGCCCAGGGGCAGAAGGATGGTTTTGGGCAGTTTTTCCGGCAATGTAAAGAAATGTGCCACGGTTTTCACCGTCAGTTTACAAGCTCCTTGCAAAAGCCAGGCCCGGCCCCCAAAGTTTTACCTGCATTTTGCCCGTGTATGGTCGCAGCCTCCGGCGGGAATGCGCTACAATAAGGCCGTTCCCAAAGAAGCACAATAAGAGACGCCGGGCGGGTCCCGGCCCGATCTGGAGGAAAATATTATGAAAAAGATCACGCGTCGTTCGTTCCTGGCCGTCTGCGGCACCGTGGCAGCCGCTGCTGCCCTTACCGCCTGCGGCGGTTCCGCTTCTTCTGCTACGGCATCCACCGCTTCTTCCGCTGCCGGGAGCACTGCTGCCGGCACCCTGAGCGGCAATGTGGCCACCGGCGGTTCCACTTCCATGAAAAACGTCATCGCTGCCCTGACCGAAGGCTTTGCCGAGGTGGAGCCGGGCGTTACCGTCAGCTATGACCCCACCGGTTCCGGCGCAGGCATCACCGGTGCCACCGACAAGACCCTGGACATCGGCCTGTCCTCCCGTGCCCTGAAGGACGACGAGAAGAACGCCGTGGAGGGCACCACCGTGGCACTGGACGGCATCGCCATCATCGTGAATAAGGACAGCAAGGTGGCGGACCTGACCGTGGACCAGCTCAAGCAGATGTTCACCGGCGAGATCACCAACTGGTCTGAGGTCGGCGGTGACGACGGCGAGATCGTGCTGATTGGCCGTGAGGCCGGTTCCGGCACCCGCGACGGCTTCGAGAGCATCGTGGACGTGAAGGACAGCTGCAAGTACGCACAGGAGCTGACCGCTACCGGCGCTGTCATCAGCGCTGTGGAGGCCAACCCTCTGGCCATCGGCTACGCTTCCCTGTCCGCTGTGGGCGACACCGTAGCCATGGTCACCGTGGAAGGCGTGGCGTGCAGCGAGGCTACCGTCAAGGACGGCAGCTACAAGATCCAGCGTCCCTTCGTGTTCGTCACCAACAAGAGCGTGACCCTGTCGGAGCAGGCACAGGCCTTCATGGACTTTGCCGCCAGCAAGGACGCTGCCGACCTCATCCGCACCGCAGGCGCTGTGCCCGTGAACGAGTAAAAGGCGCTCAGAGCCAGCCCGGCTGGGAGTTCCCCCGCGAAATTCGGGGCTTCCAGCTCCCGCCCTATTGCCTACGGCAACAGGGTCCCACCCTCGGATCATTCGCTGGTGAAACTCCCGGCCGAACTGACCCGGTAAACAGGATGGGGACAATGATAAGATTAGCCCACCGCGTTGGCCTGCCGTTTCTGCGAGCCGACGCGGCTTTTATAAAGGTTTTCAGCTATGAACAAAAAATCCTATCTGGCTCGGGTACGGCTGCCCCGCACCCCTGCCGACTGGCTGGAAGCGATGATGAATTTCATCTTCTTCCTGTGCGGCATGCTGGCGGTGGGCTGCGTGGTGCTCATCACGGTGTACATGGTCCTCTCCGGCGTGCCGGCCATCCACAAGATCGGCCTGTTCCGGTTCCTGCTGGGCACCGAGTGGGCCTCCACCGCCGCCGACCCGAAGTTCGGCATCCTGCCCTTTATCCTGTCCAGTGTGTACGGTACGCTGGGTGCCACCCTCATCGGTGTGCCCATCGGCCTGCTCACGGCGGTGTTCCTGTCCAAGGCGGCCGGCCCGAAGGTGCGCACGGTGGTGGTCACGGCCATTGAGTTGCTGAGCGGCATCCCCAGCGTGGTGTTCGGCCTGCTGGGCATGCAGGTGCTGGTGCCCGCCGTGGCAAAGACCTTTGGCAAGGCGTCCGGTGCCTGCCTGCTGTCGGCCATCGTGGTGCTGTCCATCATGATCCTGCCCAGCATCGTGTCCGTGTCGGTCACGGCCCTCAACGCCGTGCCGCCGGAATATGAGCAGGGTAGCCTGGCCCTGGGTGCCACCGACACCGAGACCTGGTTCAAGATCAGCGTGCCCGCTGCCAAAAGCGGCATTGCCGCCGGCATCGTGCTGGGCATCGGCCGTGCCATCGGCGAGGCCATGGCCGTGATGATGGTGGCCGGCAACAGCCCCAATATGCCGGACAGCGTGTTCCGCAGCGTCACCTTCCTGACCACGGCCATTGCCAAGGAAATGAGCTACGCCGGCGGCCTGCAGCGGCAGGCGCTGTTCAGCATTGCTCTGGTGCTGTTCGGGTTCATCATGATCATCAATGTGGTGCTCAACGTGGTGCTGAAGGGAGGCGACCGCGATGCATAACGGGTTTTCGCCCTCCCGCCGCGCCTGGAACCGTGTGATGACGGTGCTGGTGTGGGCGGCTGCCCTGCTGGTGATGGCGCTGGTGGCGGGCATCATCGGCATGGTGCTGGTGCGCGGTGTGCCGCACATCCGCTGGAACTTCCTCACCACCACGGCCAGCGTGCTGAAAGGCACCGACGGCATCCTGCCGGCCATCCTCAACACCCTGTATGTCATTCTGCTCACATTACTCGTGGTATTGCCCTTGGGGGTGGGTGCAGCGGTGTACCTGACCGAATACGCCTCCAACCGCCGTCTGATCGAGGTGATCGAGTTCACCAACGAGACCCTGGCCGGCATCCCCAGCATCCTCTATGGTCTGGTGGGCATGCTGGTGTTCAGCCAGGCGCTGGGCTTCCAGACCTGCCTGCTGTCCGGCAGCCTGACGCTGGTGGTCATGAACCTGCCCACCATCATCCGCACCACCCAGGAATCCCTGAAAACGGTGCCCCAGGGCTACCGCGAGGGTGCGCTGGGCCTGGGTGCCGGCAAGTGGCATATCATCCGCACCATCGTGCTGCCCTGCAGCATGGACGGCATCGTCACCGGCTGCATCCTGGCCGTGGGACGCATCGTGGGCGAGAGCGCCGCGCTGCTGTTCACCGCCGGTGCGGCGGAAGTGATCGCCAAGAGCGTGTTCAAAGCCTACACCTCCAACGGCGCTACCCTGTCGGTGCTGCTGTACCTGCGTGCCTTTGAGGACGGCGACTTTGCCTCCGCCTGGGCCATCGGTGCCGTGCTGCTGGTGCTGGTGCTGGTCATCGATCTGGCGGCCCGGCTGGCCAAGACAAAACTGAAACAGAAGCAGTAAAAATAAAGAGGTATGCTATGGAAAGCACAACGATGCCGGTCATCTCGGCAAAAAACCTGAACCTCTGGTACGGCGACTTTAAGGCCCTGAAAAATATTTCTCTGGAGGTTGGCCAGCGGGAGATCACGGCCCTCATCGGCCCCTCCGGCTGCGGCAAATCCACCTTCCTGAAAACGCTCAACCGCATGAACGACCTTGTGCCGGGCGTGCGCATCGAGGGGGAAGTCCGCCTCAAGGGGCAGGACATCTTTGCCCGGGACATGGAGCTCACCGACCTGCGCCGCCGGGTGGGCATGGTGTTCCAGAAGGCAAACCCCTTCCCCATGAGCATCTACGATAACATCACCTACGGCCCCAGGCTCCACGGTGTGCGCAATAAGGCAGAGCTGGATGAGCTGGTGGAAAGCTCCCTGCGGGGTGCGGCCCTGTGGGATGAGGTGAAGGACCGGCTGAAAAAGAGCGCCCTGGGCCTGTCCGGCGGCCAGCAGCAGCGCCTGTGCATCGCCCGCGCCCTGGCGGTCAAGCCCGAAGTGCTGCTGATGGACGAGCCCACCAGCGCCCTGGACCCCGGCTCCACCATGAAGGTGGAAGAGCTGATGAGCGCGCTGAAAAAGAACTACACGGTGGTCATCGTCACCCACAACATGCAGCAGGCTGCCCGTATCAGCGACCGCACGGCCTTCTTCCTGCTGGGCGAGCTGGTGGAGGTGGGCCCCACCAACCAGATCTTCAGCGCCCCGCAGGACAAGCGCACCGAGGATTACATCTCCGGCCGGTTCGGTTAAATCGAGGAGGAAAGACCAATGAGCATCCGCAAACAGTACGACACCGATCTGGAAGCCCTCAAGGCGGCGCTGGTGGAAATGGGCAGCAACTCTGCCGAGGCCGTGGAGGCCGCTCTGGAAGCACTGTGCACCGCCGATGCCGAAGCCGCCCAGAAGATCGTGAAGGGCGACAGCCGCATCAACAACATGGAGCGGGACATCGAGCACCGCTGCATGACCCTGCTGCTGCGCCAGCAGCCGGTGGCCGGTGACCTGCGCCGCATCTCTACCGCTATGAAGGTGGTCACCGACATTGAGCGCATCGGCGACCATGCTTCGGACATTGCCGAGATCATCCCGCATCTGGTCACCGTGCGCAAGGAGGGCGACCCGGCGGTGAGCCAGGCCATTGCCATGGGCCGCAAGGCATACCAGATGATCCAGGACGCCATGGCGGCACTGACCGCGGAGGACGAGCTGGCCGCCCGCAAGGTCATTGCGGCCGACGACGCCGTGGACTTTGACTTCAATGCCATCAAGCACACCCTCGCGCAGGAGATCGCAGCCGACCCCGCTAAGGTGGACGCTGCGCTGGACCTGCTGATGGTGATCAAATATCTGGAACGCATCGGCGACCACGCGGTGAACGTGGCCGAGTGGGTGCAGTTTGTGCGCACCGGCCGTTACAAGGACGAGAGCATGTTTTGATCAAGCGATTTTCCTCATTTTCTTCCAGATGGGCCGCGCTGTGCAGTTCGTGCACAGGCGGCCCTTTTTGCTGGGAAAAATAATTCAAAAATTTTTATCATTTCGTGCAATCTTCCGGGACCGTGTTTCGTATACGAAGTGTAAGGGCCTTCAAGCAAGACCTGCAGTTCCCGTGCGGCGGGTGTCCGGCTTCCCCCAGTCCCCGCCCGCCGCACCGTTACAGAGGAGATCCAGATGATGCAGACCAAGAACGAGATGCTGGAGAGCCGCACGGAAGCCGTCAGCCGCGACGCGCTGGTGCGGGCGGCTCTGCAGGAGATCACCCAGAATTACCGCGAGGCCAGCCTGTCCAACGTGGCGCGGGCCTATGGCGTTTCGCTGGCATACGTCAGCGAGTGCGTGCGTGCGCAGACCGGCAAGACCTACAAGGAGCTGCTGCAGAGGCACCGCATGGAGACGGCGGCCCGCCTGCTGCGCCGCAGCGATCTGAACATCCAGCAGATCATTGCCCAGGTGGGTTACGAGAACACCAGCTATTTTTATCGTCTCTTCCACGAGCGCTACGGCCTGAGCCCCCGTGAGTACCGTCAGGTGCGCGCAGTCCGCAGCCGGACCACGGCCTGAGCATTCCAGGCAAGAGAATCACTTTCCCCCCTGAGCAGGGCACCGGTGTGAGACGCACGGTGCCCTGCTTTTTTGCAGTTGTGCCGATGCACAAAAAACTGGTGTTTTCTGGCAGGATGTAGTATAATAACAAGTGCAACAAAGCTGTGCCGCGCCTTCCTTGCGGAGAATATGCGGCAGGATAAGAGGGTGTAAACAGATGTTTCGTGGAGCAGTGAGAGGAGATCTGCCGCAGATCCTGCGGATCTATGCCCATGCGCGGGAAGCCATGGCGGCTTCGGGCAACCCCACCCAGTGGGGCGACAACTTTCCCCCGCAGGAGCTTCTGGAGGAGGACATCGACTCCAACCGGCTGTTCGTGTATGTGGTCAACGGCCAGCTGCTGGGCGTGTTCGCTTTCATTCTGGGGGCGGACCCCACCTATCAGGTGATCGGGGACGGTGCATGGCTGAACGATGCCCTGCCCTATGGCACCATCCACCGGCTGGCCTCTTCCGGCAAGAGCAAGGGGGTGGCTTCGGCGGTCATTGAGTGGTGTCTGGAGCACTGCCAGAGTCTGCGGGCGGACACCCATGCCGACAACCAGATCATGCAGCATCTGCTGGAAAAGAACGGCTTTACGCGCTGCGGCATCATCCATGTGGCGGACGGAACGCCCCGCATCGCCTACCAGAAGCTGGCCCTGACCCAGCAGCACAGCTGAGCCAAAAACACAGCATAGCACCCTTTGCCCCGAGGGTCCGGCCCCGGGGCAGGGGGTGCTTTTTTTGTCGTCAAAACTGCAAAACTGTATTTTATGCAAATACAGTTTTCGGGGCGAAAAAATAAAAGTTCACAAAAATTGGAAAACGAGAGAGAAAAATGCCTGGAAATACTTCCTCTTTTGGGCCGTCTGTGCTATAATGACACTTGTTCTTGAGAAAGAGACAGAAAACTGTACGCATGAGGCGTACAGCGTAAAGAGGAGTGTTATCATAGTATGAAGACCCTGAAAGCCGTTGTTGCAAAATACAACAGCATCAGTCTGATCCTGCGCATCCTCGTCGGCCTGGCAGTCGGCGTGGTGCTGGCACTGGTGGCCCCGGGTGCCGGTTGGGTGGCTGAGTTCGGCAGCCTGTTCGTCGGCGCATTGAAGGGCATTGCCCCGGTGCTGGTGTTCGTGATCGTGGCAAGCGCCCTGGCACAGGGTTCTTCCAGGCTGGACCGCCGCTTTGGCACGGTGATCTGGCTGTACATGCTCACCACCTTTTTGGCAGCAGCCCTGGCGGCAGTTACCAGCTTTATGTTCCCGGTCAAGGTGGTGCTGGCAGACGCTGCCCAGTCCGACGTGGTGCCCCAGGGTCTGGGCGAAGTGATGGGCACCCTGCTCACCAACTTTGTGGCCAACCCCGTGGCGGCCATCATGAACGGCAACTACATCGGCATCCTGTTCTGGGCCTGCATGTTCGGCATTGCCATGAAGGGCATCGGCTCGGAGAGCACCAAGACCTTTATGGCCAACACCGCCGATGCGGTGTCCCAGATCGTGCGCTGGATCATCAATCTGGCACCCTTCGGCATCATGGGTCTGGTGTACACCAACGTTTCCGGCAACGGCCTGGCCATCTTTACCCAGTACGGCAAGCTGCTGGCCCTGCTGGTGGGCACCATGCTGTTCATGGCCCTCATCGTTTCGCCGTTCATCATGTTCATCTACCTGCACTGCAACCCGTACCCGCTGGTGTTCCGCTGCCTGAAGGAGTCCGGCCTGACCGCCTTCTTCACCCGCAGCTCCGCCGCCAACATCCCCGTGAATATGGCCCTGTGTGAGAAGCTGGGGCTGGATAAGGACATGTATTCCGTGTCCATCCCGCTGGGCGCCACCATCAACATGGACGGTGCCGCCATCACCATCACCATCATGACGCTGGCCGCCGCCAACACGCTGGGCATTCAGGTGTCCCTGCCGGCCGCCATCGTGCTGAGCGCCATGAGCGCTCTGGGTGCCTGCGGTGCCTCCGGCGTGGCCGGCGGCTCCCTGCTGCTGATCCCCATGGCCTGCTCCCTGTTCGGCATCTCCAACGACGTGGCCATGCAGATGGTAGGCGTGGGCTTTATCATCGGCGTGGTGCAGGACTCGGTGGAAACGGCCCTGAACTCTGCCGGTGACGTGGAATTTGCCGCCACCGCAGAGTATCACCAGTGGCGCAAGCAGGGCAAGGCTCTGCCGGGGTTCCTGGCTCAGTGAGAAAACCTAAATTTTAAAAAATGCGAACGACCGCTGTCCTCGTTGCGAGGGCGGCGGCCGTTTTTTGCGTGTAAAATTTGAAAATCAATAACGATTGGGGTTATCCGTCTGGCAAAGAAGATAGTCGATGCTCACGTTGTACAACAAAGCAAGAGAAACCAGCAATTCTGCTGTGAGCTGTTGAATGCCTGTCTCGATGTAGCTGTACTTCCGCTGTGTGATACCGATTTGGTCAGCACTTGCGGTGTCCAGCCGCTCTCCGGAGCCGGGAAAAGATGCAGCGCATTACGAAATTGAGTAGCAGCCAGCTTGGCACGTTCCAGATTATCTCCGTCCGCCTTGTTGATAACGATGCCGTCTGCCATTTCCATAATACCGCGCTTGATACCTTGCAGTTCGTCGCCCGTACCGGCAAGCTGGATAAGCAGGAAAAAATCCACCATTGAGTGCACAGCAGTCTCACTCTGTCCCACCCCTACCGTTTCAACGAATATCTTATCAAATCCGGCAGCCTCGCAAAGTACAATTGTCTCACGCGTCTTACGTGCCACCCCTCCCAATGAGCCTGCCGAAGGGCTGGGACGGATGAAAGACTTGGGGTGAACGGAAAGTTTCTCCATACGGGTTTTGTCGCCCAAGATGCTGCCCTTACTGCGTTCGCTGCTTGGGTCGATAGCCAATACAGCCAGTTTCCCGTCGTATTTCTCCAACACATGCAATCCGAACACATCAATAGACGTACTCTTACCGGCTCCCGGCACCCCGCTGATACCGATACGAATGGAGTCTCCCGAATACGGCAGACATTTCTCTATTACCTCCTGAGCTATGGCCTGATGTTCCGGTTTTACACTTTCCACCAACGTCACAGCCCGGCTCAATATCGTAACATCACCCTTAATAATACCCTCTACGTACTCTGCTACGGAAAGTTGACGTTTTTTGGGCTTCCGCTTCAAATAAGGATTGACGGACGAAGGTTGCTCAATGCCTGCATTGACAACCAAGCCTTTATATTCTCCGCTATTTTCAGGATGTTCCATGATAAGACTTATGGTTTGATTATTTCGCTTTAATATTAATCTCTACTTTCGATTGCATCGGGTCATTCGTAATCATCAGCAAACGCAGATGACGGCGTTTCTTCCCAATGTTCTTTTTCACAACAGTAACACGAAGGCGGGTACTTTCTCCCGGTTGCAACACACTCTTCTTCAAACTGACGCCCACAGCCGGATGAAAAACCTGAAGCTTACTGATTCGTAAAGGAGAACGTCCGGTATTGGTTATGATAATATCCTGACGTGCCTTTGATTTCTTTGCCAATACGGCACTCATATCGATGTCCTTTGTGGAGAGATTGACAACGGGAGCATTTGCCTTTTCCGCCTCGGTCATGCCTGAAAAATCGGGTAACAGAATGGCAGAAACGGGTATTTCATTTTCATCGCCCACCTTGTCACCGGAAAAACGCGCCAAGTAGACCGATGCTTGCGTCAGCCCGAAGTCCGTCAGCCGTTCGGAATCCAGTGTAACGGTTATAACGCCCTTTTCACCCTTTTGCAAGACATTAGGCTTAACCTCTGTTTGCAGATAAGGCGGCAGATGCATCAGCACAGGCTCGTATGGACGGTCCGACAGGTTCACGACTCCAATATGCATGACGGGCTTTTCGCCGGCTTGCACATCAGGAAAATCAAGGCTGTTCTTATCAATACGTATCTGCCCGATAAGATACGGATGGGTTTTAGTAAAATCCTTTATTTCCTGCACCACCTCTCCATTGAACTTCAAATAGACCAAATGCGGCTGCGCATTGCTGTAAATGGCTACGGATTTATTGAAATGCCCCAAAGCCTCCGCATCAAAAGTGACATCGACCACTCCCTTTGCCCCCGGAGCGATAGGAGTCTTTGTCCACCGGGCTACGGAGCAGGCGCAATCGGGCTCCACGTCGGTAAGTACCAGCGGCTGGTTACCTGTGTTCGTAATGGAGTATTGCACCGTTACCGGATGTTTCCATTCAATCTGTCCGAAATCGTACGTCTCCGTATTGGAAGTAAAACGCGGTTGTGCTACGGCAGTCAATGCCGTAGCAGCAAGCGCATATAAGGTGATAAAACTGCGTTTCATTTATATTGTTTCTAAATTAGCTGCACAAATGTAAAGTTTTTAAGTGATATACGCAGACTTTCTTTCCGCTTTTTATAACCTATAAACATTCAATAGCAACTAAATCTATCTACTCTATTTGATAACAACAGTACCTCCCGCAGAATGAGAAGCATATTCCGGCGCATAAGCACACTCTATGGTAGCCAGTCCGGTTTCATACATTCCTCCACGAGCAACCCGGTAGCTATGTTCCAATACATAAACTCCTTTGCCCAAATGATCGAAGAAGAAATTAGTTCCGGCATCTTCCACTTCTGCATAATAGCCCATGCCATTATTCCAACGATAGCCTGAAAGTGAACTTACCGGTTCGAAGCAGGCTCCACGCTGGTCTTTCAGCTGGATAAAATCCATAGCCCGGTCCAAACTAAGTGTCAGCCGGGATACGACTTTATCACCTACCGAAAGCTGCGTGCCCTCCGACAGCGGTTGCAAGGACTTCTGTCCGTCGGCCGAGATACGCTCTACAAAGAGTCTCTTCTCAACATTCAGTTCACTGCCCTGTTGCTTCACATCGGATATGGGCGACAAGTATTGTGCATAGACGGCCCCCCACGCAATGCCTGCATCTCTCTTCTCTACGGTAACTGACTTAACCTTTACCTCAGGACTGCCTTGAACAAAGACCTCCTTGATGTATCCCAATCCCGGAACAGCGGTCTTTGCAGGCGAGAAAGTCTCCAATACCTTATCTCCCAAAGTGATGCGGACATCTCCTTTACTTTCCAGCAAATCGCTGCCCTGACAAAGCAATGCATAAACCGCATCGGCAGTAGCTACCGGAGAATTCCAGCTTGTCGTCTGTTTCTGTTTCAGCAACCAAAGCTTCATTTCTTCTATCAAAGCATCGTTGCCGCCCGCCTCGCGCAGGGCTTCCATTACAGCCACATGTGCAGGAACCGGCATCATACCCCAAGTATAAGGATTGGCATGGAAAGCAAAATGCGCTCCCATTTCGTCCGTTTGCACAAGATGTTCTTTAATAGAAGCTATAAACTCATTCGCTTCCGTCCTGCGTCCCTGTTTCTGCAAGATAATGGCGGTCTGCGCTTTGCAAATCATTGTACCGTTCACAAGGTTACGTCCCAACTTGGTAAGGAAGTAATCGAACATTTTTGCATACTCACCGGAGAGTTTTACCGAACCGAGAGCCACCAAATACATGTATTCCATAGTGGCATCCGACAGGGTGGTAATCTTAGTCCCGTTCTTCTCTGCCTTACGGATAGCACGATATTCTTTCAGCGCTTCTTCATTCAGATAGTCAAAAGCCTTGGCTTTCATCACCGCAACTTCTTCCGGCAATGCCCTATCCGTAAGTAAAGAAAGCCGGACAAGCAGTCCGGTGATATATCCCGTTACATAACGGTTGCCGGACATACCGCCGAACCAACTCCATGCGCCATC
>ENA-UESS01000957-UESS01000957.1-human-gut-metagenome-genome-assembly--contig:-NODE-957-length-12803-cov-15.626355_pt1 | contig 12803 bp, 8 predicted proteins | sample MGYA00243004_ERZ508005 | MGnify/ENA primary metagenome ERZ508005 (study PRJEB26167, sample SAMN06115471) | human gut metagenome | host: Homo sapiens | place: China:Guizhou | collected 2016-06-29...
TTTTTTTGGCATAATCGCGCCCTTCGTTTCTCACTTTAACTGGGGAGCACGTCCGTTCGACGGTGCGTTGGAACCCAGGGAGTATTAATCAAATGGCAAAGAAAATCGTCGGCTTTATCAAGCTGCAGGTTCCTGCAGGCAAAGCCAATCCCTCGCCCCCAATCGGCCCGGCTCTCGGTCAGCGCGGCCTGAACATCATGGAATTCTGCAAGGCGTTCAACGCCAAGACCCAGGGCATGGAACCTGGTCTTCCGATTCCGTGCGTGATCACCGCTTATGCCGACAAGTCCTTCACGTTCGTGATGAAGACCCCGCCGGCAACGATCCTGATCAAGAAGGCTGCGAAGATCCAGAAGGGTTCCGCACGTCCGCACACGGACAAGGTCGGCAAGATCACGCGTGCTCAGGCCGAAGAAATCGCCAAGATGAAGGAGCCCGATCTGACGGCTGCCGATCTTGACGCTGCGGTTCGTACGATCGCTGGTTCCGCCCGTTCCATGGGCATCACGGTGGAGGGTCTGTAATCATGGCTAAGATTTCCAAGCGCCGCAAGGAATTCCTCGGCAAGTACGACCTCACCAAGCCCTTCGCTCTGAGCGAAGCGCTTGACGCTGTGAAGGCTTGCGCCAACGCCAAGTTTGACGAATCCGTTGACGTGGCTATCCAGCTCGGCATCGATCCCCGCAAGTCCGACCAGGCTATCCGTGGCGCTGTCGTGATGCCGGAAGGCACGGGCAAGACCGTTCGCGTGGCTGTGTTCACGCAGGGTGCCAATGTGGAAGCCGCTAAGGCTGCCGGTGCCGACATCGTCGGTTTCGACGACCTCGCTGCCGAAGTCAAGGCCGGTAAGATGGACTTTGACGTTGTGATCGCCTCGCCCGACGCCATGCGTGTGGTTGGCCAGCTCGGTCAGATTCTCGGCCCGCGCGGCCTGATGCCGAACCCGAAGGTTGGCACGGTGACCCCGAACGTTGCCCAGGCTGTGAAGAACGCCAAGGCCGGTCAGGTTCAGTTCCGCGCCGACAAGGCCGGTATCATTCACGCCCCGGTTGGTCGCGTTTCTTTCGAAACCGAACGTCTGGTGACCAACATCAAGGCGCTCGTTGAGCAGTTGAACAAGCTCAAGCCCGCCAGCCAGAAGGGCATCTATATGCGCAAGCTCTCCGTGAGCTCCACGATGGGTATCGGCGCTCGCGTCGACCTGTCCTCGCTCTAATCGGAAGCGCAAAAAATAAAAAAACACCTGAAGCCGAGGAGTTAACTCCTCGGTTTCAAATGAGGTCGTGAGGCCTCAAGGGCTTTGGGTGGCCTGTTTAACAGGCCGCTGTCAAAGACCGCCGGAGGATGAGGGCAAGTTCCGACGCTTTAATTGTCTTGAGAGAAGAGAGCACTTCGAATCAAGATGTCCGGCGCAGACGGTGAAACCTCAAAGAGAGATGTATGTTGTGTAAGTTTTTTTGCACTGCACGTACTGCTCTCAGAAGGGTTTTCAACCGGTAGTTGAAGAACCGGTGTGCGTTGCGAAAGCGATGCATGCCTCTGAGTGGAGCCAGACCATGGGTCTTAATCGTCAAGACAAGGCGAATGTGATTGCGGAAATGAGCGAACTCGTTGCTCAGTCTTCTGCCATCATCATCGCTGAATACCGTGGGCTGACCGTTGAAGCAATCACCAAGCTTCGCGCTGATGCGCGCAAGCAGGGTGTGCAGTTGCGTGTGGTGAAGAACACGTTGGTTCGCCGCGCCGTTGCCGGCACGCCGTTTGAAGGGCTCTCCGACCAGTTCGTCGGACCGCTCATCTACAGCTTGTCCGCCGACCCGGTCGCTGCTGCCAAAGTTCTTGCTACGTTCGCCAAGACGAACGACAAGCTCATCATCAAGGGTGGCGCGATGGCCAACTACGTCATGGACGTGGCCGCTGTCGAACAGCTCGCCTCGATGCCGAGCCGCGAAGAGCTCCTGGCCAAGTTGATGGCCACCATGAACGAGCCGATCGCCAAGTTCGTCCGCACCCTCAACGAAGTGCCTGCTCGCTTCGTTCGCACTGTGGCTGCTTACCGCGATGCCCAGGAGAAGGCTGCTGCCTAATCCGCTTTAAACAGAAAACAATTTTTAAACATTACACAACGTTACGGAGTCAAAAATGGCCCTGACCAATGAAGAAATCCTCGACGCGATCGCGTCCAAGACCGTTCTCGAAATCAGCGAACTCATCAAGATGATGGAAGAAAAGTTCGGTGTTTCCGCTGCTGCTGCCGCAGTTGCAGTTGCTCCGGCTGCTGGTGGCGCTGCTGCCCCGGCTGCTGAAGAAAAGACCGAATTCGACGTCGTTCTGGCTGACGTTGGTTCCAACAAGATCGCCGTGATTAAGGCTGTTCGCGAAATCACCGGCCTCGGCCTCAAGGAAGCCAAGGACCTCGTCGAAGGCGCTCCCAAGGCTGTTAAGGAAGGCGCTGCCAAGGCTGAAGCTGAAGACCTCAAGAAGAAGCTCGAAGCTGCCGGCGCTAAGGTCGAACTCAAGTAATCTGAGTTTCAGACTTTACAAGCATCACAAAGCCGCCCACGGCGGCTTTGCTGACTGCGCTCCAAGCCCGATTTCCGATCGAAAGAGGGCTTGGGATTTTGAAGTGGATCTGGTAAAATTCCAGATCCAGCTCAAAGTCAAAGCCAGTGATCGAAATAATCAATAAGTCACCGTGACGGCCCCTAGCCGCACGGGCGCACGCATTCGTGCAGCCCGGGCGGCTTTTGGCGTCTTTAAAAAATGGCTGCGATTCTTCGAACCTCTTTGACCCCATAGCATATTTCCTCCCATCGCCTTGAACGGAGTCTTCATGTCGTACTCGTTCACTGAAAAGAAGCGTATTCGGAAGAGTTTTGCCACACGTCCGAGCGTCCTTGAAGTGCCCTCCTTGCTGGAAACACAGCTTCGCAGCTACGAAGCCTTCCTGCAGGCCGATGTCAAGCCCGAAAGCCGCAAAAATGTCGGGTTGCAGTCGGCATTCACTTCCATTTTCCCGATCACCAGCCACAACGGCTACGCCCGCCTGAAGTTCCTGAGCTACAGACTCGAGCAGCCTGAATTTGATGTGGCCGAGTGCCAATTGCGCGGTCTGACCTACGCGTCCGCGTTGCGTGCTCGTATTCAACTTGAAATTTTTGACCGCGACGCCGCCAAGCCCGGCACGGTCAAGGAAATCCGCGAAAACGAAGTCTACATGGGCGAAATCCCGCTCATGACCGAAAAGGCTTCCTTTATTGTTAACGGCTCCGAACGCGTTATCGTGAGCCAGTTGCATCGTTCGCCCGGTATCTTCTTCGAGCACGACAAGGGCAAGACCCATTCTTCGGGCAAGCTCCTTTTTAGTGCTCGCGTGATTCCTTATCGCGGTTCCTGGCTTGACTTCGAATTCGACCCGAAGGACATCGTGTACTTCCGTGTCGACCGCCGCCGCAAGATGCCCGGCACCATTCTTCTGAAGGCCATCGGTCTGACGCCCGAAGAAATTCTCGAGCGCTTCTACGACTTTGACACTTTCCGCCTCAACCAAAAGTCCGCCAATCTGCACTTCACCCCGCAGCGTCTGCAGGGCGAAACTGCTCAGTTTGAAATCAAGGACAAGGAAGGCAATACGATCGTTGCCAAGGACAAGCGCATCACGGCTCGTCACGTCCGTTTGATGGAAAAGGCCGGCATCAAGGAAGTCGCCGTTCCGGATGATTTCCTGATCGGTCGCGTTCTTGCCAAGGCCATCTACAATCAGGAGACCGGCGAAAAGATCGCCGACGCCAACGACGAAATCACTGCAGATACGCTGACCGTTCTGCGTGAGATGCGCGTGCACAAGATCGAAACGCTCTTTACGAATGAACTCGATCGCGGTTCCTACATTTCCGATACGTTGCGTCTTGACGATGTTCCCGACACGATGTCGGCCCGCATCGCCATCTACCGCATGATGCGTCCGGGTGAACCGCCCACGGAAGACGCCGTCGAAGGTCTCTTTAACCGTCTGTTCTTCGATCCCGAAGCCTACGATCTGTCGCGCGTCGGTCGCATGAAGGTCAACGCTCGCTTTGGTCGCGGCACGGCTGAAGGTTCGATGACGCTCACCAACGAAGACATCATCGACACGATGCAGGTGCTCGTTGCTTTGCGTAACGGCGCTGACGAAGTGGTTCTGACTGACGGCGAAGGCAACAAGCGCACCGTGGAAATCCACGGCGTTGACGATATTGACCATTTGGGCAATCGTCGCGTACGCTGCGTGGGCGAACTGACCGAAAACCAGTTCCGCTCCGGTCTTGTGCGCGTTGAGCGTGCCGTTCGCGAACGTCTCGGTTCGGCCGAAAGCGACGGACTCACGCCGCAGGATCTGATCAATTCCAAGCCCATTTCGGCAGCCATTCGCGAGTTCTTCGGCTCCTCGCAGTTGTCGCAGTTCATGGATCAGACCAACCCGTTGTCCGAAATCACGCACAAGCGCCGTATTTCGGCCCTTGGCCCGGGTGGTTTGACGCGTGAACGCGCCGGCTTTGAAGTCCGCGACGTGCACGCTACGCACTACGGCCGTGTCTGCCCGATTGAGACGCCTGAAGGTCCGAACATTGGTCTGATCAATTCGCTGGCTCTGTACGCTCGCCTCAACGACTACGGCTTCCTCGAAACGCCGTATCGCAAGGTTGAAAACGGCGTTGCTCTGAAGGGCAAGGAAAACATCCACTATCTGTCGGCCATCGAAGAAGGCAACTACGTGATTGCCCAGGCCAACGCAGAAATGGATGAAAATGGCAAACTCATCGGCGAGCTCGTAAGTGCCCGTGAAAACGGCGAATTCATCATGGCTTCGCCCGATCGCATCCAGTACATGGACGTGGCTCCGGCTCAGATCGTGTCCGTGGCCGCTTCGCTGATTCCGTTCTTGGAACACGACGACGCAAACCGTGCTTTGATGGGCTCGAACATGCAGCGTCAGGGCGTGCCTTGCTTGCGTCCGGAAAAACCCGTGGTGGGTACCGGCGTGGAACGTACGGTGGCCGTTGACTCCAAGGCTACCGTGCAGGCCAAGCGCGGCGGTATGATCGAATACGTTGACGCCAACCGTATTGTGGTTCGCGTCAACGACGAAGAAAGCGTGGCCGGTGAAGTCGGTGTGGATATCTACACGCTGCAGAAGTTCACTCGTTCCAACGGTTCGACGACGCTGAACCAGCGTCCGATCGTCAAGAAGGGCGATGTGATTGCCGCCGGCGACGTACTCGCCGACGGTGCTTCGACCGATATGGGCGAACTTGCTCTCGGCCAGAACATGCTTATTGCCTTCATGCCGTGGAACGGCTACAACTACGAAGACTCGGTTTTGATTTCCGAACGCGTAGTTGCCGATGACCGCTACACTTCGATTCACATCGAAGAACTCGACGTAGTGGCCCGTGACACCAAGCTCGGCCCTGAAGACATCACGCGCGACATTTCGAATCTGTCCGAGAACCAGTTGAGCCGTCTCGACGATTCCGGCATCGTGTTCATCGGTGCGGAAGTTTCTGCTGGTGACGTGCTGGTCGGCAAAGTCACTCCGAAGGGTGAAACCCAGCTCACGCCGGAAGAAAAACTCCTGCGCGTGATCTTCGGTGAAAAGGCAAGCGACGTGAAGGATACGTCTCTGCGTGTGCCCTCCGGTATGGCTGGCACCGTGATTGACGTTCAGGTCTTTACGCGTGAAGGCGTAGAGAAGGACAAGCGCGCTCGCTCGATTATCGATGAACAGCTCAAGCGCTACGAAAAAGACTTGAAGGACGCTCTTCGTATTGTGGAAGACGACGTCTTCTCGCGTCTGCGCCGCCAGTTGGTTGGACGTGTTGCTTCGGGCGGTCCTGCCGGCATTCAGTCCGGAACGACCCTTACGTCCGATCAGTTGCACGCTATCACGGGCTACGATCTCTTCGAAATCCGTATGGAAAGCGAAGAAGACCAGAAGATCATTGACCTCGCCCGAAAGGTTGTTGACGACAAGCGCGAAGAAAACAAGGAGCTCTTTGCTCGTAAGAGCGATAAGCTCAACCGCGGCGACGAACTGCCTCCGGGCGTGTTGAAGATGGTCAAGGTCTTTATTGCCGAGAAGCGCCGTCTGCAGCCTGGCGACAAGATGTCCGGCCGTCACGGTAACAAGGGTGTGGTCTCCAAGATCTGCCCGATTGAAGACATGCCGTACATGGCAGACGGTCGTCCCGCCGACATTTGCTTGAACCCGCTCGGCGTGCCGTCCCGTATGAACATCGGTCAGATTCTCGAAGTGCATCTGGGCTGGGCTGCCAAGGGTATTGGCTGGCGCATTGCCGAAATGCTCAAGACCGAGCAGGCCGCTCAGATCCGCGCTTTCCTGAACGAGGTGTACAACCGCACCGGCAAGAAGGAAGATCTCGACAGTCTCAATGACGAAGAGCTGATGGAATTGGCGAAGAATCTCGCCAACGGCATGCCCTTTGCCACGCCCGTGTTCGACGGTGCGAGCGAAGAGCAGATCCGGATGATGCTCGACCTGGCCTTCCCGGATGAAGAAGCCAAGAAGTTGCAGCTGACGCCTGCCAAGACGCAAGCCACGCTGTACGATGGTCGCACGGGTGATGCATTCGATCGTCCGGTGACCGTGGGCTTCATGCACTTCCTGAAGCTGCACCACTTGGTCGACGATAAGATGCACGCTCGCTCAACCGGTCCGTACTCGCTCGTCACGCAGCAGCCCTTGGGCGGTAAGGCTCAGTTTGGCGGCCAGCGTTTCGGCGAAATGGAAGTTTGGGCTCTGGAAGCTTACGGCGCGAGCTACGTGTTGCAGGAAATGCTGACGGTGAAGTCCGACGACGTCAACGGCCGTACCAAGGTCTACGAAAACATCGTCGGCGGCGAACACAAGATCGATGCGGGCATGCCCGAATCGTTCAACGTGCTCGTCAAGGAAATCCGTTCGCTCGGCATTGACATTGATCTCGTGAAAAACGAGGAATCTTCGAAGGAATAAACCAGCATGAATCTGATTCGTGACATGTTCCGTCAGTCGATGGCTGACGAACACTTCGACGCCATTAAGATCGGCATCGCCTCTCCCGAGAAGATCCGTTCGTGGTCTTTCGGCGAGGTCAAGAAGCCGGAGACGATTAACTACCGTACCTTCAAGCCCGAACGCGACGGCCTGTTCTGCGCCAAGATCTTCGGGCCCATCAAGGATTACGAGTGCTTGTGCGGTAAGTACAAGCGCCTGAAGCACCGCGGCGTCGTCTGCGAAAAGTGCGGCGTTGAAGTGACGCTCTCCAAGGTGCGCCGCGAACGCATGGGCCACATTGAACTGGCCAGCCCCGTTGCGCACATTTGGTTCCTAAAGAGCCTGCCCTCTCGTATGGGCATGGTGCTCGACATCCCGCTGCGCGACATCGAACGTGTGCTTTATTTCGAAGCCTACTGCGTGGTCGATCCCGGCCTCACGCCGCTTGAACGCGGCCAGCTGCTTACGGAAGAGGAACTGATCCTCAAGACCGAAGAGTATGGCAACGACTTCAAGGCGATGATGGGGGCCGAGGCAATCCGCGAGCTTCTGCACAACATCGACATTGATCAGGAAGTCGCCAATCTGCGTCAGGAACTTTCGGGCACGACCTCGGAAGCAAAGATCAAGAAGTTTGCCAAGCGCCTGAAGGTGCTTGAAGGTTTCCAGCGCTCCGGCATCAAGCCCGAGTGGATGATCCTGGAAGTGCTTCCGGTGCTTCCGCCCGACCTGCGTCCGTTGGTGCCGCTTGACGGCGGCCGCTTTGCGACCTCCGATCTGAACGATCTGTATCGCCGCGTCATCAACCGCAACAATCGTCTGAAGAAGCTCCTTGAACTCAAGGCGCCGGACATCATCGTGCGCAACGAAAAGCGCATGTTGCAGGAAGCTGTCGACAGTCTGCTCGACAACGGCCGCCGCGGCAAGGCGATGACCGGTCCGTCCAAGCGTCCGCTCAAATCGCTCGCTGACATGATCAAGGGCAAGTCCGGCCGCTTCCGTCAGAACCTGCTCGGTAAGCGCGTCGACTACTCTGGTCGTTCCGTGATTACGGTGGGTCCGGAATTGCGTCTGCATCAGTGCGGCCTGCCCAAGCTGATGGCGCTTGAACTCTTTAAGCCCTTCATCTTCAACAAGCTCGAACAGCGCGGTCTGGCGACCACGATCAAGAGCGCCAAGAAGATGGTGGACAATCAGGAACCCGTCGTTTGGGACATCCTCGAAGAAGTGATTTACGAGCATCCCGTGATGCTCAACCGTGCGCCGACCTTGCACCGCCTCGGCATTCAGGCTTTTGAGCCGAAGCTCATTGAAGGCAAGGCCATCCAGCTGCACCCGCTTGTTTGCGCGGCCTTCAACGCCGACTTCGACGGTGACCAGATGGCTGTGCACGTGCCGCTGTCGCTTGAAGCTCAGCTCGAAGCCCGTTGCTTGATGCTTTCGTCGAACAACGTGCTCTTCCCGGCTAACGGCGATCCGTCCATCGTGCCGTCTCAGGACATGGTGCTCGGTCTGTACTATGCCACCCGCGAACGCATCAATGCACCGGGTGAAGGCATCTTCTTTGCCGATACGGCTGAAGTGCAGCGTGCTTTGGACGCAGGCCAGGTTGCCTTGCAGACGCGTTGCACGGTTCGCATTCGCGAATTTGAGAAGGTTGAAGGCAGCGACGAGTGCCGACCTGTCGTCAAGCGTTATGAAACGACTGTCGGACGTGCTCTTCTCTCGGAAATTCTGCCTCAGGGTATGAGTTTTGCCGAACTCAACCGCACGCTCAAGAAGAAGGAAATCGCTCGTCTGATCAACGTGTGCTACCGCCGTTGCGGTCTGCGCGCGACGGTGATCTTCGCCGACAAGCTCAAGGACAACGGCTATCGTCTGGCTACGCGCGCCGGCATCTCGATTTGCATCGGCGACATGTCCGTGCCGCAGAAGAAGTTCGAGCTGGTGAGCGCGGCTGAAAACGAAGTCAAGGCGATCGAAGAGCAGTACACCTCCGGTCTTGTGACCAAGGGCGAACGCTACAACAAGGTGATCGACATCTGGGGCCGTACGGCTGACGAAGTCGGCAAGGTGATGATGAAGGAGCTCTCGAGCGAACCTGTCGTCAACCGCCATGGTGAAAAGGTGAGCCAGGAATCGTTCAATTCCATCTACATGATGGCTGACTCCGGTGCTCGCGGTTCGGCAGCTCAGATTCGTCAGGTTGCCGGTATGCGTGGTCTGATGGCCAAGCCCGACGGCTCGATTATTGAAACGCCGATTACCTCGAACTTCCGCGAAGGTCTGAACGTTCTGCAGTACTTCGTGTCGACTCACGGTGCTCGTAAGGGTCTGGCCGATACGGCTCTGAAGACCGCTAACTCCGGTTATCTGACACGTCGTCTCGTTGACGTGACGCAGGATTTGGTGGTGCTCGAAGATGATTGCGGCACGACCAACGGCGTTGAAATGCGCGCTCTCGTGGAAGGCGGTGAAGTCATTCAGGCCTTGCGTGACCGTATCCTTGGCCGCGTGACCGCTGAAGACGTCTTCGACATGCAGCACAACGTGGTTGTGGCTCGCGGTACGCTCATTGACGAAAAGATCTGCGACAAGATCGATGCCGAAGGCATTGATATGGTCAAGGTGCGTACGCCGCTGACTTGCGAAACCCGCTACGGCCTGTGCGCCAAGTGCTACGGCCGCGATCTCGGCCGCGGTACGCTGGTCAACGCCGGCGAAGCTGTCGGTGTGATCGCCGCTCAGTCCATCGGTGAACCGGGTACTCAGCTCACCATGCGTACGTTCCACATCGGTGGTGCCGCTTCGCGTGCCGCCGTGGCAAGCAGCGTGGAAGCCAAGAACTCCGGTTTGGTGGCCTTCACGGATGCCATGCGTTATGTGACCAACGGCAACGGCGAACTTGTCGTGATTTCTCGTTCCGGTGAAATCGTTATCAACGACGCTCAGTCTGGCCGTGAACGTGAACGCCATAAGGTTCCCTACGGCGCCACGCTGCTGTGCAGTCTCGGCAGCGAAGTCAAAGCAGGTCAGCAGCTCGCGACGTTTGATCCGATGACCTTGCCGATCGTGTCCGAATACGCCGGTACCGTTCGCTTCGAAAATGTGGTCGAGAATGTGACCGTGATGAATCAGGTCGACGAAGTCACGGGCTTGAGCTCGATGGTCGTCATCGACCCGAAGCGCACCGCCGCCGGTTCCAAGAGCAAGGGTACGAAGACGACTGCCGCCAACGTGATGCGTCCGGTGGTGCACCTCGTTGACGAAGACGGCAACGACGTCAAGATTCCGGGTACGGATCACACTGTGACGATTCAGTTGCCCGTCAACGCCATTATCGTGGTGCGCGACGGTCAGAAGATCCACGAAGGTGAGATTCTTGCCCGTATCCCGCGCGAAAGCCAGAAGACCCGCGACATTACGGGTGGTCTGCCGCGTGTGGCCGAGCTCTTTGAAGCCCGTAGCCCGAAGGATGCCGGTATGCTCGCCGAGGAAACCGGTACCGTCACGTTCGGTAAGGAAACCAAGGGCAAGCAGCGTCTGATCATTACCGATCTGAACGGCAACGAGCACGAATGCCTGATCTCCAAGGACAAGCAGATTCTCGTGCACGACGGCCAGATGGTTCAGCGCGGTGAAGAAATCGTTGAAGGTCCGGCCGATCCGCACGACATCCTGCGTCTGCTCGGTATCGAAGCTTTGGCTCGTTACATCGTGGACGAAGTTCAGGACGTGTACCGTCTGCAGGGTGTGAAGATCAACGACAAGCACATCGAAGTGATTGTTCGTCAGATGCTTCGCCGTGTGCAGATTGTGGATGCGGGTGATACGCACTTCATCCCAGGCGAACAGGTCGAACGCAGCGAAATGCTCGACGAAAACGATCGCGTCAAGGCCAACGGCGGCACGCCCGCTACGTACCAGAACGTGCTGCTCGGTATCACGAAGGCTTCCTTGTCGACCGACTCCTTCATCTCGGCGGCTTCCTTCCAGGAAACCACTCGCGTGCTCACCGAGGCTGCCATCATGGGCAAGCGCGACGATTTGCGCGGCCTGAAGGAAAACGTCATTGTCGGTCGCCTGATTCCTGCCGGTACCGGCCTTGCCTACCACAAGGCTCGCCGCGAGAAGGAAGTGATGGAACAGCGTCTGGCTCAGGCGCAGGAACCGTCCGACGCACGTCTGGCTGCAGAAGAATTCTTCGAAGGTATGGACACCAAGGCCGAAGCCGAGAAGATCCGCGAAGAATTCGCTTTCGACAGCGAAGCTTCTGCAAACTCTCAGGGTCTGTCGGCTGCCCGTCGTGCTGCGGAAGAACTCTTCACCCGTCGGGATGAAGGCGACTCCGAAGGTAAGAAGGATGAGTAAGCCGTAATCAAGGGAGTCTCTTGACTTCCCGCGCCTGCCGCGCGACAAAGGCTCCTTTCCGAGAACTCAAGTTTCTAACGGAAAGGAGCCTTTTTGTTTGTAACTTCCTAAAAGAACACATTAAAACCAGAGGCTATCTGCTATTCGTTATTCTCTTTGCTCTTATCGAGAGATAACTCTAATGTTTTGGGATCTGCTTTCGACGCGGGACGCGCTAGATCGCAAAAGTACGTTTCTCGTCGTCCGGAGAAGCGGCGGGATCGATAAGCAATCTATAAAGAGGAGAGAGCTGAGATGATCAAAAAGTTGATGACAGCCGCAGCCCTTCTGGCCATGGTCGGTACAGCTTCGTCTGCCACGCTCTATACGACGGGCGTGCTGGACTTCAATAAGACGACTAAGGGAAGTTACCTTGGAAAGATCGGTGCCGCTGTTCCCGTGACGGTTCTGAAAAAACAAGGCAGTCTGTCTTACGTTCGCATTTCCGGGTGGACGCTTGCCGAATATCCTTCCATGATCTTTGCCGAACCCGGCGTTCGCATTGAGTATGGCTCCTTTGACGAAGAAAGTGCCGTCAAGACTAATCCTAAGGCTGGAGAAAAGGTCGTTCAGGAAAATAAGTGGGTGAAGGCCACCGCAGAAGGTTGGGTGCAGAGCGCCAAACTCACGAACAATCTCAACAAGCTCTGGCAGCAAGGTAAAGCTCGTCATGCCGAAGCTTGCTCCATGTGCCATGCCGCTCCCAAGGCCGATCACTTCACGGCCAACCAGTGGGCTAGCGTGCTGCCCGCCAAGGGCGGTCGTACGGGCCACACGCGTGCCGGCGCCAATGCCGTGATGTTTAAGTATCTGCAGGCCCACGCCAAGAAATAAACAAACCAGCAGAACACCATCAGGCACCGTTCAACATTGAAATCCCCGATGTCCTCGTGCGACAGCGCGCGAATGAAACGACCCAGGGGAAAATAATCAAGGATGAGAAGACAAATGCTCAACCGTCGTGATTTATTCAAAGTAGCCGGCGCAGCCACCGTGGCTGCCGCCGTTCCTGCCGCAGGCGCTGCGCCTTCAGCCAAAGAAGCAGCCAAGACTGCCGTCAAAAAGTACAAGAGCGGCGTAGTGGCCGGTCCCGTTTTGAAGGGCCAAAACGAACTCAAGCTTTCCCGCACGTTTGAACTCGGCAAGTCCGTTCTGAATGACGCCGAAGTGATGAATGCATTGCATTGGGGTGTCTACCGCGTTCACGTCAAGGGTTTTACTAGTTGACTAAAAATCTACCCAATCTCCCATAAAGGGTTCCATAGCAACGTTAAACTTGGAAAAAGAAGAGACGAGCTCGCTCAAAGTCAGCGGAGGCAATCATGACGCTGTACTCCATCGGGATCGTTGCCAAACA
>ENA-UESS01000959-UESS01000959.1-human-gut-metagenome-genome-assembly--contig:-NODE-959-length-12779-cov-30.442765_pt1 | contig 12779 bp, 25 predicted proteins | sample MGYA00243004_ERZ508005 | MGnify/ENA primary metagenome ERZ508005 (study PRJEB26167, sample SAMN06115471) | human gut metagenome | host: Homo sapiens | place: China:Guizhou | collected 2016-06-29...
ATTTGAAAATGTAAGATGGACAGATACTCCTGAAGAAAGAGTTTATGTGGTTGAAAACAGTGCTTACAAAATTCAAGAGGTTCGCAAGTCTTTGAAAATGAGCCAGGAGGAACTTGCCGAAAAGAGCGGCATTAGCCGGGGCACTATCGTTGCGCTGGAAGCCGGTACTGAGCGAGTGACCACCACCAAGACGCTGGTTGCTCTGGCCGCAGCCATGAACGTGAGCATTGACCAGATTTTTTTTGCCGACGATGTTTAATCGGTTACACAGGAGGATCACATGGACACCACAATTCATATCAACGTGGCCGATATTCCCCCGGAAGTCGGTGAGAGCTTTGGCCGCGTGACGCTGGCGGGATTCAAAAAATTCATCGCCCAGCCCGGGAACCGCGAGAAGCTGGAAGCCCAAACGGCTGCCCGCAAGGCCCGCAAAGAAAGGGAGTGTAAGGAATGACCCGGATTCTGATGATCGTGTACGGCATCACCGCCGAACAGGCAGCAGCTCGTGCCCCGGCGGCGCAGTTTGCTGTGACCTCTGTTATTGCAGCCCTGTTTGTCTGGCTGGACAGCATGGGGATGTTCGATGATGTAGGCCGCTGGATGGGGCGCAAGCTCCGGGAGGTGCTGGATGCTGTATCCGACTGACGAAGAAGCTGGCTACCCTGAGCCTCCTGTGTGCCCCCTCTGCCACCAGAGGTGCGATACCATCTACCGCACCGATGATGGCACAATCGTTGGCTGCGACCGCTGCTTAGAGGCCGCAGATGCATGGGAAGTCAACGAGTGCTTCCCGGAAAAGGAGTGATTTTTATGAAAGGATTGGTATTCGACACCGAGAATCAGATGCAGTTCAAGGACTTCGGCGAACCGCTGCTGGATAACCTCCAGAAAGAGGTCGGCGGCTACATCGAGGTGGTTCATCCCAAGTATCTGCCGGAAGGCCTCTGCATGGTGGTAGATGATGAGGGATTGCTGAAAGGCTCCCCCATCAATAACATTGCCAGCATCCTCTATGGCACGCCGGAACACGGTCAGCCCATTGCTGGCAACGCCGTGATTCTCGGCGAGGGCTTTGTGGACGGCGAGCGTGATTTTGTGAGCCTGACCGAGGATGATAAAACCAACCTGATTCTCTTGCTTTTCGCGCTCGGCATCAGCATCAAGGACGAAAGCGAGGCCGAATGATGGATCTGGAAAAATTCTACTTCACCTACGGTTCCGATGATGTCCAGCCGTACTGCGGTGGGTGGACGGAGGTTTGGGCACCCAACTACCAGATGGCGTGTCAGGCATTCCGGGCAGTGCATCCCGACCGCATTCCCAATATCCTGAACTGCTCCAGTGTGTACAGCGCAAGGGAGTTCGAGAAAACCAAGATGTTCGGCTCGGGCGGCAACTTCGGCCTCCGCTGCCGGGAGACCATCACTCTGAACATCGCTGTCAACAAGGCCGAGGAGGGGGTGATTTTTTGAAAGTAAGAGGCAAAAAGCTGACCCGCAAGCAGAAAGAGGCCCTTTCCGCACAGGGCTGGGACTTCCGCCTGTACCTCTGTGTCCGGGATGGCCCGGACTTCATGGAGCTGGTCAACCGTACCACCGGCAAGTACGTCATGTTCCGCAAGTAAGCCTATCAACTGAAAAGGAGTAAACATTATGATTCGCAATCCCAACGACATTCAGGACGGCGCAAAGAAGATTCGGATGCTCATTGCTGGCTACCCCGGCATCGGCAAGTCCACGCTGGCCCTGTCCGCACCCCGCCCGCTGCACATCGACTGCGACTTTGGCATTGACCGTATCGAACCTCGCTACCGTATGCCGTACATCCAGCCCCGCAGCTATGACGAGATTTTGAATGACCTGAAGCCGGAGAACCTCAAGGACTTCGAGACGCTGGTGTTCGATACCGCCGGAAAGCTTATCACCCTGATGGGCCTGTGGGCTATCAAGCAGAACCCCAAGTATGGTCAGCGGGACGGCAGTCTGTCCCTCAAGGGCTATGGCTTTGTTGGCCGCGAGTTCGTCCGGCTGATGGACTACTGCTTCTACGAGCTGAAGAAGAACATCGTGGTGGTCTTCCACGCCACCGAGGAAAAGGACGGCGATAACACCCGTCTCCGCATCAAGGTCGAGGGTCAGACCAAGAACAATGTGTGGGAGCCTATGGATCTGGGCGGCTTCGTGGAAATGTACGGCAACGACCGCACCATTGGTTTCTCCAACTGTGAGAAATATTTTGCCAAGGGCACCCGCGGCATCCACGGTGTCTATAAGATTCCCGCCCTCGGCCCCGGCAGCCCGAACGACTTCCTGACCAAGCTGTTTGAGGAGTACAACAGCAAGGCCGCCGAGGAGGTGGCTGCAAATGCCAAGGAGAACGAAGCCTACGAGCAGGTCATGCAGGAGGGCAGCAAGATCATTGCTGGCATCAAGGATGCCGATACCGCCAACGCTGCCATGCCGCCGTTCAAGGCTCTTCAGCACCACTTGACTTCCCGTCAGGAACTGAATGCCCAGTGGAAAGCCAAGATTGCCGCTCTCGGCCTGACTTTTGATACGGCCGCTGCCCAGTACAAGCCCGCAGAGGAGGCACAGTAATGGCTGCATACCTTGTTACTCACTCGCTGCTGTCCTCATGGCTGCACCTCATCCGGGAGAATCCCTATGAGGATTTGACCACCGAGGGCGACCCGCTGGCAGAGTTTATGCTGGTCCTGCGCCGGGAGCCTACGCCCCGGACGGAGGCTATGCAGAACGGAATTGACTTTGAGAACCTTGTGACCTCCATTGTCAACGGCCGCGACGACCCCAATAATCCGTGGAACTGGGCCGCCGGGCAGATTGCCGCCATCATCAAAGGCGGGCAGTTGCAGTTTAAGTCCCGCAAAACCATTCGGGTGCGCGGTATGGATGTGGTCCTGTATGGCCGCCTCGATGCCCTCAAGGCTGGCACCATCTACGACATCAAGTTCAGTAAGGGCTATGAGCGCGGGAAATTCTATTCCAGCACTCAGCACCCCACCTATATGCTGCTCATCCCGGAGGCACAGCAGTTTTCCTACCTTGTCAGCAATGGCATGGATGTCTGGACGGAGTGCTACCGCAGGGACGAAACGCCGGATATTCGTCCCATCATTTCGGACTTCTTCGACTGGTTGGATGCTTTCGGTCTGATGAACGTGTTCAAGGAGCACTGGAAAGCCTTATGACCGGGCGGCTGGTGGATATGAGTTTCAGTTTGAACCGCAAGCAACGTATCACGCTGGAAGTTGATTCTGATTTCCGAAACCTGTGGGACAAGCTGAATCAGGAGCCGCTGCTGGACATTGAAATCAAGAAGCACCGCAACAAGCGCAGCCACAGCGCAAACGCCTACTTCCATGTTCTGGTCAACAAGATCGCCGCCGAAACTGGCGAATCGGATGACCTTGTGAAAGAGCGGCTGGTTGTGGCATACGGCACGATTGCGAGGGACAAGGATGGCTGCACCGTGGGCTTCAAACTTCCGGTCAGCGTGGATGTTCACGACCTCTACAAATACACCCGCTGCTTTGATGTGCGGGAAGAGGACGGAAAATGGTTCAACTGCTACTTGGTTTACAAGGACACCAGCAAGATGGACACGAAAGAATTTTCACACCTGATTGACGGTGCGATTGATGAAGCCAAGGCTCTGGGTATCGAGACGGATACCCCGGAGCAGTTGGCCCGGTACAAGGAGGAATGGTCACGATGAAAGGCCGAATCGTCATCTGCGACTACTGCGGAACGCCCGCAGACTTCGTAGACAGTTCGTTGGTTTACCACGGCCACAGCTTCGGCATGATTTACCTCTGCCCTCGCTGCGGTGCCTATGTCGGCGTACACAAGGGGTCTGACAAACCCCTTGGCCGCTTGGCAAATTCGGAGTTGCGCAACTGGAAAAAGGCAGCTCATGCAGCATTTGACCCGCTCTGGAAATACGGTCCCTACCGTGGCCGCCGGAATGAGGCCTACCGCTGGCTGTCCGAGAAGATGGGCACCCCGATTGAATTTACGCATATTGGAATGTTCGATGTGGACCAGTGCCGCAAGGTGGTCCGCATCATGCGAGAAGAAAGGAACCAGTTATGGAAGATTTGAACGTCCAGACCATCGCTATCCAGGTTGAGGAGTACAAGGAACTGCTCCAGAAGCAGACCGAACTCAGCCTCATTTATCACAAGGGTGCAGGCGGCAGCGTTTACGACATTGGTCACTTTGTGCTGGATTTGATGCTTGCAGTTCATCCGGAGCTGATTACCAAGCAGGAGGACACCGATGCTGAATAATTGCACATTTCAGGGCCGCTTCGCTGCTGATCCTGAAATGCGGACCACACAGAGCGGTTTGACGGTGGCCAGCTTCCGCATGGCCGTTGACCGGGACAATGTCGGTCAGGATGGCCGGCGGGCTACCGATTGGCTGAATTTCGTGGCATGGCGTAAAACGGCAGAGTTCGTTTGCCAGTATTTCCGCAAGGGCAGCACGGCTCTTGTGGAGTGCCAGTGCCAGACCCGCTCCTACGAAGACAAGAACGGTCAGAAGCGCACCGCCACCGAGTTTGTGGTCCAGAAGATTCACTTTTGCGGCCCAAAAACGGAGCAGCGAGTGGATGATGGCGGTGAGGCACCGCCGCCGGGCTGCCAGCAGCCGTCCTATCAGAACCAGCAGCCGCAGCAGATGGGCTTCGCCACCCAGAACCAGCGGCAGCAATGGCAGCAGAGTGCCCCCGGCGGGCAGCAGCCCAGCTACTCGCAGGGCGACCCTGACGATTTCTCGGTCATCGATGACAGCGACGACCTGCCGTTCTAAGGAGGTTTGGTAATGGCAACAGGCAAAAGATACTATTGGATAAAGCTCAAGGACTCGTTCATGAATTCAGAAGTGGTCGATTTTCTTATGAGCCAGCCAAACGGTGCCAGTTACGTTGTCTTATATCAAATGCTCTGTCTCAAAACAATCAATACGGATGGCCGCCTTACCTGTCAGATAGGCGATATCATCGTCCCGTTCGATATTGGGAAGATTCAGCGTGACTGCAAATACTTCACGCTGGACACCATCCGTGTTGCTCTTGGCTTATATAAACAGCTCGGTCTGATTTACGAGGAACAGGACGGAACGCTGGTTCTCGTAAACCACGCCGAGATGGTTGGAAGCGAAACTGATTATAGCGCACAGAAGCGGATGCAGCGTGAGAATCGCCGCAGACAAATTCCCGTACAGTGTGCGGACAGTGATGAGGACAACTCTGTGGACATTGTCCATACAGATATAAGAGATAAGAGAAAAGATATAAGAGATATAGAGAATAGAGATAAAGACGATGGTACGGCGGCTGTCGATGCTGGCCTGTCTGAGATTATCCGCTCTTTCGAGGACAACATTGGCAGCTTCCCCCCGGCGGCGAGTGATGCCCTGATGGGCTGGCGGGAAATCTTCACGGATGACCTCATCCTGCTGGCTATCAAAAAGGCTGCACTGGCTGGGATTCGCAAGTGGAACTACGTCAACGGCATCCTGAAAGCATGGAAAAATGAGGGCGTGAAAACCATTGGCGATGTGCAGTCTCGTGATGAGCGGCGCAATCCCCCGGCGGGTCAACAGCAAAAGCCCTCCGCCAAGGATGATTATGATGCAATTTTCGGAGGTTTAGGATGACAGTTGAATGTTTGAAGAATGCGCTGGCACTGATTGAAAACTACTTCGGCCGGCCGCTTTCTACCGATGAGCGCACGGCGCGGTCGCAGATTTACGCCGCCGCGCTCAAAGACATCCCGGATGATGTGGCCGCGGCGGCTTTGACAAAAGCGCTGACGGTGTGCCGGTATCAGAACCAGCTGTTGGTTGACTGGTGCGCAGAAATCCGCAAGTTGCAGAGCGCCGGTCAGCCTACAGCAAACGACCTGTGGACGCAGGCCATCGTTGCCGCCCGGAAGATTGAGCGGAACCAGTACTATGCCACCCACGGCGGACTGGTGACGGCCACCGGGAAGCTGACCGCAGAGGACTTCCGGGCAGAGAACAGGAGCATCTTCGGTGCCTTGCCTGCCGCTGTGCGGGAATGGGCTGGCTCCCCGGCGGGGCTGGTGGATGCCCTTGACCGCTCCAATGCGGATCTCTTGCAGTACGTCAAGCCCGGTTTTGTCAAGGCAGTGGATGCTGCCAAGGATGCGGATCGGATGCCCCCGGCACTGCCCAGCGGGGCAAAAGCTCAGATTGGAGGTTGAAATGCAGCTTCGTTCTATCGTGTCGCTGGCCTGTGCAGTCAGCCTTTTTACCGGCAGCGCCCTTGCCAGCGCGGTCTATACCCGCCGGGTAGACGAACTCACCATGGAGCGGGACATTTACGCCAGCCAGAAAGAAAACTGGATGAACAAGGCCGTGGAGCGCAAGGAAACCATTGAGCAGATGCAGACCGAGGTTGAGCAGCTCACGGACACGCTTGCCGCAGATCAGAGCATTGCCCTTACATACGCAGGAGAGTTTCACTGCACAGCCTACTGCTCCGAGGAATACCCGCATATCTGCGGGGAGGGGCAGGGCATCACATCCAGCGGTGCCAAGGTTCAGCCGGGCGTGACGGTGGCCGCTGACACCAGCATCTTTCCCTATGGCACGGTCATTCTGATTGAGGGCGTAGGGATGAGGGTGGTTCAGGATACCGGCTCACTCATCAAGGAAAATGCCTTAGATGTGGCCGTTGGCACCCATGCGGAAGCGATTTCGTGGTCGGGCTGGGGTTCTCACAAGGTCTGGATTGTGACGGGAGGTGAGACGGATGCCGCTGAATGAGTACGGCGAAAAGCTGGATTCCAACGGCTATGCACCCAGCATCCTGCATGATAAGCCGGTCTGCCTGATCTGCGGGCGGTATGGTACAGCACGGCATGAGGTGTACTTCGGGAGTGCCTACCGGGCAAAGAGCAAGCGTCTGGGCCTGTGGGTGACACTTTGCCCGTGGTGCCATCAGAACGGCCCGACCGCCATCCACAACAATCGTGATGCTGATCTCCGGCTGAAGCGCTGGGCGCAGAAAAAGGCTATGGAACACTACGGCTGGCCGGAAGCCCGGTTTATTCAGGAATTTTGGAGGTCGTATTTATGAGTGAAAAATGCCCGATTATTGCCATTGATCCGGGCAACAGGCAGAGCGCCTACTGCGTTATCGACTGCAACACATTGAGGCCGCTGGAGTTCGGCAAGGTCGATAACGAAGAATTGCGCAACAAGCTGGTTTTCGCCAATGAACAGGGCTGGCAGTGGGCGGTCATTGAAATGGTGGCTTCCTACGGCATGGCCGTGGGCAGGGAAGTGTTTGATACCGTCCTCTGGATTGGGCGTTTCTATGAAGCACTGTCCATCCAGATGGCGCAGAAGCCGCGGCTTCTCTGCCGCATCGAAGAAAAGCGGCACATCTGCCATGACAGCCGGGCAAATGACCCGGCCATCCGGCGGGCGCTGATTGACCGTTTCGCAACCCACGATTTGAAAAACGGAAAAGGCACCAGCAAGAACCCGGATTTTTTCTACGGTTTCAAGGCGGACATTTGGGCGGCATACGCCGTCGGCCTGACTGCCATTGAAAACCATAACAATGATTACAAAATTTCATCTGATTGCTGAAAGGAGTACATACCATGAGCGAAATTTCCAACTACGAGGCCCAGAAGAAAAAGCTGCAGGGCCTGTGCGATGAGCACAACTTCACGTTCCGCTTCTTCAAGGACCGCTATCCCATCACGCTGGTGATCACCCCCATCAATGACGTTGCCACCCAGATGGATATGCTGGGCAATGTGGAAGAAACCGGCTATTGCAGTCAGGATTCTTCTATGTGCTGGTACTTTGAGAACAGCGAGCTGAAGACCAAGGTCAAGGGTACGTTCAGCATCGACAAGGTTCTCCGCACCAAGATTGAGAACATCCTGCTGAAGATGATCTCTTTCTGGCAGCAGTACTTCTTCCGTGACCTGATGGAGAACGGCAAACTCCGCAATTTCGGCGTGCCGGTGCCTGATGTGCCGGATTCCAATTCTCAGAGGGATTCCCAGCAGGACACCAAGCAGGAGACCCCGCAGGACGACACCGACGATGAACCGGCCGAGGACTCCGCTGAGGACGATACGGAGGAATAACCGATGGCAAAGGCAACGGCAGTGCGAAATATCCGGGACGACCACCAAAAAGCATTCCTGAAAATCTTCAACAGTCTGTGCGGCCGGTTCAATCGGTGGCAGGTCTGGCAGGACTTCGTGATGGTGACCGCCATTGAGATTTCCAATGCCACCGACAAACAGAATGCTCCAGAGCGCACCAAAACCTATCAGACCATCATTTCCAAGTACAGCGATGCCGAGCAAAATAAATTTGCTGAATTGCTGGCCGAGGTCATCATGGGAATGGAGCAGAACCCCGACCAAGATTTTTTAGGGGAACTGTACATGCTCTGTGAGCTGGGCAACGATGCATCCGGGCAATTCTTCACCCCGTATGACGTTTGTAGGTGCATGGTGGAAATCTCCGGGGGAAGCGACCCGGCGGCAGAGAATGCCGGATTCTTTTCGGTTTCGGACCCGGCCTGCGGTGCGGGCGCACTGCTGATTGCTTTTGCCAACCTGTGCAGGAGAAAAAATATCTGCTACCACGACAAGGTGCTTTTTGTGGCGCAGGATATTGACCTAATTGCAGGACTGATGTGCTACATCCAGCTCAGTTTTTTAGGCTGTGCTGGATATGTAGTCATCGGGAACACCATTACAGAACCAAGCACCGCGTATGATCGCCGTGGGCTGCTCCCGGCGGGGCCGCAAAGCAGGATTTGGTACACACCGTTCTTTTCTACGGACATTTGGTTTCTGCGCCGCCAGTGGGCGCAGATAGAACTTCTGATGAAGCCTGTCTGCCGCCAGACCGAGCAAGCAGAGCCGGAACACAAAAAGGATGATGCTGCACCGCCGTTGTGTGAGACCAAGACCGGGCAGCTCACATTTTTCTGAAACCATGGAGGAAAATAAATCATGGCAGAGATCACGAACATTGCGTGCAGGAGACTGCATCCGCACCCTGACAACCCCCGCAAGGAACTGGGGGATTTGACGGAACTTGCCGCCAGCATCAAAGAGAACGGCATCTTCCAGAACCTGACCGTTATCCCCGGCCACTACCTCAACAGCCGGGAGTACATTGCGAAGTGCGTTGACGAGGGCGGGGATGCCGCAGCAGCAGCGGCAGCATGGACACCCAAGGCTGTGTGGTCCAGCGATGACTACACCATCATCATCGGGCATCGCCGGGCCGCGGCCGCACAACAGGCAGGATTGTTTGAAGTGCCCTGCGTGGTCGTGGAAATGGACGAAAGGGAACAGCTGCAAACCATGATGATTGAGAACATGCAGCGTAGTGACTTGACTACCTATGAGCAGGCGCAGGGCTTCCAGCTGATGCTGGATCTGGGCGACACGGTAGAGCAGGTGGCATCCAAGTCTGGCTTCTCCCAGTCCACCATCCGCCGCAGGGTGAAGCTCCTTTCTCTTGACCGGGATGCGTTCCGCCGGGCAGAACTTCGCGGCGCCACTCTTTCGGACTACGCAGAGCTGGATAAGATTGAGAGCGTTGAGGACAAAAATAAGGCGCTGGAAGCTCTTGGCACTCAGAACTTCCGCCGGGTGATGCAGGAAGTTCTGGAAAATCAGAAGTGGGAACACCGCAAGGCTGAATGGATTGCAGACCTCAAGAAATTTGCAATCGAAGACCCGAATGCTACTTATCAGACCCACGAACACGTTACCGGGTACAGCAAGTGGAACATCACCAAAGATGTTGTTGTGCCGGAAGATGCAGATCATGTCCAGTATTTCTACAAGGTGAGCAGTGGGCAGATTGATTTGTACAAGACCCGTGATGTGGCCGCAGAGGATGCCGAAAAGGCAAAGCGGGATGCCGCCCGCGAGGAAGAACGCATGATTGGGGAAAGTTTCCACAACATCACGGAACTTATGTTCAATCTCCGCCGTGAATTCGTGGTGGAGCTGACTCCTACCGATTGCAAAAAGGGCTTCCCGGCTATTGCCCGCTACATGGCCTGTGCCGCAGACGATAATTTTGATTTAGACCTGACGCTGATTGGAAACATCCTCGGTGTGGAGCTGTCGCAGGAATTTGTGGACAGTTCCGGCAAGGACTGGTACAAAATTCTGGATGAAGATGGGGTCTACGGTACAATGCCGGAAAAGGTGCTGCTGGCACTTGCCTATTCTTCGATGGACAGCAGCTATTGCGGTTACTGGAGTAAGGACTGGAATGTTGAGCGCCAGAAATATGTGTACTCTTATCGGGAAAATCCGACACTGGATGCCACCTATGAAATGCTGACGGCGCTGGGGTATGAGATCAGCGACGATGAGCAGGCATTGCGGGACGGCACCCACAAGATTTTCCGGGAGTACGGCCCCGATGAAAAGAAGTGGTCGGATTGTGACTACTGCAAGGCGGCACACCCAAACTGTGATAAGTGCTGCAAAACCTGTGATGAACCTTGCAATGCGTTCCAGCTGTGTAGAAAGGAGTATGGCGAATGACAGACCTTGTAAAGTGTGACCGCTGCGGCACACCGTTCAGCATCCAGACAGCCGGCATCCGCAGTACATGGAGCGGCGATTACATGGTGCAGTATTTCACCTGCCCCGGCTGCCACCATCGCTACCAGATTCTGACCACGGACACTGAACTACGCCAGACCGTTGAACGGCACAAGAAAATTGCCGCAAAAATCCGTATGGGGCAGAGCAAGCATTTCCGGCCGGGAACGCTGAAAAAGTATCAGGCTGAAATGGAAAAGCTGGAGGCCGAGCAGAAAAAGCGGCGGGATGAACTGCTGGACAAGGGCAACGAGATCCTTGCTCAGCTGGGAAAGGAGTAAGCCATGGATGACCTGAAAGAATACGCTGACCGCCTCAAGTTTGAAATCATGGCGGCTGACTTTCTGACCACCGAAGACCGAGAAATGGTCTTTGACCTCATCGAGAAAGTGCTGGGTGATGACAATGCCTGATCAGATCTTCATCAACATTGCGCTGCTGGCCGTTGGCGTGTCCATCGGGGCGCTGCTGGGCGAAACCAGCCGCCAGCAGCACGACCGTGCTCTGTTCCGGGAGTATATCAACTTCATGGCCGAATCAGAGCAGAAAAACGAATTGCTTTTCCGTGAAGTGATTCATTTCCAGACACAGAAAGGAGCCTCCCATGAGGAAGAACAGGAATAACCGCCCGCCGGAAGTCGGCGCACGGGGGCTGCTGCGGCTGCGCTGCCCCTGCTGCGGTAAGGAGTTCGGTACATACCTCCACGTTTCGCAGATGTCCATCGGCTGCCGCTGCGGGGCCACGATCTCGCTTGAACGTGGGCTTGCCCATTATGAGTTTGAGTGTGGGTGCTGCGGGCTGCACGCCAAAGGCCAGACCAACATCGAGGATTTGGAAATCACCATCCCCTGCAAGTGCGGCAACCCGGTCACGATGAAGTGGGACCGCAACAAGCGTATGTACCATGAATGAGGGCGGAAGCAATGACACTTGTGGGTGCCGCTGTTAGAGCCGCCGGAGGAAGAAAAGCAATGAAAGAAAAAACCATCACGGTTTCGCATGAAGTGTCACCGGAATATGGAAAATGTAGTTTCGGTGGGGACTTTTGGGGAAAAGAAGTGTGCAAGTACCATGCACTTCGTACCCAGACACACGGAAATAAGGCACCGCCGGAATATAGAAAACCTAAGTGCCTGTTATTCAACTGCTGGCTTGATGAACCGTACAAAAAGTGCGAGATGTGCCGCAAGGCGTGCGCGGAGGTGGACAGGTATTCAGGCTGATTTGAAAACTTTTTCTGCTCACGGTGTATTTGGAATGAGTGTTATTGTTTCTGTTGTTGCAGAGAACACCAGCCGTGTTATCGACATCCAAGATATTACCCCGGATATGATTGAAAAACAGATTGACGCCGTATTTGAAGATATTGAAGTGGACGCAGTAAAAATCGGTATGCTTTCTACACCAGAATGTATGAAAGCGGTGGCAAAGAAACTATTACAATATAAGCCCCAAAATGTTGTAATCGACCCGGTTATGTATGCCAAAAATGGCTGCCCATTGATGAATCCTACGGCGGTTTCCACCTTGATAGACACAGTAATTCCACTTGCCGATGTACTTACTCCAAATATTCCAGAGGCAGAGAAAATAGCGGATATGCAGATTTCCACAGTTTCAGATATGGAGGCTGCCGCAAGAAAAATATATGCCATGGGTTGTAAGGCGATTGTTGTCAAGGGTGGACATCATATAGGAAATGCTGTTGATGTCCTATTTGATGGAGAAAATTTCTACCATTTTGAAACATCCCGCATTGATACGAAAAATACTCATGGGACAGGCTGTACCTTTTCTTCTGCAATCGCTTCCCAGCTTGCAAAGGGAAAAAGTGTTCCGCTTGCAGTCGAATCTGCAAAGGCTTATGTCACAATGGCAATCGAACACTCTCTTGCGATTGGAAAAGGCTGTGGCCCGACGCACCATTTCTACGAATTGTATCAGCATGGTTTATCTAAAGAATAGGCAGGTGCAAAATGAACTTTGATTATACACTTTATCTTGTTACTGATCGTCAACTAATGAGCTGCGATAGCCTGACAGAAGCACCTTGAAAAAGTGGAGGACTTGAAACGCCGGGGCTTTACCGACCCTGCTATGCGGAACTGGACATTT
>ENA-UESS01000960-UESS01000960.1-human-gut-metagenome-genome-assembly--contig:-NODE-960-length-12778-cov-15.669632_pt1 | contig 12778 bp, 10 predicted proteins | sample MGYA00243004_ERZ508005 | MGnify/ENA primary metagenome ERZ508005 (study PRJEB26167, sample SAMN06115471) | human gut metagenome | host: Homo sapiens | place: China:Guizhou | collected 2016-06-29...
GGTCGTGCGATTTTTCCTTTGGGAGAGGTCTGCCATTCCCTTTCAACAAGGCGTTTTCTCCCCTTTGACAAAGCATTCGTTTCTCTTTTATGAAGCAATCCTTTCCCTTTACCGAAGTTGCCGGTTTCTTTATAAATGCTTGTGCTACCAGTCGTACTTTTCTATGTATTCATCATATACCGGTAGTTCTTTGATCCCTTTACTGACAAATAATTTACGGATATATTCCTGTTCGGAAGGATCGAGCATCCGTTCTTTGCGGCGGCAACGATAATAAGTGGCCTGCTTGAAGTGTGCCAGCATTTGTCTTTTGATGCTGACTGCGTCACTGTAAGGCACATGATCCAGCAAGTGGGTGATGCCTAAGGCATACCGCACTTTCTTGTCGGGCATGAAGAAAGGGCACACGTCATCGATGGTGGCGGCGTAAATGGGGTTGATTATTCTTATGGTCTGGCAAGCTGCCGGAATATGAGTGTACAATCGGTAGCGCAGGCACGTGGAGGCTTGCTTACATGATTTGTTGAGGCAATAGTTGAATCCGAAAGGCACTTCACTGTAATCGAAATCTGGAGTCATGTTATATGGATTGATATTAGGTTGGAAACGTTGTATTCCAACAAAGGTAGTGTTTATCCGACGAATATCATCCCGGCATGAAAGAATATTTTCATCCCGGTTACAAATAAGTCCCGTTCGTTTTCAGAAGGGAAGACACCGTCCGTAGTCCTGAGCATTCTCTTTTATCGTTTCACCGATGCGGCCGTACGCAGCCAAGGGTATGTCTTTGTGTTCATAATCGGTTGAATAAAGGTATGAGGAGGTGAACGGTAACGGATGTGGAACCGATGGTTCTCTAAAGCGGGAGCGATGCTACAATATCCACCAGAGTATGAATGCCAGTATGGCTGTCACGGTCAGGAAGATCAGCGTGGCGCGCAGATAATATTGTGTTTCCGCTTTTTCCTTTTCACGGGTGGCCTTTTCTATCTTCTCCAGCTCTTCCAGGGTTACATTCGGATTTTGAAGCGTCCCTTTCCGGTACATTTTACCTTGAAGGTCCTTCATCCGTTCCCGGCGCAGAGTAAGCAGGTCTCTGTTCTCCTTATTGCGCCTGATCATATCAAAAACGAATCCTGAGAAACTCATATACAACAGTTTTTATAAAGTGAGGGGGTATATGGGTACAAAAGTAGGAAATAATCCGGGAATCTTTCTTCGTGCGCCTGCCTTATTGCTTTTATTTCCGGTTATTTCTCTGCCCACTCCAGGATGGCGGAGCTTTTTACGTTCACTCCCAGCAGATGTGCTTTGGCCAGGATATTCCGTGCCAACTGCGCTTTATACTCTTCCGGCGCAGACTTGACGTAGGCTGTTGCATCCCTGACGTAGTCTTCGCCCGCGCGTACGTGGGCGGCGTCGTGGATGGGGAACTCTCTTAGTTGGGGTATGCCGAACTCGGAGGTATCCAGTTCTTTACGTTCGCTTGCCGTCAGTTTGTCGGACGGTCTGGGGTTGAAATCGGACATGGTCATAAGAATTTGATGTTACACTTGGTGTAGTAACAAATCCGGGACGGTTATGATCGGGCGATCGTCGAATTTTTACGGTTAAATTTCCATCCGGTAGCCATTCGGGAGGGATGCCTCCTGATAAATGACTATCTTTGCGGATCTTTATTGGACTTCATGATGGACAAAACGAAAAAAGTCAGATATGTATTCTCTGTTTTCATGGTGATGCTGATGGTGGGCATAGCCGAATGGACAGGCGAGAAAGAGATTATCTTTCCGGAGATGGCGGCGCTCGCCGTCGGCTTGTGGGTGATCGATAAGCGGGTTTGGAAAGTCGGGCGTTGGCAGCTGATCGGGCTGATGACAGCAGGGGCTGTTGCCGGAGTTTGTATCGTGCGCTACTCTATGCTGCCGTTGCTCTGCAATTTATGCCTGGCATTTGCCTTTGCCGCCTGCTGCCTGTTGTTCAGCCGGGCTACTCTGATTCCGCTGATTTCGGCTTGTATGCTGCCGGTGCTGCTGCACACTGAGACCTGGATCTATCCGTCGGCCGTTTTCCTGCTTTCCGCCGTGCTTGTTGCCGGACAGAGGCTGATGGAAAAAGGAGGTTTGCGCCGGGAGACGGATTACGTCCTGCCCGGGCGTGAGTGGAAAAAGGAGATTTTCCGTTGGGCGGCTCTGCTCTTTTGGGTTTCACTGGTAGCTGCCCTTTCTATCTCCTGCGGATGCAGTTATTTCATTATTCCTCCGTTGATCGTGACATTCACGGAGATTGTCAATTCGAAGGCCGGATTCAGAAACCGTCCCATGCAGGTGTTTCTGTTTTTGGTTACCGGAGCTGCCTTGGGGACCGCTTTTCAGATTATCGGGCATACCTTTTTGCATTTGCCCGAAACGGTGGTCGCCTTGCTCATCATCTGCTGCTTGTTTGCTGTCTTCGAGTGGACCGGAAAGTATTTTGCTCCCGCCGGAGCATTGGCGTTGATCCCTCTGATAGTCCCGCAAGAGGGTGTGCATTGGCTGCCTCTGCAAGCTGCTGCGGGCGCTGCCCTGTTCATTGCTATCGGTATGCTTGTGTTCCAGCAATGCTACAAGTGGAGTAAAGCCCAGTTGATTTTCTGCTTTACTCCCACATTGTTGCGCAGATATCTGAACCGCAGGAGGAAGGAGTGAGAGTTTGCATTGCCGGCACGGGCGGTCCCGTTTACCGGAGCAGACAGTTACCACGCTTTATTGTCACGGCGGTAAGCCAGCATTTCTGCGAAACGGTGCATATGCTGTTGGTTGGTTCCGCAACAGCCTCCGCAGATTTTTAACGGAAAGTCCCACAGCAGTGTCATCAGTCTGTCTGCCAGTTCTTCCGGTGAAGAAGAAATCAGATGATCGCATCCGTCCAGTTCCTCCGGGCTGAGGTTGGCGGCATTGGCCTGAATACCCTGAAAGCGCTGACGCACCAAAGGCGTATCGTTCCGGGGATGCAGCAGCGCCTGGTGCAACACATCGGGATGTACGCAGTTGGCCATATAGCACAGTGGACGGGTGGAAGTTTCCTTTTCGATGGCATCGATGGCGTCATGAATGAAAGTACCGTCTATCAGGCGTCCGTCACGACATATCATGAAGCTGATGATGTAAGGCAGTCCTGTTGCAGCCATGGCATTGGCCATTCCGATGGCTTCTGTCAGTTGCGGCATGATGCCGGCAAACAGATAGTCCGCCCCCGACTGTGCCAGCGTGCGGACTGTCGGGAAATGAAACTCCATGGCTTCTTCTACCGACAGATAGTAGCGGCCGTCGTACGCATTGCCGCGGCATCCGGCCAGTCCGCCGATGTATACGGGAGTGGAAACTTCGTCACGGAAGCGGGAGAGAAAGGCCATAGTATCCGCCAGTACATTTTTATGCCGGTAATCGGACGCGGCTATTTGCTCGATGTTCGCTCTGCGGGTGGGAGTCATCAGCATCAGTGGCAGGCGGAACTCAGTGGCTATCTGCAGGTATTGCCGGTAGATGGATGCCAGAATCTCACGATGGGAGTCATCGTAGATCAGTGCGGCATGTGCAATGTGTTTGTCCGGTGAAATGTGAAACTCGTGACGCAAACGTTCTACGATAGCGCCTTCGGTGAGAATGAAAGGAGAAGTCCGGAATGATTCTATAAAAGATAACTGTTCCATAAAAATGACTTTAAAAGTTTTACTTTACATCCGGCAACAAATATAGGATTTATCGGCTCACTCCGGTCATCTGCTCTCAGTACATTCACATCCTTTTGTAATCTTTCAGAAAAACAAGAGGTTCTGTTTATTTATAGTCTTTTATAAACCCTTCCATTAACCATTTGGCGAGTGCCTGCCGGTTGGAGGGGATCACCAGGCGACGCTGGTCGAAGGTATTCTGGATGTTGCCCAACTCGACAAAAACAGAGGCGGGCGTGGTGTGGGCCAGAACATAGAGGTTGCGTCCGCTTACGGTGCCCGAAAACCCCCGGTTAGGTTGATGCTTGTCGTATTTGGACTCGAAGGTTTCCTTCATGTTTTTGGCGAGGCGCTTACTCTCGGCTTTGCGGTTGGAGTGGTAAAAGAAGACGTCGGTCTGGGTACCTTTGCTGCGACTGTCCACATGAATGAAGATGGCGCGGCAGTATTTATACTTCTTGCGGTCTTTACGATAAAGGGCATTGATTTTGTCGCAACGCTGCTGAAGGCGCTGTACCTGGTTCAGCGGGATGGGAGAGCCCATGCAGGTTTCACGTTTACTGTTCGAGAGATAAGCCTCGTCACGGATGCCGTCTTTGGCATCTTGAATGATGATACGGACTTCGGCACCCTCCTGCATCAGATTGCGGGCAAGGCGAAGGGCGATGTCGTAGGCATATTCGTCTTCGTGGAGTTCGTGTTTGCCAACGCGTCCGATGGCGCCCGGATCGGGACCGCCATGTCCGCTGACAACATAGAAGCAGGTACCGGCAAGGCGATTGGAAGTGACCTTGACATTTGAAAGCCACTTCCCGAAGAGCGGCTCGTTGACTTCCGTACGGCGCGGGTGATGTGCGGATGTCTTTTCGGCTGCTGCCTCCGTCGTTTTTCCGGAAGTGGCGGCCGACGCTTTCTTGACAGGGGGAATCAGGTAAGTGACACCCATTTTAAGAGTTCTGCTCTTCCCTAGTTTGGCTTTGTTGAGTTCGATGAAATCATTGTAGTATTTCTTCGGGGCGCGGTTGTGGCGCAGGAGGAAGGTAGAGATACCTTCACCGGATCTGGGAGTGGCTTTCTGCTGTGCCCGCAAAGCCGGGGCAGTCAATAAAAGACAGAAGAACAGGAGAAGACAGAGTTTTCTTTTCATATCGCTACGTATAAAAGATGCAGGCTCGGGCTGCTGTGCTATTGTTTGACTTCTAAGGTGAATTTTTGCTTTTTCGCTCGCAAAGATAGCCTTTTAAACCAATAATTTTCTCTACTTTTGCGTCGATATAACTTTTTTAAGGCAATATAATCGTAAACTCAATATCATTATGGCAAAACAATTCAAGCCCGAAACCCTGTGCGTACAAGCAGGATGGACTCCGAAAAAGGGCGAGCCGCGCGTGCTGCCCATCTATCAAAGTACTACTTTTAAATACGAAACCAGTGAGCAGATGGCCCGCTTGTTCGATCTTGAAGACAGCGGTTACTTTTATACCCGTCTGCAAAATCCGACGAACGACGCTGTAGCCGCCAAGATTGCCGCTCTCGAAGGAGGTGTGGGAGCTATGTTGACTTCCAGTGGACAGGCTGCCAATTTCTATGCCATATTCAACATTTGCCAGGCGGGCGATCATTTTGTTTGTTCGTCGGCCATCTACGGTGGAACGTTTAACCTTTTTGGCGTAACGATGAAGAAATTGGGTATCGATGTCACTTTCGTCAGCCCCGATGCCGGTGAAGAAGAGATTTCGGCGGCTTTCCGTCCGAATACGAAAGCACTGTTCGGCGAGACCATCTCCAATCCGTCGCTTGAAGTGCTCGACATTGAGAAATTCGCCCGCATTGCCCATAGTCACGGTGTGCCTTTGATTGTTGATAATACATTCCCGACACCGATCAACTGTCGTCCGTTTGAGTGGGGAGCCGATATCGTGGTTCACTCCACTACTAAATACATGGACGGGCATGCCACCAGTGTAGGCGGCTGCATCGTAGACAGCGGAAACTTCGATTGGGAAGCCCATGCGGACAAGTTCCCGGGACTCTGCACACCGGATGAATCGTATCACGGACTGACCTATACCAAGGCTTTCGGCAAGGGCGCTTATATGACAAAGGCAACCGCGCAATTGATGCGTGACCTGGGCAGTATTCAAAGTCCGCAAAATGCTTTCTTGCTGAATCTGGGCTTGGAGACGTTGCATTTGCGCATGCCTCAGCACTGTGGCAATGCACAGAAGGTAGCCGAATATCTTGCGCAGAACGACAAGGTGGCATGGGTAAACTATTGCGGTCTGCCGGGCAACAAATACTACGAACTGGCGCAGAAGTATATGCCGAATGGCTCGTGCGGTGTGATCTCTTTCGGCTTGAAAGGCGGTCGTGAGTTGTCCATCAAATTTATGGATTCGCTGAAGCTGGCAGCCATCGTTACCCATGTAGCCGATGCACGCACATGTGTGCTTCATCCCGCCAGTCATACGCATCGCCAGCTGACAGACGAACAATTGATAGAAGCCGGTGTTCGTCCGGATCTGATCCGCTTGTCGGTGGGAATCGAAAATGCGGATGATATTATCGCGGACATCGAACAGGCGCTGAACGCATAAGATACCGTTTAAAACAGGAAAGCCCGTACATCCTTTTTGTTAGAGAAGAGGTAGTACGGGCTTTTTCTGTGCAGCCCGGTACACAAGGTACCGGACAGACAGTCGTCATCATTTAAGAAAGGTTGAAAAGTTAGGCTGTATTCTTCTGTTAAGAATTTCTTTCTCCGGAGGCAGTTTCCCTGCCTCCTCCCAATGCCTGATACAAGGTGATGACTCCCTGGATTTCGGTAAAGCGGTTGGCCACCTGGGAGAGTTGCGCATTAAGCAGTGTCTGCTGTGCGGTGAGCACTTCCAGGTAAGTCGTGTTACCATGCTTCATCAGTAGTTGCGTGCTGCGTGCAGCATTCTCCAGAGAGGCTACCTGACGGTTGAAATAGGCCGATTTGTCTCGTGCCGTCTGATATTGTACCAGAGCATTGTTGACTTCACTTCCGGCATTGAGTAAAGTCTGCTCAAAGCTGAGGCGTGCCTCTTCCTGCTGCGCCTTGGCTATGCGGAGTTGGGCGATGTTTGCTCCGCGGTTAAACAAGGGCTGGGTAAGAGAGGCTACTGCTGTGGCAAGAAACTTACCGGGGTTGACAATCATGGCACCTGCCGAATTGGTCCATCCCGCACTGCCACTCAGTGTGATCGAGGGGTAAAAGGCGGAACGGGCAGCATTGGTAGTGTAGAATGCCTGTGCCAGCGACTGTTCGGCACTGCGTACGTCGGGCCGGTTGGAGAGTATCTGCAGGGGTACGCCTACCGATAGATTCTCCGGGAGCTGTTGGTCGGCCAGACGTCCGCGGGGGATACGGTGGGGGACATCCGCCAGCAGCAAAGAAAGGGCGTTCTCGGCTTGGTTGAGCTGCTCTTGCAGATCGAGCAGAGTTGTACATATATTATAATAGGTAGCTTCGGTTTGCGACAAGGCAGCTTCGGTCACCATTCCCGCTGCTTTCATGGCACGGGTGGTGGCGACGCTCTCTTTCCAGGCAGCTTCCGTAGCGGTGGAGATTTCGATCTGGGCGTCGAGCATCAACAAGGTAAAATAGTTGTTGGCCACGGCGGCAATCAGTTGGGTCTGCACCGCCTGTTCATAATCTCGGCTTTGGGCCACGACAGCTTGGGCACGACGTTTGGCATTGGTCAGTCGGCCAAAGATATCTATCTCCCAACTGGCACTGACGGGCAGTGAATAGGTCTGAGTAGCTTTTCCGCCATCGAAGCTGCTTGCCGTACCTTGCGGAGAAAGTGAAAAAGCCGGCAGATAGGAGAGGCGTGCGGAAAGCAAGGTAGCTTCAGCCTCTTTCACCCGTAAGTGGGCAGTGCGCAGATCGGTGTTGCGCACGAGGGCAGAGTCGATCAGTACGCGCAGATATGGGTCGGTGAAAACCTCCCGCCAGCTGAGGTTGCCGAAGTTGGCGGCAGTATCACTTCGTTGGATTTCCGGATCGGCGGAAGTCAACCCGGGGGTGTCTGTTCCTCCGTGTCCGTAAAGTCCGTCGGGAATCTCCGTGACGGGTTTGTATTTGGAGTAGATGCCGCAACTACTTAGGGCGAGGATAGCGGCAAGGGATATGATTAACTTTTTCATGCTTGTTTATTTATTTTAGAGGGCGATTCTTAGCTTCTTCTTTTTCGTGTTCACTCACTTCCTGCTCTGTCTGAATCTGCCAGTCATGACTTGGTTCTATCTGTACGGGACGTATCCGTTCCTGTAGCCATTGGAAGGCAATGAACAGCGACGGTACGATGAACAGCAGTGCCAGTGTACCGATGACCATGCCACCTACAGCACCTGTTCCCAGCGAGCGGTTACCGTTTGCACCTACGCCGCTGGCTACCATCAGCGGGAGCAGACCAAAGATCATGGTCAATGCCGTCATTAATATCGGGCGCAGGCGGGCTTTGGCGGCACTCAATGCGGAAGCAATCAGTCCCATGCCTGCCTTACGGCGTTCGGCGGCATATTCCGTCAGTAAGATGGCGGTTTTGGCAAGCAATCCAATGAGCATGATCAGTCCGGTTTGCAGGTAGATGTTATTCTCCAGCCCGAACATGCGTGCGAAGAGGAATGAACCCATCAGGCCGCAGGGTACGCTCAGGAGGACGGCGAACGGGATCAGGAAGCTTTCGTAGAGTGCACTCAGGATCAGGTAGATCATCAGAAAACAGATGCCGAAGATGATGGCCGTCGTACCGCTTTGCTGATTCTCTTCGCGGGTGATGCCTCCGTAATCGTATCCATAACCTTTGGGCAGGGAAGTGGAAGCTGTCTCCTGAACGGCACGGATGGCGTCACCCGTACTGTAACCATCGGCCGGCATGGCATTTACGGCAATAGAGTTGTACATATTGAAACGGCTCAGTGATTCGGCGCCATACGTACGGGTCAGTGTGAGGAATTGGCTGAGGGGAGCCATCTCTCCGTTAGACATGCGTACGAATGTATTGTTCAGTGACGCTTCGTCAAGCCGGTACTGCGGGTCGGACTGGATCATCACCTTGTACACCTTTGAGAATCGGTTGAAGTTGGACACATACTGTCCGCCATAGTATCCGGAAAGAGTACTCAATACCTGGTCCGGTGTGATACCGGCACGCTTGCATTTCGACGGATCGACTTCGACCAGCCACTGCGGATAGCGCACGTCGAATGTAGAGTAGGCCATGGCGATTTCCGGACGTTGGTTGAGGGCTCCCAGATACTGCTGTGTGGTCTGGAAGAATTCATTGACGTCTCCTCCGGTCTTATCCTGCATGTGAAGTTCAAGTGCGTTACCCATTCCGTAGCCCGGAATCATACCCGGTGAGATGGCGAATACACTGGCATCCTTGATGTCTGCCGTCCGTCCGTACACTTGTCCGATCACTGCCTGCACATCATCTTCTTTTCTGGGGCGTTCGTCCCATGGTTTCAGTTTCAAGATCAGCATACCGAAGGAGCTTCCTTGTCCGGCCAGCAATCCGTATCCTGCCACCTTTTGCACATGCTTCACTTGTGGAATCTGTTCCATGCGTTCCTCGATACGTTTCATTACATCGTCTGTCGTCCGTAGCGAACTGCCTGCGGCCGTACTGACGTTGACGAATACGACGCCCTGGTCTTCATCGGGCACAAGACTGGTTTTTGTTGTATTCATCAGTACTACCAGTAAGGCGATGGAAGCTATCAGGAGTGATCCTGTCAGCCACCGGCGCTTGATGAAGAAGAGAACGATGCCTTTGTATTTTTCTACCACAACATCGAAAGCTGCATTGAATGCTTTACGGAAACGGGCGGCGAAGTTCTGTTTCTGGGTACCGTCTTCATTGATGTACGGTTTCAGTAGCAGGGCGCAAAGTGCCGGACTCAGTGTCAGGGCGTTTACTGCCGAGATACCTACCGCAACGGCCATTGTCAGTCCGAATTGAGTATAGAACGTACCCGATGTGCCGGACATGAACGATACGGGGATAAAAACTGCCATGAACACCAATGAGGAGGTGATGACGGCATTACTGATTCCTTTCATGGCATCGACACTTGCCATATAGGATGATTTGTATCCCACGTCAAACCGTGCTTGCACGGCTTCGACCACCACAATGGCATCGTCCACTACCGTACCGATGACCAGTACCAGGGCAAACAACGTAATCAGGTTGATACTGAATCCGGCTATCGCCATGAAAGCGAACGTACCGATAAGTGATACAATGATCCCCACCAGTGGAATCAGTGTTGAGCGGATATCCTGCAAAAAGACATACACGACAAGGATAACCAACAGAATGGCTTCCAACAGTGTCTTCACCACTTCGTGGATGGAGGCATACAGGAAGTCGTTGGACGACATCAGTTGTGTCAGTTCCACTCCTTGGGGAAGTTCTTTCCTTGCCTCTTCAAGGAATCGGTTGATTTGGTTGTTCACCTCTGTGGCATTGGAGCCGGCTGTCTGGAAGAGCATACACGAGACACCGTTGTGCCCGTCCGTCGTACCACTGTAAGCATAACTTTCCTGTCCCAGTTCGATTGTGGCGATATCTTTTAGTTTCAGCACCTGTCCGTCGTCGGTGGAACGGATCACGATCTCACCGAATTCTTCCGGTGTGATTCGGCGTCCTTTGTATTTCATGGTATATTGATACGTTTCATCGGAATTTTCACCGAACGATCCGGTGGCCGACTCAATGTTCTGTTCCGCCAGGACAGTCGATACGTCCGAAGGGATCAGCCGGTATTGTGCCATTACGTCCGGTTTCATCCAGATACGCAAGCTATAATCTCCTCCCATAATCATCATGTCTCCGACGCCCGAGATACGGAGAATCTCAGGTTTGAGGTTGATGCTGATATAGTTGGCCAGGAAGGCTTCGTCGTACGAGTCGTCCGGGCTGTGGAGCGAGAACATTTGCAGGATACTCGTCTGCCGCTTCGAAGTGGTGACACCTACTTGGTTTACCTCCGAGGGGAGCTGTCCGGTAGCTTTGGAAACTCGGTTCTGTACATTCACCGCCGCCATGTCCGGGTCAGTCCCCTGTTTAAAGTAGACGGTGATAGAGACTGTTCCGGCATTGGTAGCGCTGGAGGTCATGTAGGTCATGTCTTCCACACCGTTGATGGCCTCTTCGAGTGGTGCGATAACACTCTTTTGCAGAGTTTCTGCGCTGGCACCGAAGTAACTGGTGCTCACCATGATGGTGGGCGGGGCAATGTCCGGATATTGTTCTACGGGTAGCGTAAACAATCCGATAATCCCGACCACGACAATGGTTATGGATATAACAGCCGATAGGACAGGCCGTTCAATGAAAGTTCGTAAATTCATAATATTCTTGTTAGTAATACGTTTAATAAGTGGATATTAAAAGCCGGCTTACTTGGATGGGCGGCTGTGGCAGTTCGGTTCATCATTCACCATTTATTGTTTTTATCTCTGTTCCTTCGCGAAGCAATCCTACACCTTCTGCCACAATTACGTCGCCGGGCTGCAAACCGCTCTCCACAATGTACTCCTGCCCGCCGTTCACACGTGTCACCTGTACCGGAGTGGATTGCGCTTTTCCGTCCACAACCTTATATGCAAATACTTTATCCTGTACCTCAAATGTGGCGGCTTGCGGAATGACCAATGCACCCGCTTTTTCTGTCGGTACAATCACATTGCCCGCGCCGCCGCTGTGCAACAATCCTTCCCGGTTGGGAAATACTGCCCGCAGGCTGACTGTTCCGGTGTTCCGGTCTATCACTCCGCTGATTGTCTCGATTCGTCCTTGTTGCGGATAGTCCGATCGGTCATTCAGTTGGAGGCCGATTTCCGGCATTTGTTTCAGTGCTTCTTCCTTCGATCCGTAGCGTCGGATCAGTCCTAAGAGTTGGTTTTCCGTCATCGAGAAGTAGACGTACATGTCCGAGTTGTCCGAAACGGTAGTCAGCGGTTCAGGCAGACTGGCACTCACCAACGTTCCTACCCGATAGGGCAGTGTTCCCACCACTCCGTCCGCCGGACTTTTTACCAATGTGTACGATAAGTTGTTCCGGGCGTTCACCTCCTGAGCCTTCATCTGTGCCAATTGCGCTTGTGCTGCCAAAAGAGAGTTTTTGGCCGTACTCAGGTCGAAGGCCGAAACCACATTCTGCTTATATAATTCCTGTTTGCTGTCATACGTCAGTTGTGCTGTAGCCAGTGAGGCTTTGGCTGCTTCCACGTTTGCCAATGCTGTCTGCAGGGCAGCTTCGTAAGGCACTTGGTCGATGATGAACAACGACTGTCCCCGTTTTACCCGTTCTCCTTCGCTGACACACACCTGTGTCAGTGTACCGCTCACTTGCGGATAGATTTCGATGTCTTGGCGTCCGCGTATTGTTGCCGAGTACGTACTCGATAGCGTCCGGTCGGTAGGTGCAAGGGTTATTACTTTGTATCCCGATTCTACAGTTGCCTGCGGTGCTTGCTTGCATCCGGTGGCGGCCAAACAGCAGGCGAATAATATAGCCTGCTTTACTTTACTAACCTTTTCAATCATAATTCCTATTTAATTTTGTCGTGGCAAAGGTAGAGCGTTTTCACTGTCGACTGCTTTTCATACCCGCCCCAGTATTGTTCATTATCGGAACAGTATGCGGGCTAATTCACTAAAAAGACCTACTTTTGTAGGCAAAATAAAGAACATGATATGGAAAAAAGAAACCCGCTTACCCTCATGCTCGACCAGCCGTTTGTGGCAGGGACCGATGATTTTTCTCCCTTTTACAACCGTTTGCATAAACTCAATTGTGCCATTATCCTTTATTGCCGTGCCGGCCGTGGTACAATGGCCATCGATCTGAAGAAATACGAGATAACGGTAAATACCCAGGTTGTACTCCTTCCGGGTGCTGTTATCAGCCTTGATGAGAAGAGCGATGATTTTCGGGTCTCCTTTTTCGCTTCACATATTGAAATGTTTGTGAGAAAAAGTTTATACTATATTAAATTATGCTTTTTTTGTTTTCGCTTTAACA
>ENA-UESS01000963-UESS01000963.1-human-gut-metagenome-genome-assembly--contig:-NODE-963-length-12713-cov-14.343701_pt1 | contig 12713 bp, 10 predicted proteins | sample MGYA00243004_ERZ508005 | MGnify/ENA primary metagenome ERZ508005 (study PRJEB26167, sample SAMN06115471) | human gut metagenome | host: Homo sapiens | place: China:Guizhou | collected 2016-06-29...
TTGAGTTTATACTGTTTTTGAATAATTATCACAACAGTAAAGAAAGCTGGCAGGAAAATGCAGAAAAGCAATACAGTTTTGATTTTACGGGGATTTGTTGTTTTAGGTGTTATTTTGATGCACACAAGCTGGTTTTTCAGCAGCGGTGGCAGTGAAAATATGGTAGCACTTTCTTCAATGCTGCTGGAGGTGCTGTCATTGTTTGCAGTGCCGCTGTTTATGGCGATAGCGGGTTATTTGTTTACAGGACGTAATAAGCACGCTTACATTTACAGCGCTGCTTTTTTTAAGAAGATGCTGCTGTCGGTATTGTCGCCTTATTTGTTGTTTTCTACCCTCTATATAGTAACTGCTTTTGTTTTTGACGGTCATACATATACGCTGGGTGAAATAGTCGTTGATATGCTGACGGGAAGTGCTGCGGTGCATTTGGGATTTTTCAGGGCGCTGATCGGGTTCTATCTGGTGTATCCGTTTTTAATCAGGATTTTTACTAAATGCCGTGAGTCAGGCTGGCTGAAATACTATTTTGCTGCGGCAGCTGTTTTGCAGATCTCTTGGAAGGTGTTGAAAAATTATGAGCAAGGTACAGGGAACATGCGAGATGTGCATGTATTATGAATATGATGAAGATTATGAATGTTATACCTGCCAGATGAATCTGGACGAGGACGAGATGGCAAGATTTATGATGAACCAGGTATCACATTGCCCTTATTTCCGGTTTGGAGATGAATATATGATAGTAAGGAAGCAGATGTAGGATATGGGATGCAGATTATGTCCGAGAGATTGTAATGTGGACAGGAAAACAGGGTATGGTTACTGTGGCATGACGGAGCATATTATGGCTGAATTGACTGAAGCTCGTTATGTAAAGTATAAAGATAAACAGATGCAATATCTTGGATTTATGCAGAGAGGTCAGTTGGTAAAATATGCTGCCGGACAACATGCCGGAATTATTGCTGGTTTCTATCCGGAAGCCGACGGTTTAACTTTTCACGTAAAAGGGGTATATACGGATTCTTTGCGTTCCTTACCGGTGAAGGAGCATGCCAATGGCAAGATTGAAATAACCCGTATTTGTGGTCCGGTAGCAAAAGTGAACGATACTACTTTTACCGTGCGTTTTTATAGAATGGGAATGGATAATCCAAGGCGTACCGGTGATATTTGGCTGTTGGCTGCTAATGAGGGGGATGGAAAATATAAAAGTGCGGTGCAACAACTCAATATCCGCATTCCTTATCGGAATACAGAAGGAAAACGTCAATATATACTTTTTCCAGGGATAGAAGATGTAAGGGAGGGAGTGAAGTCTGTATCTTTAGAGGCTGTTTCTGATTGTGGATTACCTGTATATTATTATGTAAAAGAAGGACCTGTTGAGTTGCAAGGTAATAAGCTAGTTTTTACAAAGATTCCTTCTCGCAGTAAATTCCCGATAAAAGTTACTGTTGTAGCCTGGCAGTACGGGATTGCCGGACAGGTACAGACGGCTGATCCCGTGGAACGTAGTTTTTTGATCAAAAAATAATCTAAGTGAAATGAAAGCTTATTTTACGCAAAGGTTTACGTGCTTTTGATTAAGCTGCTTATTCTTATTTTGGAAGATTCTTGAAGAAGGCAGTGGAGTTGCTGTATAACTCCAAACGTGGTGTGTTGTATCTTGTTGTAGAAAAATAAAGTAAGAATGGTGGTGGCAGCATGCTTTTCAAAGTGTCGAAAACGCCTGCTGCTACCACCTCTTGTAATTCACTGTTTATGGTGGCTTTGCGGGGGTGAGTGGTGGCAGTGGCAGCACTTCTTTAAATTCTGTTGTAGGTGTTTTTTTAGAGAGAACATATAAAAGAAATCATCTTTGCGAAATAAAAAGAAAAGGTAATTATTTAGGTAGGATAATTTTTAAAGAATGATCCTTTTTGCTATCTTTGTCCATTGAAAATGAATAAATTATATTCTTATGGAATTACAAGATAAATATATCCGCTTTGATTGGGCTGTTAAGCGTCTGCTGCGTCATAAAGCTAATTTTGGTGTGCTCGAAGGATTCCTTACGGTACTGATAGGTGATGAAATTCATATAGTGGAGATTTTGGAAAGCGAGGGTAACCAGCAAACGGAGAATGATAAGTTCAACCGAGTTGATATCAAAGCTCTCAATAGTAAAAATGAGATTGTTATCATCGAGATTCAAAATACGCGTGAGCTGTATTATTTGGAGCGTATCCTGTATGGAGTAGCCAAAGCCATTACAGAACATATCTCATTGGGTGAAACTTATTATAAAGTTAAAAAGATATATTCTATCAGCATTCTTTATTTCGATATTGGTCATGGAACTGATTATCTTTATCATGGGCAGAATATATTTAAAGGAGTGCATACAGGAGACTTTCTTCAAGTGAGTACTCGGGAAAAGGATGCCATTGTGCCCCGTATGCCTTCCGAAATTTATCCGGAGTATTTTCTGATCCGTGTGAATGAGTTTAACAAGGTGGCGGTGACCCCTTTAGAGGAATGGATAGAATATTTGAAGACGGGTATTATCCGTCCTGACACGACTGCTCCCGGATTGGGTGAGGCACGTGAAAAATTGAAATATTATTCAATGACGCCTCAGGAACGCCATGCCTATGATGAACATCTTAGCGCTTTGATGATCCAGAATGATGTTCTTGATTCTGCTAAGTTGGAGGGAAAGATAGAGGGACGATTAGAAGGACGTGCGGAGGGTCGTGAAGAAGGTCGTGAAGAGGGCATTAAAGAAGGTTTGTTCTACGGTGGTGGATTTAACCAGTTAGGACTTCAGATTTTAGGTATTCTTACGGTTGGTGCATGGGCTGTTGTATTGATTACACTTACATTCCTTGCAATCCGTGCAACCATTGGTCTTCGTGTAAAACCGGAGGAAGAAATCGAAGGTCTGGATGCAACCGAACATGGTTTGCCAAGTGCTTACGCAGACTTTATGCCGGCTGGTAACCGCTTCTATGCTGCATCACCGGCAGGAGCAAAGACAACGATGGGCGATGTTCCGATGGAAGCCGCTGTACCGGTAGCAGAGGTTCCTGCTCCGACTCTCAAGAAGAAGAAAGAGGTAGCCGAAGGTGCAGTGAAGATGAGCAAGATTTCCATTATCTGCCGTCAGAGCAAGTTCGAAGATTTGAAGGAAGCACTGAATGCGATTGGCGTCAGCGGTATTACCGTAACCTCTGTATTAGGCTGTGGTACTCAGAAAGGTACAGCAGAGTATTATCGTGGTGTACCGGTTGAATTTACGTTGCTGCCGAAGACGAAAGTTGAGGTTGTCGTAAGTGCCGTGCCGGTAGAAAAAGTTGTAGATGCTGCTAAAGAGGCACTCTACACCGGTCACATTGGCGATGGTAAAATCTTCGTATACAATGTCGAAGAAGTTGTCAAAGTCAGAACCGGTGAGAGCGGGTTTGATGCTTTACAGGACGATTAATAAAAGTAAAACGATTACACTCCTAAATGATTAAAATGATACAGATAACGTCTCACCTTCTTGCAGGGTGAGGCGTTTTTCTTTGTCTTTGTAAGAAAGCGTGATGGAGGTATCAGACCCTGCGTGCAGGGTGACATCGGAAAGGACGCCTTTGTTCCAGCGAATGTCATAGCAGGTATTTAGGGATGTGATCCTGCCACAGATTCTTCCGGCGATCCTGTCGGGAGTGCTGCTTGCATTTGCCATGTCCTTCGACGATGTGGTGATCAGTATTTTTGTCACTGGACCGAAGGTCAATACCCTGCCGGTGAAGATCTACACGAAATTAAAGACCGGTGTGACACCGGAGATCAATGCACTTGCCACGGTCATGCTGTTTGTGATATTGTTGTGTCTGGCGGGGGCGTATGTGCTGGGACGTAAGTCGCAGACAGCTGTAGAGAAAGCTGCCGGGGGAAAATGAGGAAAGAACGATTCCGCAAATGCAATTGCGGATAAGTAACAACATAAAAATGTATAGCAGATGATGCAGGAGAACTGTATCGAAGGAGGAGATTATGAAGAAAAAGCTGGCAATGCTGTTGGCAGCGACCATGCTGGCCACGTTGTTTACCGGCTGTGGAGCAGGCGGTAAAGAAGATAAGGGAGAACTGAATCTCTATACCTGGGACGGCATGTTCCCCCAGGAGATTTTAGATGGTTTTGAAAAAGAGACCGGTATCCGTATCAATTATTCTAATTTTGACTATGATGAGGATATGCTGGCGAAGCTGGAAGAAACCAGGGGCAGTGATTACGATCTGGTCATTGCGGATGACTATATCATTGAGCTGGCTATTCAGGAGAGCCTGGCTCAGAAGCTGGATACTTCCAGGATCAGTACTTATGATAACCTGAATCCTGTATTTATGTCTCAGTTCTATGACCCGAAGAACGAATATACCGTGCCCTACGGAGCGGGCATTCCTCTGATCGTATACGATCCGGGACTGACGGATGTGAAGATCACAGGCTATGAGGATCTGTGGAATCCGGCACTGGAAAATAACGTGGCACTGACGGCAAACTATCGTGTTATCGACGGCATCACCTTAAAGACCATGGGAGAATCCTTTAACACCGAGGATCTGGATGTGATCCGGGCAGCAGGAGAGAAGCTTCTGAGTCTGGCTCCCAATATCCGTGTGATCAATGACAATAATACGCAGGATTATCTGATCAGCGGTGAGGTGGCAGCAGCGTTCCTGTATACTTCCCAGGTATCTGCGGCACTGCAGGCGAGACCGGATCTGGAAGTGGTATATCCCAAGGAGGGACTGGGCTTCGGCATCATGGCCGGATTTATACCTTCCCAGGCACCCAATGCAGATGCGGCTTATGCATTTTTGGACTATATCAACGATCCTGAGAATGCGGCGAAATGCTATGAGTATATCGGCTACTACTGCACCAACAAAGCTGCGGAAGAGTATATTTCCGACGACATGAAGAAAATGATCGTATTGCCGGAAGATGCAGCGGAGGGCGAGATCGTGCAGAATATCTCCCAGGAGGCAGAGGATCTGCATGCGGAGATCTGGAATCAGTTCAAGAGTGCATGCAACTAAAGTTGCAGCAACTAATCTTCCGTTCAGCCCGCGCCATTCGCAAAGTCGCGTTGACACGCTTTCCGTCACTTCGTGACTACCTTTGCTCATAAACCGGCGCTCATCTCATGAACATATTCGTTCGAAAAATCATGCAAGCATGATTTTTGCGCTCGGATATGTCCATGGCTGAACTGTTACAATAAAAAACGCTTGACAGATTTGATTTGTGCGAATATTATAAACCTAAGTTGAAAAACTATTTTGTAAATGCTATGAAAGAGACTCTTGCCAAGGGAAACGACAGGAATACAGCGTCACCGACTGAGAGCGCTGTTTGCGGAAGCTGGCGAAGGGAACACTCCGGAGCAGGTGATCTGAACTGCAGAATATCACATGCAGCTAGGATGACACGTTGCACGCGTTAAGTGACAAGAGTGGATAGGCAAAGGCGCCTGTCAATTCGGGTGGTACCACGGATTAGATGATTCGTCCCGGGATATGTTTTAACATGTCCCGGGGCTTTTTGTATTCAAAAATAAGCTGTACAGGGAGCGCACATTCGGGACACTATATAACAGGAGGTGCGATATGTACAGAGATTTAACAATGAAAGAGATCAGTGAACAGCAGATCGGACAGACTTTGCAGGTGGCAGGCTGGGTGGAGAACATCCGTGACCACGGCGGCGTATCCTTTATCGATCTGCGGGATATGTACGGTGTATTACAGGTGGTCATCCGTAAGCCGGAGCTTTTAAAGGGCATCACCAAGGAAATGTGCCTGTCCATAACCGGTCTCATGGAGCACAGAGACGAAGAAACCTACAACCCGAAGATTCCTTCCGGCACCATCGAACTGGAAGCACACAAGATCGATGTGTTGGGAAGAGTATATAAACAGCTTCCTTTCGAGATCCAGACGTCTAAAGAGATCCGGGAAGATGTGAGATTAAAATATCGTTATCTTGACCTTAGAAATGCAAAAGTAAAGGACAACATTGTATTTCGTTCCAAGGTGATCAGTTATCTGCGTCAGAAGATGACGGACATGGGATTTTTGGAGATCCAGACCCCGATCCTGTGTGCTTCTTCTCCCGAGGGCGCCAGAGACTATATTGTTCCCAGTAGAAAATTTAAAGGAAAATTCTATGCGCTGCCCCAGGCACCGCAGCAATATAAGCAGCTGCTCATGGCTTCCGGTTTTGATAAATATTTCCAGATTGCCCCCTGCTTCCGCGACGAGGATGCCAGAGCAGACAGATCTCCCGGAGAGTTCTATCAGCTGGATTTCGAGATGAGCTTCGTGACTCAGGAGGATGTCTTCAAGGTAGGCGAGGAAGTATTGCATGATACCTTTGTAAAGTTTGCTCCCGAAGGCAGCAGGATCACCGAGACACCGTTCCCCATCATCAGTTACAAACAGGCCATGCTGGAGTTCGGCTGTGACAAGCCGGATCTGCGCAATCCTTTGAGAATTATGGATGTGACGGAGTTTTTCCAGAGATGTACGTTTAAACCTTTTATCGGCAGAACCGTCCGTGCCATCAAAGTACATGCGGAGATGTCCAAAGGCTTCCATGAGAAGCTGTTAAGCTTTGCAACTTCTCTTGGTATGGGTGGACTTGGTTATCTCGAAGTGGCAGAGGATATGAGCTACAAGGGCCCCATCGATAAATTTATCCCCGAAGAGATGAAGGGAGAACTGGCAGAAATGGCAGGACTTTCTGCCGGAGACACCATTTTCTTCATTGCGGACAAAGAGGATAAGGCGAACTACTATGCCGGTCATATCCGTACCGAGCTGGGCGAGAAGCTGGATCTGATCGAGAAGGATGCTTACCGTTTCTGCTATGTGAACGATTTCCCGATGTTTGAGCTGGATCCCGAGACGAAGCAGATCGGATTCACCCACAATCCGTTCTCTATGCCCCAGGGCGGTCTGGAAGCACTGAACACCATGGATCCGTTGGAGATCCTGGCTTATCAGTACGACATCGTATGCAACGGTGTGGAACTCTCCTCCGGCGCAGTACGTAACCATGACATCGAGATCATGAAAAAAGCTTTCGCCATCGCAGGTTATGACGAAGAGACATTAAAGACCAAGTTTGGAGCACTGTATCAGGCATTCCAGTTCGGAGCACCCCCTCATGCGGGAATGGCTCCCGGCGTGGATCGTATGATCATGCTGCTTCGGAACGAGGACAACATCCGTGAGGTGATCGCTTTCCCTATGAACGGCAATGCACAGGATCTGATGTGCGGGGCTCCCGGCGAAGTGACGGAACAGCAGCTGCGTGAGGTACACATTAAAGTGAGAGATTAGTGCGGAAAGAACAGGAAAGGAATGGAAATTAGTATGGCGAACGTGATCAGTGACGAGACCATAGAATATGTAGGCATACTGGCAAAACTTGAGCTTTCTGATGAAGAGAAGGAAGCGGCGAAAAAGGATATGGGCAGAATGCTGGACTATATCGACAAATTGAGTGAACTGGATACAACGGGAGTGGAACCTATGTCTCATGTATTCCCGGTTCAGAATGTCTTCCGTGAGGATGTGGTGACCAATGGGGATGAGAGTGAACAGACCCTGGCCAATGCACCCGGCGAGAAGGACAACATGTTTGTGGTACCAAAGACTTTTGACTAATGTCAAAAGTCCTCGGACTTTCGATTAGAAATCGGGCAGAATACCGCTTTATCATCTGGTTACAGCATTTAGGCGGTAATGGTTTTCCATCAGACATTAAAAAAGGAGAATGGATATGGATATTTTATCCCTGACAGCAGTAGAGCTGGCTAAGGCGATCCGGGAAGGTAAGACTACGGCGGTGGAAGCCACGCAGGCCGTTCTGGATAAGATCGCAGCCAGCGAAGATACCTACCACTGCTATGTGACCGTAGAACGGGAAAAGGCATTGCAGCAGGCAGCGGAAGTACAGAAAAAAATCGAAGCGGGCGAACTGACCGGGCCTCTGGCAGGGGTTCCCTTTGCTATCAAAGACAATATGTGCACCGAGGGAACCCTGACTACCTGCTCTTCTAAAATCTTAGAGAATTTTGTGCCGACCTTCAGTGCGGAAGCAGTGCTGAATCTGGAAAAGGCAGGCGCAGTGATTCTGGGCAAGACCAATATGGATGAGTTTGCCATGGGCAGCACCACGGAGACTTCTTATTACGGAGTGACAAAGAATCCCAGAAACCCGGAGCATGTGCCCGGCGGTTCCTCCGGCGGCTCTGCAGCGGCAGTGGCAGCGCAGGAATGCTTTGCAGCACTGGGTTCCGATACCGGCGGTTCCATTCGACAGCCCGCATCTTATTGCGGAGTCGTCGGCATGAAACCTACCTACGGAACGGTATCCCGTTACGGACTGATTGCTTATGGTTCCTCTCTGGACCAGATCGGACCGCTGACGAAGGACGTGACAGACTGTGCCACGGTGCTGGAGGCGATCACTTCCCACGATCCCAAAGATTCCACTTCCATGAAGCGGGAGGATACGGATTTTACCTCTGCGCTGGTAGCGGATGTGAAAGGAATGAAGATCGGTATTCCCAGAGACTATTTCGGAGAAGGACTGGATCCCGAGGTCAGGGATGCGGTACTGGCAGCAGCGGAAGTATTGAAAGCACAGGGGGCAGAAGTGGAGGAGTTCGATTTAAGTCTGGTGGACTATGCGATTCCCACTTACTATACGATCGCGGCTGCAGAGGCCAGCTCTAACCTGGAACGTTTCGACGGTGTAAAATACGGTTACCGTGCGCAGGATGCGGAGGACCTGCACACCATGTACAAGAGAAGTCGTTCGCAGGGCTTTGGCCCCGAGGTAAAGCGTCGTATCATGCTGGGATCCTTTGTATTAAGCTCCGGTTATTATGATGCTTATTACCTGAAGGCACTCCGCGTGAAAGCATTGATCAAGAAGGCTTTTGACGAAGCTTTTGCAAAATACGATGTGATCTTAGGACCGGTGGCACCCACTACCGCACCGAAGCTGGGCAGCAGTCTGGCGGATCCCATCAAGATGTATTTGGGAGACATCTACACCATCTCCATCAACCTGGCGGGACTGCCCGGTATCAGCGTTCCCTGCGGTACGGATTCCCAAGGCCTGCCTATCGGCATGCAGCTGATCGGTGACTGCTTCAAAGAGAAGACACTGATCCGTGCAGCATATACCTATGAGCAGAGGAGGTAAGCGACATGGCAAAACAATATGAAACAGTAATTGGTCTGGAAGTGCATGTAGAGCTTGCCACGAAGACGAAAATATTCTGCGGCTGTTCCACGGCGTTCGGCGGCAGACCCAACACCCACACCTGCCCGGTATGTACCGGTATGCCGGGATCTCTTCCCGTGCTGAATAAGCAGGTGGTAGAATATGCGGTGGCAGTAGGCCTTGCGACGAATTGTACCATTACACAGTATTGCAAATTTGACAGAAAAAATTATTTCTATCCCGATAACCCTCAAAACTATCAGATCTCTCAGTTGTATCTGCCCATCTGCAGGAATGGCTCGGTTGAAATCGAGGTAGCGGGAGAGGATGGCAACACTTACACGAAGCCGGTGCGTATCCACGAGATCCACATGGAGGAGGATGCCGGTAAACTGGTGCATGACGACTGGGAAGATTGCACACTGGTGGACTACAACCGCTCCGGTGTGCCTCTGATCGAGATCGTATCCGAGCCGGATATGCGCAGCGCGGAGGAGGTCATTGCCTATTTGGAAAAATTACGTCTGCTGATCCAGTATCTGGGAGCGTCCGACTGTAAGCTTCAGGAAGGCTCCATGCGTGCCGATGTCAATCTGTCCGTGAGAGAAGTGGGAGCGGAAAAGTTCGGAACCCGTACCGAGATGAAGAACCTGAATTCCTTCAAGGCCATCGCCAGAGCCATTCAGGGGGAGCGGGAACGACAGATCGATCTGCTGGAGGCCGGCAAAGAGGTCATTCAGGAGACCAGGCGCTGGGATGATAATAAGGAATATTCCTATGCGATGCGTTCCAAGGAGGATGCGCAGGATTATCGTTATTTTCCGGATCCCGACCTGGTACCGGTCTATATCAGCGATGAGTGGCTGGATAGCATCCGTAGCAGACAGCCGGAATTCCGCACCGAGAAGATGAAGCGTTACAAGGAAGAATACGATATTCCGGAATATGATATCGATATCATTACCGGCTCCAAGCATCTGGCAGATATCTTTGAAGCTTCCGTGGCACTGGGAAGCCAGCCCAAGAAGGTGTCCAACTGGCTGATGGTGGAGACTATGCGCCTGTTAAAAGAAAAAGAGATGGAGCCGGAGGACATCCGGTTCTCACCGGAGCATCTGAGCAGGCTGATCACGCTGGTAGACGGCAAAGTCATCAACTCTTCTGTAGCAAAAGAAGTATTCCAGGTGATGTTTGAGGAAGATGTAGATCCCGAACAGTATGTGGAGGAGAAGGGACTGAAGACCGTCAATGACGAAGGCGCATTGCGTAAAGTCGTGGAGGAAGTCATTGCTGCTAATCCCCAGTCCGTAGAGGATTATCACAACGGCAAGGAGAAAGCCATCGGCTTCCTGGTAGGACAGACCATGAAAGCCATGAAAGGCAAGGCAGATCCCGCCAGCGTCAACCAGATGCTGAAGGAACTGCTGTAACTGGAAAGTTACGCGAGCAATGAGTCGCGCATAGGCATAGTGAAGACAGCGATGGGCGCTTGCACACAATTCGCTGTCTTTACTTATGCCGAGATGCGGCGAACGCCGCGATATGAAATAAGATTGGCAGCGTTCTTTGCTGACAATCTTATGAATAGCGTGGCTCATTGCGGATGGTAGTTTCAAATCCACGAACGTCCACAGCAAACGGAACATCCTTCCGCGGTGGGCATCGCGGCATTTATTATAGCTTACGTTACGAAATGCCCTGTAATTTACGTTTTTTCTCTGTTGAGCCCCGGAAGTTTCCGACAAGCGGGGCGTAATCTACATTTTTTCTCTGCTGAGCCCCGGAAGTTCCTGACAAGCGGGGCGAAATCCGTGTTTTTTCTCTGCTGAGCCCCGGAAGTTCCTGACAAGCGGGGCGAAATCCATGTTTTTTCTCTGCTGAACCCCGGAAGTTCCTGACAAGCGGGGCAAAATTCATGTTTTTTCTCTGCTGAGCCCCGGAAGTTTCCGACAAGCGGGGCGTAATCTACATTTTTCTTCTACTATGTCCCGAAGATAAAACCCTCCGCAATAAGCCACGCTATTCATAAGATTGTCAGCATAAAACGCTGCCAATCTTATTTCATATCGCGGCGTTCGCCGCATCTCGGCATAAGTAAAGACAGCGAATCATGCGCGAGCGCCCATCGCTGTCTTCACTATGCCTATGCGCGGCTCATTGCTCGCGTAACCTTTCAGTTACCGTAAAAAGCCGTCTCACATTTTTGTGAAGCGGCTTTTTTAGTGCGCCCGGCGGAGCAGGTTGCTAATCGGTTATTTTTTACTATTTAGTCTGCATTCAGCTGTCCGAGGATCTCGTCTACCATATCCTGGGTAGTCTTAACATAATTGTCCATAGCGGCATCTACATCTCCGCCCTTTACAACAACCTCGGCGATGACTACATTCTTAGCATCATTGATCGTACCGCCGTAGTTGGTAATACCGTCACAGGAAGCAGAGTGGGGAGCGTCTACGCTGTGTTCGGAGAAGAACTCGTTACATTCCTTGGTCAGATCGGTAGCGGATTCAAAACCATTCTCTAAGGAGCAGATCATGGAAGAAGGATCGATAGCATTCTTTTTCCATAATGCACTGGGATCGGAAGGATTCAGACGCAGATGGAACTCACCGTCTTTGTATTCATAGGTCTTGGCATTGTCAGTACCCTCACCGGTAACAATAGTCTCAGCCTCAGTAGACCAATGGTAGCCTTCTGCACCGTATACCCACAGGGTCTGTACAGTACCGCCATCGAACATGGTCTCGAAGACTGCATCGAAGATTGCCTGCTCTCTGGAATCATCGCCGTCACCGTCATCAATGATGCAGTATACAGGAGATTCTCTGTTCAGGTAGCCATCCATTTCAGCGATGGGGACCAGTCTTGCCAGTCCGGAATCTACACCGTTCTTATCCATGTTGTTAACCAGGTTATCGTTCCAGTAACCGGACCAGTAGGTGAAAGCACCGAAGGAACCGGACTGATCGGAAGACCACCATTTTTCACGGACATCCTTGGTACCCATGGTCAGGGATTCGGGATCGATGACACCGTCTGCGTAAGCCTGCTGTAAACGAAGCAGAGCATCCTTGGTCTCCTGGGTGTTGAAACCGTCATACCATACACCATTTTCATCATAGGTGAAGCTGGGGTATGCGTTCTGCCAGAACTGAGGCAGATAGTTGGTGTAAGGAGCCTCGGAACCGATAAAGCCTGCTGCAGCTACGCCGTAGGTATCGTTCTTGCCATTGCCGTCAGGATCCTGTTCGGTGAATGCCTTTAACATTGCATAGTAGGAATCCCAGTCGGTAATGTCCTCAGCCTTCATGCCGACAGCATCCAGCCATGCCTGCTTTACATAAGTGATACAACCGCCGCCGAGACCGGTGGACAGACCATACTGTTTGCCGTCGATGCGGACATTCTCGTTTACTGCGGGCAGTACCAT
>ENA-UESS01000971-UESS01000971.1-human-gut-metagenome-genome-assembly--contig:-NODE-971-length-12658-cov-11.947858_pt1 | contig 12658 bp, 16 predicted proteins | sample MGYA00243004_ERZ508005 | MGnify/ENA primary metagenome ERZ508005 (study PRJEB26167, sample SAMN06115471) | human gut metagenome | host: Homo sapiens | place: China:Guizhou | collected 2016-06-29...
TTGGATGCTTCAATGGCAAGAAGCATCAGCTCTTCGGCTGAATATCCGGCTAGCTCTATTGTCCGCTCATATTTCGGTCTGAATCCTGTTGCCATAATTAAATTATATAGAATAAATGTAAACACAAGTTATAATATATATTGCTTGTGTTATTCTTTTTCTTGTGCTACATATATGATATATGTCCTATAATTGAAATTATAAATAGAAGAAACCGCATTTCATACAGACAAGACAGATAATGCGGTATCTGTGAAAAGCCGGTTTCTTACTAAAGTAGAGTGTAGAAAAGTTGTTTACCAAACGTATTTTCTCCACGGGCTGTTTTCATGTGTCAGCAATTCATCGGCAGTACTTTTCATTACAGAATTGTATGCACTTTTTCCTCCCCACAAGGAACGTCCGATAACATAGCTCATAGCCATATCATTCCACGAAGAGAATGCCGAATGTGCCATGTCGTATGCCACATCTATGTATCTCCAGGCATCCGCTTCGGAGATGTAGTCCATTTCGCAGCAAGCACGGGCAAGGAAGCAGATTCGTCCCGCATCCCAACCGGCAACGCCATAACGCTTTAAATCTTCCTTGCTCACAATCACTTTGTAGGAAAGGAGTTCCTCATAGGTTTCCTGCAAATTCTGAAATTGCATGACAATCTTGTCGTAATCTTCTTGAGAAGTCATGTTCTGCTGAAAGATTTCATCTTGTTCTTCCGGTTTGTCCAGCAGGAATGCCTGATAGACAAAGGGAAAATAATACCGGTATCCTTTTTGACAAAGATAGTCCAGTTCTTTCCGGGCATCTTCCGTAGTCTCAATTCCCCACCATTCTCCAAGTATTTTGGGAAGCATATCGGGAATACCGGTTTCTATCGAGTTTTGATATGCTCCTTGCTGAGAGGCATACATAGCACCGATGGCAATCTTCTTGCATTGCTCGTCGGTCAATCTTGATTTAGGGTTCAGACATACGCCTTTAAAAGACCTGCGTATTTTTCTGATAAATGAATATGCACTTTTCCCTTTCTTGAAAAGCCAGGCCCCACCCACAACAGCAGCTATTGCAGCGGATATCCAAAAATTGTTGTCCATATTATTTCATACTTATAAAGGTTTCTGCCGTTATTCTTTCCACATAGACTGTTTCCAGGGTGATTCACTGTTCTTCAGCAAAAGCTCTACTATCTCGTATGCTGTTTCGCTGTCTGTCGGATCGCCATGCCATACTCCACGCCCCATGATGAAACTCCGTCCGTATTCTTCCCATGAAGAAAAGTGTTCGAGTGCAGTATCTGCCGCTACCTGCATGATATGCCACATCTCATCTTCACGGATATAATCGCAAAGATATGCCCAACGTCCCAGGTTCACCAAACGCACCAAATCCCAAGCGATGACACTCTGAGGCATTTGTCCGGCAGGACACCAGCCGTTCTTCTGCATTTCCTCTGCAATCAAATAAACATCTTCCATCTTGTCATCCCCATTACAGTGTTCCTCTGCCGATATGTTTTCCAATCCGCGTTTGCGAATTTTTGCCAATGCCCGGTCTGCTTCGGCATGATGCCCCTCCTCAAGCAGCCATCGCACAATATCCAGTGTACTTTCCCGGTCTGTCACATTCCACCATTCCCGAAGTGTACATTTGATACTGTCAATATCGTTTTCGCAATCAATAGTGTCTACATTTTCGTCATTATATACCAACATAGGCGCACCGAAAGCCAACAGACGAAGCTGACCTGCATCCAGTTTACTGTCACCGGCTTTGCTGATAGTCCATTCCTCATTCAGATTCTCCATATCATAAAAGCCCTGCATCATCTGTTGGGCAAATGCCATGTTTTGCCGCCCTGCTTCCGCTACTGTTTCCATACCGATTCCGGCTGCTTTCAGCATCGCTTCCTGCTGTGCCTGTATTTCTGCCATATTGGGAATACCAGCTGTCATTTGCGTCATTATCTGTTCCTGCATACCCTCCGGCATCTGAAATCCCGGAATGCTCCCGAACATAGATTGGGCCTGTTCCATTGCTGCCTTTACTGCGGCTTCCTGTGCCGCTTTTGCCATATCCTCAGGACTTTGAGGGGCTGTTCTTTCTTTTGTCATATCCGTTTACTTCTTAATGATGTTTATAAATTATCCTTCGGCTTCTGCCGCCAATAAAATTTCCGTAATTTCGTTGTATCCGCGCTCACTGGCATAATACAATGCCGTCCGTTGAAGATTATCTGCCAGATTCACATTTGCCTGATGCTCCACAAGAAGTGAGACAAACTCGTTATTTCCTTCTCTGGCTGCAAGAATGAGCGGAGTTTCTCCATGTTCGTTCTGCACATCCACTTGCGCATTTGCCGTTATCAAGTCCCGGCCAATAAATTTGTTTCCCGACCAGGCTGCAAAGTGTAGGGGAGTATTCCCGTTCAGAAGAGACTTATTCACGTTCGCACCGGCGTCAATCAATAGTTTCGCTACTGTAAGGTTTCCTTTCATACAAGCAATAACAGCGGCGTTTCAGAAATGTTACTTATTCTTTATGGTGGTTTCGGAGTTGTGCTTGGACATAATTTCCCATTCTATCTTGGTTTTAAGGGTGGAAAGGGTATCGCAACAACGGCGGGTATCATCGTTGGATTCTTAGATCCTGTGATTATCGTCAGCTGTCTGATCGCATTTATTGTGATCGTAGCAATTACCAGATATGTGTCCCTTGGTTCCATCACCATCGTGACGATGTTCTGTATCGAGTATGCGATCTTTGCATTCCATGGAAAATACAGCTTTGATCTGGCAAATGCAGCATCGTATCATGCGATGGTGGAGAGCGTGATCGTGGTAGCGGTGATCTGCGGAATGGCAATCGTGCGGCATCATGCGAACATCGTGCGGCTGTTGCATCATGAGGAAAATAAATTAGGCGCGAAAAAAGCGGTTTCATAAAGGGGGTTAACGTATGAAGATCGGTATATTGGGTGCCGGAAGCTGGGGTACAGCGTTGACGGTACTGTTATCAGACAATGGACATGATATTACTGTCTGGTCTGTGGACGAAAAGGAAATTGAGATGCTTGACACGAAACGGGAGCATCTGACGAAGCTGCCTGGCGTGAAGCTGCCGGATTCGGTGCGTTTTACGACAGATGAGCAGGAGGTGTGCAAGGATGCAGAGCTTCTCGTGATGGTCGTTCCATCGCCATTTATCAGAAGCACGGCGAAACGTGTCGCACCTTACATAACAGAGGCACAGACAATTGTAAATGTGTCGAAGGGAATTGAGGATGAATCCCTCAAGACTCTGACAGAGGTAATACACGAAGAGATTCCACAGTGCAAGGTTGGCGTCTTATCCGGTCCAAGCCACGCAGAGGAAGTTGGAAAGCGTATGCCGACAACCGTGGTTGCCGGTGCGAAGGATAAGAAGACCGCGCTTATGATCCAGGATGCATTTATGAACGATTACTTCCGTGTGTACGCGAGCCCGGATGTGATCGGTATTGAGCTTGGCGGGGCACTGAAAAATGTCATCGCGCTTGCGGCAGGTGTCGGCGATGGACTTGGCTGTGGTGACAATGCAAAGGCTGCGATCATCACACGTGGTATCGCGGAAATCATCCGTCTTGGAACTGCGATGGGCGGTGAGCTTGAGACATTTGCAGGTCTTTCCGGAATTGGAGATCTGATCGTGACCTGTGAATCCAAGCATAGCCGGAACCGGAAGGCAGGATTCCTGATGGGACAGGGTAAGACCTATAAGGAAGCAATGGATGAAGTACAGATGGTTGTTGAGGGCGTGTATTCTGCAAAGGCAGCTTACAAACTCAGCCAGAAATATGGTGTGGAGATGCCGATCGTGTCGGTCGTCAATCGGTTGTTGTTTGAGGATTTAAACGCAGAAGAGGGTATGAAGATGCTGCTCACCAGAAACCGTACTTCTGAATCGACAAGACTTGCATGGGACAATGAGCAGGCTTAGAGACATATATCAATAAAGAAGTGAAATAGAAGCTGTCAGAGGACGGCTTCTATTTTTTTGGAATAAATCATGTAACCGGACATATATTATATTGAGTTATTGAACATAGTCAGGTAGGAATATAGGAGGCTAGTGCTTGGATGAACATTTATAAGGATATAGAAACACGAACCAATGGCGAGATCTATATCGGTGTGGTCGGTCCGGTGCGGACAGGAAAATCGACCTTTATCAAGCGATTTATGGAGCTGATGGTGCTTCCGGCGATTGCGGATGAGAATAATCGGAAGCGTGCCATGGATGAACTGCCACAGTCGGCTGCCGGAAAAACCGTGATGACGACCGAGCCAAAGTTTATCCCGAAGGAAGCGGTTGAAGTGCTGTTTGAGGATGGGGTACATTTCAAATGCCGCATGATTGACTGTGTCGGATACATGGTACAGGGCGCAGAGGGACACGAGGAGGACGGCAAGGAACGGCTTGTGAAGACACCGTGGTTTGACTATGATATCCCGTTTACAAAGGCGGCAGAGATTGGAACAAAGAAGGTCATCTACGATCATTCGACCGTCGGCATCGTTGTCACCTGTGACGATACAATCTCGGAGCTTGACCGAAGTGCGTACATACAGCCGGAGACACAGACGATTCAGGAGTTAAAGACGCTCGGCAAGCCGTTTATCGTGATATTAAATACGAGAAAGCCAGCCAGCCCGGAGACACTGGAGCTTGCACAGCAGATGGAAGCAGAGTATGGTGTCGGGGTATTGCCGATCAACTGTGACCAGCTGCGGAAAGCCGATGTCGTACATATCTTTGAAGCACTGTTGTTGGATTTCCCGGTGACCTGCGTGAAGTTTGATATCCCCAAATGGGTGGAAGCACTCGATATGAAGGATGCAATCAAACAGAAAATCGTGGAGAAGACAAACCAGATCTTTAGTCAGATGTATCTGATGAAGGATGCGACGAACTATGCGTTTGTCGAGGATGAATATCTGCAGTCCATCGAGATGCAGGCACTCAACCTGGCAGATGGATCTGTCGAGATACGTCTTGTATTAAAACCAGAATATTACTATGCAATGCTCTCTGAGATCATGGGTGAACCGATCCAGAACGAATACGATTTCATGAAAGCAGTCAAGTCGCTTGCTGCAACAAAGTCCCAGTGTGCGAAGGTAAGTACTGCGCTGATGCAGTCGTTTAAGACCGGCTATGGCTCGGTAACACCAGATGCAGGCGATATCCGGCTGGGTGAACCGGAGATCATCAAGTCCGGAAACAAGTTCGGCGTGAAATTGACGGCGCAGGCACCGTCAATCCATCTGATCAAGGCGAATATCACGACTGAGATTGCACCGATCGTCGGCTCCGAGGAACAGGCGAAAGATCTGATCGCATATATCCATCAGGATGGGGAGAAGCAGGACGATATCTGGGATGTGAATATATTTGGTAAGACGGTGCGCCAGCTTGTGGAGGATGGACTTTCGGCGAAGGTCAACAAGATCACGCAGGAAAGCCAGCAGAAATTACAGGATACGATGGAGAAAATCGTCAACGATTCGAACGGCGGAATGGTTTGCATTATTATCTAAAAGATGATAGAATAACCGGGTATGGACGAAAAATTAGAATTCAAGATCAATCAGTTTGAAGGTCCGCTTGATCTGCTGCTGCATCTGATCGATAAGAACAAATTTAATATATTTGATATTCCAATCGTCGAGATTACCGAGCAGTATCTGGATTACCTGAATCGTATGCAGGAGGAAAATCTGGACGTGATGAGTGAATTTCTCGTGATGGCAGCGACATTGATTTCTATTAAGGCGAAGATGTTACTGCCACGCGAGGAGAAGGAAGAGGAAGAAGAGGAGGATCCGCGTGCCGAGCTTGTGCGTCGTCTGTTGGAATACAAGATGTACAAATACGCATCGCTCGAGCTGAAGGATATGAACCTCGATGCCGGAAAGAACTATTATAAGCCGGCGACGATTCCGAAGGAAGTCCTCGAATACAAAGAGGAGATTGATCCGGCAGAGGTGATCGGAGATGTGACACTCGCGAAGTTAAATGAGATATTTACCCAGGTGATGAAGCGTACGGTTGACCGTGTTGATCCGGTGCGTAGTAAATTCGGAACGATCGAGAAGGACGAAGTGCGGATCGAAGATAAGATGGACGATATCCGGGCGAGCATCCGAGGACTAAAGGGTATTAATTTCAAGACACTGCTGGAGATTCAGGCGACGAAGATTAATATCATCGTAACCTTTATGGCAATCCTAGAGCTGATGAAGGTTGGCGATATCACGATCCGGCAGGATGAGCTGTTTGGCGATATCATCATTGACTCCCTCGAGGCTTAGTGGGTAGCCAGACAGGATGCAGATTACGGATATAAGAACGGAGGAACATAGAGTGGAAGAAAGCGTGAAGAAAACAGAGGCTGCGATTGAAGCGGTTCTTTTTTCCATGGGAGATGCAGTAGAATTAAAAGATCTGTCCGATGTTCTGCAGATGGATACGAAGACACTGCAGAAGATTCTGGATGATATGATGGTTCGGTATGAGGAAGAAGACCGGGGCATCAAGATTGTGAAGCTGGAGAATGCATACCAGCTTTGTACGAAGAACGAATATTACGACATATTGTCGAATCTTGTTAATATCCCGAAGAAGCACAGCCTGACAGATTCCCTGATGGAGACATTATCTATCGTGGCATATAAGCAGCCGGTTACAAGACAGGAGATCGAGGCAATCCAAGGTGTGTCGTGCGTGCATGCAATCAATCGACTTGTGGAATACAATCTGATTACAGAAGTAGGAAGACTGGATGCGGTCGGACGACCAATCCTGTTTGGAACAACCGAGGATTTCTTAAGATGTTTTGGTGTTTCTTCGATGGACGAGCTTCCATCTATCACACCGGATAAGATTGAGCGGTTCCGGCAGGAAGCAATGGATGAAGTAAATATCAAAGTAGAAGTATAAAGAGAGATAGAAAAATGGGTATCTGTTAGCAGATACCCATTTATAATATACTGTCAATGTTGCTTAACTATATGGAAGGTCATGATTATGATATTGGCATAGATTCTGATGGGAAGATGTACAGACAGGATGTAGCTGAGGAGAATGGTGAAATTGAACCATACCCGATAGATGATGTTATAGATACTGTTTGTGAATGGAACTATGAACTGATACTTGATGCTGATGCACACAGGAATGATCCAAAGGATTTTAAAGATTACAGTGAGTTTCAGGATAAGTATGACAGTTTGAAAGCAGATGAAAAGAGGCTGGACAGGTTGTTTGAAAAGACCTGTTATGCAAAGGAGATTGATGAAATGGCGGCTGCTTTGGTGGAATCATTCATTAGCCATTTAAGTAGCAGGGATGATTTGGAAAAAGCTGCGGTGACAGTTGCAGAAGGAATTAAGGATTATAGTACGGGTAAGAGAGGAAGGTGAGTCTATGGCAGATAAAGTTCATTGTATTAGGAAAACACTAAGACTAATGCCAGAGGAAGCCAAGATGCTTGCAAAAAAGGCATGTGATAATGGAATGAATGAGGCTGAGTATATCCGTCTTCTTATCAGTCAGAAACCAAATGATTATCCGGAAGTAAGGAAGATTCTGAAGGAACTCATTAATGAAGTCAACAGAATTGGAATAAATATCAATCAGATAGTATTTAACAATAATGCCGGGCTGTATTCCAAGGAAGATAAGACACAGCTGATAGCTTATATGCGAAAACTGAATCAGAAGGTAGATGAGGCGGTGGTAAAGATTGGCAATCAGTAAAATCCTTAATATGAAGGATTGTGGTGGGCATTTTCACGGAAAACATCTGAAGAGATCTCTTGATTATGTGATGAATCCGGAGAAAACACAGGATGGAAGGCTTATAGGTGCAATCAACTGTCAGGTCGATTCTGCTTTTGAACAGATGAAAGCTACAAAACGGAAGTTTGGAAAAGTTGATAAAAGGCAGGGATATCATATCATTCTCTCATTTAAGGAAGATGAAGTGAATCCTGATATGGCATTTGAGATAACCCGCCAATCCACGTGCATAGATTTTATTTCTTAAAATATATTTTATCTGCCCCAGTGTTGCCAGTATATTTCTTGGAAAATCACATGATACAACTCCTGATATGGATGGAACCACATAATATTTGATTTTGTGTTTTCTTAATAAGTTTACTCCATCGCCAGGTCCTACATAAGGTCCTTCCTTTGGAATGATCACAATCGTTTTTACATGTAATTGATTTAATTGTATTGCAAGATTTGTCATGCTTAGGAAAGCTCCAGAACTTGCATTATTATCCGAAGCAATCAATGCTACCTTCATTATTTTCCTTCTTTGACTACCTTTATTTTTTGTCATAATACTTCTACATTGTACCCAATTCCATACAAGAAAGCAAGAAAAAAAGCAACATCTTAGCTGCCCGCTAACATGTTGCTTTTCTTATCTCTCTGTCTATTTGAAGAACACGTGATTACCAATCTGCTTATAGGTTCCAAGTGTACTTGTATCCACATATCTTGCAGGACGGAATGACATCAGATCACCGATGTTGTTATTGCCTGCACACGCATCTCTGGCTGCCTGAATACAGCTTGCCTGCGCACCGTTCTGAATCAGTCCCTGTAATCTGGAATCCGATACAACGCTGAACTGGTTGGCTGCATAAACAACACCGCTGATCGTACTGCCCCATGCGCCAGACTGCAGGCGGTTCAAAATTACATTTGCTACCGCAAGCTGTCCTTCGTAGGACTCATTTCCACATTCCAGTGTCATTACAGCTGCCATCAGATTGATATCTGCATCACTCAGGGATATCGGAGTTCTGGATGAAGAACCGATATTCGAGCTGTTGTTTGCCTGTGTTGTTGCTTCTGTTGTTGTCTGCTGTGTTGTAGAAGCCTTCTCTGTTGTTGTCTGTGTCGACTGCTTGTTCTCCTCTACACTGCCAGAAGCTTTCTTTGTCTCAGTTGTAGATGTCTCCTCAGAAGTTGTATCTTCGTCTACCGCTGTACCATCGACTGGCTCTGCAACACGATACCCTTCTGTGACTTCCATATAATCTGCACTTGCATATCCTTCGGTACCAGTTGCCACCTGAAGACATACCCATGCATCATCTGTTTTCTCTGGTGTAACTGTATAAGTTACATTCTCATAAACCGCACCGACAACCTCAGCGTCCTTATTGGCTGCTGCACGAAGATTGATACCATCTTCCTTCGCAACGGCTGTCATAGAATAATACTGCTTTGCAAGTGCATATGCTTCCTCGCCGATTGTAACATAATCTGCTTTCACATAGCCCTTTACATCACCAGACGAAATCTGCACCCATCCGTCTGCCTGTGCAAGCACATCGCCACAAGCACCGATATTCATATGTCCAACGATTGCAGAATCCGTAGATGCCTCTGCACGGACATTCACATCATCCCTATTGGCTGCACACTTATCTGTAAACTCTGCAGCTGCCGCAGCAACCACTTCTTTTTCCTTTGCTTCCTTATCTGCAGTCATAACAGACTCCAGATCTGCACGGATCATATTGGTTCCGGCTGCATTCATAGAAGTCATCGAACCATCCAGAGTCACAACCTCTTCCACATTTCCAGAAGCAACAACTGTATCTGCTTTTGCTTCTTTCCTGTTTCCAATCATAATGCCTGCGCCTGCACACATGGCAACGACTGTAACCATAATCGTAAAGGCTAAAATATTTCTAACTATGTAACGACTGTTAAATACATTCTTTGTGAGGAACAATCGCATATTCCGTACTTTTAACTTCGTTCTTCTGCTCATTTCTTTCACCTTGCAAAATAATTTCGTAACTTTTTACACACATTGTTACATTTTTATTACAGAAGTATCTTAACATTATCTTACAAAGGTGTCAATAGTTTGTTACATATTTGTTACAAATGCAATCGCTAACATACCAGAACCGACATGCGTACCAATGATCGGTCCAATTGGCGCAATCATCAGATTGTCCGCCTGCATACCAGCGTCCACTGCCATCTGCTTTAATTTTTCTGCTTTCTCAATGCAGTCCGCATGTCCGATCACTGCACGGAGTGTACTTAAATCGCCACCCTCTTCCACGGTCTTTGCAATAAGGTATTCCATCGCCTTATTTGTTCCACGCGCTTTGGAACGGATGACCAGCTTACCTTCCTCGTCCACGCTCAGGATTGGCTTGATCTTAAGGGCACTTCCGACCATCGCCTCGACAGTCGACACACGTCCACCACGTTTTAAATGGAACAGATCTTCCACCATAAACCAGTGATGCACATGTCCACGTGTCTGCTTCACCCACTCTGTAAGTACATCCAGATCCAGACCTTCGCGTTTCTTCCTTACGATCTCATACAGGAATGCACCCTGTCCCACAGCGGCTGACCGGGAATCCACACATACAATCTTTGCCTCCGGGTATTTATCCAGCACCATATCTGCACCAAGCATAGAAGACTGATACGAACCACTTAAACCAGATGAAAAACTGATATATAGAATATCCTTTCCTTCTTTTACATATGGCTCAAAGAAATCCTGATACATCACCGGGTTGATCTGCGATGTCACAGGCATCGCTCCCTTGCGCAACCGCTCATAAAAGTTTCCAATGTCTCCATCGCGCTCATCCAGATAATACTCGTACACCTGCTCCTCGATTGAATAGGAAAAAGGTACGATCGGAACTTCTAATTCCTTTACAACCGAGATTGGCAGATCGGCTGTTGAATCACTTATAACGATATAATCTCGCATACAATCTATCCTCCAATTTAATATCCATAATACGCATCCAAGCCATCTGCAAGTCCCTGAATGATTTCTTTCTGGTAATCCTGATCGATCAGTTTGGATTCCTCCTCTTCATTACTCAGATATCCAAGCTTGATCAGTGCGACCGGCTTTTCACTCCAGTTGATGGCTGTCATCCGGTCTGTCTCGTAAATTCCCTGATTTGTACATGCCGTATTATCCAGAACGCCCTGAATCAACCGCGTCGTCAGACGGTAACTGTCATTGTACAAGTCACTGTTAAATTCGCTATCTGGCGTCATACACACACCCATCACACCAGTCAGGGAACTATTCTCACTAAAATTCATCTGAATACGCACATATACGGTTGCCTCCGAATCATTCGCAAGCAATGCACGATCCTTGTTCGACAAATTGATCTCATCGGTATCTCTAGTCATCAGCACCTGGTAACCACGGCTTTCCAGTTCTGTCTTTAACAGATTCGCATAAGTCAGATTCAGTTCACTCTCTTTTGTTCCAAGTGTCGTACCAACATTTCCCGTAGATGCACCCTGTTTGGTCACATCAGTATTCGGTCCGATCTCGACCTGTTCCGCATTCACAACCGCCTGATTGGCTGGATCAAGCATAACGATCTTCTTTACCTTCTCGGCATCGCTTTTTGTCGCCGTATCCGTCGGTGTCTCTTCCTCGGTTGTATCTGGCAGGGTTCCGGCTGGCGGTTCTGTCTGGATCACATATTCGGAATACACGTAAAATGTACTGCCATCCACCATAACCTTTGTCCACTCTTCATTGTAACCGACACGATTTAATATCTCTCCACCCGGAAGCAGCTTGTAAATATCTGCGTCCGTGGATGCTGCCACGCGGACATTGATCGTCTCTCCCAGTGTTTTCACATAATCATTTGTAATATAGTACCCATCGGCATCCATCGGAAGATCCGGTTCCTTCGCTGCATCCGCATTCGTTGCCACAACTGCAGGTTCTGCCGTTGTAACTGCCTCGGTTGTTCCATCCTGTTTCTTTCCGCAGCCTCCAAGCAGTACCATACAAACGGCGCCAATCAGCCAGCCTGCCAGTTTACTTCTTCGATTGATTTTTTTCCTCATAGCTTGTTACTCCTATTTTTATATCTCTGTTCATCTGTAAAAAGCGTATTTATAAATAGTATCATTCCACGCAAAAAAAGACAAGATGTTTTCCGCATCTTGTCTTTTCCAATCTTTTGAAATATAAAATTAGAAACAAACGATCACGCCGCCACGGCTCTCGTACGTAGAGCTAATCCCTTTTGCTTCAAGAATCTTTACATCTGTGAAGCCAAAACGCTCCATCAGAATTTTTCGTACATTTCTGCAACGATCCAGACTTCCACACTGAGTGATACGAACCGGTTTTGTATTATCATAACCTTCCTTCTCAATATGGGACAACAGTTTATTTAATGCTTTATTCATGCCGCGTGCCTGATCAAGCTGCTGAATCTCACCATCCACACCATGCAGTACCGGTTTAATATTTAACATGTTGGCTGCCAGTGCCTTTACCTTTGTGATTCTTCCATTCTTACGCATTGTATCCAGGCTGTCCAGTACGAAAAGTGTACGGATCTCTCCAACATATTCCTCTGTCTTTTCCACGATCGTCTTGAAGTCAAGCTCCTGTAAAATATAACTTTCCAATCTCTCACAAATCAGATGCTGTTTCTGCCGCCGCATGACCGCTAATCCATCCGCCCGCCCATGCAAACTGCAGGTTATATCCTCCACACATTCCATCGATATCCACAGTTTCGCCGATTATGTACAGATCTTTCACTTTCCTGGACATAAATTC
>ENA-UESS01000976-UESS01000976.1-human-gut-metagenome-genome-assembly--contig:-NODE-976-length-12637-cov-8.587818_pt1 | contig 12637 bp, 12 predicted proteins | sample MGYA00243004_ERZ508005 | MGnify/ENA primary metagenome ERZ508005 (study PRJEB26167, sample SAMN06115471) | human gut metagenome | host: Homo sapiens | place: China:Guizhou | collected 2016-06-29...
TCGGCATCCCAGACCTGCATGGTGGCGAGGTAATAGCGGGGCAGGCCGGTCTTGAGCACAAGGCTCTCGGCGTAGGCACTCTTGCCGCTGGCCGCGCCGCCGAGCACCAGCGTCAGCATCCTTCGCCCCCCTGCGGCGTGTAGGCTTCGATGCCGCCCTCTTCAAAGGAATAACAGCCATCGTAGACGGCCAGCGCCATGTCCCACAGCGGGATGGCGGCCACCGCGCCGGTGCCCTCGCCCAGATGGAGGCCTGCCGTGATGAGGGCTTTTTTGTTCAGTGCATCCAGCACCAGCTTCGCGGCCGGCTCGGTAGAGCAATGGCTAGCAAAGACCGCCTTTTCCGCCGCCGGACAGAGCCGGACGGCGCAGAGCGCCGCCACTCCGCTGATGAAGCCGTCGGCCAGCACAGGAACCCTTTCCAAGGCCCCGCCGAGAAAGATGCCGCAAAGCCCCGCGATGTCGAAGCCGCCCAGCTTCGCCATCACGTCCAGCGGGTCGGCGGGGTCGGGCTGATTCCGGACGATGCCGCGATGGATGGCATCGACCTTCCGGGCAAGGCCCGCATCCGAGAGGCCTGCCCCCCGTCCTGTCATCCGCTCCGCCGGCTGCCCCAGCAGGACAGCGGCCACAGCGCTGGACGTTGTCGTGTTGCCAATGCCCATCTCCCCGGTGGCCAGCAGGCCGATGCCCGCTTTCTTCTGCTCCTGCACCAGCCGGATGCCCCGTCCGACCGCTTCCACAGCCTGCGCCCGGCTCATGGCCGGGCCAAGGGTAAAGTCCGCCGTGCCCGGGGCGATGCGGCAGTCGAGGACGCCCGCCACAGGCTCGCCCGCGATGCCCATATCCACCGGCACCACCTCGCACCGGGCCGTCTGGGCCATCCGGCAGACGCTGGTGCGGCGGGCGGCGAGGTTCTCGGCCACGGCGCGGGTCACGCTGCTGTCGGTCTGGCTGACGCCCTGCGCCACCACGCCGTTGTCGGCGCAGAGCACCAGCACCGCGCGGTGGGAAAACTCCAGCTTCGCGCTGCCGGTAAGGGCCGCGGCGTCCTCGAGCACAGTTTCCAGTGCCCCCAGCCCGCCCAGCGGTTTTGCGAGGCTGGCCCAGTGGGCGTGTGCCGCCGCCCGGGCGGCTTCGTCCGGCGGCGTGATGGCCGCACAGAGGGCGGCAAGTTCTGTCTCAGTCATGGTCTCTCCTATATGCTTCCGCCGCAGCGGCAAAACGCTGCGGCAGGGGCGTGCCCGCCCAGTATAAATGCGGGAAACCCGCATAGAAATGCTCGTTTGCAAATCCGCACCGCCATTCCGTGCCCCCCACCGGCTTGCGGGCCGTGAGGGCCGTGCCGTTGGCGGTGGAGTCCCAGTGGTGGAACTCATGGATGGGAAAATGCTCTCCGGCCCGGAAGAGCATACTGTCCTCTTCGGCCCCCAGCTCGGCATAGCCGAACCGGACGAGCCGCCCGGCGTCCTGCGCCGTCCCCGGCAGGACCCCGGCCATCGGCCAGCTCTGCCCGGCGGTGTCGGTGAGTCGCTGCCCCAGATAGAGGAAGCCGCCGCACTCGGCCACTGTGGGCAGACCGGCTTCGACCCTCTTTTTTATCTCGCGCAGAAGCGGGGTATTTTCGCTCAGTGCTCTGGCGTGAAGCTCCGGGTAGCCGCCGGGCAGATACAGCCCGCCGACCTTCTCCGGCAGGCTTGCGTCCCGGAGGGGGCTAAAAAAGACCGGCTCTGCCCCGGCGTCCCGGAGCGCTTCCAGCGTCTCGGCATAGGTGAAGCAGAAGGCTTCGTCCTGCGCCACAGCAATGCGGACGCGGGCCGGGGGTGTCTCCGCCTGCCCGGACAGGGCGGGCGGCTCTTTTTCGCAGAGGGCCAGCAGGCGGGGCCAGTCGATCTGCTCCTCCGCCGCTGCGGCCAGTGCGGCCAGCTTTTTTTGCAGGTCCTCCACCTCTGCCGCCGTATAGAGGCCGAGGTGGCGGCTCCCGATGACGGCCTCCGGAAGCTTGGGCAGGAAGCCCAGCACCGGCAGGCCCGTTTCCGCTTCCAGCATGGGGGCCAGCAGGGCGTGCATCCGGGCCGTGCAGTTGTTGAGCAGGATGCCCGCAAGATGGCTGGGGGTGCGGAAGCCGTCGAGGCCCCGCAGCTCTGCGGCCAGCGTCAGGCTCTGGCCCTTCGGCTCCACCACCAGCAGCACCGGCAGGCCCAGCGTGTCGGCCAGATGCCACGCGCTGGCCTTGTCGCTCACACCGCCGAGGCCATCGTAGAAGCCCATCGCCCCCTCACAGACCGCCGCGCCGTGGCCGGAGGCTCCCTTCGCGTAGAGGGCGCGCACCGTTTCGGGCGGGGAGAAAAAGAGGTCGAGGTTGTGGCTCTCCACCCCCAGCACCGCCCGGTGGAACATGGGGTCGATGTAGTCCGGCCCGCTCTTGAAAGCGCAGGGCGTGTAGCCCCGCCGCTTGAGCGCCATCAGGAGGGCGCAGGTCATGGTGGTCTTGCCGCTGCCCGAGCGGGGTGCCGCCAGCAGAAATTGGATCATGGTCATTCTCCCGTGATAAGGTAGATGGGGTTCTGGGCCATCATGAGGTGCAGCCCGCCCACGGCTCTGGCCCGGCTGACGGCGATCTGGCTCACCTGCACCGTCCGGCCCCGGGCCGTCAGCGCAGCCACCGCCGCCGAGAGGGTCTCGAGGGCGATGGCCGACGCGCAGATGCGGGCGGCGGGGTTCTTTTCCAGCGCAGCGTCCACGATGGCGGCGAGGCTGCCCTTGCTGCCGCCGATAAAGACGGCGTCCGGCGCGGGCAGGTCGGCCAGCACGGCGGGAGCAAGCCCCTCCACGAGGGTCAGGTTGCGGGCGAGGAACCTCTGGCGGTTGGCCCGGATGAGGGCGCAGCCCTCTGGGTCGCACTCCACCGCGTAGACCCTGCCCCGGGGCGCAGCCAGCGCCAGCTCCACGCTGACACTGCCCGTCCCGGCCCCCACGTCCCACAGGATGTCCTCCGGGCGGACGGCCAGCTTTGCCAGCACAGCAGCCCGCACCTCCTGCTTGGTCATGGGGACACTGCCCCGCTCGAACGCTTCATCCGGCAGGCCCGGCGTGCGGCGGGGCTGCACCTCTGCGGCCTCCACGAGGAGGACGCTCAGGCTGTCGAAGCGGCCCGCTGCCAGCTCCTGCACTCTGCCCCGGAAGAGCTTCTCTTCCGGCGTGCCAAGGCACTGGCCCACGACGGCCTCCACCTCGCCGAAGCCCTCCGCCGCCAGCTGGGCGCAGAGGGTGGCAGGGTCTTCACTGCCGCCGGTGAGGAAAAAGGCGGGCCTGCCCTGCATACACTCGGCCACCGGGTCGCAGGCGCGGCCATGGGCCGAGACGAGGTTCCAGTCCTGCCACGAACGGCCCAGCGCCGCCGCAAGGAGCTGGACGCTGGAAAGGCCCGGCAGCACCCGGGCGCGGATGCCGAGAGCCGAAAGCTTATCCAGCAGCGCGGCTGCGCCGGAGTAAAAGCCGGTGTCGCCGCTGTAGACCAGCACGGCGTTCTCTGCGCCGGAGGTGTGCAGAAGCTCCGCCACCTCGTCGGCGCGGTAGGCAGCGGCGCGGTTGGCGGTGCAGCCGGCGGGCAGAGCCGCTAGCAGACGCCGCGCACCAAGGATAAGGTCGGCCTGCCGCAGCGCGGCCAGACTCTGGAGGGTCAGGCTCTCGGGCTGGCCGGAACCCATGCCGATGAGTGTCACGTTCATCTTATCATCTCCTTGCAGCGTTTCAGCACCTCATCCGCCGTCTCGCCCTCCTCGGGCGGGCGGCGGATGACCACCAGCTGCGCCCCCGCGGCGGCGGCAGCAGCGGCTTTTTCGTCGAATCCGCCCGCTGCGCCGCCGTCTTTCGTGACCAGCCAGCGGATATGGAACTGCTCCATCATCGCCTGATTGAGCGCGAAGCTGAACGGCCCCTGCATGGCGATGATGTTGCGGTGGGGGATGCCCGCCGCCTCACAGGCTGCGATGCTTTCCAGCGTGGGCAGGACGCGGGGATAGAGCCGCTGGGGCGGGATGGCCGCAAACTGAGGCAGCTCTTTGGCCCCGGTGGCCAGCAGAAGGTTTCCTTCCTTTTGCGCCAGCGCCTCCGCCGCCTGCCCTGCGCTCCCGAAGACAAGACAGCCCTCCGGCAGGGGGCTGGCCGGGCGGAGGAGGCGGAGATACCCGACCCCCGCCGACTCTGCCGCCGCCCGGATGTTCTTCGTCGCCTCCACTGCGTAGGGGTGGGTGGCGTCGATGCAGAGGGCAGCGCCCTTCAGGAGAGCGGCCATCTCATCGGGCAGGAGCCGTCCGCACCGGACGGTGACGCCGGGGGCGCTCCCCTGCTCTTCCTGCCCCAGCGGGGTGGCTACGCTGACGGTGACTTCAAGGCCAAGCTCTGCCAGCCGACAGGAAAGCTCCCGCCCCTCGGTGGTACCGCTGAACAGGACCACTCTCATCGGCGATACCCCCGCGGCGTGACCATCCGCCCGCTCAGTGCGCGGGTGGCCGCGTTGCCCACAAAGACGGTGGTGAACATATCCACCTCGGTGTCCCGGAGCTGGCTGAGGGGCAGGAGCTGCTTTTCCTGTCCCTCCCGGCCGATGTTCCGCACCCAGCCGCAGAGGGTGTCAGGGGCCTTGCCGTGGGCCAGCAGGATGTCCACGGCCCGGCGCAGGTAGTCGGGGCGGCCCTTGGAGGAGGGATTGTACAGCGCCAGCGCGAAATCGCCCTGCGCCGCGCAGGCCAGACGCTTTTCGATGACCTCCCACGGCGTGAGGCGGTCGGACAGAGAGAGGACGCAGAAATCGTGGGCCAGCGGTGCCCCCAGCACCGCCCCGCCGCTGAGGGCGGCGGTCAGGCCGGGCACGACCTCCACATCAACATCCGGATACGCCTCGGCCAGCTCCAGAAGAGGACTTGCCATGCCGTAGACCCCGGCATCGCCGGAGCAGACCAGCGCCACGTCCCGGCCTGCCCGGGCGGTATCCAGCGCCCAGCGGCAGCGGTCAAGCTCCCGGGTCATGCCGGTGGCGTAGCACTCCTTTTCCGGGTAGAGGGGGCGCACAAGGTCGATGTAGACCGTATAGCCGCACAACACCTCGGCCTGCTGCAAGGCGCTCTGCGCCTGCACGGTCAGAAACTGTCCGCCGCCGGGGCCAAGCCCCACGACGAACACGGTCTTTCGGTTCTCACTCATTGCTCTGTCCTCCAATCGGGTGCAAAGGGGCGGACGGCCAGCGCCAGCGTCACGCCGCCGCCCGCTGTCTTGGGCAGCAGGAGCGCCCCGCCCGAGGCTTTTGCCGCTGCCCGCTCGCAGACGTTGTCCACGCCGGTGACACCGGCCACGAAGGCCGAGGGGGTGAACTGCCCCGGCACGGCCCGCAGCTGGTCTGCCGAATAGAATGTGATGGGCCAGCCGTGGGCTTCGCAGAACTGCGCAAGCCCCGGCTCCTCTTTTTTCAGGTCGATACTGGCAGCCGCCGAGACTGCCGCCGGGCTGAGGCCCGACGAGGCACAGAAGGTCGAGAACGCCTCTTCCAGCCGCTCTGCCGTCGTGCCCCGGCGGCACCCCACGCCCAGCACCCCGATGGGGGGCACAAGGTGGAGCGCCCCGCCCTCCGGCGTGAGGGTGAGGGCGAAATCGGCGGCCTCTGGCGTCCCGGCCCGCTCCACCCCGGCGGGGGCCTCCCCCGCCACTGGCCACGCCGACCAGTACCGGACGGTCTGTCCGGCCAGCAGGGCGCCGCTGACGCGCTTGATGCGCTCCGGCTCAAGGAGGGTGCAGCCCTGCGCCTTGGCCCAGAGATCCACGGCAAAAAGGCCGTTGACATCGGTGGCCGTCGTGATGACCGGCACCGCGCCGCAGACCTCCGCCAGCGCCCGGGCCAGCGCATTCGCGCCCCCCAGATGGCCCGACAACAGGGGCACGGCGAACTGCCCGCCCTCGTCCACAGCCACCACCGCCGGGTCGCTGGCCTTGCTTTTGCAATAAGGCGCGACGGCCCGGACGGCGATGCCCACAGCTCCTACAAAAATAAGCGCCTCGTTCTGTACAAAGTGCTCCGCCGTCCAGCCCTTCAGGGTCACTTCCCCGCCGCAGCGGCTCACGCTGCCGGGCAGGGCCTCCGCCAGCCGACGGGCCAGTGCCTCGCCCCTTGCCGTAAAAGCCAGATACGCACAGCTCATTTTCCGGCCTCCGTCCCCTGCCGGAACTCGGTGGTAAAGGCAGGGTCGTAGAGCTTGCTGCGGTCGTAATCCCGCCCCAGAAAATCGCCCACGACGATGAGGGCCGTCTTGGTGATGCCGTTTTTGCGGGTCTCCTCAGCCAGCGTGGAGACGGTGCACCGCACCACCTTCTGCTCCGGCCATGTGGCCTTATACACCACTGCGGCGGGGGTGTCGGAGCGGTAGCCTCCGCTGGAAAGGAGGGCCTGCTGGACCTTGTCCACCAGCCCGATGGAGAGGAAGATGACCATGGTGGCCCCATGCGCGGCCAGCTTTGCCAGCTGCTCGGCCTCGGGGACGGGGGTGCGGCCCTCCATCCGGGTGATGATGACGGTCTGGCTCACATTGGGCAGGGTGTACTCGGCACAGAGCGCCGCCGCTGCGCCGCAGAAGCTGGACACACCCGGGGTGTCATCGTAGGGGATGCCGTCGGCGTCCAGCGCATCCATCTGCTCCCGGATGGCCCCATAAAGGCAGGGGTCGCCGGTGTGGAGGCGGACGGTGGTGCCGCCCGCCTGCTCCGTAGCACGGATGGTGTCCAGCACCTGTTCCAGCGTCATCTCGGCGCTGTTGTAGATGGCGCAGCCGGGCTTTGCCAGACCCAGCAGGGCCGGGTTGACGAGGCTGCCCGCATAGATGATGCAGTCGGCACCGGTCAGCAGGGCCGCGCCCCGACGGGTGATGAGGTCAGGGGCACCCGGCCCCGCTCCCACAAAATGAACCATATCCGTTACCCTTCCTTTACTAAGATCGTTGCAAAATAGCCCGCCGGACGGCTGGCATCGCAGGCAGACAGGTCGGGCCAGACCTCCTCGTCCGGCAGGCCGCAGTTGCAGACCATCGCACTGCGGCCCAGAAGCCCGGCTTCGGCCAGTGCGGCCAGCGTCTCCGGCAGCTGACGGCCCGATTTCATCAGCACCTTCGTCCCCGGTGCGGCCAGCACCTCGGCCGCGTGACGTCCCGGGGCGATGGTCAGAGGCGCTTCCATCCCGCCCGTCAGGGGCTGGCCCAGCCGGGCCGCGGCGGCACAGAAGCTTGGCACCCCGGGGATCCTCACGGTCTTATAGCCCTCCGCCTCTAAGATCTCCTGCAGATAGCCGAAGGTGGCATAGACCGAGACATCGCCGAGGTTGAGCATAGCGACGTCCTGCCCGGCATCCAGATACTCTTTCACCGCCCGGGCGGCCTCCTCATGGGAGGCGCGCAGCACCTCCGGGTCGCGGCTCATGGCAAAGCGCAGGGGCAGGATGGTCTTGCCGTCCAGCCCGACCGCGCCCCGGGCGATGTCCAGCGCCAGCATCCGGCCTCCGGCGGTCTGGGGTGCGGCGATGACCGGGCATTTTTCGAGGCAACGGACCGCCTTCAGGGTCATCAGCTCCGGGTCGCCCGGGCCTACACTGACGCCGTACAAGACGCCGTTCCGTTTTTCCATTCGTCCAGCAGCTCCTTTGCAGTCTTGGTCTGGCCCAGCGGGCCGTATTGGTTGGAGAAGAGCACCGCGCCCACCCGGAACGCCCCGGCAGCGCGGCGGTCGAGGTGGAGCTGGATGGCGTCCAGCAGGCTCGACATCACCGGCTCTCTCATCCCCGCCTTGTCCAATATCTCCATGCAGGCGTCGGTGGTGGCAGCGCTCATCAGGGCCGCGCAGACGTCCCGGGACGCGCCACAGAGGGCGGCGTGGGCGCAGAGCAGCTCGGTGCGGCAGTCCGCCGTGCGGGAATGGGTGTTCATGACGCCCCCCGCCAGCTTGACCAGCTTGCCGATGTGGCCCACCAGCACCACCTGCTCGAATTTTGACGCCGCCGCCATATCCAGCGCATCGCCGATGAAGTTCGAGGTCTTGACCACCGGGATGCACTTCAGGGCCGGCAGATTCTCGTGGAGATAGTCCAGCCCGTAGTTGCCCGGGGCGAGGATGAGCCGCCGGGGCGTCCCTGCCCGAAGTGCGGCCTGCCCCATCTCCAGCTGGATGGTGTCGAGGATGGCCTGCTGGCTCATCGGCTCGACGATGCCGCTGGTGCCGAGGACGCTGAGGCCGCCTTCCACGCCCATATGGGGGTTGAAGGTGCGCTTGGCTGTCTCGGCCCCGCCCTCGATGGAGATGGTGACATCGAAGCCGCCCGCATATCCGGCAGACTCCGCCTCCTTTTCCAGCGCCTCCTTTATCATGGCCCGGGGGACGTGGTTGATGGCGGCTTCGCCCACCGGCTGGTCGAGGCCGGGCTTCGTCACCCGGCCCACCCCCTCGCCGCCGTGGATGCGCACCTCTCCGGCCAGCTCCGGCCGGAGGGTCACACCGGCAATGACCGGCAGGCCGGTGGTCACGTCCACATCGTCGCCGCCGTCTTTGCGGATGGCGCACTCTGCCCCCTCGCCCGACCGGCGGCAGAAGATCGGCTCCACCTCCACCACGATGCCCTTCGGGGTGCGGAGGGCCACCGTCTCCGGGGCGCGGCCAGTGAGGAGGAGACGGGCTGCGCCCGCCGCCCCCAGCGCCGCGCAGGTGCCGGTGGTGTAGCCGCAGCGCAGGAGCTTCTGACCACTGCGGACATAGTGCTCAAAGCGGGGCTGCCCCGTCTCGGCGGGCTTTTTCGCTTCACCGTACAGAAAAGCGTACTGCTCGTCGCTCAAATCATAAATTTTACAGATGTTTTCCCGGGCAAACGCCTGTCCGGGCGTCATAACGTCCGAGACGCCCGCCGCCGAGACGCAGACGACCTTATCCGAGATCTTCTGGGCCAGCTCTAATTCGTGGAGGCTGAGGATGACGGCCATCTTCTTGTCCCGGGCGAGGCTTTTCAGGATGGCCAGAAGCTCGGCCTTGCCCTTGATGTCGAGGAAGGAGGTCGGCTCGTCCAGCAGGATCAGCTCCGGCTGCTGGCAGATGGCCCGGGCCAGCAGCACGCGCTGGCGCTGGCCGTCACTGATGCAGTTGAAGTCCCGTCCCGCCAGCGCTTCGGCCCCCACGAGGGCCAGCGCGGCATGGACCTGCCGCCTGTCCTCCGCCGAGAGGACGCCCAGCCGCCCCGTGTAGGGGTAGCGCCCGGCGGAGGCCATCTCGAAACAGGTGGTCAACTCAGTGCGGCGGGTGTGGGGCACCATCAGGGCCATCTTCCGGGCGCGCTCAGGGCCGGAGTAGTCCGCAAGGCTCTTTCCGTCCAGCAGGACAGCGCCCCCCTGCGGGGCCAGCTGGGCCGCCAGCGTCTTGAGGAGGGTAGATTTGCCCGCACCGTTGGGTCCGATGAGGGTGAGGATGCTCCCCTTTTCGGCTCCGAGACGGATGTGCTCCATCAGGGGCGTTTTGCCGTAGCCGATGGCAAGGTCATCGGTGCGGCAGAAGGCTTTTTCTTCGCTCATTCCCGGCCTCCCTCTGTCTGGCGGCGCACCAGCAGCCAGATGACCACCGGTGCACCAAAAACTGCTGTCACCGAGCTGATGGACAGCTCGGTGGGCGCGAACAGGCTGCGGGCGATAAGGTCGCAGAGCAGGCAGAACGCCGCCCCGCCAAGGCAGCAGCCCGGCAGGACATAGAGGGGTCTGGCGCTGCCCAGCAGGCTCTTGACCAGATGGGGCACCGCGATGCCCACGAAGGAGATCGGCCCGGCAAAGGCCGTCACGCAGGCGGAGAGGAGGCTGGAAAGGAGCACGAGGGCCGTCGAGAAGGCCCGCACCGGCACGCCGACGCTTCGGGCATAGCTTTCCCCCATCTGGTAGGCCGCCATGGGCTTGGAGAGGAGGAATGCCGCTGCCAGTGCGGGCAGCACCACGCAGGCCGCAGCGCCCACGTTGGCCCACGTCATGCCGGAAAAGCTGCCCATCGACCAGTTGTGGAGGTTGACGATGTTGGAGTCCTGCGCGAAGGTCACGACGATGTCGGTGATGGCCGAGCAGATGTAGCCGATCATGATGCCGCAGATGACAAGGATGCTCATCCGGGGCACCCGCCGGGCCACCACCAGCACGAAAGCCATCGCCGCCATCGCGCCCGCAAAGGCCGCGATAATGAGGGTGGCCGAACCGGTAAGCAGCCCCCTTTGCAGGAAGACCACCATCGTGAGGGCCACGGCCAGCTTCGCGCCGCTGGACACGCCCATGACGAAGGGGCCTGCGATGGGGTTGGCAAAGAAGGTCTGCAAAAGGTAGCCCGCCGCGGAGAGGGCCGCGCCCAGCAGCACCACCATGACGGCCCGGGGCAGGCGCAGCTGCAGCACGATGCCCACAGCCAGCGCATCCTCACCCCGGCCCAGCAGGGCTGCAGCCACTGCCCCGGGCGTCAGCTCCACGCTGCCCCAGAACAGGTTGAGCGCGAACAGCACCGCAAGCCCCGCCGTGAGGGCGAGGTAGGCGAGGCTGAGGCGGCGTGTGGTGGTCATGGCAATGCTCCTTTTATACGATCTGCTGCAAAAAGCGGAGGGAGGCCGGGTCGGGCCTGCCCTCGGTAAAAACGAGGTTCATATCGGAGATGAGGTCGGCCAGCTCCATGCTCTGCTGGAACAGGCTCTGGGCCGTACACCAGCAGTCGCCGGACTGGACAGCCTTGAACTCCTCCAGCATGGGGCACGTTTCGATGAGCTGGTCACGGGTCTCCACGACGCCCTCGATGGTGCTGTTGTAGATGAGGACATCGACGTCTTTGGCCCGGGCGTAGAAGGTCTCGAGGGGCAGCTTGATGGTGGACTGGCCCGGGCTGTTCCCCTCGAGGTCGTCAAAGATGTAGACGCCGCCCGCCATCCCCACCATCTGGGCCACATACTCGCCGGTGCGGCGGACGGTGATGAGATTGTTCGTCGTGATGGCGAAGAAGGCCACCGTTTTTCCGGTGCTCTCCTGCCCGAGGATGGGGGCCACCTGCTCCACCTTCTGGCGGAAAATTTCCTCCGCCTGCTCGGTCCTGCCCAGCAGGATGCCGTAGAGCTTGAGCCACTCCATCCGGGCCAGCGGGCCGCTCTCATAGCTCGAGCGCTCGATGAGCACCGGCACGCCGAATTTTTCCAGCTGTTCCTTGACCGCCGGATCATGGAGGATCATGGTGTTCTCGATGGCGAGGCTGCACCCGGAAGCAAGGATCCGCTCATAGTCCGGGGCGCTGTACTTGCCGGCGTAGGCGATGCGGCCCTCCTGCATGGCCTGCTTGGCCTCCTCCACATACCAGCCCTCGGCCTTGGTGCCAGAGAGGGCGATGCAGTCCAGCGCATCCAGATGGACGAAGAGATCCATCACCGAGGTGGAGACGAGGTAGATGTTGTCCAGCGGCTGGCGGAGCGGGACAACATCGGCGGGCAGGTCATCCACCTCTGCCGCGTCCTCGGGGATCACGAGGAATCTGCCGCTGTCCGGGATGTTCACCAGCACATATCCCCCCTCATAGCAGTCGGCGGAGAACTGAGCCGCATAGTCCAGCGGATAGCTGTGGTCGAACACGAGAGAGGCCGTATTGGCCGGGGCGGTCTCTGCCTGCCCGCAGCCAGCGAGGGCAAGTGCGGCGGCGGGCAGGGCTTTCAGAAAATTGCGGCGCTTCATAGGCTTTAACCTCTCAGTCTGCGAAGCGGTTTACTTCAGCGTAAAGGTCAGCGTATACTCGATCTCGTGCGGGGTGCTCATGGCGACGGTATCACCCACCACATCCAGCGGGGTGTCGAGGGCGGCGACGGGGATCTCGAAGGTGGAGTTGCCCTCGGTGTTGGTGGGCAGATACTTTTCGCCGTCCACCAGCATATAGTCGTAGTTGCCGCAGGGCTTTCCACGGTGGCGCGGCCGGAGCCGCCCTCAAGGGTCACGTCGCAGGTGTAGGCGCCGTCGGCAAGGGCCTCCTCCATCGTGGGCTGTGCATTGCGGACGCTGACGGTGTGGTCGTACCACTTGCCCTTCTTGCCGAGGATGGCAACGGAGAAGTCCGTGTCCAGTGCCTCCACCGGGATGTCGAAGCCGTACACCTCATCCGAGGTTCCGTCGCTGTAGTTCACCACATCGGTGGTGGGCTGGAGCCAGTCGGCCTCGTGGGAGGCCGCGTCCTCTGCCGTGCCGACGTAGAGGTTGACGATGTTCTTGGAGGCGAGACTGACGTGGAGCGTCATCTGACCGTCCTTCACGGTCAGCGTGCCTTTTCCGTCGAATGCCTCATTGGCGTGGAACATGGAGCTGTCGGTGTCAAAATCAGCGGTGTAGGTGCCGTCGGGCAGCGCCGCCTCAGCGGAGGCAGAAGCAGCCTCGCTCACGGCAGAGGAGGCCGCCGCCTCGGAGGAAGCGGCAGAGCTGGCCGGGGCGCTGGATGCGCCGCAGCCGACGAGTGCACCGGCCAGCATCACACCGGCCAGCAGAAGAGAGCATTTATTTTTCAGTTTCATAGCAGTTACCTCGACTTATATCGTACCAAAAAGATTATAACACGCAATGGCCTGAATTCAA
>ENA-UESS01000989-UESS01000989.1-human-gut-metagenome-genome-assembly--contig:-NODE-989-length-12566-cov-14.766675_pt1 | contig 12566 bp, 10 predicted proteins | sample MGYA00243004_ERZ508005 | MGnify/ENA primary metagenome ERZ508005 (study PRJEB26167, sample SAMN06115471) | human gut metagenome | host: Homo sapiens | place: China:Guizhou | collected 2016-06-29...
AGAGTGTACGTTTCAGAACACTCGGCTGCTATCCACTGACAGGTGGTGTGGAGTCGACAGCGGATACACTTGATGAGGAAAAGTCTAGAGCCAAGGAAAGAATATTCTCATTCAGAAATGAAAACCAGGCATGGGATCCTAAGAACCAGAGACCAGAGATGTGGAAGCTTTATAACTCAAGAATCAATAAGGGCGAGAGTATAAGAGTATTCCCTATATCTAACTGGACAGAAACAGATATATGGCAGTATATCAAGAGAGAAAATATTGATATCGTACCTCTTTATTATGCAGACAAGCGACCAGTTGTTGAAAGAGATGGCATGCTTATAATGGTTGATGATGACCGCTTCAAGCTAAGAGAGGATGAAAAGATAGAATACAAAAATGTACGATTTAGAACTCTTGGCTGCTATCCTTTAACAGGTGGTATAGAGTCAAATGCAACAACTCTTGATGAGATAATCGATGAAACACTCAGTGCTGTATCTTCTGAGAGAACAACAAGAGTTATCGATAACGAAGCAGCAGGAAGTATGGAAAGAAGAAAGAGAGAGGGGTATTTCTAAGATGACAGGATTATTAAAGTTTATAACATGCGGAAGCGTGGATGATGGAAAGTCTACATTAATAGGACATATATTATATGATTCAAAGCTTTTATATGCCGATCAGGAAAAGGCTTTAGAGCTTGACAGTAAAGTAGGAAGCCGTGGTGGTGCTATTGATTACTCACTTCTTCTTGACGGACTTATGGCAGAAAGAGAGCAGGGTATCACAATCGATGTTGCATACAGATATTTTACAACAGATAAGAGAAGCTTTATCGTGGCAGATACACCGGGACATGAAGAATATACAAGAAATATGACGGTTGTCTTCATTCTTGAAGATGGTATCAAGTCCGACACGGGCGTTGATGATGACGTCATGTTCAACCGTGAATCGAGCCTCTTCATTGAAGGTAGCTTCGGTAAGTTCGCAATGGGCCGTTTGGGCTCCATCAACGGCGGCGTGAGCTCCTGGGGCAAGTACGGCATGATTTCGGCTTTCGGCACGTCCTGGGGCAACTATTCTGCTCAGGCTGGCAACTGGGCTGTTGGCGGCGGCATGTGGGACAACATGATCGCTTACGAAACCCCGAGTTTCGCTGGCTTCAAAGTGTTTGCTCAGTATGGCATGGGTGACAACAACAACGAGAACGAGTCTTCAAGCGATCGCTACTATGCTATTGGCGCAACCTATGCTAATGGTCCTCTGAACCTCTATTTCGCGGTTGACTCCATCAACTATCAGACCGCCGATGCTAATGGCGCGTTGGCTAACGCTAGCGACATCGATGACAGCCTGACCGTGACTCTGGGCGGTAACTATGACTTCGAAGTCGTCAAGATTTTTGCTGGCGCTCAGTATTTCGACGAAGTTAAGCTGTCCAACATGAAGGGCGCTGTTAATGCTGTTGGTGTTGAATGGTTCAACAACGCCACGTTAGGTGATTGGGACGAAGATGCTGAAACGGCAGACACCTACAAGGGCTCGTTCGCTTCCAAGATGAAGGGCTGGAGCCTTGGAGTATCTGGCAACATCCCTGTTGCAGGCGGCAATGTTCTTGTTGGCGCAGCCTACCTCGATGCTGAAGCCGCTGATAGTGTTGATAACGGTGACGAAATGACCCGTTGGATCGTGTCTGCCGGTTACGACTATCCGCTTTCCAAGCGCACGGACGTCTATGGCGTTGTGACCTACACCCAGGATAGCCTTGAATACGGCGATAAGGTTACCAAGGATCAGGATCCCACCGTCTTTGGTGTGATGATCGGCTTGCGCCACAAGTTCTAATCTGATCTCTTCTTGAGATTTACGGATTAGTTCAAACCCGCTTCGGTTCGCTGAGGCGGGTTTTTGCACATCCGGGTTTTGCCAAAATTTCGGTCTCATCTCGGGCATATAATCGGACAAGAGTCTCTTTTGCGGACTTCCCTCTAAATCCTAGTTAACACGCCTCCGAGACCATGCTCCAATCGTGCTGGATGCTTGTGGCTTCGCTTTTATTTGCGACCATGAGTTCACTTGTCAAGATTTCCGCTGCCGAAGTCGGCACGTTTGAGATCGTGTTCTACCGCTCACTGATTGGCTTGGCCTTTATCTCGACGGTGATGTTCATCCAAGGACAAACGCCGCACACCAAATATCTCTTCGGCCACATCAAACGTTCCGTTCTGGGTACGCTTGCCTTCACCATCTGGTTCTTTACGATGGGGCATTTACCGCTGGGTACCGCCGTCACGCTTAATTACACGGCTCCGCTCTTTATTGCCGCCACCTTTGTGGTCACGGCTCTCATGCATCACCAGAAAGCTCCCTGGTCGTTAGCCGCAGCCATCTGCGTGGGTTTTATCGGTGTCTGTTTGATTCTTCAGCCTTCAATTGCTTCCGACGAACTTCCTTACGCCCTGTTGGGACTTTTTGCGGGCGCCCTGGGGCCCTTCATCTTCTTTCAAATCGCCCAGCTCGGACGTCTGCGTGAGCCTTCGCTTCGAATCGTGTTCTACTTCTCGCTTGTCGGTACGATCTGGGGCTTGGTCGGTTGCTATATCCTCGAAGGAGGGCTAAAGATGCACGGCATGGATGTCTGGCAGGGATTGCTCGGCGTAGGCATCACGGCAGTGCTCGCACAAGTGGCCATGACGCGCGCATTCGCTTACGGCAACATGATGCTCACGGCGTGCTTTCAGTTTGCTGTCATTCCCTTTGCCGAAATCATCAGCGTGGTCTTTTTCAAAGAAGCGCTACCACCGGTAGCTCTCGTCGGCATGCTTTTAATCCTGGCCGCAGGCTGCACGGCAAGCGTCATCACCAAACGGCAGCGCCACCCAACAGCAAAGTAGCCACCGAAGATAAGCAAAACGCCCGAAATCGGGCGTTTTTGCATCATGGTTTCTGTTCTAATTTTTTGCCCTGTGCTTCGAGCCGTTCCTGTTCTGCTGCATAAGCACCGGTTTGAGCCAGACGCTCGTAGACCGGATCGTCCATCGACATCTGAGACAACAGATACTCGATGCTCTCTCGAGCCTGTGTCCAGTAACCCAACTCAAGAGAGCTGATGGCATAGAGTTCTCGTGCAGACAAGAGCTTGCTGTCGATTGCAAGCGCCTGATCAAGCACCGCCAGACTCTGAACGTAAGTCTCTTTTGTTTCCTGACTAATCAGAGCCGCTGCATACTCAACCAAAACGTTAGCGTCCTTGGCTACAAATCCATTGAGATCAACCGCCTTTTTGTAAGCGTCGGAGGCTTCCTTCCAGGCCTGCTTGTGCACCTTCAGACGCGCATAGAGCACCCACGCGCGCTCATCCTTGCCGTTGTCCTTGAGGTAAGCACCAAGCGAAGCTTCGTCGTAGAGTCCTTCAGTACTGCCGAGCGTTCCGTCGGCCTGCATGATGCCCTGCTTGGGCGGTTCGGATACAAAGTTGATGAGCGACGGAGACCCTAAGCCCTTATAAAGCGCAAACGCGCTGCCGGCCACGACAACTGCCAAACCGACGGCAAAAGTTTTGCCTAGCGGCGCGGAGCGCTTGACGCGCTTTTCATCAATGGCAAGTTCCTCGAGCGCACGGCGCTGAACGTCAGTAACACTCGACTCGTAAATCGAATCGGTGACAAGTCCTGCCGCACGTTCTTCATCCAGCACGCGCAACTGTTCTGCAAGCGCTTCTCGAGAAAGCTCCTGCGTGAGGCTGCCGTCTTCGTCCGGCGCCTTGCGCATCAGCGCCCACAACACGGCAAACACAGCCACGGCACTCAACAGCGCGGCAACGATCCAGAAGGTAGTTTCAAAAGTCATGTGGCCGATTTTACGTTGAAAAAAGGGCGCCTCGAAGAATCGGGGCACCCCTTTTAGTTCTAACTACGGAAGCGGATTACTTCTTGTTCTTCGCGGCAATAGCGTCGCGCAGAATCTTCGTAGCCTTCTGGGCTGCGTCAGCAGACTTGGCAAGCGAGAGCTGAGCGGCCTGCGGATTGTGGAACCATGCACCGTTCACAGCCGTCCACCATTCCCAATTGGTGTGGGCGACTGAGTGAAGTTCACGAGCCTGGTTGAGGACTTCGTCGCTAACGCCCATTGCCAGAGCAAGGTCAAAGGCGTTGAACATGTCGGTCATGCGGCTTTCAGCTTCGCGGAGCTTACCGTCGTAGTAGCCCTTCATACCGTCGATCACGCGGTTGAGCTGCTTTTCGGTCTTGTCCTTGTGGCACTGCAGGCAGGTCTGCTTCATGTAGTGACGCGGAGTCGTCGACCAGTGGCTGGTGTAAACCTTGCCGGTCTTCTTATCCTTCATCTTGGGCATGTGGCAGTCTGCGCAGCCGACGCCAGCCTTGTCGTGCGTGGAATTCCAGTACGTTTCAACGTCGGGGTGCTGCATCTTGGTGAGAGCGGCGCCGGTTACGTTGTGCTTGAAGTCCTTGAAGCCAACCTTGGCGTAGAACTCGTCAATCTTCGTGACATCAACCATCGGGAAGAGGTTGGTGCGAACGTCGCTCATGCCGATAGCCTTACCGGTCTTCGGATCAAAGCCCGGGTTGCAGTTGTACTCAACGTGGCACTGAGCGCACATCAGCTTGCTGTCGGCCTTTTCCATCGTGGCGATCTTGCGGGTAAAGCCGCGAACGCCCATGTCAATCACGTTGATCTTGGTGGCCTTCGGATCTTCGCTGTAAAGGCTCGGAATATCCGTACGGGTCAGAGCCTGGATCAGACCGTCGCGAACGATACGCGGCTGGGTGCTGTGCGGATCGTGGCAGAAGTTGCAGTTGACCGCATGGTTGATACTGCGCATCACGTCAACAACGTTGGACTGACGCGAGAACTTGGCTTCGGGATGCTTTTCGCCGAGGTATGCCCAATCGAGCATCAGGTCGGTCGACTTGCAGGTCCAGCAAACCGGGTTGCCTGCAGCGGCCGTACCGGCACGACGCGGCTTCTGCGCATTGTCTTCAGGATACTTGTCGTTGATGACGTCCCAAACGCGGAAGGCACCGTCGCCCTGACCGAGGTACATCCAGCCTTCCTTCGGTTCGAAGCGGCCGCCGAAGGCGCGGTCGCAGAGATACTGGTCAAGTGCGGCAAACGCGTGGCTGCGGGGCAGATCGTGTTCCTTCGTGAAGCCGTGGGCACCCAGGGCGCGATCGAAGAACGGGTTCGGAGCAACGCTGGCGCTGTTCTTCTTGGAGAAGCGCGGAATACGTTCTTCGTTGATCTTGTACATGGAATTGAACTGCGCGGGATGGCAGGAACCGCAGGTCTTGGGATCCATGCTCGTCACCGGGCGCGTATCCTTGCTCGGAGCGCTCACGTGCTTGGTAAGGCCGGAGTGGCAGCTCGTGCAGGAAACCTTCTTGTGAGCACCGGACTTGTGGAAGCCGCCGATGTTGCTATGGCAGGCCACGCAGGTCTTGGTGTCAACTTTTTCAGGGGCTGCGTTAACGGCCGGGGCAAAAGCCACTGCCACTGCAAGTGCTACGCAAGCCTGAACGAAATTGTGCTTTGTCATCTCGTCTCTCCTAATCGCGACCTCTCATACTTCGTTTGGAATCGGGAGGCGCGCTTGGGGTGTCGCTCCCTGGTTTAAAAGTCGCTATCGGATTCTCGCACAGAAAAAAACACTGTCAATGCGGCTTCTTGCCTACCGAATTGGCCTACTGTTTCAGTCGGGATTTCGGTCCCAATTCTTATGCTTGCCTTAAAACCCGCATGAAATAAGCCTTAAGACAGAATTAACGTAAAAGGCCGCAGAAGACTTTCGTTCCTCTGCGGCCCTGGGCATTAGGGTAATCGCTAATTCTATTTTTATTAACGCAGATCAATCAGGCCAATTTTTACCCCCTTCAGACCAAAATGACCTACTTCTTTTGCGAGATTGGCTCAGTCCGAAATCACATGCCGACCGATCAAATCGTGCTCGCGACTGTCGGTGATGCGCACATCGACGAAATCACCCGGATTAAGGTGCGCATCGGTCGTGACATACACCACGCCGTCAATGTCGGGCGCATCGGCCGTCGTGCGGCCGACCGCCACGCCGTCTTCGTCTTCCGGCTCGTCAATAATGACGCGTTTGACCGTTCCCACTTTCTGTCGAAGGATTTCGGCCGAAATCTCGGCCTGCACTTCCATAAAACGACGGCGGCGTTCTTCTCTCACCTCATCGGGCAGCTGGCCCGGCAATGCATTGGCCTGCGCGCCTTCCACGGGACTGTAGGCAAAGCAGCCGACCCGATCGAGGCGTGCTTCGCGCAGGAAGTCGAGCAGATACTCGAACTCTTCTTCCGTTTCGCCGGGAAAGCCCGTGATGAACGTCGATCGGATTGTGATGTCGGGGCACACCGCACGCCAAGCTGCAATGCGCTCAAGATTCTTTTCGGCACTTGCAGGACGCTTCATCGCCTTTAGCACGCGGGGATGAGCATGCTGAAACGGCACATCCAGGTACGGCAGGATCAGACCTTCGGCCATCAATTCCACAACGGCGTCGGTTGAAGGATACGGATACACGTAATGCAGGCGTACCCAGGCGTCGAGCTTGCCGAGTTCACGAGCTAGCTCGAGCAGTCGTGTCTTGACAGGGCGACCGCCCGCAAAACCGGTGCGATACTTCACGTCCAAACCGTAGGCCGCCGTATCCTGGCTGATCACCAAAATTTCCTTGACGCCGCCCTTGACCAGGTTTTCTGCTTCGCGAAGCACCTCGCCAATCGGACGACTCACCAAATCGCCGCGCAAGTCCGGAATGATGCAAAACGTGCAGTGATGCGAACAGCCTTCGCTAATCTTTAGATAGGCGTAGTGCGCCGGCGTGAGCTTCAACCCTGCCGCAGGTACCAAATCGTCAAAAGGCTCGTGCGGACGCGGCAAATGCGCGTGCACCAGCGCGAGCGTCTCCTCCAGACTGTCCGGCCCTGTGATACCAAGTACCCTCGGAACGCGATCCATCAGCCAGCTTTCGCCGTTGGCGTTTTTCTTGCCGCCCAAGCATCCAGTAACAATCACACGACCGTTTTCACGCAAGGCCTCCGTGATGGCCTCCAGACTTTCGGCCACCGCCGCGTCAATGAAGGCACAGGTATTGACGATCACCAGATCGGCTTCCTTGTAGTCGGCGGCAATAATGTAGCCTTCGGCACGCAGTTCCGTCACGATGCGCTCGGTGTCCACCAAAGCCTTGGGGCAGCCCAAGCTCACAAAGCCAACGCGACCGATTCGTCCTTTTTGCATTCCTGCCATTGTTATTCCTTACTTTTCGATCCAAATGACAGCCGCGTGCCGCCCGGTCTGTTCGCCGTCGCGGCGATAGCTGAAGAAGCGCTGTGCATCGGCGACGGTTGAAAGAGCACAATCCTCAATATCTTCGACGCCGACTTTGTTCAAGGCCGCCTTGGCATAGGCTGCCAAATCCACACAGAATTTTTCGTCCTTAGGCTTGATGCCGTCGGCAACTTCAGGATAGTTGGTACGGAACACATCGGCCACTTCAGTCCCGACTTCAAAGTCATCAAAACCGATGCGCGGTCCGAGCCAAGCCTTGAGCTTGCAGTCGGGAACCTTGGCACGCATCGCTGCGACAGAGGCTTCGATCACGCCGGCAACCAGACTCTTCCAACCGGCGTGAACAGCGCCAACAACTCGTCCCTGCCGGTCGGCCAACAGCACCGGCAGGCAGTCGGCCACCTGCACCACGCAAACCGTTTCCGGTTGCGTCGTGATTTGAGCGTCGGCCTGTACAGATTCGTCTGTCACATCTTCTGCGTTTACCACCGCAATACCATGGACCTGCGTCATCCAACGGGGTTCCGCCGGGCACAAATCGGCCACAATCGAGCGATTCATGCGCACGCAACTGCTGTTGTCGCCCACTCGGCTGCCGACGTTCAGCCCCATGATGCCATCAACGCCACCCCACGGCCCAGAGGAAACACCACCCAGACGCTCGGTGAAAAAAGCCTTGACGCCGGCACCAAATTCGGGACGAATCACGCCGAGTTCATTCTTCCAGTTGATCATTTGTTTTTCTCCATTGCGGTCTGTTCGTTTGATTCGGACCGCCTACCATTCTTTCGTCAATCGTCGGCTTCGCCTTCGTAGACCATCGGCCCGAAGTCGGGCATTTGGGGTGCGGCGTTTTCTTCAAAGACCGTCACCGGCGCACCAATCGGCCCGAAATCCAAAGCCTCCATCAGCTCGCACATATCCTCCGGCGGCGGCGCAAACCACTCGCAGGTTTCACCCGTGCCAGGATGCTTCAGAATCAAGCGACTCGCATGCAGCGCCTGACGGTTGAAAGCCGCTGCGACTCCGGCTTCATCCGGCAACACCGAAGCATTGGTTCGATAAAGCGGATCGCCCAACAGCGGCAGGCCCACGCTTGTCAAATGCACACGGATCTGATGCGTGCGACCTGTTTCCAGACGACAGGCCACCCAACTCACCATGCGACCGGCCACACGGGTCGAATCCACAAGCCGCACGCGTGTTTTGGCCGGACGACTGCCCTGACCACCGCGACAGCAAAACTTAATGGGCGAGCGCGGATCGCGACCAATGGAACGATCAACGTACCCGGCTTCTGGCGCAAGTCCCAGCACAATGGCCCAATATTCGCGGCCGACGGTGCGTGCCTGAAGTTGGCGAACCAGATCAGTACGCGCCGCCTCATTGCGCGCAACCACCATCAATCCCGACGTTTCCTTATCCAAACGGTGCACAATGCCCGCACGGCTCACGCGCGCCAATTCGGGATAGCGGAAAAGAAGTCCGTTTAAAAGCGTGCCGTTCCAGTGTCCAGCAGCGGGATGTACCACAAGTCCCGCAGGCTTATTGACAACGATGATGTCATCGTCTTCGTAGAGCACTTCAAACGCGATACCGTCTTCGGCCACATATGCCGTGTCTTCGGGAGCAGGCTGCGGCGTGACGATCAATTCGTCGCCGTCTGCCACTTTCATGCGAACGCCCGAAGCAGTTTCTCCGTTGACGAGCACTGCCCCGGCTTCAATCCATTTCTGAAGGCGAGCTCGACTCACCGACGGAATCAATGTGGCCAGAACCTTATCGAGTCGCTCCCCTACAGGAAAACCTTCAATTTCATAGACGTCTGGCTCTGCGGTATTATCCACATCATCTTCAGATTCAAGCGCTTGGACGGGCTCTTCGCAGATATAATCGCCCAATTGATTTTCAGGTTGCTTTTTCGTGGTCATGAATTCCAGTAACTTAGTGCGTCTTACAAAAATTTCCCTGCTCTGCACGGCAGTCGCCTTGAGCGGCTGCTCCTGGCTGCAGTCCATTGAAATCGATCCTACCCGCGATTGGACCGCCAATCAGCTTTACACCGAAGCCCGTGCGGCCGTCAGCGAAGGCACCTGGGAAGTGGCGCGCGACTACTATACCAAGCTCGAAGCTCGCTATCCTTTCGGCTCTTACGCTCAGCAAGCTCAGATTGATCTGGCGTACGTCAACTATAAGGACGACGACGCTGCCGGCGCCGTTTTGCAGCTTGATCGCTTCCTTCGCGCCTATCCCAATCATCCCAACAGCGACTACGCACTTTACTTGAAAGCGCTTGCCACACTCAACGAGCGCGACGGCTGGCTTGCCGAACTCACCACACAGGACCTCGCCGACCGCGATGCTCAGGCCGCCCGCGATGCCTTTGACATTTTCAAAGAACTCGTCGCCCGCTTCCCGGACTCCCGCTACGCGCCCGAAGCTCGTCGCCGTATGCACGAACTGGTCAATGCTCAGGCCAACCATCAGCTTGCCACGGCCCGCTTTTATTACGACCGTAAAGCCTACATCGCCGCCATCAACCGCGCCAAAGTCGTGATTTCCGACTTCCAGACCACGGCCGCTCGCGACGATGCGTTATTGTTGATTGCCGATTGCTATCACGAACTGGGCATGTACGATCTTGAGAAGGATACGCGCCGCGTCATCGAACTCAACAAGGTCAAACCCAAGGCTGAAGAAGACGATTCCTGGCTGCCGAGCTTGTGGTAAATCGGCTTTTTCTTCGCTTCAAAGCGCCTCGCTTTTGCGAGGCGTTTTGTTATGCCCGCTTGACGATAGACTGCGGCAAATTACCCTGCAGATAGTTCTTGGCCCAGGTAAGGCCCACCAACGTCTTTACGTCCGTAATTTCTCCGTTGCGTGTCTTGGCAATGGCCTCTTCAAACGACAGGCGATGCAACGTGAGGAACTCGCCCGCATCAAGCTTTTGGCCGTTTTCTGCAGTGCGAATGCCCTGCGCGAGATAAATGACGATGCGCTCGTTGCTGTAACCGATGGCATTGTGGATCGTGCCGAGCTCAACCCACTTCTCAGCCGCAAGACCGGTTTCTTCCTCGAGTTCTCGGCGAGCCGTTTCAAACGGATCCTCACCCTTGTCTATTTTGCCTGCCGGGATTTCCCAGAACGCCCGATCCAGGGGACAGCGCCATTGGCGCTCAAGCACCGTGCAGTTGTCGTCATCGAGCACAACGATCGCTGAAGCTCCCGGATGCAAGATCATTTCGCGTCCCGAGGTTCTTCCATCGGGTAAGTGCACGGCTCGACGAACCACATGCAGCAGTCTGCCCGAATAGACTTCCTCTTCGGAAACAACCTTTTCTTCGAGGCTCTTGTCGATCGTCGCAAGTTCCGTTGTCATAGTCTTCTCTAATCGTTGTAGTTCTGTCGGGGTTTGCCGCTTCGCATGTCGTTTTTCATGAGACGAGACTGATCGCGCTTCCATTCACGCTTGCTTTCATCGTCGCGTTTTTCAAATTCTCGCTTGCCTCGACCAAGCGCCAGCGCCAGTTTGACGCGTCCCTTGGAAAAATGCAGGTCAAGCGGTACCAACGCGTAGCCCGAACGATCAACTTTACCGACCAAACGATCAATCTCGCGGCGGTGCATCAGAAGCTTACGCGTACGGGTGATTTCCGTTTTTTCATGCGTACACACTTGATCAGCAGGCGTCAAGCTCGCATTGCAGAGAAACAACTCCCCGTCGCGCACATACACATGCGACAGATTGATCGTGGCGCGACCAGCTCGGACACTCTTGACTTCCCAGCCACGCAACTGCAACCCTGCCTCGAAACGCTCCTCGATCGTGTAGTCGAAAGTCGCGCGTTTGTTGCGAATGAGCGGCGTTGCATTGTTTTTATTTTTTGCCATTTCGTCTTTGTTTTTTCTTTCCTTTTTGGATGCGGCGCAATTCTACCAAGCCAACGCGAACCACCGTCCTTTTTCGAACATCAAAAAGTATCGAGTCCGTTTGTCAATTCATCCGTTTTCCTAGAAATAGCAAAACACTGTCTGTTTTTCTCATTTCGGCAAAGACAAGCCGCAACGCCAACACGTTGGACCGATGATACGTATCAATGAAACACTTCCTTTTCAAGGAGTACACAGATGATGACTCGCAGACATTTTGCATTGGCTTCGGCTGCCGCTCTTGCAAGCGGTGCCGCCGGATCTCTTTCGGCCGCTCCAATTCCAAAAGATTTCGACACGGTGTTCCCGCAGGGTCCGGTCAATCCCTACGGCAAATTCTTCACGGGCACGTCCTACCTCACGATGCTCAACACCGAGCCTGTATTCAATTGCCCGATCGGCAACGTGACGTTTGAGCCTAGCTGCCGAACCTTCTGGCACAAACACACGGGAGGTCAAATCCTTTTGGTTCTGGCCGGAGAAGGCCTTTATCAGGAACGAGGCAAACCGGCGCGTCGCATCAAAAAGGGCGATGTAGTGCAAATCGCTCCTGACGTCGAACACTGGCACGGTGCCTGTAACAAGCACCCCATGACGCACATCTCGGTGGAAACCAACGTTCCCAACAATAAGGCGATTTGGCTCGAAGCCGTATCCGAAAGCGATTACGCCGAAGCCAACAAAGCCTGATATACGCTGCTGAACGCTTCCTTCGTCGGCCGGACACTGCAAAGATCAGAATCCGGCCGATTGCATAATCAGAAGCACCGTTGACATCACGGCAATCGAAATCACAACGGAAAGTGAATTCAGGTTGGCGCCCATGCCGACGTCACACCCGAGTTGCGCCGTATAGATCAGACTCATCGCAGGAACCGGCGAAAGGCAAATCAGCACCATGGCGGTTCTCACCTCACCTTCAAATGGCATCAGATAAGCACAGGCAAGCGCAAAGAGAATGCACAGCAGCCAACGGTTGGCCAGAATCTTGACAATCGTTGCCAATTTTTGTCGGTTCATTGAAAGTTCGATTGTCTCGCCGATCATGATCATGGCAAGCATCGTGTTGGCCTGAGCGCCTACTTTCGTAATCGTGGTCACTTCATCGGGGAAACGCAATCCAAGGGCGCTCATGCCGACAACCAGAGCAAAGGTCATCAGAGGTCCGGAGCGCACCATCTTGCCTCCGATCACTTTGAGAACGTTCAGCAGCGAGCGTTGTTTTTCGTGTGAACCGGCCAATAAAAAGATGACCAGCCAGATAAGCGGACGAACAGGGTCCTTCGAAAAACTCTGGAAAGCAACCACAAAAT
>ENA-UESS01000992-UESS01000992.1-human-gut-metagenome-genome-assembly--contig:-NODE-992-length-12555-cov-17.203158_pt1 | contig 12555 bp, 9 predicted proteins | sample MGYA00243004_ERZ508005 | MGnify/ENA primary metagenome ERZ508005 (study PRJEB26167, sample SAMN06115471) | human gut metagenome | host: Homo sapiens | place: China:Guizhou | collected 2016-06-29...
GTTCGTACCGTAAAAACTATTTCATGCCCCAAATTGCAGGCCATTGATGGAACACTTTGTGCTGCAAATGCAGCATCGCTTACGACTTTCAATATGCCAACTTTAACAAAACTCTCAGGAGTTCGATTTATCCGGTTGACACGGTTTGTTGATTATACGTTCTTCAAATCTTTTGTAGAAGAAGAGCAAATCAAGAAAGAAGACTGGCTTGTAACCAATTGCGGTTATAACCCCACCTACGAGGATATGCAAGCCGGTCGCTATACCCAGCAGTAACACCCATTATTTTACAAGGGAACAGGGTACTGGCCAAAAGACCGGTACTCTTTCCCGTTTATAACAAGCCAATGAAACATCTGATACGACATATCATTCTTCTATGCGGGTTGCCGCTGTTGCTGGCGGGCTGCATGGAGTGGGACTACGGAGATGCGGTGGAAGATTTCAACGCTACCGGAGCCGGGTTGTTCATCACCAACGAGGGCAACTTCCAGTACGGCAATGCCACGTTGTCGTACTACGACCCCGAAACCCAACAGGTGCAGAATGAAGTGTTCTTCCGTGCCAACGGCATGAAGCTGGGCGACGTGGCGCAATCGATGTGCATCCACGACAATAAGGGCTGGGTCGTGGTGAACAATTCCCACGTGATTTTCGCCATCGACCTCAATACGTTCAAAGAGGTGGGCCGTATCACGAACCTGACTTCGCCGCGCTATATCCATTTCCTCAGCGACGAGAAAGCCTATGTCACCCAATTGTGGGACAACCGCATCTTCATCATCAACCCCAAGAAATATGAAATCACCGGTTACATCCAGGTGCCGGACATGACGATGGAAAGCGGCTCCACGGAGCAGATGGTGCAGTATGGCAAATATGTCTATTGCAACTGCTGGTCGTACCAAAACCGCATCATCAAGATCGATACCGAAACGGATCAGGTGGTAGAAGAACTGAAAGTCGGCATCCAGCCCACCTCGCTGGTAATGGACAAGAACCACAAGATGTGGACGATCACCGACGGTGGGTACGAGGGTTCGCCCTACGGCTACGAAGCCCCGTCTCTCTACCGCATCGATGCCGAGACGTTCACCGTAGAGAAGCAGTTCAAGTTCAAGATGGGCGACTGGCCTTCGGAGGTGCAGCTCAACGGTACGGGCGACAAGCTCTACTGGATCAACAAGGACATATGGTCGATGGACGTGGATGCGGAACGTGTTCCCGTGCGCCCGTTCCTCGAATACAGCGGTACGATTTATTACGGCCTGACCGTCGACCCCGTGCGTGGCGATGTCTACGTGGCCGATGCCATCGACTACCAGCAGCAGGGCATTGTCTACCGCTACTCGTCCGAAGGTGAACTGATCGATGAATTCTATGTCGGGATAATCCCCGGCGCATTTTGTTGGAAGTGATGGGCAGGATACGACACCTATACCATCTCATCTTCGTTACCAAAGGACGCAAGATGACGATTCCGACAACGGGAAAAGGATTGATGCTCGAGCGGATGACACGGATTTTTACAGGGAAAGGTTGCCGCGTACATGCCGCCAATGCCTTTCTCAACCACGTGCATGTACTTGTCGAGATTCCGAATTCCGGGGATTTCAGCAAGATCGTGAACAAGGTGAAAGGCGCCACGGGAACGGTATACCAGAAAACCCCGGAATATGCCGACTTCTCCGGTTGGGCTGCCGGATTCGACTCGTTCAGCGTGTCGTTCAGCGACCTTCACCGGCTCAGACGGCACATCGAGGAGCAGCATACAATCCATCAGGAGATCTCGTTCGAGGAAGAATACGGACAACTGCTTGAAGAGAATGGGTTCGACCCGCATCAAACGTCCGTGCCGGCATCCTCCACGGTACATTTTTCCGCGAATACCCACCCTAAAAACGGAATCAAATGATTTATACGAAATACATACTTTTCTCGCTACTGCTCGTCTGTCCGTCCGTATTGTCCGCGCAGGGAATCACACGACGCATCCACCAGATAGACGAGGTCACGGTGTGGGGCAAACGCCCGATGAAAGAAATCGGCGTGCAGAAGACGAAGTTCGACTCGCTCGCACTGAAAGAGAACATTGCCTTATCGATGGCCGACATTCTGACGTTCAATTCGTCCGTGTTCGTCAAGAGTTACGGACGCGCCACGCTCTCCACCGTTGCTTTCCGCGGCACGTCGCCCAGCCACACGCAGGTGACGTGGAACGGCATGCGCATCAACAATCCCATGCTGGGTATGACCGACTTTTCCACCATACCGTCCTACTTCATAGATCAGGCCTCGCTGCTTCATGGCACGTCGTCGGTGAATGAAACGGGCGGCGGACTCGGCGGACTTGTCAAACTCGGTACTACGCCGCAGGTCGGCGAGGGCTTCCATGCCCAATACGTGCAGGGCATCGGGTCGTTCCGCACGTTCGACGAGTTCGCCCGCTTCACCTACGGCAGCGACCGATGGCAGGTCTCGACCCGCGCGGTCTATTCGTCGTCGCCCAACGATTACAAGTACACCAACCACGACAAGAAGATAAATATCTACGACGAGGAGAAGAACATCATCGGACAGTATCATCCCAAGGAACGCAACCGATCGGGTTCGTTCAAGGACCTGCACCTGTTGCAGGAGGTATATTACAACACCCTGAAAGGCGACCGTTTCGGGTTGAACGCATGGTATATCAACTCCAACCGGGAACTGCCGATGCTCACGACCGATTACGGCGATGAGACCGCCTTCGAGAACCGCCAGCGGGAGCAGACGTTTCGTGGTGTCCTGTCATGGGACCATATCAAAGAGAAATGGAAAGTCGGCGTGAAAGGCGGTTATATCCATACGTGGATGGCCTACGACTACCGTCGTGAGGTGGCGCCGGACAACTGGGCCTCCATGACCCGTTCGCGGAGCAAGATAAACACGTTCTACGGACAGGCGGAAGCGGAATACTCGCCCGGCAGGAAATGGTTCTTCACCTCGAACGTATCCGTGTACCAGCATCTCGTGCGCAGCGAAGACAAGAACATCATCCTTCAGGATGGCAACAAAGCCGTCGTCGGATATGACAAGGGGCGTGTCGAGCTCTCCGGTTCTGTATCGGCCAAATGGCAGCCTGTCGAGCCGTTGGGCTTGTCGCTGGTCTTGCGCGAGGAGATGTCGGGCGACAAATGGGCTCCGCTCATCCCGGCATTCTTCATCGACGGACTGATTTCGCGCAAAGGGAACGTGATGGTGAAAGCCTCCGTATCGCGCAACTATCGTTTTCCGACTTTGAACGACCTCTACTTTCTGCCGGGCGGCAACCCCGACCTTAAAAACGAACACGGCTTCAGCTATGACGCCGGAGTGAGTTTCGATGTCGGCAAAAAGGGGGTATATAAACTGGGCGGCAGCGCAAGCTGGTTCGACTCCTACATCGACGACTGGATCATCTGGCTGCCGACGACCAAGGGGTTCTTCTCGCCGCGCAACGTGAAGAAAGTCCATGCCTACGGTGTCGAAGTGAAGGCCAACCTTGCCGTGCAGCCGGCAAAGGACTGGCTGATAGACCTGAACGGTTCCTATTCGTGGACCCCCTCCATCAACGAGGGCGAAAAGATGTCGCCCGCCGACCAGTCGGTGGGAAAACAACTGCCTTACGTGCCGGAGCACTCCGCCTCGCTGACAGGACGGCTGTCATGGCGGACGTGGGCGTTCCTCTACAAGTGGGCTTACTACTCGGAACGTTTCACCATGTCGAGCAACGATTACACGCTGACAGGCCACCTGCCCCGGTATTTCATGAGCAATATCTCACTGGAGAAAATGCTGTCGTTCAAACCGCTGGATGTACAGTTGAAACTTGCCGTCAATAACCTGTTCAACGAGGACTATCTCTCGGTGCTGTCGCGTCCTATGCCCGGCATCAACTTCGAGTTCTTCATCGGCATCACCCCGAAATTCGGGAAAAGCAGAAAATAATGTAAACGTAAATAAGGTAATGATATGAAAGTATTAAAGAATTTGAGCCTGATGGTGCTGCTTGCGCTGGCATTTGCAGGCTGTCGTGGCAAGAGTTCCCAACTTGCCGATTTCAACAAACAGCTTTACGCTCCCGAATATGCCTCGGGATTCAAGATTGAAAGAGCAGACGGCAGACAGAGCGTGCTGGTTTCCGTCATGAATCCGTGGCAGGGCGCGGATAGCGTCACCACCCGGTTGTTCATCTCCCGTAACGGGGAACCCGTTCCCGAGGGTTTCGACGGGCAGGTCCTCGAAGGGGATGCGCAGCGCATCGTGGCGATGTCCTCGACCCATATCGCCATGCTCGACGCCATCGGCGAGACGGCACGTGTGGTCGGCGTTTCGGGACTCGACTATATCTCCAATCCCGACATTCAGGCACGCCGCGACAGCATCGGCGACGTGGGTTACGAGGGAAATATCAATTATGAACTTCTGTTGTCGCTCGACCCTGACCTTGTGCTGCTTTTCGGCGTGAACGGGGCCAGTGCGATGGAGAGCAAACTCAAGGAGCTCGGCATCCCGTTCATGTATGTCGGCGATTATCTCGAAGAATCTCCGCTGGGCAAAGCCGAATGGCTGGTGGCGCTTTCGGAGGTCGTCGGGAAACGCGCGAAGGGCGAAAAGGTATTCGCGGATATTCCGATCCGATACAATGCGCTGAAACAGAAAGTGTCCGGTGCCGTTCTCGATGCCCCGTCGGTCATGCTCAATACGCCCTACGGCGATTCGTGGTTCATGCCCTCGACGGAAAACTATGCCGTGCGGCTGATTACCGACGCCGGAGGCGACTACATCTACAAGAAGAACACGGGCAACTCTTCGACGCCTATCGACTTGGAGGAGGCATACCTGCTCGCTTCGGAGGCCGATATGTGGCTGAACGTCGGCATGGCGAACACACTCGACGAACTGAAAGCCGCCTGCCCGAAGTTCGCCGATACCCGCTGCGTCCGAAACGGCTATGTCTATAACAACAACGCCCGCACCAATGCCGCCGGAGGCAACGACTACTACGAATCGGCCGTCGTGAATCCCGACCTTCTTCTGCGCGACCTCGTGAAGATATTCCACCCCGAGTTGGTCGAAGAAGATTTCGTATACTACAAACAACTGAAATAGATGCGTTCACGCCCCGTCATCCTGTTCACCGCGTTGTCCGTGCTTACGGTCGGCCTCTTCCTGTTGGATTTGGCTGTGGGCGCGGTTCGCATTCCCGTCGGCGACGTATGGGCGGCCCTGACGGGCGGCGACTGCCCGCGGACTACGGCGAAAATCGTACTGAACATACGGCTGATAAAGGCGGTTGTGGCTCTGCTGGCCGGGGCGGCGCTATCGGTCAGCGGCTTGCAGATGCAGACATTGTTCCGCAATCCGCTGGCCGGCCCCTACGTGCTGGGCATCAGCTCGGGTGCAAGCCTCGGCGTGGCGCTCGTGGTGCTGGCAGGCGTCGGCTCGTCGATAGGCATCGCCGGAGCGGCTTGGCTGGGTGCGGCCGTCGTGCTGCTCGTAATCGCTGCCGTCGGACACCGCATAAAGGACATTATGGTGATATTGATTTTGGGTATGATGTTCTCGTCAGGCGTGAGCGCTGTCGTGCAGATATTGCAATATCTGAGCAAAGAGGAGGCGTTAAAGGCGTTCGTCATCTGGACGATGGGGTCGCTCGGCGACGTGACGGTGCCGCAGCTCGCCATCCTCCTTCCGTCGGTCATCGTCGGGTTGCTGCTGGCCGTATGGACGATCAAACCGCTCAACCTCCTGCTCTTCGGCGAGGAATATGCCGTAACGATGGGACTGAATATCCGCCGTTCGCGCGGTCTGCTGTTTCTCTCGACGACGCTGCTGGCCGGCACGGTAACGGCTTTCTGCGGCCCGATCGGCTTCATCGGTCTTGCCATGCCTCACGTCGCGCGGATGCTCTTCCGCGAGGCCGACCACCGCGTGCTCCTGCCGGGAACCCTTCTCTCGGGGGCGGCGGTATTGCTTCTTTGCGATATCGTTTCCAAAATGTTCACTTTGCCCGTAAATGCCATTACCGCACTGCTGGGAATCCCGATAGTCGTATGGGTGGTTTTACGCAATAAATCGATGACGGTATGATAGAACTGTGCGATTTTTCCATAGGCTACGCAGAGAAGAGGCTTCTCGATAAGGTCGATGCCTCTTTCAAAAGAGGACAGCTGACTGCCCTTATTGGCAGGAACGGCACGGGGAAATCTACACTTCTCCGTGCCATAGCCGGACTGAATCATAATTATTGCGGTAAAATCCTGCTCGACGGACATTGTATCGCAAACATGAGAACTCCGGAGAAGGCAAGGCAACTGGCATTTGTCACGACCGAGCGCACACGCATCGCCAACCTGCGGTGCGAGGATGTCGTGGCTATCGGCCGCGCCCCTTACACCAACTGGATCGGCCGCATGCAGCCTCAAGATAGGGAAATCGTCATGCGGTCGCTCTCTTCGGTCGGAATGGAGGCGTATGCCGGCCGCACGATGGATAAGATGTCGGACGGTGAATGCCAGCGCATTATGATAGCCCGTGCTCTGGCTCAGGAAACGCCCGTCATCCTGTTGGACGAGCCGACCTCGTTTCTTGACATGCCCAACCGTTACGAATTGTGTTCCCTGCTCGCACGGTTAGCGCATGCTGAGGGCAAATGCATTCTGTTCTCCACTCACGAACTGGATATAGCCCTCTCGCTGAGTGACAGAATAGCCCTTATCGATACGCCCGTCCTTCACTGTCTGCCGACCTCCGAAATGATCCGCAGCGGGCATATCGAGCGGCTGTTCAACAATGCCGCCGTACAATTCGACCCCGTGAGCGGGATCGTGAAATCCATGCCAAGAGACTGACTTTCCTGTCGGGAAACACGTCAGACGCAATGAGGGTGTCCCAAAAAGTATTTGGCACCCTCGTATTCGTTGTAAGACATGTCGTTTATTTCGATACCTCGCACATCAGCACGCCTTTCCCCGTCACATCGGCTTTCGAGACCGTGATGGATTTTCCCGTGTAGGTCTTCACGACGGAAGTCCCGGCAGAGTTCCACAGTTTCCATGTATAGGTATAAGCTGTCCCGCCCGTGTCGATTTCCTCACCGCCCCTGTATAACACGGCTTTGGCATCCACGTCATTGCCGTTGTTCTTGATGGTGAACCCCTTCTGGCTGACCAGATCAACCGTGATGGGGTCGGACATATCCGTGAAGGAGATGATGTCGCAGACGACCTTGTTCGCCGAGGCGTTGCCCGCCGAGGTGTCCGTATCCTTGATGGCGCACTTGAAGGTCTCGAAGTTGAGAACGGCATCTGCCGTAATCGTGATTTCGTTTGTCGTCCAGCCTGCCGTCACGCCCCGAGGATTGGTCGAGGTAAGGCATGCCCAGCCGGCACCCAGCATGGAGTTGTAGTAGGGACACGAAACGGCGGCTCCCGATGCGGCTGCGGCACTCAGTGCGGAGGTCAGCGTCACGACCTTCGTGGAGGCGTTGACTGCCGAAATGGTGTACTGTGCCGATCCTATGGTTATCCTGCCTCCCGCCTCCATGTTCATTACCGAAGCGACCGTTATGGTCGTGGCTCCGGCTGCCGCGGCAGCTGTCAGTGTCGTGCCCGCGAATACCGCCGAATCCTTGATGCCCCACGCGTAGGTGACGTTCGTCGTGTCGATAGAGGCTCCGCGCCACAGGTCGCAATGCGCCCTGAGCGTCGCCACCTCGTCGTTCTTGAATACGATGCCGTCGGGTGCATACGCCACGGCGGCGATCATCGCTCCGGCGTTCAGGTGCTGCGTGAACTGAATCTCCGCCCGGAACGGAATCTCCAGCCCGTTGGCGTCGATGTAAACCGCCTCGAAAGTATAACGCACTTGCGGAGCGGAAACGGTCATGTGGTTGGCTTTGACGGTAAGGGCATACTTGGCCGATGCCGCGCCGATGGTGCAGCTGTCCTGTCCGGAGACGATCGCCGTACCGTTCTTGTACCACTTGGCCGAGCCGCTCTTCACGCCTGCCGTAAGCGTCGCGGCATTGCCTACCGAGGTGATCTGGTCGGTCGCCGCCTGACCGCTGACGAAGAGCGAAGGGGTAAGTACCAGATAGGGAGAAGCCGCCCACGAAGGGGCATAGGCATTGTTGTCTCTGTTGTACACCTGTGTCAGGGGCTGCGAGGAGCCGATGAATGCCTGCAACGATACCGCGTCGTTCTGGTCGATGATGGTGACCTGCCCGCGGGCTACTTTTACTGCCATAATAGATTATCGGTTATTTGTTATTTCCACTTCGCAATCGAAAACGGCCTTGCGCCACACGTCCCCGCCGGTTATCTCTATCTCCCTGCCGTAACGCGGTGCGGCGTTCCATATCCTGTCACTCTCCGTATCGCGGCTCGTCCGTATCCAGCGGAAATTGCCGTCGGGAATGAGCGATGTAATCTCTTCACCGCCCCTGTACACCCTGGCACGGAGTACCGTCGAGACGATTCCGTTGCGGAATGTCGTGCCGTTTTCAGACTCCACATAAACAGTATAGGAGGGAGATCCGTCGTAAAGTTTGAAAAAGGTATGGGTCGCACTGATTTTTTCATTACGGTATGTTGCCGTGTAGCGGAGGGTCAGCACGTCGCGCCCTTCCCAGCCATGAAACGGGGGTGTCATTTCAAATACGGCGGCATTGCATCCGGCATCTTTCCATATGCCGTCAACGGCAAGGTATTCCCACTGCCGACTTTCCGGCTCGAAATTGTATTCGGTCGCCACAAGCGGGATATTCTCCGGCTCGCATGCGCCTGAAAGCTCGTCCTTGAAATGGAACGCCGTGCCGCCTGTCAGGGAGACGGAACGGGGCTTGAGCAGTTCCTGCGCCTCCTCATCGAGGTCTTCCCAGCGGATGGTCACATCGCGCAGTTCGATGGTATCCTTGCCCCACTTGAACCGTCCCGAGGCGAAATGGCCCGTCCCGTCCGGATGGATGACGAAAGAACCGTCCCGTGAAACGATCGAGCCGTCTTCGTTCAGCCGCAACAGGGGATTCTGTATGGTACCCCCGATACCTCCCTTATTGAACCAGGCACCGTAATCGTCCGTGTAGGACAAGGCTTCATCGGTCGCCTGATAGGGGGTCACGTTCCTTCCGGCCTCCAATTGAGGGGCGGACAACGACAGGGGGACGGAAGCGGCAATGCCGAGACACATGACGGGGGAATCTGACCCGCGTATGAGGAACGGGACATTATAACGGACCCATCCTTTACCGGCAGCCACCGTCCGATCACCGACAAGATGTTCATCCTGATAGAACCGGATGGCTGCCGTATCTTCCGCTTTTATCCAGACTGAGAAACAATAACAGACTCCTGTATGAGCCTCCCGCCAGGCGGCACTTTGCGCACCAAGAAGACTGTCTCCGGCTATCCGTACACACCGCCCGAGTCCGGCGGGAGATGTTTCATCCAGCTCTTCCGAATGGCTGAACCGGCAGGACAGGCTGTCGGGTATGACATTCTTGTGGATTTTGCCCACATAAAACGTGCTTGAAAAACCGTTCTCGTCTCCCGCGGTAAGCGTGCCGGCTATATTGACATTGCGTGTGGCATAGAGATTCTGGAAATAGGCCCCGTAACCATCCAACATGCCGAAGACCGGATCGATGATGCCGCTGACCTTTCCCACACGGGCCTTGCTCGCCTCGCTGAAAGCGGATACGGAGGCAAGACGAACAATGTTCAGGTCGGCGACCTCGCACCAGTCCCCCTCGGAGGCCAGGCTTGATGTCAGGTCAAGAAACAGGCTCCGGCTGTACTGTGCCGGGTAATCCACGGTGATGACCCATAACTTGTACTTCCATTCCCGGCCGATGGAGATTTCATCTTCCGCATCCGTCTTTTCACGGTTCGTATAGCCGAATCGGATCGGTACGGAACCTGATGTTTTGGAAGACCTGACCTTGAACGATACCAGCAGGCGCTCCGGGTATCCGACCGGTTCTTCCAATGTCAGCATCAGCCCGAAGGAAGCGTTTCCTGCCGGTTCCGCGTTGCGGATAATGCGGACAATGCGTGTCGCTTCCGAATCGGCATCCAGATATTCCGTTTGCAGCATGCTGCCATAAACGGCGTACCTGGACTTGTCCGGCACTCCCGCCATGCCTCCGTCCATGACGGGATAGCACAGGGAGCGTTCGGTCGCCATGCCGTCGATGACATCCATATAGGGTGAATCGCTGTCAGAAGCCGTCAGGTACAAGGCGCCGCTACGTGCCGTATCGAACAGGTTGGTAATCCGCACGAAGTCCAGCAGTTCACCGCCCTGCGGTTCGTCCCCGTCCAGCAATGCCCCGATGAAATAAGGGGCGTCCTTGTCTCCGACAAGCTCCGTTCCGGTTTCTGTCACGCACATCAGCGAATAGACGGTACGCTCCCGTTCGGCATATTGCCTGCGGATGATATCCCCGGCTTGCAGTCCCTGTGTCTTCTGCGAGTCGGGGGCGATACGGATCTTGTATGTCGGATAACGGAATACGGACATGGATTATGACAGTTTTTCCACGGTGTCTCCCGAACAGCTGTCGCTGATCCAGAAGGAACCGTTGGTTACCGAAGTCTTTTCGACCTCGAACTCATAGGCGCGGAACTTACGGCGGGCCACCACCTCGTCGAATGTGGCGGAGACGCCTCCTGTCGTCCGGTTCCGGCGGACAGCCCATCCGCTTCCGGAAAGGCCCGGGGAAAAGAACTCCGAAGAGAGCGACCCGGTAAAGACGCTGTTTCCGTAATGCCGGATACCGTCCTCCACCGCTTGCAGGCGTAACGCCTCTGTCAAGTATAGGATTCTGTCAGTAATCCGGGTGGGCGACGCATGGATTCCGATATGCCCGGCTGCTTCCAACGGAACAGCGACCGTAACGAAATCGGCATCGGTGCGGATATGGAACGATTCGCTGTGACGGTTCTGCGGGGCATAACAGCTCACGGACGGACGGTGTGAAAAATCCGTGCTGTGAGGGATAGCCGTCCTTACGTCCTCTTCCTCGTAGATTACCTCGGAAGAAAGCGATACGCGCTCCCTGTCGCCTGTGAACATAAATCCCTCTGCTGTGCCCATCCGCAAGCGCTTGTGGATAACGATACCTTCATCGGAAGTGTCTACCCGGTATGAGGAGAGCAGGTCGGCGCCGTAGTTGTGGCGGACAGTCAGCGAGCCCGGAAAACAAGCCTTTCCGTAAGGGGAAAGCATCAGACACTCGCCGTCCACGTCCGATATGCCGGAGAACAGGCGTATCTTCGGGGTATGGTCGCCGCCTAAAAGAAGGTCACCGCCGATACTCCCGAACTGTATCTTGTCCTTGTCGGTACAGAGCAGTACGGGAACATCTCCGATCCGGATGCCGAATCCGTCCAGGAACGAGAGGAACCCGCCGAGCGCGACATCCTCTTCCGAAAACGAAAGCAGACATTTCCCTTTGTCGCCCAGTTCCACGCCTTGCAAGGCTTTCAGTCCGCCATCCATGACCGTACTCCCTCGCACCGTCAGATTCCGTCTCACCATGCCGTCCCGCATCGTCCAATCCACCGTGTCCGTATTGGCGTTGCCACGATGATAGACATCCTGCCCGCCCACGGCCAGCCGTGTCGGGGAGATGGATATTCCTGTATCCTCGTCCCCGATAATCCATGCCCCTTTGGAATGTACCGTCGCATCCAGAAAGTCTATATGGGAAGCGTTGATTGTAGCGGTGGCCTTGTCCGCGTCGTAACGGAGCAACTGCCTGCCGCCGATATGCAGGCTGTCGCCCCCGACTTTCAGGTTGCCGGTAATCCTGATACCGTACTCGATGGCAGTTACCACACCTTCCGGATCGGTAATGTCCTGCGAATAGGTTTCCAGGATACGGGTGTTTCCAATGCCGGCTTCGAAACCGTAATTGGCACTGAGCTTGCCGGTCATGTCACCGCCCGATTTCTTCAGGTAATCCAACAGCAAGCCACCGCTTCCGGAACCGCCTTCTCCCGTAACGGCTCCGGCAATGGCGGATGCAAAACCGTAAGCGGTATTCTTCAGTCTCAGGCTGGTCTCGTCGCCTTCCTCGATGCCGTAAGGATGCTCGTCGTCCTTTTTCTGCTGGGCATTGAAAAAGTTATGGTACAGCTGTGCATAGATGGAATAGCACAGGCTCTCCTTGTCGAGGGTTTCTATATCGGGATGCAGTTGTACGCTCATTTGGTATAGCTGGTCTTGGAAAGAAATTTCTGGATACGTGATGTCAGCGAGATGAAGTTCGGCATATTGATCGGCGACATCGTGCCCATCAGTGTGGGAGTCATGATTTTCGAACATTCCGTCAGGAAGTCGAGCATCAGCCGGGCAAGCTCATTACCCAGAACCAGCGGCTCGGTGGCATTCTCGTCACCGAGCGTCACCTTGTTGTCGGCAACGGCAACGGTCGTGGAATTGACCTTTTGTACCACTTTACAAACGCTGTTTTCTACCATACATCCCCGTTGGAGCATAGAACTTGGCTTGGAATGGGCCAAGCAT
>ENA-UESS01000995-UESS01000995.1-human-gut-metagenome-genome-assembly--contig:-NODE-995-length-12545-cov-6.364132_pt1 | contig 12545 bp, 17 predicted proteins | sample MGYA00243004_ERZ508005 | MGnify/ENA primary metagenome ERZ508005 (study PRJEB26167, sample SAMN06115471) | human gut metagenome | host: Homo sapiens | place: China:Guizhou | collected 2016-06-29...
GATTCGGCTGATGGCCATTCTGTACCCATCCAGGGCGCAGATTTCCAAAGTATCGTCGCCGTTGTGGGAAAAGCACAGCCCTTTGTGCGCCGGATGCCGATCCTCTTTGGACACAGCGTATAGAACCTTTGAGATGGCCCATCTCAAATCGTTCGCTCTCACCACGCAGCGCTTCGCATCCTTTCCCGGACCATCAAATGTGGGGTAATTCTCTGCCGGCGTCGTGCTCAACCGCGCCCGCGCCGTTCCGGACTCTATGACCAACCCGCTCTTTGTCACGTTGATGTTGATTTCAGGGGCTACTGCTCCGCTGATAAAATCCACTCCACGCGGTGGAATAACGACACCCTGCGGAACCGGGCTGGAAAGTTCTGCCCGAATGCTCAGTTCCAAATTCGTTGCGAACGCATCCGGGCCACTCAACAGGATTCCCGTGCTGCCGTTGCCCACTGCGCGAACCTCTGGCACCGCTGTTCGGAGCTTGGAAAACAGCGCTCCAATTTCGCTTCGTTCAAACTTCATCGTCTTTTCCTTTCTCAAAATTGTCTCTGCTGAACTGCTCATAGCATTCCGGGCACATATAAGCCACCCGCTCCGGGCTATCTCCACGTTTTCTGCGCAAGAGCAGCGCGTACATTTCTTTCATCGGTCTGTACTTGCCGCAGACCGCGCAATACTCCCACAGACGCTCTTTCTGCACGTCACTGGGAGCTCTCTGAAGAAGCGGCTGTGGTTTCTCGCGCCGCATATTCTCAGCGCCCACCACGCTTTCCATGCTGCTCCGCATGAAAACAGGTGTGTCGGTTGCATCCGCTGACGCAAGAATGTCTTTAATCCACTCCGCTTTAGGAATGACCTTTCCTGCATTTCGGCCTGTTTCCGCGCCGATGATGACCCACTTCAACTTCTGGAACGCTTTTGTCGCGTCGCCCTCAAACGGGCCAAGGAGCGGCTCTATCGCAACGAACGTATTATAGTGTTCGTTCGCCCATACGCTGCTTTCTCTGACCGTCGCTGTCGAGCCGTACCAGAAATTCTTGTTTTGGGGCAGCTTCTCGTGATTCACAAGCTGCTTATAGCGTTCCGGATACTGCGTCAGAAAAATGTACTGGTGCTGGGGTGCTTCATCAGCCGCCGCAAACACCCGAAGAATCCAATCTTCAGGAACCCACGGCCCGAATAAATCGCCATCCGTGCATACCATAATGCTTGAGCCAACTTTGACCTTTTGCGGCCAGTCGAAACGGTATTTGTGCATCGTGGGCAGAAATCCCGTTGGACTGTTCAGGAAGTGCTTGTTTTTCGTTTCCCACGGGGTATCCAGCTCAAAGAGCTTTTCTCCCACCTGCTGAACTTTCGGTCTCTCTGCCAAATTTCGGCGCCAATCGCTTGCAAACCGTATCGCGCTTTTCCTTGCATAGCAGTACCGACAATCTTTCAGGCACCCTGTCACCGGATTCCAAGCATAATCGGCCAACTCATTTTTCGTTCTGTTCACCGATAGATCCTCCCCGTTTGGTTATCCACAAGAACGATTCGCTCCACGATTTCAAACCCGGCTGCACCTGCCACATAACGCAGGACGTGGACAAGCTCACTCACACGAGCTTCTTCCCTCTGGATGTTGCTCTCTGCCCGGACTCGTGTAGGGTCCGGCGCGCCGCTGGGGTTGTGATTCTTCCGGGTATCAGGCATTGTTCTCTCCTTTGTCTAAAACCATGAAATAATCGTAATTGGTGCCCGGATTGGTATTCGGACGACGGCGTACAATATCAACTCGGTATCCTGCTTTCAGGAGCAGCCGTCCCAAATCCAGACGCTCATCTTCCGAAAGACCTTTTGCTTTGGCGGGCGCGAGAGAAAGTTCAATTTTAGCCGACACGTTTTTCCACCTCCATCAAATCGTGCATCAGTTCATCCACGAGCAGCTTTCCGGCATTTGCACCCGTGCGGATAATGTTTCCGTTCTCCTTGAGTTCTGCAAACTCCTGTGCGCGGATTTCCTTGGACTGCCGTGCAAAATCAATTTCCGCCGTTGTCATGCGGCCCTGCACGACCTGTTGCCATTCCGCAATAAACGGTTTCGCATCCTCCAAATCGGCATACTGGTCGTTGTTATAGCTGCGCTTTTGGCGGACAGTGCCGCCCGGTTCCACCTCCAAGGTATACCACGGGGTATTCGGGTCAGCCTTGCGCCGCATGAAGAAGATGTAGCTCTCACGTTTGGCAATACGCTCAAAGTATCTGGTTCCGCGCTGGATGCAGTGGTCAAGGAACCTGCTTTCTTCCAAAATGGCCTTTGCCCCATCCGGCACCCGAATGATGTATTCCGCTCCATCGTACTCGTAGATTTTGCGGATTTTCTTGTAGATGTTCTCGATATGGAATTGATTTTCCAGTTCCTTGGCATCCTTTTTGATGCTGCTTGCAGCACCTCTCAGCGCATCCTTTCGGCGCCGCTTATTGCGCTCCAGAACCAAATCATCATGGCGGCGTTTAAGATCCAACGGGAAACGAACCTTTTCAAGATTCAAGTTCATCTTCATCTGCCCGGCCATATCGATATAATCCAACCAGTCCGATGCAACTTGAAGAGCAATCTGACCGTTGTAGCTTCCGGTGACTCGCCTTGTCTGCTGGCGGAGATATTTCAAGCTCCGTGTCATTCCGCTTTCCCGCAATGTCTTGGCCATTCCTGAGAGATTTCGGATGTTAGCCGTCATCTTCATGTTCTTGTCATTGATTGCAAGGCCGGCTTCTTTCCACTTCAACGCATCATCCACCTCGCGGAACGACTTTTTGCTCTGCGAGATTGCGGCCAGTTCCTGACGGTTCAAGCCAAACACGCCGTAATAGGTTTCTGCGTGAAGATTGATGCGGGTGCTGTGCTCATATTCGTCGTACACCTGAGAGCACAGAGCGTCAGCCCAGCCCGTTTTGACAAGGCTTTCGGCCATCGGATACCGATTCACAATTTCCCACTGCCGAACTTCCCACGGAAAATTGAGGTGATTATCGTACTGGTACATCCATTCAGATTTCAACACTTTCCGAACATCACTCTCAAATTGGTCAGTGTGGGATGCCAGCGTGTACGGCTGATACGGGCCAGAGGGGGCCAGCAGCATCGCGGACAGCTTCGGGCGCTGGCACATGATATACTGAGCTTTTTCGCCCCAGTCGCGTTTCCACTGCTTGATGGTCTTTCCGTCCGTCCACCAGATTCCACGGCCGTGAAATTCCGGTTCTGCCCGATGATTTCTGAAATCGAAATACACCAGATAGGCTTGCTCCAAAGGAATGTCCTTGCGGCCCATAACCTTTTGACCGAATAGCGGGTATTGCGAACCTGCATTTTCTCCCCGCAGCACTCGCACGTCGCTGTGCTCTTGTGTTTGAGCAGTTCCGACAGCGTATATTCACCACCGCAGCTATCGCACCTTGCCCGCTGAATCGAGATTTTCTTCTCAACGCCGCCGGGTTCGATTACGTTCTGTTTATCATTGGTGACCCAGAGAAAGCCCGCATCACTGCACACTTTCAAAACTTGTTTACTGAGATCTTCCGGCGGCTCCGGCAGATTCTCAAAGAGCTTCTTGGTCTCAGCCGCCTGTCGTGCGTTGCGCTCTTCGCGCTTCTTCCTGGCATGAGCCGACAGTGCATCTTCTACAATGCCAATCAGATATCCCGGTCTGCAGTCATCAAAATAGTTCTGCAGGAGTTCCGATTCTCCTTTTGTGGCCGGCACTTCGGTCCTCCATGTCAAGCACTGGCAGGGCTTGACCTCAATTTGACGCGGCGAAAGCTCGCCTTTAGTCGGGTTCTCGTTCCCGCGAAGCTCCCCCGTCCAGTAATCCCCGAAAAAGCGCCACACAACCAGCGGCTTTTCCTTTTTGTCCCAGACGGCCACCGTCAGCACCTTTCCCTCGATGTAGCGGCCCATGCCCTGCCCCTCGGCAACTGACATACACAGTGCCGCATCCAGCTCTGGCCGTTTCGGTTCCGGCGCATAAAGTTTCAATTCTTCAGCCTTTTTCATTGTGTGCCGCCTCCAAGCTCTCTGCCGTGTAGTTCTTCCCCGGCAAAATCTTCACGCCGTCAATCGGCTGTGCAATGCAGATGGACTCCTGCTGATCTTGGATGATGAAGCAGAGCCATTCTCCCAGTTCTCCGGCCAGCTTCTTATCCCGGCCATATGCGACATGAAATGGCCCTTTATAGCTGTCCTCAAACTTCTCCGCAGGATGCTCAAACACATAGTTGGCGTGCATCAGCAAAAATTCTTCTGCTGTCAGCTTGCGGAGAGGAACCAGCTTCGTACAGCTGCTCCGGCTTCCGTAGCCATCCTCGTCAACATCGCCCCCGGCCGCAACTGCCCAAAACTCATTCTTGCCGTTCCATGTGTACCAATTCAGGCAATCCCACGGGTCTAAGCAATAATGGAACCCGGTGCTGGCGCACATGGCCTTTTTCGTCTCATTCAGCTCGTTCGGAACATACTGGAATTTTCCGTTTCCAAGCGTTGCGACCAGCCCCGGCTTGAATCCCTTGAATCCCAAAATCATCAGAACCATCCCTCCAAGGAAAGCTGCATCGAATCCTCGCTCTGCTTCTCTTTCTTCTTTGCAGGCTTTTTCTCCGGTTTCGGCTTCTTTTGGTCGGGCTTTTCCTTTGCCGGCTCCTGCGGTTTCGGAATATTCGGGGTGGCGTTCTCCGGTTTAATAGTTGCCGGCGCCCGCATCTCTTCTTCCGTTGGCGGCGTTCCGGTAAGATTGATGTTCATCGAAAACGAGATTTCAGCATTGGGGAAGTAGAACTGCACGGCCTTGCGATACGCTTCAAGGTCAGACAGAACCTCTCCCGCATTGTGCACGACTGCCGCGCAGCATTCAGAGAACGTGCGCTCCGTGTTACAAACGACCTCAGCGAAGCGCGGCTCCTGATCTGCAAAGTTCAGCAGTGCCCGCAGCACATAGCTCTGAACGCTCGCGGCGGCGCGCCCGCCTTTGAACAGCTTGTCCTCTGCCTCCAGCTTCTCTTTTGCCTTGGCCCGCCAATCGACGAACTCTACTGTGGTTGTGGTGTGTGTGGTGGAATCCATATTGTCCTCCTATCAGAAAAAGCTCAACTGCCCGCCCTTGCCCTCAGAGAACATCGGTTCCTGCTCCGGCTCTTTGGGCGGTATTTTAGCGGTTTTGGGCTTTTCCGTATCTTTTGGTTGCTTACTCTTTTTTGTGGCTTCAAGGGCTTTCTGTGGTTCGGATTTTGGCGCATCCGCAGCATATTCTTCCTTTATCGGCTGGGTGACCAGTTCCATCTGCGCCATAAAGATTCGATACTGCCAAACCGGGATCCTGAGCAGCGGCGTGTACCAGACGCTCCCGTTGTCAACCGGAAGCAGCCCTCTTTTGTCATAAGACGTAGACGGGCTTGCAAGCGTATCACCGATGACGACATATCCCGGCATTCCAAGCAGACTCATTTGCAGATAGCACATCATACCCACGATGTAGTCAATGTCCTGCGCCACAAACAGCACATCCATCTGATAATTGATGCCTTTTTTCCTGCATTCGTTTGCAAACGCCACTAGCAAGGCCCCCGCGCCGCAGGTCGGGTCACAGACCGCGACCCATCCCCTGTCTCCGATTTTCTGCTGAAATTCTTCTGCCGGGGTCGTCACCGCAGACATAAACTCGCAAAGGTGGTAAGGCGTGAAGAACTGGCCCGCGTGGTCACTTCCAAGCCCCAAGCACATATACAGCTCGCCAAGGAAATCCTGTTCCGAGTTGTCCTCCAACGCCATAACCAGAATCGAAAACATATCCGCGAATGTGTCCACTTCCTGCTTCGTGTACTTTTTCACGATAGTCATGTACTGCTGCTCTCGCTCGTCGAAGTGGCTCTTGTCTGTCGCGTTGGACACGGCAATGGCGCTTATCGTAATCCAGTCGCTCCAAACCTGCCACCTTGACCGCCCCTTGCTTGTAAATACTTCAAACTTCTTTACAAGCTCTTTCTGGGCCTCGCCGCGGACATGGCGAACATCGCTTCCCATTAGAAAACCTCCTTAGTCTGGTGGAACTTCCTCCACCCGCTTTCTAAGAGGTCTCCTTTTTAGGCGATCCAAGCTGTTACCAAGGTCAAGGAAGCTATTTCCACTCGGCGTTTCCCGGTCTACCCGGTTTCCTTTGTATGTGATATGTACTTTTTCCCACGCTTCCAGCGTTGTGATTTTTTGTGCTGCTGCTTGGTCGAGCAGACGCTTAGCATAGACCCAAGGGTACTTTGCTTGATGGCGCATCGCTTCTTTCAGCGCGGCCACCACTAAGGCGTCCTCTATACCAGCTTCCCGCAGGTCTCGGAATTCTGAGGCCATATACGGCGTGAGTATCTTATCGCACCCAGCCCAGATCCAGTAGGATTCCGGCTTTCCGTCGGGCGGACCAGTTGATGTCTCCCGCTGTTCGTCTACGCCCTCTGATTCTTCAGCGGACTTATAACCCAGTGGGTTTTCTTGGGTTTCTTTAGGTTTTGGCGGTCTTCCGCCTTTCGCTCCATTTTCACGGCTTGTAGCTGCTTTTCGTTCGTAGGCCGCTATCTCGGCGTCAAGTCTGTTTTTTATTGCAGGCCATACATACCGTTCATTACCGTCAAACTGCGGCTCGACTTCATCCGCCTTATAATCCATCATCGCCCAAATGATGCGTCCCCTTTCTTCCATGCTATACGGTTCAAGAAGAAGGCGGTAATCGTCAATCCACAGTTTCACATACTCATTCGCCGCCACGCTTCACCTCCCCTTGCGGCTTTTGATTGAGGGAGAGCACTTTGCACAGGTGCTTGTCCAGCTTGATTCCATAGATGTGGTACTCAGCGAACAATGCCTTCTCCCGGCGGTGCGCTTCCTCGTGGTGCGCTCGGCAAAGTGCGATTGCGTTCAGGCCAACATGGACGACCTTTTCTCTGTCCATACCCATGCCGATACGGTCAACGTGATGCACCTCCGCCGGACGGTTGCAAATTGCGCAGCGGCGATTTTCAAGGCACAGGTACAGGTACTTTCCAATGTCGTCCGTCTGCGTCAGCAGACTATCCTTGGTCGGAACGCCCCAGTGGAAACAAAACGAAATCAGGTAAGTAATGAATTCTCGTGCTGTCGTCATGTCGCAGTCCGAGAGGGAGAACCACTCCCGCATAGCGCGGGAGCAGAAATCCCATTCCAAATACTGCCGAAGCTCTTCCGGCTCGTGGCCGGACCACAAAGAAATGTCACGGATGATGGCAAAAATCTTTCGGCGCTGGTCAACAGAAATCGTGCGCCCATCATCCAACCGGACCTCCACCCGCCGGGGGCGTTTCTGCTCCACAAAGCGGCTGATGTCCGTATCGGGCTTCAGGACGAGCTTTCCATCTTCCAGCTTTTCAATTCTCGCCGTTACGACCATCCGTTTTCTCCTTGTCAACATGAACGTGCATAGGGATATACACGCTGTTCGCCTGCATATTTCTCACCAAGAAGTCATTGCATTTTGCTTCCGACAGGTGATTTTTGAGCACCTGCATCTCATAGGCATACTGTCCAGCAGCTTTTTTCTCTGCGATTTTGGCTTGAATGTCTTCATCTCGATAATTGGCTTCTATCAAATAGAGGTCATATCCGAGTGCCTGCACCCCGTTCAGGTTGTTGGTGTCGGTAGCATAAATCACCTTGCCAGATGGAAAATGCACCTTGTACCCGCAGTTCGGTACATTGTGAGTCAGCATAAACGGAATCACATTGCACAGGCCGTATCCGTACATGGTCCGGGGTTCCAGCACATCAATCTGACGTTCCGGCACCCCTGCGGCCAGAAGCGGTGGTGCCAGCCAGCGGCAACACCCAAAGCGCAGCGTTGGCCGTTCTTCGGCAAGCCGCTTGATGGTGCGCTTTTGGAAGTGATCTGAATGAATATGCGTCAAAAGCACAAGTTTCAGCTTCGTCACATATGGCTCCAGCGCTTTGTAAGGCACCCCGCAGTCTATCAGCACAAAATCTTCCAAAATCGTAGCGTTGCCGTCACTTCCGGTGCTGATAATGTTGTACTTGACCATCAGAGTGTCGCCAAATCAACAGCCGCTTTCACTTCGTCTGCTTCCGGCTCCGGCAAGTCCATAGTTTTGGCCGTCCGCTCGATTTTGGGCTGTTCCTGCTCATCCTGCTGGCTGAGTTCCGGGGTATCGGTCACTTCCGGCAACAGGTCTCCGCTCGCGGTGTCCGGCATCATCACATGGCCGTCTCTTTCATAGGCCATCGTCATTTCTGCCGTCATAATGCCCCACTTGGAAATCAACTGGCGCAGCATGGTCTTTTTGGCCATCCCGTCGAAGTCTTTGTACCAGAAGCTCGAATACTTCCACAACTCATTCTGCGGAATCTCACCATTCAGCAGCTTCTTATATGCGGCGGCGCTGAATGCCGAGGAATATTTGTCCGCATGAGCCATCATCTGGTCTGCCGTCCAGTACAGCGTTTTCTGGAAACCATTGATATACTCAAAATGGGCAATGTAGCCCACAGTCGGCATTGCTGCACGCTTTTCAAAATCTTCGATGAAGTGCATTTCATGGAAACGCTCTTCAAAGGGATCCCAACCGCCCAGTTCCCCGGATTTGACTTCCAGAACATTCAGGCGCTTGTACTGGCCCGTTCTCAGAGCCAACTGGATGTATCCCTTGTAACCCAAAACGAATTGCGCCTTGAGACACGCCGGCTTAATCACATTACCCTGCCGGTCACGTTTTGCTTTGGATTCGAACGGCACCAAGTAGAACTGGCCCAACTGCGGGGAAGGCTGCAAGAGCAGGCTTTCACCCAAAAGGGCACCCGCCAAAATAGTACCTGCATCACACTCCTGCAAGGTAGGGTTAACTGCCACAGCAGAAGTGATATTTGCAGCGAATCGTGCCGCGCGTACCGGATCGCCTAGGGTATTATTTATGAGTTTCTTGTATTTCTCGGTCTGCATTGCCTGAGAGAAGTACAATTTCTTCGGCTGTACTGCTTTAGCCATTGTCGCTTACCTCCTCATTCTCGATGCCGACGGAATCCATATGCTTCTGGATCTCGTCGATTTTTTCATTTACGAAAGACTTCAGCTCCCGGAGCTGGGTCAATGTACCGCGGCACTGGAACGTGCGGCCCATGAAAGCAAATTGGGCCGTCATGACCTGTTCCTCGCTCTCCTGTTGGGTTTCTTCGACCTCCTGCTCATCCATAACCGGAGGCTCGGCGCCCATGACTTGCGGCGCGGCCAGCTCTTCTTCTACCGCATCCAGCACCGCCGACTCTGCTTCCTGCGCACGAAGCTGGGCTTCAAGGCGCTGTTTCCGTTCAGCTTCCTCGCGGGCCACACGGTCTTTGCGCTGACTCACGCTGTTAATCGCAACGGCCAGATTGCGGCACTGCTTATACTCGGCCATGACCTCCGGGGCATTCTCCATGCCATTGATGCAGTTCACATCAGCCACTACGCGGTCAACGTAATCCTTGACCTTGCTCTTCAAAGATTTCAGGCTCGCCGTCATGGTAACGGCAATGCCGACGTCCCCATAGCTGACCCACTCGACCCCGTTTGCCTTGACCAGCTCGTCGAAGTAAGCGACCACTTTCTTCTCCTTGTCAGCTTTCAAGCCGGCTTCCACGTCCGTGATTTTACCTTTCAGCGCTTCATCCGCAGGGCCATAGACATCGGTGACGCACTCCTTGTAAACCTTGTCGAAGTCCTCAAAAGGCTTCATGATCTGCTTCTTAACGACTGCGCGGCGGTCATCCAAATCCTTGCGGTCACGATTCAGCTTCGCCCGCTGCTCCTTGACGACCTTGAGCGTTTCTTCCGTGCAAACCAGCGCCAGCGCTTCCGCCACAGACGCCTGTGCCTGAGCCTTAATGCTGTGCAGCTGTTCCTTGATGACGGGAAGCTGCTGCACCACAATCAGACTGTCGGCTAACATCGGCTCCTGCGTGGTTACGGCGGCAGTAAGTTCTTTTTCCATGTTGTACCTCCTAATTTTTGCATAGAAAAACGGCAGAAAGGATAGTCCTTTCTCGCCGCTTCGTACCTGTTGAAAAATTCAACCGAATATGCTACAATATGGTTGTGTGTGGTGGAGGCCTGTATTTTCCGGCTTGATGTTCCTGCATCAAGCGCCAACGGAATGTACGGGTCTCTATCCATTTGTAGCGCGCTGGCCGTTCTGGTCAGCGCTTTTTTCGTGTGCGGCGAGTATGTCATATACCGTGAGTTGGCCAATGATTTGGCGCTCAGCGGTGCTCTTAGGCTGTGTAGCGGTCTTTCCCTTGCGAGGTCTTGCGGGCGATTTCAGCTTCTTGCCGAACTCCTTGGCGTAACACTTTGCGCCGTACCCCGCTTCGATTGCCGCCGGATCTGTAATGACCCTGTGACACCGAGCGCATCTTACCATGCTTCTTTCCTCCGAAAATCGTAAACATCTGGAATGCGTGCGTCAGCCGCACCGCCATGATGATTGCAATGATGACAAGCAGCCATTCGCCGCCGATTGCCCAGTAGCCACGCCAGCGGTAGGCGCTCGGCAACTGCCATATTGCCATCAGCCCTCCGGCTACGACCCCGGCCAGCGTGTCCAGCAGTCCTACGAGTACCCAATCCATCACACTCAGCTTCTTTTCCCTGCGCTTCATTTGAGGTTTGCTCCTTTCATGTAGGTTTTGACCAGCGCCCATTCATGGGCATCCTTTGGCTTCCCCGCCATTGCATCCAGCGCTTCTTCGGTTCCGCACTGGTCACAAATCATGATGCCCGGAACCTGACGGGAAAGAGCGTTGCTGTGCAAGCGCATCTTCATGGTCAGCTTCCCGCACCGGGGACACGGGAGCACCTGCGCCATCTCAGCTGCGGCATCCTGCACATCGAGGTATGTAGCAAAGACTTCATCCAGCAGCTTCTTCTCCGCGTAATCCTGAATCATTTGCATCACCTTACGAAACATCCCTTTCTTCCTCCAAAAGGCCAACCATTGCGCTCCACACCTTGTCGGTGTAGGCCGTGCTGCGGGTTCCTGCATTCCAAGCCTTTTCTGCCCCGCTCTTCCCAAGGTTGTACGCCATCATCGTTCGGTTGATGTCTCCATCGTACAGGGCAAGATAGCTTCCGAGCATATAGCACCCAGCCTTGATGTTCTGGCAGGCATCCAGCAGATCCGTGACTCCCAGCTCATCTTTGAGCCATCCGGCATTGATGCTGTTGATCTGCATCAGACCATAATCTCCGGTTGAGCTGGTAGCGCTCACCGTATAGCCGCTCTCGACCTGCATGACGGCGTAAGCCAGCTCCAGCGGAACTTCGTACAAGTCGCACATCTCGGCTGTATACTGCTGTAAATCCGCATCCAGCGGCACATGGTATGTAATCGACTCATAGGGGACCGGGTCTTGTCGGATGCACTCGCCCTGCTCAATGTCAGCCCGCACAGGAATCGTCGCTGTCGGGAGCTGCGCTGCTTCCGGTTGGAAAGCGAACGCCGCGGCGATGCTTCCGATTACCAGTAGTTGCGCCGCCACTGTTGCCACCAGCGGGATTATTGCCTTTCGCATCATCCTGAACCTCCGTAATGCCGAACCGCTCGAACACATACCGCCGGGGCACTCTGCCCGGAAACGTAAGCAGACCCTTTGCTTCCAGCTCTTTGTTCATCTGCTGGATAAACTGATAGGCTCTGGATTTGCTGCATCCGACAATTTCCTGCACTTCGCTCGCGCCGATAAAGTACGATTCTGTCACGTCCGACGCCCTCCTTTCGAAAAACGCATATTAGCCATCGCCACGAACAGGTTGTTCATTCGATCCATGATCTCATCCCATTCAGCCTGTTCGTCCTCTTCGATTTTTCCATCTGCGACGATCTCTATCATCGCATCGCGCTTTACGATAAACCTCTGAACCGCCGCCAGAACGCTGAGAACAGCTTCCGGCAAGTCCTTTAACTGAATCTCCGGAACCACCCGCTTGCCCAGCTCTGAGGACCGGCGCAGATGCTGAACTGCAAGATACGGGGCTTGGTACACATCGCACATGGCGCTTGCCACGTCGCTGGGTACCGGGCGCTGGCTCTGCTCATAATCCCGCAGAGAATCAACTGACACGTTCAAAAGCTGTGCGGCTTTTTCCTGCGTCATTCCGGCAGATTTCCGCGCGTTTTTGTAGATATTCTGGCAATCAACCGCCATTTCGCGCAACTCTCCTTTCTGGTAAACTTATGATGTAAGAAATCACGCCCGTAGGTTCAGGCAGGACTCAATCGCGGACTTGATGTTCGCAGACGGCACCATCGTACCATTGATGACCTGGCTGACGTGTGCGCGGGAGTACCCGATTTCTTTTGCCAGCTCGGTGACGCTCATATCGTCGCGCTCAACCATCGCTTTTTTGACTGACACGCACCACTCTGGCAGCGGAACTTTCTTCATGTTTTTTCTCCTTCCCGACAAAGATTTATCTAACAAATGTATTGAACACTTGTTTGAT
>ENA-UESS01000996-UESS01000996.1-human-gut-metagenome-genome-assembly--contig:-NODE-996-length-12538-cov-9.830591_pt1 | contig 12538 bp, 10 predicted proteins | sample MGYA00243004_ERZ508005 | MGnify/ENA primary metagenome ERZ508005 (study PRJEB26167, sample SAMN06115471) | human gut metagenome | host: Homo sapiens | place: China:Guizhou | collected 2016-06-29...
ATTTGTTTTTCACGGAACGATTGAAACAACACGCTTTTCGTTGTGACGGCGCAGAGATCTTCTTCTGGAGAACGCGCCAACAGCATGAAGTTGATTTTCTGGAGGTCCATAACGGAAAAGTCAGAGCGTTCGAATGCAAGTCGAGCAACAAATCCAAGACGACGTCGATTCGAGCCTTCGAGCGCGCTTATCCTGATACGCCGGTGACCATCGTGACGCCGGAAAATATTGATGTCATTGAAGAAGAATCCTTGTCGTGACAACACCAATAACAGATTAAATGCAACCGTTTATGAGTGATCAACGATGGCACTGATGCAGGACAATGTAGTGAAGCTATCTTCAGGAATTCATTTCGTGAGCGGCATCGATACGGATGCGGGAAAGACCGTCTGCACGGGGTGGCTTGCTCGCGAACTTCTGCGCTGCGGACGTCGTGTGGCCACCATGAAATTGGTACAGACCGGTTGCGGAGACTACAGTCCGGACATCCGCCTGCACCGGCGTCTGATGGGGGTGACGCTGCCCGAAGACGAGGAAGGGATCACCGCGCCCGAACTTTTCACCTACCCGGCGTCACCTCATCTGGCAGCCAAAATCGATGGCCGACCGATCGATCTCGCTCATTTGATTGACTGCGCGAACAAACTGGCCGAAAGCTACGATGTGGTGCTTGTCGAAGGCGCCGGAGGTTTGGCCGTGCCCCTGACGGAAAATTTACTGACGGTTGATTTTGTGTGCGCGCAGAACTGGCCTTTTGTTTTCGTGACTTCGGGAAGGTTAGGCTCCATCAATCACGCCGTGTTGTCTCTTGAGGCGCTGCAGCGACGCGGGGCCGAACTTTCGGCCGTGATCTTCAATCAATGCAACCCGATGCCCGACGCAACGATTGAAGAGGATACGCGCGAATATATGAAGCGGTATTGTTTCAGTCGATTCCCGCAGGCGCTGTGGTTGGAGTGCCCGGTCTTTGCAGTCGACGAGATCGGCTGATTTCAGAGTTACGAAAAAAACGTTTTGCAACGCGGCTGATGCGCGAAATTAAGCGAGCCGACAGCTTGCTTTTGTTAGAATGCACGGCTATTGAGTAGAAAAGTGCGCTCAGCGTTTGTCGTGGGCGCGCAGCGGCCCTGCGGCTTTATGCGGCAGTCCGCATTTTTGTTTAATCCAAAGGCTAATTTCATGCTTCTTGAGTTGTTCCGCAATCACAAGCGCTGGCTGATGTTCATTGCCATGGTGCTCGTGATTCCCAGCTTTGTGGTCACAGGTATCTATTCCTACAACCGAATGATCAGCGACGACGGCGCCATCGCCAAGGTTGACGACGTTTCGATCCTTCCGCAGCAGTTTGACGAAGCCAAGCGCCAACGTCTGGAAAACCTGCGCGTGCGTCTCGGTGAAGAATTCCGCTCCAATATGCTCGACAGCCAGGAGGCCAAGGTCGCGCTGCTCGAAGCGATCATGAACGAACGCAGTCTCATCGGTGAGACGTCTCTTGAAGACATTCATGTGAGCGAACAGGTCGCCATCGAAATGATCAAGACCTTCCCGCGCTTTCTCACCGACGGCAAATTCGACGCCGAGAAATACACCAACTATCTGGCCGCTTCCGGCATGAGTGATGAATATTTCGTGCACATGATCCGTGGTGAAATCAGCCGCAATCTTCTTACAGAAGGCATTACCCGCACGACGTTGGTGCCCGATACCGCCTCGCGTAACATCTTTAACCTTCTTACCGAAAAGCGTGAAGCTGCCGTGCACAATCTGAGCGTCGGTGAATACATGGTCAAGGTGAAGGTCTCCGACGAAGATGCCAAGAAGTATTGGACGGACAATCAGAAGCAGTTTGAGCGTCCTGACGCCGTCAATGTGGAGTATGTCGTTTTCTCGCCCGATCTCTTTAAGAATGTCGAACCGAGTGAAGAGGACATCAAAACGTTCTACGAGCAGAATATGAGCCGCTTCCAGGCTCCGGAAGAACGCCGTGCCTCCCACATTCTGATTGACTTTAGTCAGGGTAAGGACAAGGCTAAGGCCAAGGCTGAAGAAATCTTCAAGCAGGTCAAAGCTGACCCCAAGGCATTTGCCGAAGTGGCCAAGAAGGAATCGGCTGATCCGGGCAGCGCCAAGGAGGGCGGCGATCTGGGCTGGTTCACGAAGGGCATGATGGTGCCGGCGTTTGAAGACGCGGTCTTTAACGCCAAGGAAGGCGACATTGTCGGTCCGGTGGAATCCGAATTCGGTTTCCACATCATTTCGGTCACCGGCGTCAAGGCGACGGCCGCCAAGCCCCTGGCCGACGTTCGTGCCGAAATCGTGAAGCTCTATCAGGATCAGGAAAGCCAGAAGCGCTTTGCCGAAGAAGCCGACAACTTCACCAACATGGTTTACGAACAAAGCGATTCGCTCAAGAGTGTGATCGAAAAGTACAATCTCAAGCCCATGACGCTCAACAATGTGACGGCTGAAGGCCCGAGCGATGCGGTTCAGAAGAAGTTCCTCAACCAGCACGTCATGGAAAGCCTCTTCGGTGAAGAATGTCTGGTTGAAAAGCGCAACACGCAGGCCATCGAAGTTGCTTCCAACACGCTCGTTGCCGCTCGCGTGACGGCTTATCAGCCGGCTCACATCGCCAAGTTTGAAGACGTTCGCGCCGATATTCTTTCGCTTCTGACAACCGAACGCGCTCTTGACGCCGCCGAAAAGGACGGTCAGGCTCTGCTTGCCAAGATCAAGTCCGGTGAAGCTAAGGACGTGAAGTTCGACAAAGCCGTGACCGTGTCCCGTTCTCAGCCTCTGGGTTGGGACTTCAACCTGATCAATTCGCTCATGCGAGTTCCCGCCAAGGAACTGCCCGCATATATCGGCGTGCGCACTCCCACGGGCTACACGCTGGTGCATATCACCAAGTCCGAGACGGTTGAGCCCGACGCCTCCGCTCTGGAAGGCACGCGCAACGAGCTGGCCGGCATGTTCGGTCAGGCCGAAGAAAACGCCTATCTTGACAGCCTGCGCGCCAAGCACAACGCTGTGGTCCTGAGCAAGGACTACCTGCCGGATGCTGAGGAAAAGAAGGCCGAATAAGCTTTAGCTCTCAAGGTGCCGCTTTCACGGCGGCATCGAAACGAGGAACCGGAAGATCGATAGCTGACCTTCCGGTTTTTTGTGTCCGTAAGCCTGAGGAAAATTGTACGAGAGTCGGTTCCTAGCCACAGAAACGAATAAAGGCGAATGGCGACGAAACGTCGGTGGTTAGGGCCAAAGGCAACCCCAGGCTTGAGAAAATCAATCGTAGGATACGGTTTTCTGTCAGTGGCTCATGCGTCCCGCAAACAGACGCTTGAAAAACGATCTCGGAAGCTGAGCCAGAATGACGGCGCTCAGCATCAGGGTGCAGCCTAGAAGTTCCCGTGCGTTCATGGACTGAGAGAGAATAAGCCAGCCAGCAATGACGCTCACGACGCTTTCGAGACTCAGAATCAGCGAGGCTACCGTCGGGTTGACTCCACGCTGACCGATGATCTGAAGCGTGTAGGCGATGCCGTTGCTGCAGATGCCGGCGTAAAGGAAGGCGGGAGCAGCGGCTTTCATGGCGTCCAGCGAGGGCGGTTCGAAGGCCATCATCAAAATCAACCCCAGAAGACTGCCGACAAAAAACTGAATGCAACTCATGCGCACTCCGTCAACGTGATCCGTGTAGTGGTCAATGACGAGAATGTGTGCGGTGTAACTGAACGCGCAGGCAAGCACAAGTCCGTCGCCAAGGCTAAGCGAAAACTCTCCAGGCGGCATGCACAGGTAGTAGAGGCCCAGACAGGAAAGCACAACTGCAATCCAGACCAGAAAACCCGTTTTGCGTCCGATGAACATCCCCACGACGGGAACGATGACGATATACAAGCACGTCAGGAAACCCGCTTTTCCCACCGTTGTGTATAGAAGCCCAAACTGCTGCAGAGACTCGGAAATGAAAAGTACGAGGCCGCAGAGAATGCCGCCCGTCCAGACTTTTGGGTTTCTCCAGGGGGAGGTTTTGGGGGCGTTCTGCGTTTCATTCTTCTTGCGGGTCAGGCGATCGAGAATCGGTAACACGGCAAGCAAAAACAAACCGCCGATGATGGAGCGGGCAAACGTGAAGGCAAACGGACCGATGTGATTCATGCCGAGGGCTTGCGCAACGAAAGCGGAACCCCAGATGACGGCGCACAAGAAAAGAATGAAACTGTTGCGTACTTGAAGCGGCATGACAGCGAAGTTGAAACAACGGACGAGAAACGATGGCATTCTAAACGAGCGAATCGTGTTTTCAGAACCGTCCGTAAAGGCGAAGTCCCCGCGGGCGAGGCGTAAAATACAGGCATTGTTGAATTCCTATTGTCTGAAATATAAGCGATAACAAGGAGGCGAAGATGGCGATAGCAAGGACGCTATATGAGAAGATTGTGGAGAGCCACACGGTCAAGCGCATTGACAATGAAACGGTGCTCCTTTACGTGGATGCTCACTTTGCCAACGAATACACAAGTCCTCAGGCGTTTAGCGGTGTGCGTCAACGCGGTTGCGGTGTATTGGCGCCCGAGTCACATCTGTGCGTGGTTGACCACATCATTCCGTCTGCTGATCTCAATCCGCGCGTCATTCACGATGCGGCAAGCGCTCTGCAGGCCTCAAACTTGGCCAAGAATTGCCGTGACTTCGGCATTACGGCGTTCTACGGTCCCAATGATCCGGCGCAAGGCATTGAACACGTACTGATGGACGAACAGGGTCTGGTGCGTCCCGGTATGGTGGTGATTTGCGGCGACAGTCACACGACGACGCACGGCGCACTGGGCGCTCTTGCCTTTGGCATCGGTACGTCCGAAATTGAACACATTTTGGCGACGCAAACACTTGTCTATCGTCTTGCCAAGCCCATGTTGATCCGTATCAACGGTCAATTGAAACCGGGATCCACGGCGAAAGATTTGGCGCTTTTTGTCCTCAGAGCAATCACGGCCCGAGGCGCTTTGGGTTGTGTCGTTGAATACCAGGGCACGGGAGTAACGGCACTTACCGTTGAAGAGCGCATGACGCTTTGCAACCTCACAGTGGAAGCGGGAGCACGCGGTGCCATCATCGCACCGGATGAGAAAACGATTGAGTGGGTTCGCGCACATTGGCTTGATTTTTCTGAAGAGGAGTTCGAGGCTGCGTCACGCTATTGGGGAACGCTTTCGTCCGACGACGATGCAACCTATGCGAAAACCGTTGAAATCAACGCAAGCGAGGTCAAGCCCATGGTGACTTGGGGAACGAGCCCCGATCAGTGTGTGGCCTATGACGAACCTGTGCCTGCGGCTGCTTCGTTTGATGACCCCGTACAGAAAGCGGCGGCCGTTCGTGCGCAGAAATATCAGGGCATTGAAGCAGGACAGCGAATGACTGATCTCTCTGTGCAGCACGTCTTTATCGGTTCGTGCACCAATGCACGTATTTCGGATTTGAGAGCTGCCGCGGCTGTTGTCAAGGGTAAAAAGGTGGCAGCGGGCGTTCGTGCGCAGGTGGTGCCGGGCAGTATGCGCGTACGCAAGCAGGCAGAAGACGAAGGATTGGCCGATATCTTTAGGGAAGCTGGTTTTGAATGGCGAAAGAGCGGTTGCTCACTGTGTTTGGCCATGAACGACGACATTTTGCAGGCCGGCGTTCGTTGTGCCTCAACAACAAACCGCAATTTCGAAGGACGTCAGGGCAGAGGAGCCCGAACGCATCTGGTGAGTCCCGCCGCTGCAGCGGCTGCCGCTATTACGGGAAAACTCACTGATCCCGCTACGCTGTAACAGATAGGAGCTCAAAATGGACAAGTTTTCCACGCTGACAACCGGAGCCGTCGCTTTAGAAGCTGACAATATCGATACCGATCAGATCATGCCCAAACAATTTCTACGAGGCATCGACAAGTCGGGACTCGACAAGGGGCTCTTCTACAACCTCAGGCACAAGGCGGACGGATCGCTCAATCCTGATTGCGTTTTAAATTCTTCGGCAGCGGCAAAGGCCGCCGTTCTGGTTGCCGGTCCGAATTTCGGGTGTGGCTCCAGCCGCGAGCACGCTGTGTGGGGGCTGTTGCAAGGAGGCTTTCGTGTGGTGGTTGCGCCAAGCTTCGGCGAGATCTTCTACAGCAATTGCTTTAACAACGGACTGCTGGCTTGCAAAATTACAGCAGACGACTCAAAAAAGCTCTTTGCCGTCCTTCGCGCCGATCCAGAGGCAAGTTTTACGGTCAATCTTGCTGCACGAACGATCCGTACGGGTGATGCAGTCGTGAGTTTTGCGATAGCGCCGCGTCACAGCAGAATGCTGGAGCTGGGCCTTGACATGGTGGATGCGACGCTCTCTGAAATTGACGAGGTCAAGCGTTTCCGTGAAAGTCATGAACGGGACTTTCCCTGGATGAGTGGGCTTCCCGGTAAGGCCAAGCGAGTCCTGATTGCGAGAGGAGAGTCTTTGCCTTAGGCAAAAAGGTGTCCCGAAGACGAAAGAAAACCTCCGAACCGAAACCGATCCGGAGGTTTTTCTAACGAAGTAAATTTTGATCAGAGCGGATCGCCTGAACGCAACAGCAGTCGAGCGATTTCGGCGGCGTTGTGCAGATCCAGTTTGCGGTAGGCCGAGCCGCGGTGTACCTGTACCGTCTTTTCACTGATGCCGAGGTTTTCTGCGACTTGTTTGTTGCTCATGCCGTGGGCAACCATGCGGATCACTTCGCGTTCACGTTGTGTGAGCTGCATCAAGCGGCTACGGAAGGATGAGAGTTCCATCTCCGTACGACGGTGGTTGAGGTTATTCATCACGGCGCTGCCGATGGCAGTCAACAGACGCTGATCGTCGACGGGTTTTTGCAGGAAGTCAACGGCGCCGAGTTTGAGGGTGCGCACGGCCATGTCAATGTCACCGTGACCGGAAATGAAGATGATCGGAAGGTCAATACCCAATTCGCGCATCTTGTCCTGCAGTTCCAGACCACTCATGCGAGGCATACGCACATCGAGAACGAGGCAACCGGGGCGTTGGAAGTCGCCGGAACTAATGAAATCCAGGGCGTCGGAATAAACAGCCACATCCCAGCCTTCACCCTCGATCAAAAAGGCCCACGAGCGACGCATTGCGTCGTCGTCGTCAATCACGCGCACCAGCGGCTTCAGCGACTCCACTTTGATTTCTCCGGTCATATAACCCTGTTTGTCGGCAGGGTTGACAATATTACACGCAGTGTCGAAACATTGGTTCAGACACCTATCCACCATGCCGCGCATTTTAGCAACAGGCAAAGCTTCCGTTACAAAATTTCAGAAACTGGAGAGAACGCCGAGTTTCTGAAGTGCTTGACATGCCTTAATTGCATCCGGATTACTCAATCGCGTATAACAAGCTTTCCTTCAGCGTTGTCAAAGGTATTTGAGCCAATTTTGAGCAACGTGCTACCGACGGTTTCGGTAGGCCTGCCTCGGCCCAATCGTTCAGGAAAACTTCACCTGGAAAATCGGTCCTCGGTGCATGGGATCTAAACAACTCCCATCTGAAGAGGGGCGTTGTCTAGACTTATAAGCTCGTGGGAACAACAAAAAGGCGCCTCAATGGGCGCCTTCGGGATGGTCAAGCCAAAAGCAGGATACCTGCGAGCACCCAGACAAAGAGAAAGACGGTGTTGGCTGTCATCAGAATGATCGGCGCCCAGCCTACGGCCTTGAGCTTGCCGAGGCTCGTCTTGATGCCGAGCGCGCCCATTGCTACGAGAATGAGAAGCTGCGAGGCCTGAGCAAGCGTGTCGCTTACCAACGTCGGGATGACTCCGGCAACATTGAGTGCGGCGAGCACCACGAAGCCGATCAGAAAGAGGGGAATTTGCGCAAAGGGATTGACGGTCTTGGGGCCGTTGGGTTCTCCGTGTTCGCCCTTGGCGGCAAACAACGCAGTAAAGACGAACATCATCGGAATGAGCATCGCCACGCGCAGCATCTTGGTCATGGTTGCGGTCTGAAGCGCGTCGTTGCCGAGCATTGCGCCCGCGCCCACCACCTGGGCTACGTCGTGGATGGTGCCGCCCAGAAGCAATCCGGCGCGAGACGATTCAAACCCGAGAAGTTCGCAGAGGATCGGGTAGAGGATCATCGAAATCGTGGACAAGGCCGTCACGGTCACGATGATGGCCAAAAGAGCCTGCTCTCTTAATGCCTTTTTGTCGATCACGAGCGCTAAGGCGGCTGCGGCACTGGCGCCGCAAATGGCAACCGAGGCGCCGGCCAGAGCACCTTCCGCACGCGGCCATCTGATCCAGCGGTTCAAAAGCATGGAAAAAGCCACGGTTGCAAAGACACCCGTGATGAGGACGGTGATGGAGCCCAGGGAGAGTTGCGCGAGTTCTTCGGCGGTGATGCGCGCGCCGAGAAGTCCCACGCCGATGCGCAGGAAATTCTTGGCGCACAGTTCAATGCCCGCCACTGCGCGATCGTCCTCGGAGATGAAATGAAACGCCATGCCGAGAAGCAGGGCGTAGAGAACGGTCGGGCCGCCGTACGTGTTGGAGACAAACAGTGCGGCGGCGCCGATCACGACGGAAGATAGTACGCCGCGCCAGCGGCACTCAATCCAAGATTTCATAGGAACCGGGATCCTTGTCGGACCGAAGGAGAGAGAAACAGAAAGACGTAGATGCGCCGGAAGAAAGAGTGCCGCCGACAGGAAGAATCTTACGGATCAAGATTCCGGAAAGGCGAAAAAATCGTTAAAAATGAAGGGTTTATTGACAGGATCGGAAAGGGGCTTCCTATGGCCCCGGGTTTGATCTGACTGAGAATGTAAGGGTAAAACCATTAATTTGATATTTGTCAAATCCGCGCCGGCGGCCAGACACAAAAACGCCGCTTTGCAGAGAAAGGCAAAACGGCGTTGATGTCGGCCCGGGTCGAAAAGCCTTGAAGCGTTTACGCCCGCACGATACGGGAATTGACGATTGCGGCGGCTTCGCCCACCGGCAGCATTTCCTTCTTGTCGAGGCTGCGGCGGCAGACGTATTCGACTTCACCGGTCTTCAAGCCGCGGTCGCCGATCACGATGCGGTGCGGCACGCCGATGAGTTCCCAGTCGGCAAACATGGGGCCTGCGCGCATGTCGCGGTCGTCGAGTATGACGTCGGCGCCCAGGTCCTTCAATTCGGCGTAGAGCTTGTCGGCGGCTTCGCGCACGGCTTCGCTCTTGGCGTAGTTCATCGGGCAGATGACGACTTCAAACGGAGCGATCTGATCCGGCCAGATGATGCCCTTGTCGTCGTGGCACTGTTCGATGGCAGCGCCCGCAACACGGGACACGCCGATGCCGTAGCAGCCCATTTCGAGAACCTGAGGCTTGCCGTTTTCATCAAGATAGGTTGCCTTCATGGCTTCGGAGTACTTCGTGCCGAGATAGAACACGTGACCGACTTCGATGCCGCGCTGCAGACGGATCTGCCCCTTGCCGTCCGGGCTCTTGTCGCCTTCGACGACGTTGCGCAGGTCGGCAACCTTGGGTTCGGGAAGGTCGCGCCCGAAGTTGGCGCCCGTGTAGTGAAAGCCCGTTTCGTTGGCGCCGCAGCAGAAGTCGCTCATGTTGGCGACGGTGCGATCGGCGTACACCACGACGTCTTCGGAAATGCCGATGGGGCCCAGAGAACCCGGATCGGCGCCGTTAAAGTGGGTGCGGATTTCTTCTTCGGTGGCAAAGCGCAGAGCGCCCTTCATTTCGGGCAGTTTGCCGGCCTTGACTTCGTTGAGCTCATGATCGGCTCGCAGCAGCACGAGCACAATCTTGGCGGGCAACGGATTGCCGTTTTCATCTTCTTCGTCGTGCGCAAGAACGATGCTCTTGACGCAGTCGGTGAGTGCAATGCCGAGGAAAGGCGCGACGTCTTCGCACTTTTCCTTGCCCGGGGTGGCGTGCTTGACGAGTTCCTGAGCGGGAGCCTTGCGTTCGTCAATGAGCGAGAAGGCTTCGGCCAGTTCAATGTTGGCCGCGTAGTCTGAATCGGGGCAGTAGGCGATCACGTCTTCGCCCACATCGGCGATCACCTGGAATTCCTGAGAACGCGAGCCGCCGATGGCGCCGCTGTCGGCACGAACGGCGCGGAACACGAGGCCCAGACGCGTGAAGATGCGCATGTAGGCGTCGAACATCACTTCATAGGACTTGCCGGCTTCTTCGGCGTTGCGATCGAAGCTGTAGGCGTCCTTCATCATGAATTCGCGGGCGCGCATCACGCCGAAGCGCGGACGGCGTTCGTCGCGGAACTTCGTGCGAATTTGATAGAAGTTGACGGGAAGCTGACGCCAGCTCGTGATTTCCTGACGTGCCAGATCGGTGATGACTTCTTCGCTTGTGGGCTGAATCACGAAGTCGCGCTGATGACGGTCCTTAAAGCGCAGAAGTTCGGGGCCGTACTTGGCCCAGCGGCCGGATTCCTGCCAGAGTTCGGCGGGCTGAACGATCGGCATGGAAAGTTCGATGGCGCCCGCGCGGTCCATTTCCTCGCGGATGATGGCGGAAATCTTGCGCATGACGCGCATGCCCATCGGCATGAACGTGAACACACCTGCAGCAAGCTTTTTGATGAGGCCGGCACGGGCCGAGTAGATCTGGCTGGGAATTTCGGCGTCGGCCGGAGCTTCCTTGAGCGTCTTGATGAAAAATTGACTGGCGCGCATGAATGTCATCGGACAGATTCTTCTGGCAAAGCGCATGGGAAAGACAAAGGTTATCGCCGAAACCGGCGCAGGACAGCACGGTGTTGCAACAGCAACCGGCGCAGCTTTATTTAACATGGAATGTACCGTATATATGGGTGCGGAAGATATTGAAAGACAGCGTTTAAATGTATTCCGTATGGAGATGCTCGGTGCAAAGGTATGCCCGGTTACAACCGGAAGTTCAACTTTAAAAGATGCAACCAATGAAGCTATCCGTACATGGGCAGAGCGTGCAGAGGATACATTCTATATTATCGGTTCAGCCGTAGGACCGCATCCGTATCCGAAGATGGTAAAAGAATTCCAGAAGATTATCAGTGTAGAAGCTAAAAAGCAGATTCTTGAAAAAGAAGGCAGACTGCCGGATGTGGTAACAGCCTGTGTCGGCGGCGGTTCTAATTCAATTGGTATGTTTGCTGATTTCATTGATGAACCGTCTGTACGTCTTGTCGGTGTGGAAGCAGGTGGATTAGGTGTTGAAACCGGAAAGCACGCAAGTGCAATGGCACTGGGCAAGGTCGGTGTGTTACACGGCATGAAGACTTATCTGTTACAGGATGATAACGGTAATATTGAACTGGCTCATTCTATTTCTGCCGGACTGGATTATCCGGGTGTCGGACCGGAACACGCTTATCTGCGTGATACAGGCAGGGCAGAATATGTGTCTGTGACGGATACGGAAGCAATGGAAGCACTGCTGGAGCTTTGCAAGCTTGAAGGAATTATTCCGGCAATTGAAAGCGCACACGCACTTGCTTATACTTTTAAGATGGCAAAGAATATGAAAAAAGATGACATCATTGTAGTCTGCCTGTCAGGCCGTGGTGATAAAGATGTCCATACAGTAGAAAAGTATTTAAACGGAGAGGAGACGAACAAATAATGAATCGCATTGAGAAAAGATTAGAGGAATTAAAGCAGGAAAATAAAAAAGCATTTATTACATATACAACGGCAGGACTGCCGGATTTACAGACCACGGCAAAACTGATTTTTGCACAGGAAGAAGCGGGTGCGGATATTTTAGAAATCGGCGTGCCGTTTTCAGACCCGGTAGCAGACGGCCCGGTAATCCAGAATGCCTCTTATCAGGCAATCCAGAAAGGCACAACGCTTACAAAGATTTTTGATATGGTCGAGGGTGTCCGCAAAGAAAAATGTGAGGTTCCAATTGTGTTCATGATGTATTATAATACAGTATATCATTATGGACTGGATGCATTTGCGGCACGCTGTATCGAGTGTGGTGTCGATGGACTGATTATTCCGGATTTACCTTTTGAAGAACAGGGCGAATTAAAGACAGTACTTGCAAAGAATGAAGCTTCACCGATTCTGATTCAGCTGGTTTCACCGGTTTCAAAGCAGCGTGTGCCAATGCTTCTTGAAAATGCAAGGGGCTTTGTATACTGCGTATCCCAGATGGGTGTTACCGGCAAAGGTGCCAATTTCCATAAGGATATCAGAGAGTATCTGGCAGCAGTAAAACAGACCAGTGCAATTCCGGTGATGGTCGGTTTCGGAATCCGCACGGCAAAGGATATTGAACCGTTTGAAGATATTGTGGACGGTGCAATCGTTGGCTCTAATCTGCTGCGGATTTTAGAAGAAAGCAATTATTCCGTGGATGCAGTCAAAGAATATGTATCCGGATTTAAAAAGGAATTAAATGAAAACAAATAAGCGGGGTGAACAGCAGTGGTGGGATTGGCGCTATAACTCTTATGGTTGGGGCGGTTATCCTTACTATGGCTGGGGATGGAACAGCTGGTACG
>ENA-UESS01000997-UESS01000997.1-human-gut-metagenome-genome-assembly--contig:-NODE-997-length-12534-cov-73.380027_pt1 | contig 12534 bp, 7 predicted proteins | sample MGYA00243004_ERZ508005 | MGnify/ENA primary metagenome ERZ508005 (study PRJEB26167, sample SAMN06115471) | human gut metagenome | host: Homo sapiens | place: China:Guizhou | collected 2016-06-29...
ATGATGAAACTTCCGCATCCGATAAGCACGATAAGTTTAGGGTTCTTGTAACTCTTGAACAAGCTCTCTTTGAATGTCTTCAGTTTATTTTCCTCGTCAAGTGTCAGCATTTTCATGTGTGCGGTGTATACTCCGATGTGGCTGTTCTGTGATGCCATGTTCACAATGGAGGTGATGAAATCATTACTCCAGGGATTGGCTTCTGTATAAGTGTTGATTATCAGAATATCGTCGACGTCTGTTGCGGGAGATTTTCCATATAGGGTGTCTGTGCAGGTGAACGAGCAGAGTATTGCAATTACTGTTCCCAGTATGTATTTCATATCCTTTGGACCGTTTTAATGTTTGCTATTGTGAAAATTCTTACAAATGTAGGGGTTTCCCGGTGGATAGACAAAGAAAAAGATGAATTTAAGCGGGATATGGAAAAATAAAGCGGAGCAACATATTGAAATGTCACTCCGCTTCTCATTGAGATGTTGAAAGATGTGTTTTCAGGAGATTTAGTTGTTTTCTTTTTTAATGTCTATGGTCATGAACCGTTCACCGTCATATAGACTTTTGACACGGATGTTCAGCCCTTTTTTCTCTTTCAGTTGTTCCGCTATATTGTCCAGCTTGAAGGAGGCCAGTCCGGTGCCCAGCGTGAGCTGGCTGTCATTGTAGGCATTGTGGCGGAATTCGAGATTGACGTAATCCGGTTTGTCGTTTTCGCCGGTGGATGCTTCATTGATGACCAGGTTCAGCATGTGCTTCTTATCTTCGTTGTTGCTGTGGTAGAATTGATATTTGATGTTCAGATACTCGCCCGTAATCCATAAATCCGTGGCGTTGATGTTGTCGTCTCCGATACTGTCTGCCTTTTCGGCAGGCATGGAGTAGATGTCTTTGGTCAGAATGTTTTCGATGTGCTTTATTTGGGCATTATATTCGTAGCCTGGAAGTTTCTCTTCCAGTTCGCGGAAGTAGATGAAAGCCCTCTGGCCGTCTATTACGGCATAGTCGTGAACATAGGTTGTGTCACTGGGATATAGTTTACTGCCTTCGTCCAGTGAGAAATAGTAGTCTTTTCCTTCGATGACCTTTACCGTACCTACGGCGAACAAAGTGTCATATTTGTCATCCCAATCGTCCAGGCATGATTGCAATACAATGGCAGTCAGGAATAAAAGCATGGATGCTGCCAATGTCATTCTCAGTTTCTTCATAAGTGGTAGGTTTTAGCTCTTTTTCTGTTTAAAACTTATTTTTGTATTCAAAAAATGCGGTGAAAAGCTAAATACTGCGTAGTATACTGTTAAAGAAATGAAAGTATGATTTTCTTCTCTGCCTGATGCAGTATTTTTGCGCCGATTGCATTTATAGGGTAAACACGTGTTAAAAGAGAGAATGGAAGAACAGGAATTGGCAGAACGCTGTAGGCAAGGAGACAATCTTGCCCGCAAAGAACTGTATGAGCGCTATGCGGGACGCATGCTCAGCGTATGCCTCCGTTATGCAGGTGACCAGGAGACTGCCCAAGACCTGATGCATGACGGTTTTCTGAAACTTTTTGATTCTTTCGATAAGTTCACTTGGCGGGGAGAGGGTTCTCTGCGGGCATGGATGGAACGCGTAATGGTGAATACGGTGTTGCAGTATTTGCGGAAAAATGATGTGATGAATCAGTCATCGGCCTTGGAGAATGCACCCGAAGCTTATGAGGAACCGGAAGGTTCGTCAATAGATGTCATTCCTCAAAAGGTACTGATGCAGTTTATCAGTGAATTGCCTGCCGGCTATCGTACCGTATTCAACTTATATATTTTTGAAGAGAAATCCCATAAGGAGATTGCTCGACTATTGGGAATTAATGAAAAATCCTCTGCCTCGCAGTTGACGCGTGCTAAAGCGACTTTAGCGGCAAAAGTACGTGAGTGGATGAAAAGAAATGATTAAATGAAGGAACGTATGGAAGATGAATTGTGGTTGAAAAAGATAAAGGACAAGCTGGAAGACTATTCCGAACCGCTGCCGGTTGCCGGATGGGAGCGGTTGGAGAAGGAATTGTCCGTTTCCGGAGCTCCGATAACCGGACCGCATAGGATGATACCTTTCCGTCGCTGGGCGGTGGCCGCGGCAGCTGTGTTGCTGGTGGCGGTTTCGTCCGTCAGTCTGTGGCTGTTGCAGAGTCCGGTAGGGAATGAAATGCGGCATACGTCAGTGCCCGCTTTGGCTGTGGCTCCGGACGTCTTGCCGGAACAGACAGTACCTGCCATACGGACTAATTCCATAGAGCCTGCTTATCGGGCACATGGAAATGCATCGGCGCCCAATAAGGAGGCAAGTCACCCTTTGGTTGCACAACATATCAGAATATCGGTTGGCGAAGAACAGCAGGAGGAAATGCTGCCGGTTGAAACTGCAGATGAGGTTGTCGGTATTGGACAGCAGGCGGAAGAACCGGTAGTGGAAGATACGGACCATGAAACTACAATGCAGACCGAGGAACCGGAGACAAGGGAAGACCGCTATCGTCCGTCAGGCCGGGACAAACTGCATCTTCCGGAAAAAAACAGTTCTGGTAGGGATGCTAAAGGATGGGCGGTTGGCTTGTCCGTAGGAAATACGGGAGGTTTTTCATTGGCGAATGAAGGGGAAGCGAATGTGATGTCGGACTACATGCCTGGAAGTCCTATTTATGGCGGTAACGTAGATTTATCCTCTACGGCCAATGGCATTGTTACTATTCCCGACGGGCAGGAACTGGTTTTTAAGGATGGTATGCCCTATCTGCAAAGACGCGAAAAGAAAATTGCGGATATAGACCATAAACAACCGCTCAGTTTCGGTGTTTCGGTGCGGAAAAACTTGGCGAAGGGTTTCTCTGTGGAAAGCGGGCTGACGTATACCTATCTTGCTTCTGACGTAAGGTATGAGGGCAGCTCGGAAAAGATAAGCCAGAAGCTGCATTATATTGGCATTCCGGTACGGGCCAACTGGAACTTTGTGGATGCAAAGAACTTTACGATGTACGTTTCGGCGGGGGGTGCCATTGAAAAATGTGTGTATGGCAAGATTGGTACTGAGAGTGAGACTGTGAAACCGGTACAGCTTTCTGTCATGGGTGCTGTCGGTGCCCAGTATAACATAAGCAATAGGGTGGGCCTGTATGTGGAACCGGGAGTATCTTATTTCTTTGATGACGGTTCGTCGATACAGACTATACGCAAGGAGAACCCGTGTAACTTTACGTTGCAGGCCGGTATACGTCTTACTTATTGATAGCAGGACAGACATGTTTTTGTCCACTTTCTTGTAGATTCAGAATTTTCTTAATAACTTTCGGCCGTGTTTCTTCGTTGGTGGATGAAGGGACACGGTTTTTTATTGATTGAGAAGAAAGAAAGTAGGTCGGGACATGCCCGGCAATATAACAAACACGTAGTAAAATAGACAAAATGAAGATTAAAAAGAAAGTAGCCTTAAGCGGGCTATTGCTTTGTTGTGCAATCACGGCAAAAGCACAAGTGTGTATTACTCCCCAGGTGGAGCAGCGTGCCAGGGAGTTGGTTTCTCAAATGACGCTGGAAGAAAAAATCGATTACATTTCCGGTCCCAAATCTTTTTATATCCGGGCTGTACCCCGGCTTGGCATACCCGAAATCAGGATGGCCGATGGTCCGCAAGGCATACGTAACAATACTCAAAGTACCTTGTATCCTTGTGGCATCTTGTCGGCTTCGACATGGAACCGTAAGTTGGCTAGAGAGCTGGGACATGGTTTGGCCCGGGATGCAAAGGCCCGTGGGGTAAGTATTCTGTTGGGGCCTGGAGTCAATATCTACCGCTCTCCTCTATGCGGGCGAAACTATGAGTATTTTGGTGAAGACCCTTATTTGACGGGCGAAACTGCTAAAGAATATATCTTGGGAGTGCAGGAAGAGGGAGTTATGGCTACGGTGAAGCATTTTGCGGCCAATAACCAGGAGTGGAGCAGACATCATGCCAGCTCAGATGTGGATGAACGCACGCTGCAGGAAATTTATTTTCCCGCGTTCCGAAAAGCTGTGCAGGAAGCAGGAGTAGGGGCGGTCATGGATAGCTATAATCCGCTGAACGGGGTACATGCCACCGAAAACAGCTGGCTGAACATTGATGTATTACGCAAGCAGTGGGGATTTAAAGGTATCCTGATGTCTGACTGGACATCTGTATATTCCGGTGTGGGAGCCGCTAATGGAGGGTTGGATTTGGAAATGCCCGTCGGTAAATTCATGACCAGGGAAATTCTTATTCCGGCAATAGAGAATGGTATCGTGAAGGAAGAGACCATTGACGCCAAAGTCCGGCATATACTCCAGACATTGATTGCTTTTGGAGCACTTGATACTCCGAGAGAAGATAAATCTATCGATAAAGACAATGCACAGTCTAAGGAAATTGCACTTGACTTGGCGAGAGAAGGAGTAGTCTTATTGAAAAATGATAACGGTACGTTGCCTTACCGGAACGGTAGAACATTGGTAATCGGGCCTAATGCCGATATTATTCCCACAGGAGGAGGAAGCGGATTTGTCACCCCTTATTCGGTAGTGTCACTCTATGACGGTATGGTTCAGTTGAAGGGCGGCAGACAGATAGAGCTGCTGTCTGACAGCATTCTTTATAAGGATATGTCCCAACAGATTTATACGGATGGCAGTTTTACGCAAAACGGTTTTAAGGGCGAATATTATAATACTCGTAATCTTACCGGAGAACTCTTTCAAGCTGCCATAGAGCCTGCCATAGACCATGCCTGGAAATACGGTGCACCGTTCGACGGCATGCCGGTAGATCAGTTTTCTGCCCGTTGGACGGGAGTTTACAAGGCTGACAAGGATGGAACTGTCAAGTTCCAGCTGGCTGGCGATGACGGATACCGTCTGTTTGTAAACGATAAGCTGATTACCGGAGATTGGGGGAACCATTCATTCAGTACCCGCAGTGCATTTATGCAGGTCAGTGCAGGGGAGATATACCGGTTGCGTATTGAATATTTTGATAATGTGGGTGAGGCGACTGTCAGTTTCCAGGCAGGAATGATGGATGAGGAGCGTTTGGCCTCTTCACTGAAGCATGCCAGGAATGTTATTGTATGTGCCGGGTTCAACAGCAGTACAGAAGGTGAAGGGTTCGACCGTCCGTTTGCATTGTCATACGGGCAGGAATATCTCATTAATAAAGTGGCTTCACTTCATGATAATGTGGCTGTGGTGGTGAATGCCGGAGGTGGAATAGATTTCCGCAATTGGGGGCAGAGTGTACAAGCTATTTTGATGGCATGGTATCCGGGGCAGGAGGGTGGAAAGGCCCTTGCCGAAATCATTACGGGCAAGCTTTCGCCAAGTGGCAAACTACCAGTCAGCATCGAGGAAAAATGGGAAGATAATCCGGTATATGGTAATTATTATGACAATCGCAATGTACCTCATAAACGGGTGCAGTATGCCGAAGGTGTTTTCGTAGGTTATAGGGGATATGACCGGAACGGAAAGCAGCCGCTCTATCCTTTCGGGTATGGACTGTCATACAGTAGTTTTGAATATAGTAATCTGAGTGTTGAGAAGACGGGGGGAAGCCGGGTTACGGTAAGCTTTGACATCAAGAATACCGGAAAGATGGATGCTGCGGAAGCGGCTCAGGTATATGTGCGGGATGTGGAATGTTCTGTTCCGCGTCCATTGAAGGAGTTGAAAGGCTACGATAAGGTTTACTTGAAGAAGGGTGAAACCAAGCGCGTTCGGATATTGCTGGATGAGGAAGCCTTTGCCTACTATGATGTGGAATCACATCGGTTTGTAGTGGAAAAGGGGACTTTTGAGATTCTGGCAGGTCCTTCTTCAGCTGATTTACCATTGAAGGCAACTGTTGTTTTATGATAAAATAAATATCAAAACAAGAATGGCAGTATGAAAAAGATAATAATACTGATGGTTTGTCTGTGGGGACTTGGTAACACCTTTACCTCGGCACAAACTACGGAGAAGGAGAAATTCATCTCAAGCTTGATGAAGCAGATGACGCTGGATGAAAAGATAGGCCAGCTTGCACAATGCACCTACCGAGGGAATTTTACCGGACCCGACGGTGGAAATATTCCTAAAGAAGAGTATGTCCGGCAAGGCAGAATAGGCTCTATGCTGAATGTGATAGGAGTAAAGGATATACGCCGTTATCAAGAGCTTGCTTTGCAATCGCGTTTGCGCATTCCTTTAATTTTCGGACTGGATGTTATCCACGGCTATCGTACCGGATTTCCGCTTCCGCTTGCCGAGGCTGCAAGTTTCGATTTGGCCATGATTGAGGAAGCTGCACGCTACAATGCTTTGGAAAGTGCCGCCGATGGTTTGAACTGGGTTTTTGCCCCGATGGTGGATATTTCGTGGGACGCACGTTGGGGACGCGTCATGGAAGGGGCCGGTGAGGACCCTTATTATGGTTCTCGGGTAGCGGAGGCGCGTGTCAGAGGCTTGCAAGGAGACGATTTGGCAGACACGACGACTGTCATGGCATGTATGAAACATTTTGCCGGATATGGTGCACCGATAGCAGGAAAGGAGTATAATAGTGTGGATATGTCAATGGGCCACTTTGCCAATTTTTATATGCCTCCCTATAAGGCGGCCATAAAGGTAGGAGCAGCTACCGTGATGAGTGCTTTCAATGATTTTAATAATATTCCTTGTACTGCCAATGATTTCTTGCTCAACCGGCTATTGAGAGAGCAGTGGGGATTTAAGGGATTTGTTGTGTCCGATTATAATTCGGTAGAGGAATTGGTGAACCACCGTTATGCTGTTGACAAGAAAGATGCCGCAGCCAAAGCGCTGAATGCTGGTCTGGACATGGAGATGGTAAGTACCTGCTACTTGACTTATCTGAAGGAGCTTGTTCAAGAAGGGAAAGTAAAGGAGAGTGTGCTTGATGATGCAGTACGGCGTATATTGGAGAAGAAATATGAGTTGGGATTGTTTGAGGACCCTTTTCGCTACTGTAATCCGGAAAGAGCGGCCAGAATACTCAATGCGCCCGAAGTCCGTAATGCTTCGCTCCGTATGGCCGAGCGTTCCGTTGTATTGCTGGAGAATAGGGAATCTGTGCTTCCGTTGACGGCACAGACGAGGAAGATAGCCTTGATAGGAGGACTCTCAAAATCCCAGTACGATATGGCAGGTGCTTGGGCTGCCACTACGGACCGGAACAAAGTGGTGACCTTATATGATGCATTGGTCCGGAAAGGACTGGAGGTGAGCTATGCTGAAGGCTATGATATGAAGAGCAATCAGTTGACCGGATTGCAGGAAGCATTACAGGCTGCTGAGGCTTCGGATGTCATTGTTGTGGCGGTAGGCGAGAGATTCGGTCAGAGTGGCGAGAAGGCTTCCAAAGTGAATATAGCCATACCCGAGGGGCAGCAGAAACTGGTGTCGGAACTGGCAAAGACTGGAAAACCTGTCATTGCTCTTGTCATGTGTGGGCGTCCGGTAATCTTCAATGAGATAAGGGAACATGCTGATGCGGTACTGTGTACTTGGTGGCTGGGAAGTGAGGCCGGCAATGCCATATGCAATGTGTTGTGGGGAGAGTATAATCCTTCGGCTAAATTGCCCATGACATTTCCTGCACACGTAGGACAGATTCCCATTTATTATCAGAATAAGAGCACCGGCCGCCCTACCGCATTGAAACAGACCTATAAGGCATCTTATATCGATGCTTCCACTGAGCCTGCCTATCCTTTCGGATATGGGCTTTCGTACACGGATTTTGGATATTCTGATTTGAAACTGCTGCCGGGCAAGGCTGCAGGCGTCCATACGGAGGTGTCGGTAAAAGTGACTAATACCGGTAAGTGTGCAGGAGAGGAAGTAGTTCAATTGTATGTGCAGGATAAGGTAGCCTCTGTTACGCGTCCGATAAAGGAATTGAAGGGCTTCAGGAAAATTCATCTGAATGTGGGTGAAAGCAAAACTGTAGCTTTTCAGATAACTGACGATGCACTGGGATTCTATGACAATGAGATGAATTATATGGTAGAACCTGGTGATTTCGTCTTTATGGTGGGTGGCAGTAGTGATGATGTACAGCAGATTACCTATAACTTGAAAGAATAGGATTCTTACCCTATAAATGAAAAGCAAGGCTGTCTGGAATCATATCCGGACAGCCTTGCTTTTCTGTTTTAGTTGGTTATCACATTCGTGAAATACTCTTTGAACAGTTTTTCTGCCCGTTCCAGTTGTTCCGGAGTATTTTCCTTCACTTCTTTCAATTTGTAATCCCATCCCATGGCTTCGTATTTGTGAACGCCCAGACGGTGATAAGGAAGTATTTCCACCCGTTGTATCTGCTGGTATTTGCCAAGACTTTCACCCAGCAGGCGGGTGTCTTCTTCCGAATCGCTGTAACCGGGGACCAGTACATAGCGCAGCCAGAAGGGGTGTTCATGTTCTTCGAGCCAGGCAGCGGTGCGGAGTGTCTGTTCGTTGCTTCGTCCCGTCAGCGTACGGTGGCGTTCGGGATTGAATTGCTTGATGTCCAGCAGCACGAGGTCAGTCAGGCTAAAGAGCTCTTCCACCTTTTCATTCCAGATGCCTCCGTTACTGTCCAGACAGATATGGATGCCGTTCGCCTTCAGCTCCTTGAAAAGAGGAATCAGCGCTTCTGCTTGCAGGGTAGGCTCACCGCCGGAGAAAGTAATACCTCCTTTCTTCCCGAAGAATGCCTTTTGGCTGATAGCCATTTGCAGAATCTCTTCCGGAGTGGTGGGAGTGCCTCCTTTTACATCAATCGTATCCGGATTGGCACAATACAGACAACGGAACGGACATCCTTGCAGGAAAACGACGAGCCGGAGACCCGGCCCGTCGAATGTTCCCATACTTTCGTAGGAGTGTACATTTATCATATTACATTCTTTCGTGGAATGAACGGCTGATGACTTCCAACTGATGCTCGCGGCTCAACTTCACGAAGTTCACGGCATAGCCGGAAACGCGGATGGTGAGTTGCGGATACTTTTCAGGATGTTCCATGGCATCTTCCAGCATTTCGCGGTTCAGTACGTTTACGTTCAAGTGGTGGGCACCTTTGGTGAAGTAGCCGTCCATCATGGTTACCAGGTTCTCTACACGTTCTTCCGGTGTCGGGCCCAGTGATTTGGGAACAATGGAGAACGTATTGCTGATGCCGTCCTGCGAGTCGCGGTAGCGCAATTTGGCTACGGAGCTCAAGGAAGCGATGGCACCGTTCTTGTCACGTCCGTGCATTGGGTTGGCACCCGGAGCAAAGGCAACACCTTTGGCGCGTCCGTCCGGAGTGGCACCGGTCTTCTTGCCGTACATCACGTTGGAGGTGATAGTCAGCAAGGAAAGGGTGGGACGGGCATTCTTGTAGACAGGCAGCTTTTTCAGTTCTTCGCTGAAATAGTAAACGAGGTCTACTCCCAGGTGGTCCACACGGTCGTCATTATTGCCGAAGCAGGGGAATGAACCTTCAGTGTCGAAACCTTCGGTCAGGCCGATTTCGTTGCGGCGTGCAGTGACTTTGGCGTATTTGATGGCAGACAGTGAGTCTATGGCGATGGAAAGGCCGGCAACACCGTATGCCAGATTGATGCGTGGGTCGGTATCGATGAATGCCATCTGGGCTTTCTCATAATAATACTTATCATGCATGTAGTGGATGATATTCATGGCCTCGTTGTAGACACGGGCTATTTCAGTCAGTACCTTCTTGTAGTTGGCCATAACTTCCTCAAACTTCAATGTCTCACCGGTCAATACGGGAATACCTTTCACCATGACAGTTCCGGTATTTTCGCAACGTCCACCGTTGATGGCGAGCAGCAGGGCCTTGGCAAGGTTGGCACGTGCGCCGAAGAACTGGATTTGTTTGCCGATGGCTTGGTAGGATACACAGCAGGCGATGCCGTAGTCGTCGCAGTTGCGCACTTCACGCATCAGGTTGTCGTTTTCGTACTGGATGGAGCTGGTATCTACAGAAACTTTGGCGCAGAAATCCTTGAAGCCTTCCGGCAGTTCGGGACTCCACAATACGGTCAAGTTCGGTTCCGGAGAAGGACCGAGGTTGTATAGCGTCTGCAAAAAGCGGAAAGAAGTCTTGGTGACCTTCACGCGTCCGTCATTGAAGCGTCCTCCGATGGCTTCGGTCACCCAAGTCGGGTCACCGGCAAAGATATCATTGTATGATTGCATACGCAGATGGCGTACCATGCGCAGCTTGATGACGAACTGGTCTATCAGTTCCTGTGCAAACGTCTCATTGATTTTTCCGTGAGCCAGATCGTATTCAATGAATATATCGAGGAACGAAGATACGTTACCCAGTGACATGGCTGCTCCGTCCTGCTCTTTGATGGCAGCAAGATATGCCATGTATACCCATTGCACGGCCTCTTGAGCTGATGTAGCCGGATGGCTGAGGTCGAGTCCGTAATATTCGCCCATAACCTTGATGTCCTTCAAAGCTTTGATTTGTTCTGCCACTTCTTCGCGTAGACGGATGCGTGCTTCGGTCATCGGGCCGGTGAGGTTGCGCAAGTCCTCCTGCTTGGCTTCAATCAGACGGTCGATGCCGTAGAGAGCCAATCGGCGGTAGTCGCCGATGATACGTCCGCGGGCATAGTTGTCGGGCAATCCGGTAAGGAATCCCAGTGAGCGGAAGGAACGGATTTCTTCGGTATATACATCGAATACGCCGTCGTTATGTGTTTTGCGGTAATGGGTGAAGATGTCTTTTACTTTATCGTCCACTTCCACTCCGTTTTCACGGCATGCTTTTGCTACCACGTTGATGCCTCCGAAAGGTTTGATGGATCGTTTCAACAGTTCATCAGTCTGCAAACCGACAATAAGTTCATTGTCCTTATCAATATACCCGGCTTTATGAGAAGTGATGGTAGATACGGTGGTATTGTCCAGTGAACGGACGCCATTGTTGTTCCTTTCTTCTTCGAGAGCCTTCAGACAGATGTCCCAGATACGTTTGGTACGTTCGGTAGGTCCCTGCAGGAAAGATGCATCTCCGGTATAGGGTGCGATGTTTTTACTGACGAAATCACTGACATTGATTTCTTTATTCCAAAGCCCATTGGTAAAGGTTTTGTTCAATTCCATAAAATTTGTTTTTGTTAGTAGGTTAGATAATGTTATCCTTTAGAGCGCGCAAAAATACTGAATAAATTCCGTAATTTTATAAGAGATACTTCTCTTTTTATGTTGAACAGCATAAAATAACTATTATTAGGTAGTGAATGTCCGGGGGAGTAGAGATGTTAATACTTTCTTTATATGTGGTTTATGAATTGAAACAAGAACCGAATAATAATCTGCATTATTTACAAATGATGTAGGTTTAAGGAACAGTCGTATTCTGAACCTAATTCAGTCGTATAGTGAATGCCATTCAGTCGTATACTGAATAGGGTTCAATCGTATACTGAATGTGGCTCTTTGTAAATATACTGATAGCCAGTAAGTTATAAAACTCTGTCTTGCCCTTGATAAATTTCAACAAATAGCCTAAATGCCGTTATGTTCGTTCCGTAGTGGGTATAAACAAGAATTTTGGTATAATTGCTCTGTTTTTGTGCAGAAAAGTTTGTAGAATAAAAAATGATTGATAAACTGGGTCGCCGTACGTCCAGATAAACCGCCATGCTGCAGCTCCCACTTATTGGCCTCCAGAAGCAGTTCGTCCTCCGGAATGGTCACATGATACCGCTCTGCCAGCACTTTTACGATATTCTGGAACTCTCTCTTATCCGGCGCACCGAAATAGATGGTCACACCAAAACGGGCCACTAAGGACAATTTCTCCTGAACCGTATCATTTACATGAAGCTCATCATCCAGTTCCCGCTTGTCGCTGAATTTCTCACGGATCAGATGACGGCGGTTGGAGGTCGCATAGATCAGCACATTTTTCGGTCTCCGGCATCCCCAAGTCCTGGGCAAATATAAGCATCTGCGTTAAGCTCTCTGTCAAGATGTCCAATGTATATCTGAACATCTGGATGCGCCTTATGAAGCTTTTCAACTCCCTCTGGGGCAGCTATGATACACATGAACTTAATCTGCTTTCCGCCAACCTTCTTTATCTGGTCAATTGCATCAACTGCCGAACCTCCTGTTGCAAGCATCGGATCTGTTACAACAATAGTTCTTTCCTCAATTGGATGTGGAAGCTTGCAGTAATATGGTACCGGCTCATGTGTCTCTTCATTACGGTACATTCCGATATGTCCAACCTTAGCAGTTGGTACAAGTGAAAGTACACCAGGAACCATTCCAAGACCTGCCCTTAAAATAGGAACAATTGCAAGCTTACGGCCTGAAATCATAGGTGTCATACAAATTTCAATAGGTGTCTCAATCTCAACATCTTCTGTCGGAAGGTCTGATAAAGCCTCAAAGCCTTCAAGCATAGCTATTACCCCAACCGCTATGAATGGTATGCATTGTGTAACGAATACGGTTTGTATCTGGT
>ENA-UESS01001015-UESS01001015.1-human-gut-metagenome-genome-assembly--contig:-NODE-1015-length-12434-cov-6.897467_pt1 | contig 12434 bp, 9 predicted proteins | sample MGYA00243004_ERZ508005 | MGnify/ENA primary metagenome ERZ508005 (study PRJEB26167, sample SAMN06115471) | human gut metagenome | host: Homo sapiens | place: China:Guizhou | collected 2016-06-29...
CAATGGCTAATATATGCAAAAGAAGCAGATTTATTAAATGCAGCGTTATGGGGATGTACAGCCTGCGAATGGAGGGAAGTATAAGAGTGGTTAGAGAATATAACGATATTTTGGAGGCTGTTCGTAGTGTGAAGTCAAAGCAGGCGGTTATTTTTGATATGGATGGTCTTATTTTTGATACTGAGCGTGTTTTTATGGAACAGCTTGCGGTTGCGATGAAAGAACATGGCTATGTACTGACGAGGAAAATTTACACAGAGACACTTGGTCCACACTATTTTATGCTGACGAATGTCGGGGAGGATTATACTTATAGTCATAGTTTCCTCGTGAAACTGATTGGCTTTATAAGCTCTCTTTGCGTATTAGTATTGCTGTTAGATATCGCTATCATCATATCTGAAGTGAAAATGTAATTTAGACTTAATGCGATGGAAATCTCCCTCAAAAAGGTTTTGGGCTATCGCTTTTATGAAAGGCACAAAAGATTTATTTCCGTTAATCTCTTAGAAAATATAGCCGTTGTGATATTGATTTGCATTGTTTCGCTTTTTATATCTAACGCAAGTGTCGGGATTGCTTTACTGATTGGAGCGTTGCTCACCATTATTGAAATGGCAATCATTTTCACAAATGTTATGTGGGTTGAAAAAACAAATATCTCAAAGTCCTTGAAAGGTGGATGTTTATGATTATAATTCGTGGCTTAAATAAAGCATTTGGAGAGAAAATAATTTTCTCTAACTTTAATTTAGAAATTCCGGATGGAAGTTTTGTAGTAATCAGCGGCGATAGCGGCAGTGGAAAAAGCACTTTGCCTATAAAATGCGTTTAGAAGCATTAAGCAGACAAGGGAAAAGAACAGATTTAACTTCCAACCCACTGGGTCGGAAGTCGGATGGCAAAGAAACTGCTCAAATAATCGGAGAACAATCGGGCGACAGTCAAACGCAAGTTCGTCGTTATATTCGTTTAACAAACCTTGTTCCCGAACTGCTTGAATTTGTTGATGAGGGGCGTATCAAAATGCGTCCTGCCGTAGAACTTTCCTATCTTGATGAAGATTGCCAGCGTGATGTGGTTGACGAAATCGACCTGAATGACGCTACCCCGTCACACGACCAGACAATCCGTATGCGAAAGTTATTCAACGAGGGCAACCTTACAACCGAAGCAATCCACGCTGTTATGTCTGAGGAAAAGCCGAACCAAAAGGAAAAAATCGTGTTGAGGGGCGACAGAGTAAGACAGCTTATCCCGAAAAATATTCCCGTCAGTCAGACGGAGGATTTTGTCTGCAAGGCATTGGAGCATTACAACAAGTTCTTGCGTAATCGTGCAGAGCGTGACAGCAGATAGCCTGTTTTACAGTTCCCCTTTCTCACACTCTAACCCCTTAGTTATACTTTTACCTACCGAAAATGATATATACTATCTCACTTGAATATAACTATCTCAAAGTATATGTCTATCTCTAAGGGGCAATCGCACAGTATGAACGGACAGGAGGTGTATGGTAAAATGAAAAATTAACGAAAAATCCGCATTTGTTTTTCGGCAGGTAAATCTTGTCGTAAGAGAAAATCCACAAAGGCACATCATAGAGATACGGTGTGCTTTTCAATTTTTACAGGAGGAAACGCAATGATAAAGTCAAAATTCAAAAGAGTCACGTCACTTTTCTTGGCGACCCTTATGTGTGTGACCACTTTTGCAGGCATTGGCTCGACAACAGCATATGCTGCTTCGGGAGAAAAAGCCGATGTTTATATGGTCGATTTCCCTCGTGATGGCGATGCTAATTACGATGGGGTATGGGGACACAGCAATTTGACCTTGAAAAATGGTTGGCATACCGGACGTTCCAATTTTACCAATCTTAAGGCTATTGGCTCATACTCAGGCAATGTTGCTTATTGTATTGAGCCGGGAATTTCGCTCAAGGTCGGTCAGACAATGAATAAGTATGACGAAAATTATTTTAATAACCTTGCATCCAACGGGGTTATTTCCGGAGATGAAATCCGTCTTTTCGTTGGTCGTATTTTACAGTATGGCTACCGTGGGACAATCTCGACATCTTGGAGGTCACAGAATGAAGCAGCAGCAAACAGCATTGCACAGGCTTATGCCACACAGCTTCTTATCTGGGAAACTGTTATCGGAGAGCGTGATGTGAACTTCAATCATGTAGCAGCCAGTGGTTGCAGCAATGTGAAAGATGTCATCAATGCAAAGCATCCGCTCCGCAATAAGATTTTCAGTTATTACAACAGTATGGTGCAGAGTGTACAGAACCATGCGACCATACCGAGTTTTTGTAATAAATCATCCGGTTCGGCAAAGACAATAGAACTTGAGTGGAACGGAAGCAAGTACACAACTACTCTGACAGATTCCAATAATGTGCTGTCCAAATATAATTTCAAGGCAAGCATCAGTGGAGTGAGCTTTTCAGTGAATGGTAACAAACTTACGGTTTCTATGGATACAGCACCGAGTAAGGAATTTACCATTACCGCAACCAAGAAAAATGCAGTCCGCAGAGGTGTGGTTGTATGGTCAGAGGGCAAACACGGTCAGAATTCCAGTGTGCAGGATGTTGTCAGCTATGCTCAGGAAGTAAGCGACAGTATCAACGGTTATGTGAAGATGAAAGTCAGCTATGGTTCTTGTCAGATTGTAAAGACCAGTGAGGACGGCAAGGTTGACGGTATTAACTTCACGATTACCGGAAACGGTATCAATCAGACGGTTACAACAGCTAATGGCGGTAAGTTCCAGATTGATAACCTTATGCCGGGTATCTATACTGTAACCGAGCAGGCATACGATAAGTACGAGCCGCAGGAAACACATAGAGTTACTGTTGTAGCAGGACAGGTTGCAAAGGTCAATTTTAATAACAAATTGAAGCGTGGCGACCTTCAGGTAGTGAAGTCCTCAGAAGATAATCTTGTTGAAGGTATGAAGTTCCATCTTTTCGGTACTTCTCTTTCCGGTGCTGCTGTTGACCAGTATGCAGTTACAGACAAAAACGGTGTGGCAACTTTCAAAGATGTGCTTATCAGTGGTTCTGAACCATATACCCTTGAGGAAGTAGACACGGCTATCCGTTATGTTGTGCCGAAAAATCAGATTGCACCAGTGAAGTGGAAAGAAGTAACCACAAGAAACTTCAATAATATTTTGAAGAAGTTTACTGTAACAGTAACAAAGAGCGACGCTGAGAAAGGCGAAGCACAGGGCAATGCCAAACTTTCGGGAGCAATTTACAGTATCTATAAGGGAGAAACGCTTGTAGATAAGTATGTTACTGATGAAAACGGTCAGTTCACTACCAAAGAATATGTTTGTGATACCGACTGGACAATCCGAGAAATCACACCGTCAGAGGGATATTTGCTTGATAAGACTATCCATGAAGTAGGTGCAGACCCGAAACTTTATGAGGTGGAACACAACCTTACTTCCAATGATGTAACCGAGCAGGTAATCAAAGGTAATGTGGCTATCATTAAACACACTGACGATGGAGAAACAAAGATTGAAACACCTGAAAAGGGTGCTTCCTTTGAGATTTACCTGAAATCTGCCGGAAGCTATGACGCAGCCAATAAAGACGAGAGAGATACTATCGTTTGCGATGAAAATGGCTTTGGTCAGACAAAAGATATGCCGTATGGTATTTATACTGTACACCAGACTTCTGGTTGGGAAGGCAGAGAGATGATGGACGATTTTGATGTGTTCATTTCACAGAACGCACAGACGTATCGTTATCTTATCAATAACCGTAACTTCGAGAGCTTTGTCAATGTAGTTAAGGTGGACGCAGAAAGCGGAAAGAGTATTCCGTATGCAGGAGCAGGATTTAAGATTTACGACCCGCAGGGTAATCAGGTCAAAATGACCTTTACTTATCCGACACCGACCACGATTGATGTGTTCTATACCGATGCAAATGGTTCTCTTGTCACACCTGAGAAACTGGATTACGGCAAGGGGTATTCTATCGTAGAGGTACAAGCTCCATACGGATATGTACTTGATGATACTCCGGTATATTTTGATATTACCGAAGAAAATTCCACAGAGGAAGGCGGCGTAACTGTTGTGAAAGTCAATAAGCCGAATATGGCACAGAAAGGTACTGTTACGGTTGAAAAGACCGGAGAAGTATTTAGCGGTGTCAATGTAAGTGGTTCTGAGGACAGTGATGTTATTTATCAGCCTGTTTATGAAGTGGCAGGACTTGAGGGTGCAGTTTATGAAGTCCGTGCTGCGGAAGATATTAGTACACCGGACGGTACACTCCGCTATTCAAAGGGCGAAGTGGTAGATACTATCACAACAAGCTCCGATGGATTTGTTAAGAGCAAAGAACTTTATCTCGGAAAATACGAGGTCAAGGAAATTACCGCACCTGATGGAATGGTAATCAGTGGAGAAACACATACGGTTGAGCTTACTTATGCAGGGCAGAATATCTCTGTTACCGAAACTTCCACATCGTTCTATAACGAAAGACAGAAAGTGCAGGTAAGCCTTGCAAAAGTCATTGAAAAGGATAAGACATTTGGTATTGGCGACAACGGAGAAATCAAAAACATCAGCTTTGGTCTTTATGCCACAGAAGATATTGTATCTGCAAGCGGTACAGTTATTCCGGCTGATGGACTGATTGAGATTGTCAGCGTAAATGAAAATGGAACTGCTGTTATGAAGTCAGACCTTCCGCTTGGCAAATACTATGTCAAGGAGATTGCAACCGATGAGCATTATGTTCTCTCTGATACGAAATATCCGGTTGTGTTTGAATACGCAGGTCAGGATACTGCAACAGTTGAAATCAAAGTGAATGATGGAAAAGAAATCAAGAATGAACTTATCTATGGTTCTGTATCAGGTAAGAAGATTGACGAGAACGGAGAAGCACTTGAGGGTGCTGTTATCGGTATCTTCAAAGCCGAAGAAACAGAATTTACAAAGGATACGGCACTTATGACGACTACCTCTGCAAAAGACGGTAGTTTTTCTTTTGCAAAAGTTCCTTATGGCAAATGGATTGTAAGAGAAATCGAGCAGCCAAAGGGATTTGTTCTTGATGAAAAAGCGTATGAGGTCAATATCAGCAAAGCCGAGCAGGTAGTTGAAATTGAGATTGTCAATGAGTATGTTCACGGCAATATCAGACTCACGAAGATGGACGCTGAATATCCAGATAACAAACTTACGGGTGCAACCTTTGAGGTATATAAGGACACCAATGAGAACGGAAAGATTGATGATGGCGATGAACTTATCGGAAATCTTGAAGAAACCGAAACCGGAATTTATGAGATGAAAGAGCTGCTTTACGGAAAATATATTGTCCGTGAAACAAAAGCACCAGAGGGCTTCCTGCTTGATAAGGGAGAATACTCTGTTTTTATTGAGAAAGACGAAACAACTTATTCCGTTGAGAATAAGGCTGGTGTTGGATTTATCAATGAAGCTATGCGTGGAACACTGAAAATCGTCAAGACATCTTCAGATGGTAAGGTTAAAGGTTTTGCGTTCAGAGTAACCGGAGCAAACGGTTATGATATGACATTTGAAACAGATAAGAACGGCGAAATTGTGATTGATGGACTTCGTATTGGCGAATATACCGTATCCGAAGTGGCAAACAATGCCTCTGCCGCATATATCACACCTGCCGACCAGAATGTTACTATCAAACTTGATGAAACAGCCGTTGTAAAAATGCACAATGAGTTGAGGGATACTCCGAAAACAGGAGATGATACCAATATGAAACTTTGGTATGTCCTTGCCGGACTTTCTGCTGTCGGTATCGCCGTAACTTCTGTTGTTGCACACAAAAAGAAGAAAAAGGAGGGTAACGAGTAATGGAAGCAAAGACAATTATCGCTATCGCATTAGTCGCCGTTATTGTCGGCGGCTTTATCTTTCTTCAGGTTAAAAACCGTAAGAAGTAAGTAACAAGCGAACATTAACCAGTCGGGGCAGAGCGTAAAAAACTCTGTCCCTTTAATTTTTGGAGGAACATTATGAAACAACAGAAAACGGTGGAGAGCCGAGTGCTTGAAATCTTAAAGGAATGCCCGATGTCGAGGTATGATGATATGCTTCTCATTCTGCATTATTACAATCGGTACGGATATATACCTGCCGGAAATCTTCCGCTTGAGGATATTGTATTTAATTATCGAGCATACGGACTTCCTTGTTTTGAAACCATACGCAGGGCAAGGCAGAGAGTACAGTCCCTTTTTCCTAAGTATTCACGTAATCCGCAGAAAGAAGAACAGAGCGGCAGTATTTCTATTGTAATCAACATTAACTAAGGAGGTATTTTCGTGAAAGACAAAGCAACTTTTCAGAATAAGGTCAAGGTGCTGAATAAACTCTTTGACTCCGGTTGTGATACGGAGAAAAAGTTGCAGCAGCTTGATATGGAAGCAATCCTGAAAATCCCGAATATCACGATTCCTGATATGGGTGTGATTATGGAGCTTCAGAAGAATACAAAGTCCGGTAAACTCTTTTCGTATTTGGGCGGCGGTTCTGATGAAGCAACAAAAATGAGAGGTAAGGAAAATGAAGCAACAGGAGAATAGAGCAGAGCCGCAGGAAAAGCAAATTCGATTTATAGACAGTCATTACAATTTAAAATTCTATATTCCCGATGGTGGAAAAATCAGGATTACTTTTCGTGATGGACACACAGCAGACAGAGTGTGCAAGTATATTGATGACTACCATTTGTACGTCGGAAATTGCTGCTATCATATATGCGAGTTTGCTGAAAAAATGGAGCTTAGTGGAAGCAAAGTTGAACCTATCAATCAATCCGAACCGTCAAAAAACAAGACCAGAAACAGAGAAAAACAGCGATAAGGAGGTGCAAGAGTAATGGCACGAAAATATGACCTTATTTCTGAGCTTTACAACCGCACCTGCAAAACGGTTGTGTCAAATCCTCAGAACTGGCAGGCATTCTTAGCTTCGGCTTGCCGAAATTATAAGTTACGTTATGACGAACAGCTTCTTGTATATGCACAGCGACCTGATGCAACAGCGGTTCTTGAGATAGAGCAGTGGAACAAAATTTTTGGTAGATGGGTCAACCGAGGTGCAAGAGGTATTGCTGTTTTTGCTGATGAGAACCGTTCACGGCAAAGACTGACACATTACTTTGATATTTCAGATACTCACGAAAGCAGATATTCAAGAACAGTTCCGATTTGGGATATGCGTCAGGAATACGAAGCTGATGTGATTGAGACATTGGAAAGCACTTTCGGAGAGATTGAGAATAAGAGCAGTCTTGCCGAAGCAATTATGGGAGCAGCAAGAAATGCGGCAGAGGACAATATCCCTGATTATCTGCAAGACCTTTACTATGCAACCGAGGGCAGTTCATTTGAGGAAGTGGAAGAGGATATTGTGGCTTTCATTTATAAAAATGTCGTGACAAATAGTGTGGCATATATGATGATGTCAAGGCTTGGCGTTGATACGGACGGTTATTTTGAACTTGATGATTTCAGAGATGTTACTAACTTCAATACGCTGGAAACACTCAATGCACTTGGATTTGCTACCAGTGATATTGCAGAAATGGGATTGACGGAAATATCTAAAACAATTACTGCACTCAACCGTCAAAATCGCATAATTGTCGGTCAGGACAGAAATGAATACAATAAGGTTGAAAATAACGACGAAAGGAGTTTGGACAATGAACGAACTGACCTACACGATGGTGGGCGATTACAGCCTTCCGAACCTGAAACTTCCACAGCAGCCGGAAGTGACTTTGGGCAGATACGCTCAGATGAGGAGAGAGTTTCTGAAGGAACATCACAGAGTCCTTTACTACAATCTCCTGACGAGGGGCGAACTGACACAGCACTTGGCGGAAGTGGAACAGAGAGCCAGCAAGATGGAGGAAACAATCCTGAGCCAGATGGCACAGAAAGAGGGAGTGACCGAACAGATGAAAGCGGAGGATATGATGAAATGGGTTCGTCTGATGAACTCTCTTCGCAGCTCGGCACAGGAAATCGTGAAAGCGGAAGTGATATTCGCTTAGAGTATTACGACAGAACGCACGAAGATAAAAGCCTTCCGTTCTTTGGGCGTGATGAAGTAATCAATGAAATTCTCAGAACGACACCACATTTATCAGCAAGTCTGGAAGAAATCAAAGATTATTATGAACGTAATCCTGATAACAAAGACCGCACAGAGTATATAAAGAGTATTTTCAATAATGATTATACCGAACTTACTTTAGAGGACGGCAGGACAGTAGGGTACAAGACCTTTGAAAACGTTCTGCATTTGTGGGAGGGCAAATACGACAGCAGAACCGCACAGAGCTATTATGATTGGGCTGTTATTGCCCGTCATTTTGAAGCTATGCGATTACTGGGAGAATTAAGTGACAGCATAAAACCATTACCGTCAATGGACGGTCAGATGACATTCATATTAGACGGTCTGGCAGAGGAAAAGAAAACCTCTGCCTTTGTTTTTTCTCAGGAGATTATCGACGCTGTTCTTGCGAATGGAAGCGGATTTTCTGAGGGGAAAATGCGTATCTATGAGCAGTTTGAAAAAAGTCTTTCTGCAAAAGAAAATGCCGACTTCTTGAAAAATGAATACGGTTGGGGCGGTTCTTATCCCGTTATAATCGGGGCAGGCATTGATGAGAGCCACGACGGAAAAGGTATTACGATTACGAAAGGCATCGGCAAAGAGAAGCCACATATCACGCTTTCGTGGTCGCAGGTGGAGAAACGTATCGGGGAACTTATCCGAATGGACAGATACTTAAATCCAAAGGAAAAAGAACGCTATCCTCAGTGGCTTGAAAGTCAAGAGGAACGCAGAGCCAAAATCGGGGAAACGAAAAGAAACCGAGAGATACTCTCTAATGCACCGCCGGAGCAGGAGGTCGAACCAGCCGAAAAAGAACCTGAAGAAGCAGAACAGCTACAAGATGTGCAGTATGAATATCATCTTGGCGATAAGGTGTATATCGGTGCTTCTGAGTACGAAATCTTATCCGTTGATGATGAGAGAGTAATGCTCTATGACTATGATATGCCACTGTTCAATAAGGAATTTTCACGCACAGAGTTTGACAGAAAAGTGCGAGAGAATCCGATGAATGAGCATTTGATTGTAAAGGAAGAACCTGCCGAAGAAAGAAATGAAACGGAAGAAGTTCAGACCAATATGGGCAGTATGCCGATTGAAGATTATCGAGAGATAGTAGCTTCGCAGTCAGGTTTTGACAGCTATGATGAGATGTATCATCAGGGATATCGCATAGGAAACGGTTATGATAAAGAGCCTGAGCCGGTAGTTCCCGCTTGGGAGCAGAAGAAAAAAGTCAAAGGCTTTGACTTGCACCCTGATGTGCCTATGGCAGACCGTCACACCTTTAATCTTAGAGAAAATGAGGTTGAAACGGTTGGTAAAAAGGAACGCTTCCGCAGAAATATTATGGCAATACAGCTTCTTAAAAAATGTCAGGAAGAAAACAGATTTGCCACTCCTGAAGAACAGATTATCTTATCAAAGTATGTCGGTTGGGGTGGGCTTTCAGAAGCCTTTGATGAAAATAATTCAGCGTGGGCAACGGAATATCTGGAACTTTCTTCGGTATTAACACCGGAGGAATATGCTTCGGCAAGAGAAAGCACATTGACTGCGTTCTACACGCCGCCCGAAGTTATCACAGCCATTTATAAGGCGATGGAGCAGATGGGCTTTAAGGAAGGCAACTTGTTAGAACCGTCCTGCGGTATCGGCAATTTTATCGGTATGCTGCCGGACGCAATGCAGGACAGTAAGATTTACGGTGTGGAACTTGATACAATTTCCGCAGGGATTGCACAGCAGCTTTACCAGAAAACAACCATTGCGGCACAAGGATTTGAAGAAACCAATCTGCCGGACAGCTTCTTTGATGGAGTGGTTGGAAATGTACCTTTTGGAGATTTTAAGGTATCGGATAAAAGGTATGACAAGCATAAGTTCCTGATACACGATTACTTTTTTGCCAAGTCCCTTGATAAGTTAAGACCCGGCGGTGTAATGGCTCTTGTAACGAGCAAAGGCACAATGGATAAGGAAAACTCGGCGGTACGAAAGTATATTGCACAGAGAGCAGAGCTTCTTGGAGCAATCCGATTGCCGAATAACACCTTTAAGGGTAATGCAGGAACGGAAGTCGTTTCAGATATTCTTATCCTGCAAAAACGTGACAGATTGATAGATATTGAGCCGGATTGGGTTCATCTTGATACCGATGAGAACGGAATTAAGATGAACTCTTATTTTGTGCAGCACCCTGAAATGATACTCGGAGAAATGAAGATGGTATCGGGGCGTTTCGGTATGGAAGCAACTTGTGTGCCGTATGAAAATGCAGACCTTGCAGCACAGCTTGATGAAACGGTAGCAAACATTCACGGAGAAATCACGGAATACGAAGCCGAGGAAGAACTGGAGGAAGAAGATAATTCTATTCCAGCAGACCCGACAGTGAGAAACTTTTCTTATACGGTGGTAGACGATAAAATCTACTATCGTGAAAATTCCCGTATGACTCCGGTGGAAGTGTCGGCAACCGCAGAGAACCGAATTAAGGGTATGATTGCTATTAGAAATTCCGTCAGAACGCTGATTGAATTGCAGACAGAAGATTACCCTGACAGCGAAATCAAAGCGGAGCAGGAGCGATTAAACAGACTTTATGATACCTTTTCAGGTAAGTACGGACTCATTAACAGCCGAGCAAATACTTCTGCTTTCTCGCAGGACAGTTCATTCTCTTTGCTTTCCGCATTGGAGATAATCTGAGAGGACGGAGAACTGGAGCGTAAGGCTGATATGTTTTCTAAGAGGACAATTAAGCCGCATACTCCGGTTACTTCTGTTGATACGGCAAGCGAAGCATTGGCAGTATCCCTTGGAGAAAAAGCTACGATTGATATGGACTATATGATGGAGCTTTCCGGTAAATCGGAGAATGAAATCTTTGAGGATTTAAAGGGTGTTATCTTCCTAAACCCGCTTTATGAGTATGGAAATTCTTACGAACCGAAGTATCTGATGGCTGATGAATACCTTTCGGGTAATGTCAGGGAAAAGCTGAAGATTGCAAAGAACTCGGCAGAACTCTATCCGGAAGATTATAAGGTCAATGTAGAAGCACTTCAAAAGGTGCAGCCGAAAGACCTGACTGCAAGTGAAATTTCCGTGCGACTTGGTGCAACTTGGCTGCCGCCGGACGATGTGCAGGAGTTTATCTTTCATTTGCTTGAAACACCACGCTATGCACAGTGGAATATCAAAGTTCACTTCTCTCCATTTACGAGTGAGTGGAATATTGAGGGCAAATCTTACGACAAAGGAAATGTGAGGGCATATAACACTTACGGAACTTCCCGCATCAATGCCTATAAGATTATCGAGGAAACGCTGAACTTAAAAGATGTGCGTATCTTTGATTATATCGAAGATGATGAGGGCAGGAAAAAGGCTGTCTTGAATAAAAAGGAAACAGCGATTGCTCAGTCGAAGCAGGAAATGATTAAGCAGGAATTTCAGGACTGGATATGGTCTGACCCTGAACGCAGGGAAAGGCTTTGCAAATCCTACAATGAGAAATTCAATAGCGTCAGACCTCGTGAGTATGACGGAAGCCATATTATTTTTAATGGTATGAATCCTGAAATTGAACTCAGAGAACATCAGAAAAATGCAGTTGCTCATATCCTTTATGGAGGAAATACGCTTCTTGCACACGCAGTCGGAGCAGGAAAAACTTTTGAAATGGTAGCGGCAGCACAGGAGTCGAAAAGGCTTGGGCTTTGTAACAAGTCACTGTTTGTTGTACCAAATCACTTGACCGAACAATGGGCGGCTGAGTATTTGCAGCTCTATCCGGCGGCGAATATCCTTGTCGCAACAAAGAAAGATTTTGAAACCAAGAACCGTAAAAGGTTCTGCGGCAGGATTGCAACCGGAGATTATGACGCAGTTATCATCGGACATTCACAGTTTGAGAAAATCCCGATGTCCATTGAAAGACAGAGGGCAATCTTAGAACAGCAGCTTGAGGAGATAACCGGAGGAATTGCGGAACTCAAGCGAAACCGAGGGGAAAACTTCTCCATAAAGCAGCTTGAAAAGTCAAAGAAATCTATCAGGCAGAAACTTGATAAACTCAATGACCAGACGAAAAAAGATGATGTTGTAACCTTTGAGGAACTTGGTGTAGACAGACTTTTTGTTGATGAAAGCCATTATTACAAGAACCTTTATCTTTATACAAAAATGCGTAATGTGGGCGGTATCGCACAGACGGAAGCACAGAAATCTTCCGACCTCTTTATGAAGTGTCG
>ENA-UESS01001028-UESS01001028.1-human-gut-metagenome-genome-assembly--contig:-NODE-1028-length-12363-cov-15.995442_pt1 | contig 12363 bp, 9 predicted proteins | sample MGYA00243004_ERZ508005 | MGnify/ENA primary metagenome ERZ508005 (study PRJEB26167, sample SAMN06115471) | human gut metagenome | host: Homo sapiens | place: China:Guizhou | collected 2016-06-29...
TTTATCTGCTAATTCAGTGATGAGAGGACGTTTAGACGCAAGAAGGACGCTGAAGAGCTTAGTTGCGGATTTGAGGTTTATGTTTTCGCAGGGGTAAATTATACTATTCCACCAAATTAACAAATGAATAATATTATGTTCTTAGCAAGACTCCTTGTCCTTTTTTCATTAGTATGTATCTCTTGTGCCCACTCTTCTTTTGAGCAGAAACAATTGAAACATGCTTTAGATTTTGCTACTTCTAATCGTTTGGAATTGGAGATACTGCTTCAGCATTATACCTATGATTCTTTAAAATTGGAAGCGGCTAAATTTTTGATACGGAATATGCCTCATTGCTATTCCTACCAACAGGGAGGTGAAATGGATAGTGTGAAGCGTGTACGTACTTATTATAGTCCTTTCGGACAAATAGACCAGACTTATGCCAGACGTTGGGGGCATTATACCTATCGTAATCTTCCTAAAATATATGATGCCCATATTATCACAGCCGAATACTTGATAGACAATATAGACCGTGCTTTTGATAATTGGCAGAAACGTCCATGGAACCGTTCTCTTTCATTTGAAGATTTTTGTGAATACTTGTTGCCTTATCGTATAGGGGATGAACCGCTGGAAGAATGGCGTGAACTTTATGAAAAGAAATATGGATATTTATTAGATTCCATATATAAAGGCAGTGATGTGGTGGAGGCCGCGAATTTGGTAAGCAGGCATCTACAAGAACCTGTCTTTATTTATTGTGAAGACTTTGAACTGCCTCATATCGGTCCCAGATATTTATTCAGCCATCGATATGGTAGTTGCGTGGATGCGGCGGATATAGTGACTTATGCATTTCGGGCTGTCGGCATTCCTTGTATGGAAGATACGGATGCCAGAGGGGGACATGTGTGGAATGTTGTTCGTGACACGACAGGGCGCGATGTACCTATTTGGTATATAGCTTCGGAGGCTGTAAGGGGGAGTAGGGATACGGGAGGGTATAAACGTGGCAAGGTTTACAGGCCCATGTATGGTTTTCAAGAAGAAAAGGCAGCACATCTGGGAGATGATTGGAAATCAATGCCGCTTTTATTCTATCACCCTTATATGAAAGATGTCAGTTATGCATATTATCCGGATACGTTACGCATACTTACCGGTATTCCTGATGATGAGGTTTGTTATCTGGCCCATTTCCACGAAGCGCATTGGTGGAGTTGTGCCTGTGCACGCTCGGCAAGCGGCAAGATGGAAATACCTAATCTAGAATCGGAACTGGTATATCTTCCCATTAAATATACCAAAGGCAATTATTATCCTTCCGGCTTCCCCTTTTGGTTTGCAGGTGGAGAAATAAATACGTTTCTTCCGGATTGGGAGAAAACAGTAAAGGTTCGTTTGTATAGAAAATATCCGGTATATGGTTGGTTGCGCAGCTTTATGGGCCATGTGGTGGGAGGTACTTTTGAGGGAAGTATGACGAAAAATTTTGAAGATGGAAAGACATTATATGAGATAGCGGATACTCCCGTGATAGCAAGGAATAGAATCTTTCTGAATAAGTCGGTTAAGTGCCGTTACATAAGATATAAGGCTGACAATGATAAATGTGCGGAACTGGCGGAAATGACATTTTATGCCAATGGAAAGGCTGTTTCTCCGATAGCGGTTTGGGGGAGTCCTACGGAAAAAGGAAATATGCATGTGCTGGCAAAGCACGTGGCGGATGGTGATCCTCTTTCTTATTATCTGTCTTTAGACAAAGGAGGGGAGGTTGTTGTTGATTTGGGCCGTGTCGCAGTTATAGATTGCCTGGAGTATATGCCCCGGAATGATGACAATTTTATTTCTCCGGGTGATATTTATGAGTTGTTCTGTCATGCCGGTACTGAAGGATGGAAGAGTTTGGGAAAACAGCGGGCTGATACTACCTGTTTGGACTGGATTGTGCCTGACAATGCATTGTTCTGGTTACGCGATCTGACCCGTGGGCGTGAAGAACATATTTTCTTTATGCAGAACAGGCGGCAGAAATTTCCAACCTTTTAAGATTTAAAATGAGGTATATAAAGAAATACATAGGCGTTTTATATAACTTGCTGGTTTGTGTGACCGGAGGGGGTTTGTTAATGATGATTATTTGGTTGTTATTACAGATATTTGTTTTTGCCTCATTTGCCATACCTTCTGACTCCATGGAGCCGGTTCTGATACCGGGTGACTATGTGCTTGTCAATAAAATGTTGAAAGGACCACGTATATTCAGCCTTGGTGATGCCCGGCAACATAAGCCGCTACACATCGATCGTTTGAAGGGATTCAGTGAATTTCAGCGCAATGAGGTATTGGTCTTTAATTTCCCTTATCCGGAACGATGGGACAGTATAGGGTTTAACCTGATGCTTTATTATGTAAAGAGGTGTATCGCATTGCCGGGTGATACTGTTGAAATAAGGGACGCCCGATATAGGGTCAGAGGTTATGATAAGGAATTAGGAAATATAGTTTCACAAAACAGTTTGGCGCATTTTTTGGAGAAACCGAGGAATGTGGAGAAAATGATACAGGAAAATTGTTTTTTTGCTTATCCCGGTGATACCATCTTAAAATGGAGTATTAAAGATTTTGGTCCTTTTTATCTTCCTTCCCGTGGGGATACTATTGTGATGGATGATAAACATTATTTGCTTTATCGCAATCTTATAGAATGGGAGCAACAAGATAAATTAATAGCAAGTAACGGGCATTTTTATTTAAATGGGCGGGAAGTGGAGCATTATGTTTTTATGCACAATTATTATTTCATGGGTGGTGATAATTGTTATAATTCTCAGGACTCGCGCTATTGGGGGCCTTTGCCGGAGGAATATATTGTAGGAAAGGCGACATTGATATGGAAGTCTAAGAATGGAGTGACGGATGAAATACGTATGGACAGGATATTTAAAAAGATAAAGTAGTATGAGAGTTTGTGGTGTATATTTTGTTTTTGTAATTCTTCTTTCTGCTTGTACGAATGGAGTAAGTCATTTGGATATTGCTTTGCAGCAGGCTAAACATAATAAAGCGGAGTTGGAAAAAGTGTTGAAGCATTTTAAACATGATAGCTTGAAATACCGTGCTGCCTGTTTTTTGATTGAAAATATGCCTGGTAAATATTCAATACTCCCTTATGATTCGTTGGATAGATATAAGAACTTTTTGAAGATTATCCCACAAAATGATCCTATAAGTTAGGATGTGCGATATTCTAAGATTTGGCATGGATTTGATTCTATTTCTAAACGACAGTTGGCAGGTTTTAGTAAGATTGAAGATATAAAAGTTATAACGGGAGATTATTTAATAAAAAATATTGAATATGCTTTTAAAATATGGGAGAATGGAAAAATAAAAGATTACTGTTCATTTGATGAATTCTGTCATTATATTTTGCCTTACCGTATAGACCATGAGCCATTATCGAATTGGCGCGAGGAAGGTTTTCAAAAGTTTGGTCATTTATTGGATTCTTTAATGTCTCCACGAGAATTGGCCCTTCGTATCATAAAATTAGGTGGAATGCGTTATAATATAGGAATGACTAAATATCCTTATAAACAGTCTTATGCTGAAATGCTACAGACCCGTTGGGGTACTTGTGATGATATGGCGGCATTTTTAGCTTTGTCTTTACGTGCCATTGGAATCCCTGCTTCTATTGATTATGTTCCGGCATGGGCTAATAGGAGTTCTTCGCATTGTTGGAATGTGGTGAAAGATGCTACTGGTGATTTTATAGAAGTGGGATATGGCCCTGAAGGAAAAAATGAAGTTGTATACAAGATTTCTAAGATTTATAGGAAAAAATATGATATTCCACTATGTGATGTTACATCCGAATATGCTATGCCTCTTTCTGATTTAACCTTTAGAGTGCCTTCACAGAAAGATAAACAATTAATCAGTCTTTGTACTTTTAATAATCATGACTGGGTTCCTGTTGCTTTATCAAAGGTGATGAATGGAAGTGTTTTGTTTGAATCAGTCGGTTTGGCTGTCGCCCAAGTATTAATCAATATAACAGGAGCTCTTATTAATATGTGGGCAACAAAGCGTATCGTCAAATATAGTTATATGCGACAAATAGTAGATGTTTTGGGTTATATGGTGATTGCTTTTATTGTGGGCTATATATGGTTTAATATGATACATACTGGATATATGTTCTTTAATATTTTATTAATGTTTATGTTGATTGTGTTTACTTATTTTGCAATACTTGTTATGATTAAGGACGCAATCTTAATTAAATATGTAAAAAAAATAATAGGACTCTAGCTATTAAACCTGTTTAGATGATTTTCTCTTTTCTTTCATATTCGTGCATCATCCATTGTTTCTGTATCATAGAAATGCTACCCATTCTATTTCAGCCCCAAAGGAGTAATATCCTTGGAGTTAGTATTTGATGCGGAAGAGCACAAAAATAACAATATGCAATATTATGCCATCAACTATATGATTAAATATACGATTCTTTTATGAATATTATCTGCGTTTTCATCTTTTTGATAATCAGTTTACTATTAATTGTAAATTTCAAATGTACTTTCATGGTGGTGTCTGCATGTAGTATGGTGTTAGGCTGTATGAATGGAGTGGGACCTTTTGGTATGTACCAAGCTGTTTCAATTGCTGCATTCAGTATTTTTATGTTGCGGTATTTTTATTGGAAGGATATGCGAACTTATCCGCTCTTGTTCAGCTCAATATTATTGATTGTATCTTATGTGTTGAGCAATCATTACGCCGTATACCGTCATTATGGTTCATTGGTTTCCTGCATAGTGGTAGATGTAGCTTCACTGTTTGTATTCTATCAAATTATAAGTAAAAATAGCCGATATATATTTATATATATAAGAACTTGCGTTATTTTGTCGTTGGTTGTTGGTGTATATACCTTGGTAGAAACAATAATTTCCAGTAACCATTATATGTTCATTGTCAATTCATTGGAACTATATTCTCAAGACATCATCGTAGAGGATATACGTTTTGGCATGAAACGTGCGCAAGCTATTTTCGGCATGCACACTACGTTAGGAGGTTTCTCCACTATGATGGCTGGACTTTTACTTTGGGTACGCTTGAATTGTCCGCTGTATGTAAAGAAGTTGGGAAAGAAAAAGCTTTCAATAGCTATTGGCTTGATGATTATAGCCGTGTTTCTTACAGGTACGCGTAGTACGATAGCTGGACTGGCCGTAGTGTTAATGTCCTTTTTCAGCTTTAAGCATGTAAAGATGAAGTATGTATTCATAGCAATTGTCTCAGTGGTCATAGGTTTTATGGCTTTGGATGCATATCTTGATAAGATAATCCTTTCATTTACTGATACGGAAAGTGTAGGAGGAAGCAATACTGATATGCGTTCCATCCAGTTCGAACTGGCAGCTTTGTTCATGATGCAGTCTCCTTTCTTGGGAAACGGTATCAGCTATACATTTGAATATGTAGCCGATAAGTATAAGGAGATGTGTGGTGCGGAAAGTTTATGGATTCCCATCATGATAGACTTCGGCATGTTGGGAATTACAGCTATTATTGTTTTCATTATACAAGTGGGGTATTACATTAAGAAATACTGCGAAATTCGATTGCTTTTTTTCTTATTAGGTATATTGGTGTTCAACTCATTAAGTTCTATACCAGCTTTTTCTTTTACCCAATTATTTTATCTGTTTGTTATAATTGCATTTTTAAAAAAACATCAAGTGTCTATATGCAACTCTCCATCATCATCCCCGTCTATAAAGTAGAGAAATACATACGGGATACATTGCAAAGTATATATCGTCAGCAGTACGACGAGAACCTTTTTGAGGTGATTGTGATAAACGACGGTACACCCGATGATTCTATGCGTATAGTGGCTGAATTTACAAACAAGCATGCCAATCTGCATATTATCAATCAAAAAAATCAAGGATTGAGCTGTGCCCGCAATGCGGGGTTGAAGATAGCCCAAGGTGAATATGTATGGTTTGTGGACAGCGACGATACTGTGACTGAGGAAAGTATAGGGAAGGTCATTGAATGCATAGAGAGAAGTAAGGCGGATGTGATAGGTTTTAGCATACTCAAAGTCAGTGAAGCGAATAGAGTGTCTGAAGTGGAATCAGCCATTTGGAACGAACATTGTCGTTTCTCATCTAACCAAATTGTCTGTGACAAAAGCATTTTATTCTCACTTCATACGGGTGCTGCCGTTCGCTATGTTTACAGACGGGCTTTCCTTCAAATGAATCATCTTCGTTTTTATCCCGGCATCCTCTACGAGGACCAAGAATTTCTTCCTCGCGTATTCAGCTTAGCCAATAGCTTTTACATTTCTTCATTCATTTCCTATCGCTATCTTTTGCGCTCATCAGGCTCTATCATGTCACAGTTCTCGTTGCGCTCATTACGTGATACGCTCACCATTGTGCGTAGCTATGAAACATGGCTGCAGGAAGAGATAAAAGGAAAATCAGCCTTGATAAATGCTTATATCAATGGGTGCATCTTTAATCATACTTACTGGTTGTTGTCGTTTAAGGCTGTTACCTTTCGGGACGAACAGAAAGAATTTATGCGCGACCATTATGCTGAAATACGGAGGAAGTGTCTGACAGCAGGGTGGAAGTCGCTAAAAGGAAATTTCAGACTGACGCGTGCGGTCCGCCTCCTGATGGTATTCCTCATTCCACATCACCTCATAAAATAGATAAACTTAAATTATTAATTATACATTCAAGTAAATGAAAAGATTTTTATTACTTCTTCTCTTGGCGTTTGCCATGTGGGAACTGCAAGCGCAAATTCCCTACTTTGCCAGTACGGCCGGTGATGGGAAACTCTATGGATACACTTCACTGAAACTACGTCCTGGTATCAATACACAAGAGACTTATACCACATTCCAATACGGCATTGGAAATTCCGTAGCTTTGGGTACGGATATCTATACAGGAGTAGGTTCAAATTATATGGGATTCCTGGCCCGTTATGGTGTGTCACTGAGTAAATGGTTCAATGTTGGTGCACAGTTTACTCCATCGTTTAATTTAAGCCATAACTTTGAGTTTGGTTATCTCACTTCTGCGCTCTATCTTAACGGTAACATCAGCCGTGACGGCTCGTGGTTCTGGTGCGCTAATACATGGTGGGGCGTGAATAGTGGAAGCAATGTGAAGAATACGATAGACCAATGGCTTTATGTAGGTCATACTTGCAAGTTGCGTAATGGTGATAGCTTGACCCCGATGCTTGGTACACTTTATTCGTGGAAGTTCAATCAGGATGCCGATGGGGCTGCCGGATTCTACTATACGCATGGGGGATACAATTTTTATCTGTGGGGTAATGACTTCCTAAAAGACAATCCGAGATTTGTCGTGGGAGTGGATTTTAAATTTTAAGTAATCAGAGTACAATAATTAAACTTTATTTTAAAATGCATAAATTCACTTTGTTGCTCAAGAAGGAAAGCAGGTCGATCATTGCTTTTGCGATTTTGTCGGCAATCCTTGTCACTCTATTACTCCTTGACTTTGATAAGAACTTATTTTCTGAGATATTTCATGATATCTGCGTATATACCCGTGAGTTTGTAGGGTATTCTACGGTCTTTTGTATCCTGGTATTACTTTTCCTGATTTTTTCTCGATATGGAAACATTCGGTTGGGTGGGGAGAAGGCCAAACCAGAATATAGTAATTTTTCTTGGTTCTCGTGTTTGGTCATGGCAGGGATGGGCATTGGTCTGATTTTCTATAGTCAGGAGCCGTTGTACCATTTGTTTAATAATCCTTATGTTGGAAACGTATCTGGAACGCCTGAGGAAATAGCCTATTCGTTAACATTATATGATTGGACGTTTAATGTTTGGGCTTTATATGGTTTGCTCAGTATCATTATCGGCTATTTATACTATAATAAAGGGCGTGCGCTTAAACTTAGTTCCATTTTCCCCGGACGCACCCAAGAGTGGTTTAAGAACTTGATTGATGTTTTGATGGCACTGGGTATTGTAGCGGGCCTTACTACATCGTTGGGTTTAGGTGTATCACAGCTTAAAAGTGGTATCGATTATGTCTTCATGACAAATGTCAATCCTTATTTATTAATGCTTATTGTTGGTCTGGTGGCTACTTGGTCGGTCAATTCGGGCCTTAAACGGGGGGTAAAGTGGTTGTCGAATCTTTCTTCAATATTGGTCTTTATATTGCTGGTTGTTATTTCTGTATTGGCTTATATGAATTTGAATGTTTCCAATACTATCGGTTACACTTTAAACGGAATTGGTAATTTTATTAGAAACTATATACATTACAATGATTATGCGAATACTGCCTCTGATGATTGGGCAGCAGGATGGGCAGTGTTTTATCAGTTATGGTATGCTGCTTGGACAGCTTTTGTTGCCGTATTTGTGGCAAAAATTTCAAAAGGCCGCACTATACGCGAATGTGCATGGGGAGTAGTTCTGTTTCCGGCTGTGTTTGAAGCGGTATGGTTCGGTATATTCGGTAGTGCGGGGTTGCCTGTAAAAGAACAGCTCTATGCTGCAATGCAAGATAATCTTCCCCAATCTGTTTTTTTCTTTTTACACCAACTGGCAAGTGGAGGAGGATATGTGGCTTTATCGGTATTGGTCATGGTAGTGATTTGTTTTTTCTTCATCACATCCTCCGATTCAAGTTCATATGTTGTAGCGACTATTCTTTCGGATGACAAAGAAGTGCGTTCTTTTAATAAAATAGCGTGGAGTTTAATACAGTGTGTGGCAGCTATGATTCTGTTTTATTGTGGAGGGCTTGCTCTCATACAGTCTGCGTCTGTTGTTTTGGGTTTGCTCGTTTTGGCAATCATCATTTTAGGTACAATCGTCTTTTTATATATATTGATCAGAGATGAAAAATAATTTTTATAAGCCTTTATTAAAACACAAGTTTGTTGTTTATGGTGGAGATCATGCAAACCCGTTAGGTATGGTCCGTTCGCTTGGAGAAATGGGAATAGCTGTTGATGTTGTATTGGTTGGTGAGCATCCGTCGCTTATTCCGGCCTCTAAATATCCTAATAAAATATACTATGTTGCAACTAATGAAGAAGGGTTGGACATCATTGTAAAGAACTATTGGTCTGAGCCTGAAAAAGTTTTTATATTGACAGGAAGTGATGATACTACAGCACTGCTTAATGAACATTATGATAGGTTGAAAGAGCATTTCTTCTTTTATAATTGTGGCGAGCAAGGCCGCATGAAACAAATGATGCAGAAGGCAGAGCAAATTAAGATTGCGCAAGAGTGTGGGGTTAGAATCGCTGAATCTGAAATTGTAAAAGTAGGTCAACTCCCCACCAAGGTAAAATATCCTTTGATTACCAAAGCTGTCAATTCATTAGTGGATGGGTGGAAGAAAAATGTTTTTATCTGTCATAATGAAGCAGAACTTAGAGATGCCTATAAGTATATGGATGAAAGTGAAATCATGCTACAGGAATACATTCATAAAAAAAAATGAATTGTGTATTGATGGCATTACGGTAAATAGCCATGAACCTGTTTATCTTCCTATCGGAGCTTATTATCATAGACTTTTTGATGATAGTTACGGGCTTTACTATTATTATACACAATTGGATAATCCTGATTTGGTTGAGAAGATAGACAAGATGCTCAAAAAGAGCCGGTATATCGGAATTTTCTGTGTGGAATTTCTGGTTGATAAAAATGATAATCTTTATTTTTTGGAAATCAATTATAGAAATTCAGGTTGGAGTCATGCCATGACACGTGCCGGATATAATGTGGTTTATGCTTGGTGTAAGGCTATGTTGGCAAAAAGATTGGATACTACGGACATTGATATTCCTAAGCTCCCTTATTCTTGCATGGTAGAAGATAGTGAGTTCCGTTCCAATGTGTGCAGAGGTCGTGTGTCATTGTGGCAATTTTTGAAGGATGTGAAGCATTGTGATTATTTCACTTATTGGGATAAGCGTGATAACGGACCATTTTGGGCAATCATGCGACGGATGTTCAAACGGGCACTCAAAAAGATTTTCAACTGATATGAACATATTAAAGAAAACTTACCGAAAACTCACAAGCCGGAAATACAACATCGGATTCGTGGAGAATACATTGGAGGGAATCCTTCAAGGTGAGCCGTACCGGATAAAATGGATGAAGCATGGGTATGCCGACCGGTGGTTTGCCGACCCTTTCATCTTAGATGTCTGTGGAAACGAAGCTCAAGTGCTTGTAGAGGAATTCTATGACCTCATTGAACGGGGTAGAATAGCCAAACTGCTTATCGACCTTGATACGATGCAGCTTATCAACACTACACCGGTGCTCGAATTGAACACTCATTTGAGCTTTCCGGCTATCCTGCGTCGCGAAGGGCATATCTATATCTATCCGGAAAACTATGCCGGAGGCGGACTCAATCTTTATGAATATCTGCCGGAAAGTAATGAATGTAAAAAGATAAAGCATCTTTCTGATGAGCTAGTCACTGATGCGGTCTATACCGAACTGTTTGGCGAACCTTTAATATTCTCTACTTGCGAACCCGATGCCAATGGAGCGGTATTAGGCGTATATCAACAAAATAAGTCAACAGGAATGTATCAATTGGTACAGGAGTGTAAGTTTGGTGAGCCGATAGCCCGTAATGCAGGTGCCTGGTTTACGTACAGAGGAGAGATTTATCGTCCCGCACAGGATTCTGCGGTGCGCTATGGGCATAAGCTGGTCATCCAGCGGGTGCGTCGTGAGGCAGATGGCTGTTTCAGTTTCAGGGAAGTGCGCCGCGATACTTCCCCTCTAAAAGGGATGGAACTGGGATTTCATACCTTCAATATGTATAAAAATCATATTGTTGTAGATTGTCAGGGTTATCGGAATCCGCACATCGGTCCGGCTCTTGATAATATCCGTCATTCATTCTAACACTTTTTATATTGTTATGAAAGTAACCCATATCTTCTGGAGCCTCGGCTTCGGTGGCATCGAGACCATGCTTGTCAATATTGCCAATGCACAGGCGGAAGCAGGATCTGAGGTAAGTGTTCTTATCATCAATGAGCTTTATGAGCAATCATTGGTCAATTCGTTGGATAAAAGAGTAAATCTTGTTTTTCTGAACCGAAAAAAGGGGGCGATAACTCCTTGGTTTATTGTAAGACTGAATCGGATTTTGGAAAGGAGCAAACCTGATGTAATTCATTTACATCGTTCGGATTTGTATCATTTTGTTTGGGGCAAAAAATTGAAAAGTAAAGTGTGTATCACGCTTCATGCCCTGCCCAAAGGTTTGGTAAGGCGTGAAGGGGTAATGCACATCGTATGGCGGAAAATCAAGAAACGTTCTGTTTTGTATAGTAATGTGGTTGATATGGATCGCATTCCCCATGTGTTTACTATTAGCGAGGTAGTTCAGAAAACTTTGTATGATAATTATGGTGTGGAGAGCACGGTGGTATGCAATGGTATCGTGACCTCATGTTTTGTCTCACGCCCTAAGACCATGCCTAAAGGTCAGTTGCGCGTCGTCATGGTGAGTCGTCTGGAACACGATAAGAAGGGGCAGGATTTGCTCATCCGTGCAGCGGCAGCGTTGCAAGGAACTGTTACGGTGGACTTTATCGGTATCGGCTCCAGCATGGAATATCTAAAGCAGCTCACTGCCGAATTGCATGCTGAAACGTATGTACGTTTTCTTGGTAAGCAAACGCAAGACTACGTGGCGGCTCATCTGACTGATTATGACCTCTTTGTGCAGCCATCCCGTTGGGAAGGTTTCGGCCTGACAGTCGCGGAGGCTATGGCGGCAGGCGTACCTGTATTGGTAAGTGAAGGGCAGGGACCTGCCGAGGTGACACAAGGCAGCCGCTATGGCTGGCTTTTTGCCAATGGAGATGCCGACGACTTGCAGCGTCAGATAGTCTTTATCAAGGAAAATTATGGTGAAGCGATGACGAAAGCCGATGAAGCGAAGGACTATGTGAGGAATACGTATGATGTGAGTGTCACGGCACGGGCCTACTTGCAGGAGTATGAGAAAATAGTCTGTGGGTGCTCCAAATCGTAAAAAGACAATGCCGATTAGGAATGCCCGAATGGGATTTGTTTCTTTGCATGAGTTAGGAATTGAGGTAGAAATTTATCAATAGGATGGAAACAACAAAATTCAATCAGGCTCGGCGGAACATTCTGCAGATGATATCTTATATAAAGACTCCGGAAGCATTGTAAAAATTAGAACAAAAGGCTAAGACAGAACGCCACTTGTCCGCCTTAGCCTTTCAATAAAAATAAATTTACTTTTCCAG
>ENA-UESS01001032-UESS01001032.1-human-gut-metagenome-genome-assembly--contig:-NODE-1032-length-12355-cov-9.619889_pt1 | contig 12355 bp, 10 predicted proteins | sample MGYA00243004_ERZ508005 | MGnify/ENA primary metagenome ERZ508005 (study PRJEB26167, sample SAMN06115471) | human gut metagenome | host: Homo sapiens | place: China:Guizhou | collected 2016-06-29...
GATATACACAAAGCTTATTATATAAGATTTTTCCTTATTTTTCAATCATTTATACACCGAATTAAACAGTATTTCAGAATTGTATTTTTCGCGAAAAGGTTGTCATTCCCTAACGATTGATGTAAAATAGCGGCATGGAAACGAAACTATTAAATGGAAATAACAAAGAAGCAATTGCAGAGGCATCGAAAATCCTGCAGGACGGCGGCTTGGTCGCATTTCCGACCGAGACAGTCTATGGATTAGGTGCTGACGCATTAAATGCAGATGCAGCCGCAAAGATCTACGCTGCCAAGGGACGGCCAAGCGACAATCCGCTGATCGTCCACATCGCAGATACCGATGCGGTAGAGAAGCTGGCAGATCTCGAGACGATGAACCGGACACACCCGGACATGGTGAAGAAAGCGCACATGCTGATGGAAGCTTTCTGGCCTGGTCCACTGACGATCATCTTTCCGAAGCTCGCCATCGTTCCAGACGGAACGACCGGCGGACTGCCGACCGTTGCGATCCGGATGCCATCCCACCCAATCGCACAGGAGCTGATCCGCACAAGCGGTGTCTCCATCGCAGCCCCATCTGCAAACACTTCCGGCAGGCCATCACCGACGACCGCACAGCATGTATGGGAGGACATGGACGGCCGCATCGAGATGATATTAGATGGTGGTGCCGTCGGAATCGGAATTGAATCGACGATCGTCGATATGACAGGCACGATCCCAACGATTCTTCGACCGGGCTTTATCACGAAGACGATGCTCTCCGAGATCGTCGGCGACGTGACGATCGATCCAGCTATTATCGAGCCGGACCCGAATCTTCGTCCGAAAGCACCCGGCATGAAATATACACACTATGCGCCACACGGAACACTCAGTATCGTGGAAGCTGTCGCAGACGAATCGGCAAACCGGGCAAGTCTGCATTCCGGTGTCAAGGTCTCCTACAACGCGACCGAAGCGGAAACATTGCGCGTAGCGGAGAAAATCAAGGCACTTGTAAATGAAAAGGAAGCACAGGGCTACAAGGTTGCGATTCTCACAACCAAGGAGCATGCATCCTTATATAAGAACTATTCGCATGTACTGATCGTCGGCGAGGGTAGCAAGGGACAGACGATTTCCGCACGGCTTTATGCCGCCCTGCGTGAATGTGACAGCGAACAGATGGAATATATGTACAGCGAAGCATTTGACCAGAACGAACTCGGTGGTGCCATTATGAACCGGCTGTTAAAGGCGGCAGGACACAGGGTCATCACTGTGTAGATATCATACATGCAAACCACATTAATGTATGATGTACATAATTACAATTCTAAAGCAGACCATCGAAGCACGCCGGCACTTAATGAGCGACTGATTTTGTCGCGAATTTAGTACCGCTGCGTGATGAGCTGAGCGGAAGCGCGTCTGCGTAGAATTCGTAATTATGTACATTCTTATATTTATATATGGTTTGCATGTATTTCATAAAATTACAGGAGGATTTAAGATATGACAATCGCAATTGGAAGTGACCACGGCGGATATGAACTCAAGCTGGAGGTTATCAAGCATTTGAAGGATCGCGGATTTGAAGTGACAGATTACGGCTGTGACAGCACAGCATCCTGCGACTACCCAATCTATGGAAAGGCTGTTGCAGAGGCAATCGCCGCCGGCAAGCAGGATCTGGGTATTCTCATCTGCGGTACCGGTATCGGTATGAGCATGGTTGCAAATAAGGTCGAAGGTGTCCGCGCCGCACTCTGCAGTGACTGTTTCTCTGCACAGGCAACCCGCGAGCACAACAACGCCAATGTACTCTGCATGGGCGCACGTACAATCGGACCTGGTCTTGCACTTATGATCGTGGACAAATTCGTGGATACACCATTTTCTAACGACGAGAGACATGTGAGAAGAATCAAGATGTTCTCATAGACCTGATCAAATCACGTTACACCGTTGTAATCCACGAACCTGTGGTCGTTGAATCGCGGGCAATTCAGGAATAAGGCAGGACGAATATGCAGACGATTATTACAAACCTCAAACGAGCCTCTGTAGAAATCATCCTTCTCTCGCTGTTATGCGAGGAACCGATGTACGGCTACCAGTTGGCACAGGAAATTAAAAAGCGCAGCAATGGACAGTTCTCCCTTATGGAAGCGTCTATGTATCCCGTACTTGGACGGTTGAAAGAGCAGGGCGATGTTACGATGGAGACGGTACAGAAAACACCGAAGTCCAAGCGTGTCTATTATCATATTACCGAGATGGGGCGCAACCATCTGGCGCAGATGAAGCAGATCTTTGCAGATACTGTCGGAATCATCAATACGATCATTCAGGCATAATGTATTATATATTATACAGACGATCGCACAGAAAAAGCGGGTATGCATTTGGCATACTCGCTTTTTTTATCTTTTCTTATTTTGCTGGCTTCGGCGTTCCACAGGTACAGGTTGTGACGTATTTTTCATTTTTCTTCCTGCATTTTGGACAGATCCAGATTCTTCCAGACTTCACATCCTGACGGTAATCACGTTTGTTCTGTGCCAAAATGGATTCTGTAATCTGTTTTTGTCTCCGTTCTTCTGCCAGTTCTTCCCGCTCCTGCTGTTCAACCAGATCCATAGCCACATCCACCACCATCGGAGGCGGATCTACACGCAATGGTTCCGGTATAAACAAATGCGCAATCTTATCATCCAATGTTGTCTCTGTCTTGTACATGTAATGAGACGGTCTATTCAAGTTTCCTTTTTCGATTGGTTTCGGTGGTTTCGCCTTTATATTCGCAATCGTTGCTATCAACGATAAAACCACAAATACAGCTATCACAATCAAAATAATCATTCCATCTGACATAATTTCACCCCTGTCATTCTTCCGGTAGCTGCCAGTCTGCCAGTGCCTCCCGGTACACCGCAAGCTGCTGTTCATATATTTCTATGGACTGCTTTTGCTGTTCCGATGATGTCTGTAATTCTGCTTTTTCCGCCTGCGCAAGCAAAGCCTCGTAGCAGGCAACCAACCCCTCCAGACTCTTCTTTCCGCCGGCCTCTACATCCAGGATGCATTCCGTCTCGGAAACGGCATTCTGATACCAGACGATTGCCTCATCATAATCCATGCTATCTTTATAATAACAGCCAAGCTCATAGCAGATCTCCGCACACGGCGTATCAAGCATATCCCGGAGTGCGTATTTCATAAGCTCCGCGCCGTTCCCCTGCAGTCTTGCCAGATGTGCCAGCACGCAGGCTGCCTCTCTGCCCGCTTCCGCCATCGGATCTTTCTCCCATTCCATCGTGAAGAAATCCTCTGCCCGCTCAAAATCCGGCAGCTCACCACATTTTAGCAGTTCCTTCGCATACATCTTTCGAAGCTTTGGCGACAACGCACCATCCCTTGCATAGATCCGCTCACAGATCTCAAAATCCCGGCTGCCATGGACAGACAATGGCTTGTGTAAGATCTCGATCTCGCTGTCGAACACAACCGGATCTAACCGCACCGTCTCATGCACCGGGTCGATCCACGTAAACGTCCGAAGACGCTTAAAGAGCTTCGGGCGAAGCTCCCGTTTCGCATTCATAACTGTATTGAACGCTTCTGTGACGTACCACATCTGCACGATCTCAATCTCCGGAAGCAGACAGTTCTTCAGATCAAGGAAACGCGCCCGGTTCTCCGCATCAAGCACCTCGTCCGCATCCGGCGCATAGATGTATTCCATCGTCGCCTTGGAGAATGAGAAATTCCGCGCCGCCGAGAAATCGCCAATCCACGTAAAATCATAGATCTGATCGGTATAGCGTGCCGCGACCTCCTTCGTGCGGTCGGTGGAACCTGTATCCACAATGATGATCTCGTCCATCAGGTCAGCGACACTGTCCAGACACCGCGCCAGAACCTGCTCTTCATTTTTCACGATCATACATAAACTGATGGTTGCCATTGCTACCCCCTGTCATTCGCATCATTTGTTTATCCGTACACATTCTTTTTTTATTATACCTGTTTTATATGTGGCAGACAAGTAAGATTCCTGCTCCTTTTTCGCAATTTTGCTTGACCTTCCAACGTAAAATGAGTATTCTATAAGGTGTGATATTTTATAAGAGAGGACTTCTACTATGAAACAGATTATTTTAACTGGCGATCGTCCGACAGGACGTTTGCATGTTGGACATTATGTAGGCTCTTTGAAAGAGCGTGTGAAACTTCAGAATTCTGGTGTCTATGATGAGATCTACATCATGATCGCGGACGCACAGGCACTCACAGATAACGCAGAGCACCCAGAGAAGGTACGTCAGAACATCATGCAGGTTGCACTCGATTACCTCGCATGCGGACTTGACCCGGAGAAGGCAACGATCTTCATCCAGTCCATGATCCCGGAACTGACGGAGCTTACATTCTATTATATGAACCTTGTTACCGTTTCCCGTGTACAGCGTAACCCGACTGTAAAGGCTGAGATTCAGATGCGTAACTTCGAGGCAAGCATCCCGGTTGGTTTCTTCTGCTACCCAATCAGTCAGGCAGCCGATATCACAGCATTCCGCGCAACCCATGTACCGGTTGGCGAGGATCAGATGCCAATGATCGAGCAGTGTAAGGAAATCGTACACAAATTCAATACAGTATACGGCGAGACACTGACCGATCCGAAGATCGTACTTCCGGAAAACAGCGCATGTCTGCGTCTGCCGGGTATCGATGGTAAGGCGAAAATGAGTAAGTCTCTTGGCAACTGCATCTATCTTGCAGAGGAGCCGGAGGATATCAAGAAGAAGGTTATGTCGATGTTCACCGATCCGAACCATCTGCGTGTCGAAGATCCGGGACAGGTGGAAGGTAACCCGGTATTTATCTACCTCGATGCATTCAGCAAGCCTGATTATTTCGCAGAATTCCTTCCAGAGTATTCTGGTATGGACGAGCTGAAGGAACATTACACACGTGGTGGTCTTGGCGATGTGAAGGTGAAGAAGTTCCTGAACAATGTACTTCAGGCAGAGCTTGCTCCAATCCGTGAGCGTCGTAAGATGTGGGAGCAGAAGCTTCCAGATGTTTATGATATCCTGAAGGCTGGCAGCAAGAAAGCCAGAGAGACGGCAGGCAAGACACTTGAAGATGTCCGCCGCTCTATGAAGATTGATTATTTTGATAATGATAATCTGTTGAAGATGTAATTTTAATATAGATTAGTGTATTATGCAGAATGCAAAAAGGGGCGTTATAAAACGCCCCTTTTATTATCTTTATATCCTCTTCAATTTATTGAGCAGCTGCTCATCACTCATTCGAAATACATCATCGATGATCCAGATATGCATATCCCTTGCTCGCTGCTTGAAGAACATCGTGCCAGTCGTGTTATCACAGGCACGTGCTAAAACAAGTGCCTTTCTGGCATATTTGCCACCGAATTTTCGTGATACGGTCTCCAGCTCATGCAACGCACTGCCACCAGCCTTACCACTCTTGCAGGAGATAAAGATCGGACACACCTGCTTCATCAGGATCACATCGATCTCGTTCATCGTATCATATCCCTGGTTCATCGTGTCATGCACCTCACCATCCCAGTCAATATGCGCACCAATCACCGCATCCGAGAACAGGTAACCTTCCCGCGTCGCTACCTCATAGACATGCAGTTCCAGCATATTTCCTGCCTTTGCAATAATCTTCTTGATCTGATTATTCTTGAACCGAAACATCACTTTTTTCCCGTGTTCCTCATAATCCTTGAGCATACCGATTTCGTACAGATCCCGCAACAGACGGATGGCATCGCCAAGCTGATTGATGTATAACTCACTCCAACCTTCCCGCTGGTTCGGTGTGTTCTTGCGAAGTTCGTCAATGACTCCACAATGTTTGTTCCAATCTCCACGGTATCTACGGCACAGATCCCACATAATCCGGATATCCTCCCGGAACTGATCGGTAAATTTCCACTCGGAGATACTTCCCGTCTCCTTCGTGAGCAGACCGCCATGCAGCATGATATCTTCCGCAATACTGATATTGAAATGGTAATCCGAAGTAATCACCTTCGAACCACGGACATCAATTTCCTTTCCGGTAAATGGATCGATACGCAGCTTGCTGACTTCCATTCTTGCGGAAATACACCCAAGCGCGATCAGAAGCATCTCACTACCACCGGTCAGAGCAAACCGAATCCCCGGATATTCCCGGATAATGCCCGCCAGAGTTCCTATAATGTTATCGAGATCATCCTTTGGTACCTCAATAAATTCCAATTCCACATCTGGATATTTGTGGTCACGAAACTGCTCGATATCCCGGATCTGCTTCGTAATCATATTATCTTTGTGTCCGAGAAAAATCACGCGTTCCGGCATGTATTTCATCATCACCATCACATTCTCAATTGGTTCCTGCGAAAAGAATTTGACGATTGCTTTTGTTCTCTCCATGTAACTTCCTCCTATAAAAGAATTGCAAAAGTACCCACCCCTGATACTTTTGCAATGATTCATTCTCTATTCTTTACTGCATAGATGCAAATAACGCCGCAATCTCCTCTGGTGACAGTGTCCGGTTTGGATTGTCGTCCACTGGCATTGTCGGTGCTGGTTCTGCATCCACATTCATCGTTGTATCTGTGATATCCTGCTCTACTTCGTGCACTGCCTCTGCAACTTCCTCCGCATGTGCTTCCTCTGTGGACAGATCTGTCTGTCCCTGTTGTGGAAACGGGATCACATCTGCATTCTTCACATCTTCTGCCGGTTTATCTGCCTGCAGATTGCCAAGCAGAGCATCGATCATACTCTGATCTAACATACCTGTATTGGCTGCTTCTTCCTTGAATTCTGCCTCTTCCTTTAATTCCTTATCGGCACTGCCGCCAAACTGCGAGAAGAAGTCCTCCGAATTAAATGCAGGCTCTGGTTCTTCTGTTGGTGCAGCCTCTTCTGCAACCGTTTCTGGTTCTTCTGTTGGTGCAGCCTCTTCTGCAACCGTTTCTGGTTCTTCTGTTGATGCTGCCTCTACCTCTGCTGGTGTATCATCTGTCTGAGTCAGAGAATCATCTGCGATTTCTAGTTCTGCCTCATCAGCTGTATCATTCTCAATTCCACCGGGGATCTGTGACTCTGGTACATCAGTCTCAGTCGTATTCTCAACATTCGTTACCACTTCCGGTTGCTCATCTTCCGGCACTCGTTTTTGCACATCCGCGGTAACGGCTGTCGATGCTGCCTCTACTGATGGTGCTGCCTCCACATATTTCGGCATCTCGATCGCATCCACTGCCTCACGCAATGCAGTAAGCTGGGCTGTCACCTGCTGTAACTGGGCAACCACTGCCTGTACATCGCCTGCCAGCTTGCCAAACTCCTCCAGCACCAGTGCAGTATGATCCGGCTCCTTCTGTGCCTGCAATGCTGCCTGCATTTCCAGTTCCTTCTGCATCTGCTCCGCCTGCTGTACTGCTTCCTCTTCCTTCTTCCGATCATAATTGATCAGAATCTTGATCGTCTTTTTCAACGCCTCATCCAACTGCTCTGCCTGCGCAGACAGATAGGTGTTTGTCTTTCTCTGCTGCACATAGGAAGCCTTTGCCAGACGTTCCATATCGTTGAGGATCTCCGTATCCTCTTTTTTCGTATATTCCTGCAAGGTCTTTGTCACATATTCCTGCATTGCCTGTTCTTTCGCCACTTTGATGTCGACAAAGGACAGAAGCAACGCATAGATACTTCCCACCAATACAAGCGAGATTATCGCAACATAGACTGCCTGTGAACGATATGCAAGCATACAGTATCCCCACGCCAGAAGCGCCGTGAAACTGATCATGCCAAGTGTTACCATTCTCTTATATCGATTCCCCATCTGTTTTTTGCCTCCCTGCTTCTCGCCACAGATTACCCTTTATAATGCTTCTCCGGATCTGCAAACTTCGTATATTTTCCAATCCAACGAAGATCGACGCTGCCCGTCTCACCACTACGCTGCTTGGCAATGATGATCTCCGCGGTCTGCGGTTTTGTCGTTGTCTCCGGATTGTAATATTCGTCTCGATAAATAAACATAACCACATCGGCATCCTGCTCGATAGATCCAGACTCTCGCAAATCCGAGAGCACTGGCTTGTGGTCCGGTCTTGCATCTACCGCACGGGAAAGCTGCGACAATGCAATAATTGGAATCTTCAGTTCCTTCGCCAAGTTCTTCAATGCACGGGAAACCTCCGCGATAAACTGCTGCCGGCTTTCCACGGCACGGCTTGGGCTCATCAACTGCAGGTAGTCGATCATGATAACCTGCACTCCATAATTCTGCTTCCATTTTCTTGCGATTGAACGAAGCTCTGAGATTGTAACCGATGAATTTTCCTCTATGTATAACGGCGAATTAGCAACTGCCTCTGTACTTTCGATGACCTTATCCCAGTCATCATCCGACAGATCGCCGACCTTCATACTCTTGGAATCAACCATTGCATCTACCGCCAGAATACGGCTTGCCAGCTGTTCCTTACTCATCTCCAATGAGAAGAATCCAACCGGAATATGTTTCATAACCGCCAGATGATGCGCAATATTTAAGACAAATGCCGTCTTACCCATCGCAGGTCTGGCTGCTACAAGCAAAAGTTCTCCGGCATGCATACCAGTCAGCATATTGTCCAAATCCCGGAATCCCGTCGGAACACCGGTAACCTTACCATCGTTTCTTGCCGCTTCCTCCATCTCACGAATGACATTCATCACAATCTCGCGGATCGGCACTGTATCCTCGGAGCCGTTTCGGTTCTGCACGAGCTTGAAGATACTCTGTTCTGCGCGCTCCATAATGACTTCAACCGGTTCCTGTGACTGGTATCCATCCTTCTCGGTATTCTCACAAAGCTTGATCAGCTGTCGGAGTGCCGCCTTATCCTTGACAATCTTCGCATAGTCCTTCACCGGAGCATATAACGGCGCTGACTGCACTAACTGTGCCAGCGTCACTGTGTTTGCCACTTCTTCCGGGATATCCTTCATCCGCAGCCGTTCTACCAGCGTGATCGGATCAACACTTGCGCCCTCAGAGTACAGTTCAACCATGTTATCGAAGAGAATTCCGTACTGCTTATTGTAGAAATCTTCTCCTGTCAGCATATCCACCAGATCAGAAATCGCATCCCGGTTTACAAGCATTGTTCCCACGATTCCCTGCTCCGCCTTTTCATTATGCGGTTGTACACGTCTTATCGTATTTTCATCCATAAAATTAAGCTTCCTCAATCTTCACGGTAAGATCTGCGGTTACCTTTGTATGCAGCTTGATTCCAACCGTACGTGTGCCCGGTGCCTTGATGGCATCCTTCATAACAATCTTCTTTTTGTCGATGTCATGTCCAAGCTGCGACTTGATTGCCTCTGCAATTTCCTTGGAAGAAATGGAACCAAAGGTTCTTCCGTTTTCACCCATCTTGATGGAAAGCGTGATGCTCTCCTTCTCAATCTGTGCAGCAAGTGCCTGTGCATCTGCCAGCACCTCTGCGGCAACCTTATCCTCATGTGCCTTCTTCAGCTTCAAATCATTCAGGTTCTTTGAGGTTGCTTCCATACCAAGCTTCTTTGGAAGCAGCATATTTCTTGCATATCCATCGGATACTTCTACAATCTGATCTTTTTTTCCAAGGCTTTTTACGTCCTGCAATAAAATAACTTTCATGTCTGGTTCCTCCTTAATTCCTAAATATCGCCTTCCCGATACATCTCATCTAAAAGCGTCTTTAACTGGATCAATACCAATTCATTTGTACTATTTGTAAACTGGGCTCCGGCGATATTTGCATGTCCACCGCCACCCATTTTTTCCATAATAATCTGTACGTTCACATCGTCGACCGACCGTGCACTCATATAAACCGTGCCATCCTTCTCTGTCGTAACAAATGATGCACGGATTCCTTCGATGTTGAGCAGGTCGTTCGCAACCTTCGCCGCAACCACCGTCGGTGCATCGGATTCCTTCGGATCAACCGTGGAAATCGCAAAATGCTCCATATAAATCTCCGAATTGATGACGCCCTCTGCCAACTGGCGATACGTGTACATATCACTTCGGAACATCTTTCTGACACGAACAACATCCGCACCACTCCGGCGCAGATACGATGCTGCATCAAATGTACGCACACCCGTCTTGGTCAGAAAATTATCTGTATCAATCACGATACCAGCATACATGGCATCCGCCTCGATTGGACGAAGCTTTACCTTGCCCTCGATATACTGCAGGATCTCCGCAATCATCTCACATGCAGAGCTTGCATATGGCTCGATATACGAAAGTGTTGCATTCTCGATCACCTCGTCCGATTGTCTATGGTGATCAAATACCACGATAGACTTTGCCAGACTGAGCAGCTCCTCACACTCGGTCATGCTTGGTTTATTCACATCCGTTACGACAACCAGCGTGTTCGGAGTTACCCGGCTGATTGCTTGTTCACTGTTGATGATCATATCATCGCCGTAAACGCTGTTCCCCATAAATCCGCTGATGATCGGGCGGATGGCTGAGGTCACCTCATTCACTACGATATATGCCTTTTTATTTAACGTCTTAACCAGACGATACACGCCCACTGCCGAACCAAACGCATCCGCATCCGGTCGTTTGTGTGCCATGATAATAACACTGTCTTTACTTGTCAGAAGCTCCTGGAACGCCTGTGCCTTAACACGCGCCTTAACGGTTGCGGACTTCTCAGTTCCTGCACTCTTTCCACCAAAATACGTCGTCTTATCACCATATTTAACAACTGCCTGATCGCCGCCTCGTCCAAGTGCCAGTCCGATTGCGGTACGCGCCCGCTCATACGCCTGCGCAAAGCTGTCTGTTCCAGCACCGACACCGATACTTAACGTAACTGGAATCTCGTTTCCGACATTGATACTCTTTACCTCGTCCAGAATCGCAAACTTTGTCTCACGAAGCTGTGGCAGATACTGCTGCCGGAATACGAAGAAATATTTATCCTTCTCCAGCTTCTTTCCAATCGCGTCGATCGTGGAAAGATACATGTTGATTCGTCGGTCAACCAGTGCTTCCACCAGCGAATGACGAACCTCCTCTGTATTCTCCATAACCTCATCGTAATTATCAATATACAACAGTCCTGCGACAAGCTTCTGGTCTTCATTTTCCTTCTTGTAGATCCGAAGCTCTGTTTCATCATACAGATACAAAGTAATCATGGCATCTGCCTGATGATCGACCATCGCATCCTCATCCGAATCCACTAACGCCTCGGAAAAATCGATCCGGCGCAACAATGCCCGATAGACACGGTCGTTATATTCCAGATCCATCTGCATTTCCTCGGACGATAACGCCTCCGCATCCACCGCCGGGAAGAATGCCGAAATGTTTTTCCGAATCCGCTTCTTGGATCCAACGCCAATCTCTTCGATAAACTTTGCATTGCCCCACAGAATCTTACCATCCGTATCCAGCAGCGCATACGGAATATCCAGCTCTTTCAAAAGCTCCTTCTGTATCTGCCCCTGTTCCAGCGCAAACCGGAAGACAACCGGCATGATCGCCGCCTTCATTACAATGAAAAATATAATCTCACATACAACGAAGATAAAAACTGCCGCAGCGGCAATCGCACCGCTCTTTTTGTCATGTACATACAGCACGATCACCATGCCAACCAGAAGCACAGTCAGTGCCAATGGCATCAGCAGATATTGTTGTATTTTCTTTTTTAAGATCTTTTCGTTATTCATCGATTCTCACCTGTTGCCGTTTCAAACAGCCTCTCCCAGTGACTATTTTGCGATATTCGCAAGTCTTTCCTTTACCTGCTCCAATGTCTCTGTATACTTTTGCAGCTTTGCACGTTCTTCCTCAACCTTTGCTGCAGGTGCCTTATCTACAAACTTTGGATTTGCAAGCATACCGGATGCACGCTTGATCTCTGCCTCTAACTTTGTCTGTTCCTTCGTCAGACGCTCAATTTCCTTCTCGATATCCACAAGCTCTGCAAATGGAATGTAGATCGCTGCATCATGGATCACAACCGATACCGCATCATCTGCGATTCCACTCTTATCTGCCTGTACATGTACCTCGTTTGCATAGCCAAGCATAGCGAAGAAATTCTTACTTGCCGTAAAGATTGCACGAATGTCTTCCTTCGGCGATACAACATAGACACTTGCCTTTCTGCTCGGTGCAACGTTCATCTCTGTACGCACATTACGAATACCGCGTACGGCTTCCTTGATCTTATCCACGCCTGCTGCCTTGAGACCACTTATAGCCTCCTTTGCATTTGGCTTGACAACATCTGATATGAGAAT
>ENA-UESS01001034-UESS01001034.1-human-gut-metagenome-genome-assembly--contig:-NODE-1034-length-12348-cov-13.071795_pt1 | contig 12348 bp, 10 predicted proteins | sample MGYA00243004_ERZ508005 | MGnify/ENA primary metagenome ERZ508005 (study PRJEB26167, sample SAMN06115471) | human gut metagenome | host: Homo sapiens | place: China:Guizhou | collected 2016-06-29...
GTGATTTCAGAATGGCGGACTGGAAAGATGCGATTGCAGAGTACATGAAGCAGATGTAAGGAGGACATATGTGTAAAAAGATATTAGTAACAGGAGCCGGTGGTTATATCGGACAGATTGAAAAGATGAAAGGGCAGGATATCCTTCTGGATGAATTTGGAACAGGCGCGTTCTCTTTTGTAGTTGTTGAGGGAATGCAGGATAAGGATCTGCAGAAAATAGCAGATAAGATTGAGGATGTACCTCATGTAAAAAATGTTATCTGGTATGGTTCTATTATGGATTTTAGTATTCCAAGAGAAGCACTTCCGGATGATATCTACAACTTTTTCAATAACAAAGACGCAGACAGCCAGCTGATGGCAGTCCTGTTTGATGAGTCCATGTCGTCGGACGGCACCATGGATGCGATCCAGACGATCAATGATCTGGTTGGAAAGCAGTGTTTTGTCAGTGGTATGGCATCGGTGAACAATGATATCCGAAAACTGGCAGAGAATGAGAGTGTGATCTATGTTCTGATCGCCGTTGTACTTTCTCTGATCGTATTATCACTTACGATGGATTCCGTAGTTGTTCCGTTCCTGTTTTTGATCAGTATCGGCATGGCAATTATTTACAATCTGGGTTCCAACGTATTTTTCGGGGAGATTTCTTATATTACCAAGGCACTTGCGGCGGTACTGCAGCTCGGTGTTACAATGGATTATTCCATTTTCCTGTGGCACAGTTATCAGGAGCAGAAGGAGCGGTTTGACGGAGATAAAAACCGTGCCATGGCACATGCGATTTCCAATACAATTACTTCCGTGGTCAGCAGCTCCATTACAACAGTTGCCGGATTTATCGCGCTGTGTTTTATGAGCTTTACCCTTGGAAAAGACCTTGGTATCGTTATGGCAAAGGGTGTTGTCTTTGGTGTTATCGGATGTGTAACGATTCTTCCGTCCCTGATTCTTGTCTGCGATAAGGCAATCGAAAAGACCAGACATAAAGTAATTCTTCCGGATCTTAGTAGAATTGCAGGGTTTATCACAAAACATCATGTGGTATTTGTCATTGCGTTTCTGGTTGTGCTGATTCCGGCAATCTACGGATATACACATACCAATGTATATTATGATCTGACTGGTACGCTGCCGGAGACTTTCAGCAGTAAAGTCGGAAATGATAAGCTGTCCGAACAGTATCATATGGGTGCAACCCACATGGTTCTGGCAAAAAGCAGTCTGTCTGAAAAAGACAGTATGAATATGATCGATGAGATCAAAAAAGTAGACGGTGTAAAACTTGCGGTTTCGATGGATTCCCTGACCGGACCGATGGTTCCGCAGGATGTCATTCCGGACGATGTGAAGGATATCTTCAAGAGTGGAGATTACCAGATGATGGTCATTGTTTCGGAATATGCATCTGCAACGGATGAAGTAAATAAACAGTGTGATGAGATCAATGCGATTATTAAAAAATACGATAATACCGCAATGCTGATCGGTGAGGCGCCATGTACCAAGGATCTGATTGAGATTACCGATGTGGATTTCAAAAATGTAAGTATTATTTCGATTGCAGCTATTTTTATTATTATTTTACTGACATTTAAGTCCATTTCACTTCCAATCATTCTGGTATGTGTTATTGAATTTGCAATTTTCATCAATATGGGTATTCCGGCATATACAGGAACGGTGTTGCCGTTTATTGCATCCATTGTAATCGGAACCATACAGCTGGGAGCTACGGTCGATTATGCAATTCTTATGACAAACAAGTATAAGAAGAACCGTTTCCGCGGTATGGATAAGAAAGAAGCAATTACCGATGCATTGAGCAAGTCCATTCAGTCGATCATTGTCAGTGCGCTCAGTTTCTTTGCAGCAACGTTTGGTGTAGGATTATATTCCAACATCGATATGATCGGTTCATTATGTATGCTGATGGCACGTGGTGCGATCATCAGTATGATTGTCGTAATCTTTATTCTGCCAAGCATGTTCATGGTATTTGACCGTGTGATCTGTGCATCAAGTGCAGGATTTCGCAACAAAATCAAATAGGAGGATGGAATTATGAAATTATCAGAGTTAAAAACCAGACTGAAAAATAAATATGTAGTCCGTATTGTGGCAGGTGTGCTGACCATTGCACTTCTTGGAAGCAGCATGACAGCCGTTGCCGTGCAGGCAGATCAGAAGAAAGATGCTGCAGTTCAGACAGAGCAGAAAGAGGATTCTTCCGATAAGAAGGATGATATTGAGGATCTGCTTCAGGTATCTGTCAGTGATAAAGAAATCGGGAAAGATGAAAATGTTTACCTTATTTCCGATGCAACGGGAAGTGTGTATGATACCATTGTCACCGATCATCTGATCAATAAAAACCAGTCCGCTACACTGGAGGATCAGTCCAATCTGACAGATATCAAAAATGTGAAGGGAAGCGAGGAGTTCTCACAGAACGGAGAGAAGCTGACCTGGCAGGCAGATGGAGCCGATATTTACTATCAGGGAAAAACAGACAGTGAAGCTCCGGTTTCTCTGAAAGTTACTTATTATCTGGATGGAAATGAGATTGCACCGAAGGATCTGGCTGGAAAATCCGGAAAAGTTACCATACATTATGATTACACAAATAATTCTTCTTATGAAGAAACCGTAAACGGAAACAAGCAGACGGTAAAGGTTCCGTTTGCAGCAGTAACGGCACTGGTATTGGATGACAGTTTCAGCAATGTGGAAGTAAAGAACGGAAAAGTTTCCCAGAACGGGGACAGCAATGTGGTTATCGGCTATGCATTGCCGGGAATCAAAGAAAGTCTGAATGTGAAAGATTCTGATTTCATCGATGATCTGGAACTTCCGGAAGATTTCGAAGTGACTGCCGATGTAAAAGATTTCAAGCTGGATACGGCAATGACGATCGTGGCAAATGCCGGAAGCATGATTTCCATGAAGAGCGGGGATTCTTCTTCTCTGGATGATATGATTGATGACATGCTGGATGCAAGCAGCAAGTTAAAAGACGGATCAAAAGAATTATCCGATGGACTGGACACGTTACAGAAAAATCTTGCGGATTATGCAAGCGGCATGAATGAGCTGAATTCAAAGAGCGGAGATCTGGGCAAAGGTGTGGAGACATTAAACACCAGCGCAGAATCCATCAGCAAGGGAATCCAGACACTTGATAAAGCGTTAAATACAAAGATGAGTGATACAGAGAAACAGGCAGCGTCAAAGACCGCTTCCGAGACGGTGGCAAAAGAGTTTGCAAACGGAAAAACGCAGGAAGTCGCAAACCAGATCTATGCCGCACTCCGTTACAGCACAGGAAAAGATGGCAGCACAACGGATGGCGCATTATTTACTTCTCTTTATGATGGCGCTTATAGTGCAAATGCAGCAGAAACCGTGTATAATGAAGTGGTAAGACGGGTATTGCTGAAAGCTGCAGGACAGGCGGCAGACAGCAAACTTACTGCAGATCAGGCGGCTGCCGGCATTAAAGCAGCGTGGGCAAAGGGCGCACAGGCAAACGATCAGACGTCAACGGTTATGTATGCCGTATCGGATGGTATGACAAGTGCACAGCTTGCGGAACTGCTGTATGCAAAGAGTGGGGCAAAGGACACACTCTTTCACAAGACACAGAGCACAATCAAGGCACAGCTTGCAGCAGGAAGAAACAATGAGCAGGTGACAGATGGTGTGGAGAGCAGCTTAAAGACACTGGCTACACAGCTGGCAGGAGCATGTCAGAATGTGGCCGTACAGGCAGCAAGTGCAGCCGCTGTTACAGGAGCAGAGAGTGCAAAGGCTACAATTGCACAGCAGATTGAAGCAGTACAGGAAAACGGTTACAGTCTGGTTACCGGTTCCGCAGCACTCAGTAAAGGAACACAGTCTCTGGCAGACGCAGTTCCAACACTGACGAAGGGAATCAAGGCACTCAACGATGCCACGGTAAAGATTGTGTCCGGTGTAGATAAACTGGATGACGGGTCCCATACGCTGGCAGATGGCATGGTAGAATTCGACGAGAAGGGGATTTCCAAGATTGCGAACAGCTATAACGGAGATATCAAACCGCTGACCGACAAACTGCAGGCAATGCTTGATGCGGGTGAGGATTACCAGACATTTACAAAGGCTGCAGACGGTGTAAACGGAAGCGTAAAATTTATTTATAAACAGGATGCGATCAAGGCAGACAGTGAAAATAACAAATAATTTTGATGGTCGGAGGAAAAAGGATGAACTGGATGGAAAACCTGCTGATAATAGCAGGGGTATCTCTGGATATTTTCGCAGCAATGGAATGTCAGGGATCACTGGTTGCAAAAATAAATAAAAAAAATCTGACAGTGATCTGTGGAATCGTTGCGCTGGCACAGCTGATTACGTTATATCTGGGGCATTTTTTGTCCTCCCTGTTCTGCCATTACCGGTCGGTGCCGGACGAAAAGCTGCTGGGACAGATTATATCCATGGTGATTTTTATGATTCTTGGCATCCGGCTGATGGTAAAAGCAATCCGCAACGAACATGTGGAAGAACATCTGGAACATAATCTTGGAATCCGGAGATTTGTCCGCATGGCATGTATCAGTGGAATTTACACGCTGCTTACGGGAATTGCATTTGGATTTCTGGAAACGAATGTGCTTATGATTCTGATCATGATTGTTGTATGTACCGTTGCATTTGTGATCGGCGGCATCTATACCGGATATCGTGTCGGATATGAAGCAAAAACCAAAGTATATATCGTTGGCGCACTGTTGCTGTGGGTGGCAGGACTGGATGTATTGATTGGAAGAATTTTATAAAGAGCGTTATTGTGGAAGAAAACCGGCCATATTCTGGCTGGTTTTCTTTTCTTATATGTGTATAATAAGCATGTATGAAAGCGTAAGGCAGGTGCATAAAATGGATTATACGGTTCTTGATCTGGAGATGACGGGATTGGCTCCGAAAAGGGACAAAGTAATAGAAATCGGGGCGGTTCGTGTACGGAACGGAGAGATTGCAGATACATATGGAACGCTCGTGCGTCCGGGAATGTCAATTCCGGAAACGGTAGTACAGCTGACCGGGATTACAGATGAAATGGCGGCTTTGGGGAAAGAAGAGAATGTGGCAATGCAGGAACTTCTGCAATTTATCGGGGATGATATTCTTGTGGGACATAATCTGATTTTTGATTACAGTTTTCTAAAGCAGTGGGCAGTTAATCAGAAGATTCCACTGGAATTGTCGGCCTGTGATACCCTGCGGATTGCGCGGGCACTCCTTCCGGGGGCACAGTCGAAAAAACTGGAAAGCCTGTGCGAATATTTTCAGATTGAACGGGAACATGCACACCGGGCACTGGATGATGCAGTAGAAACCTATAAGGTATTTGAAAATTTAAAATCCATAGAAGGTGCTTCCACGGAACTGTTTGTCCCGAAACCTCTGGTGTATAAGGCAAAGAGACAGACGCCGGCAACGGAGCATCAGAAAGAACGGCTCAGGGAACTTTTGGAACAATATGGAAGGAAAGACAGTATCAGCTGGGAGACTCTTACACGCAGTGAAGCCTCCCGGCTGCAGGATAAGATCAGGGCTGGAAACTTTTAAGTTTTTCCAGAATGATTTTTTGCGGAAACGGCGCAAGCTGCGCAGCTGCTTCCTGCAGCTGCAAGATTCCGGAGAGATTGCCCCCGGTCTGATAGATGGCTGCCAGCTGTGTGTAGATGCTGCTGTTGTCGACATGACAGGAAACTGCAAATTCCAGCAGCTGGCGTGCCTGATCGGTATATCCGGCATCACTCAGTTCCTGGGCATAGATGGCAGCATTTCGTTCAAATGTGGAAAAACGGTCATCACATGCACTGAGTTCATCCAGGTTTGCAACACCATATTCAAGTTTCAGGTCGGTGTTACTCATGGAAGAAAGATTCAGCATTTTCTGACCGCATAGTGTTTCCAGTGATTTTTTGGCATCGGTCGTAAGGTTTTGTGGTATTTTATCTTCTGTTATGATAAGATAATTAAGATTGCTGATATCTTTTTTGCGTGTGAAATTCGCACTGTGCTCCCGGTCCCAGAACTGTTTTTCGAGATTTTCCTGGGCACGTTTATTTTTATGCATCAAAAAGTTAATATACAGCAGAAAAACGATAAAAATAGCAAGAAATACAAACATAATGGAAATCCTTTCTGATATTGTTGTGTATTCATTATAACTGATTTTGCGAAAGAGGTGAATAGTATGTATAATTTTAATGGTTCAAAACGAAAAAGACAGCTGATTGCACTCATATCGTTGGTTGTTATCGCTGCAATGGTTGTTACAACACTGGTTTCAGCGCTGATTTATGGGTAGCGGCACTTGAAAAAGTGATTGTTTATGTTAAAATACAAGATAACGCTAAAATTATTTTAAAGGAAGAATATGAAGAAGATAACAAAGTTAGGAATGGCTGCAGCAGTACTTTTTTGTGTGGTGGGACTCGGTTCTCATACACAGGCAGCGATGGCAGCAGAGGAGACTACCATTGAAAATGGAATTTCCATCGGAAATGTAAACGTCGGAGGAATGACAGAAAATCAGGCGATATCTGCGGTAGAAGAATACGTGGATGGGCTGATGGATACAACTTTTACGCTGAAAGGAGAAACCGGTTCCATTCAGATGACTGCGGAAGATATGGGAGTGACCGCGGATGCGGATACTGCCGTGCAGGAAGCTTTGGCGGTGGGACACGCCGGAAGTCTGATCAACCGGTATAAAACCCTGCAGGATCTCAAAAAGAAAAAACTGGTTCTCGATATGCATCTGAGTGTAAACAAACAGGCGACGGCCGAAAAGATATATGAGAGCGCAGATGATCTTGCCGTCGGGGCTGTTGATAATGGATTAAAGCGTGTCAATGGAAAATTTGAATTTGTAAAGGGAAAAGAAGGCGTCGAGGTGGATGTCGTAAATTCCGTGTATGCAATCAATGATTTTCTTGCACAGGGCTGGGACGGCTCCAATAATGAGATTGATCTGGTAACAAAGACAGTAGAACCGCGCGGGGATGAGAAAGAACTCGCAGAAATTACGGATCTGATCGGTTCTTATACGACAAACTTTGCAAGTTCGAGTGCAGGACGTGCAAAAAATGTCATAACCGGAGTGAGCAAAGTAGATGGTACAATCCTTTATCCGGGAGAAGAGTTTGATCTGGCAAAAACGGTCAGCCCGTTTACACAGGAGAACGGATATGAACTGGCCGGTGCCTATCAGAACGGAACGGTAGTGGAATCGTTTGGCGGTGGAATCTGTCAGGTTGCAACGACTTTATATAATGCAGTTATCCGGGCAGAACTGGAAATTACGATGCGTTTTAATCATTCCATGCTGGTTCATTATGTGGAACCGTCCATGGATGCGGCAATTGCCGGAAATTATAAAGATCTGAAGTTTAAAAATAATCTGGATGCGCCGGTATATATCGAAGGATATTGTAGTGGCGGTATCATTTATTTTAATGTATATGGAAAAGAAACGAGACCATCCAACCGGGAGATTTCGTTTGAAAGTGAAACCGTTTCAAAGACAGATCCAAAGGTGCAGTTTACAATGGATGCTTCCCTTACCGCCGGTTCGGTTTCTGTTACCCAGTCCGGACAGTCCGGATGCATTGCGCAGTTGTGGAAGATTGTGAAGGTGGACGGAAAACAGCAGAGCAGGGATCTGTTCAACAAGAGTAATTATCAGGCAACTCCAAAGCTTATTACCATTGGAACCAAAGATGCGACAAGCGAGACGCTTTCTGCTTTAAAGGCAGCAATTACAATCGGGGATGAAGCGAAAGTAAGAAGTGCGGCAGCCGGTTTAAAGACAAACGCGCAAAAGAAAGAAGAAGAGCAGAAAGAAGAAGAAAAGAAGGACGATACCGATAAAAAGGAGGACGCAGACAAGAGCGATACGAACAAGAAAGAGGATTCCTCCAAAAAGGATGAAAATAATAAAAAGGAAGATACAAAGAAGGAAGATTCCAAAAAACAGGATACCAAGAAAGAAACAACATCTTCAACAAATACATCCACGAAAAAAACACAATCGTCCAAGAAAGCGAATAGAAAATAACAGTATGAAAGCAGGAAAATTATCCGAGTCGATATTAAAGCGCTCGGTTCTCCGACAACTTCATAATCCTGCGGTCCGGGCACCGGGAGTGGGAATAGATTTCGGTGCAGTGGATGCTTCTGCGGGAAAGCAGATCGTTACTGCGGAAGCCTGCCGTGCATTTGACACGTTTCCGGAAGCCGGCGTTTATGCGGCATTGAATAATCTTGCATGCAGTGGGGCAAAACCATTGGGAATTACGATGACGCTTCTGCTCCCGACATCCGCAAGCGAAAATGATCTGCGTGCATGGATTTCGGCAGTATCCCGTGTAAGTGAGAAGGAGCAGATTCCGGTTCTCGGAGGACACACGGAAGTTCTTCGGACAGTGACCTCTCCGCAACTGATTGTTCAGGCAGTGGGAGAAGCTGACAGGGAATTATTTGTCACAGCAGCAGGGGCGCAGCCGGATATGGATGTGATTGTGACCAAATGGGTCGGGCTGGAAGGAACAGCGATTCTTGCAACGGAACACCGGGAAGAGTTATCGGCCAGATACGCACAGCCGTTTCTTGACAAAGCGGCAAAATATATAGATTATCTTTCTATCCGTTCGGAGGCCGCAGTCGCCGCAAAGTCTGGCGTTGCTGCAATGCACGACCTCTCAGAGGGAGGCGTTTTCGGAGCTCTCTGGGAATTGGGGCAGTGTTCCGGCGTCGGACTGGAAATTGATCTGAAGAAAATACCAATTCGTCAGGAAACCATAGAAATCTGTGAATTTTTTGATTTAAATCCTTACAAGCTTCTGTCGGGAGGCAGTCTTCTTCTGGCAGCGGCAGATGGCAATGCACTGGTGCATGCGATCCGTCAGGCTGGCGGGGAAGCTGTTATTATCGGAAGGACAATCGACAGCAATGACCGTGTACTTATCAATGGGGAGGAACGCAGATTCTTAGAAACAACACAGACAGACGAATTATGGAATATGGTAAAATGTAATTAGGAGAACAATAAAATATGAGAGAGAAGATTTTAACTTTTATAGAAAAAAACAGCCGCATCGATACACAGGAGCTGGCCGTAATTCTCGGTGTAGATGAGACAGCAGTCATGAATGAGCTGGAAGCTATGGAGCAGGAGGGAATTATCTGCGGATATCATACGCTGATTAACTGGGACAAAGCCGGTGTGGAAAAAGTAACTGCACTGATTGAAGTGCGTGTGACACCGCAGCGCGGCATGGGATTTGATAAGGTTGCAGAGCGCATTTACAATTATCCGGAAGTAAATTCCGTGTATCTTATCTCCGGCGGATTTGACCTGATGGTTACATTGGAGGGGAAGACACTTCGTGAGATTTCCCAGTTTGTATCCGATAAGCTTTCTGCCTTGGATCAGGTACTCAGCACAAAGACAAACTTTATTTTAAAGAAATATAAAGACCACGGAACTGTTATGGCTCCGAAAGCAAAAGATGAAAGGATTATGATGGCATAATGAGAAATCCATTATCAAAAACAATTACAACCATTGAGCCATCGGGTATCCGGAAATTTTTTGACATTGTCAGTGAGATGGATGATGCAATCTCACTTGGTGTTGGTGAGCCGGATTTTGATACACCATGGCATGTTCGATCAGAGGGTATCCGTTCGCTGGAAAAAGGACGGACATTTTATACATCGAATTCCGGATTGATCGAACTGCGTCAGGAAATCTGTAAATGGTATCAGAGAAAATATAACGTATTGTATGATTATAAGACCGAAGCACTGCTGACCGTCGGTGGCAGTGAGGGTATCGATGTGGCACTCCGTGCCATGCTTGATCCGGGCGATGAGGTTATTATCCCGGAGCCTTGCTATGTATCGTATGTACCTTGTGTACAGTTGATCGGTGCTGTGCCGGTTACAATCGAGTTGAAAAATGAGAACCAGTTCCGTCTGACACCGGAGGAGCTGCTTGCGGCAATCACGGATAAGACGAAGATTCTGATTCTTGCATTCCCGAGCAACCCGACAGGTGCGGTTATGACGAAGGAAGATCTGGAGCCAATCGCAAAGATCTGTCAGGAGAAGGATATTTACGTGATCTCCGATGAGATTTATTCCGAACTTACATATGGCGGTCAGAAGCATTGTTCGATTTCATCCCTGCCGGGCATGAAGGAACGGACAATTGTCATCAACGGTTTCTCCAAGGCATATGCGATGACCGGATGGAGACTTGGTTATGCGCTTGCGCCGGAGGTAATCGCACATCAGATGACGAAAATCCATCAGTTTGCAATTATGTGTGCACCGACCACGAGCCAGTATGCAGCTATCGAAGCAATCAAAAATGGCGATGTAGATATTGAGAAGATGTGCAAGTCGTATGACCAGAGACGCCGGTTCCTGCTGAAGAAATTCGAGGAGATCGGACTTCCGTGCTTTGAGCCGCATGGCGCATTTTATGTGTTCCCATGCATCAAGGAGTTTGGCATCACGAGTGACGAATTCGCAACGAGACTGCTTCGTGAAGAGGAACTTGCAGTTGTGCCGGGTACGGCATTTGGTGACTGCGGCGAAGGATTCCTGCGTATCTCGTATGCATACTCAATCGAGCAGCTCAAAGAGGCGATGGGAAGATTAGAGAGATTTATTGGACGATTAAGAGAGCAAAAGACATGTTAAACATCGTATTACATGAGCCGGAAATGCCGGCAAATACAGGAAATATCGGACGTACCTGCGTGGCAACGGGGGTGCGTCTGCATCTGATCGAGCCACTTGGATTTTTATTAAATGACAAGATGGTGAAGCGCGCGGGACTGGATTACTGGGATCGTCTGGATGTGACACGCTATGACGATTACAACGATTTTCTGGCGAAGAATCCGGGCGCGAAGGTTTATATGGCAACGACAAAATCAAAGCAGAAATACACCGATGTGAAATATGAGGATGACTGCTTTATTATGTTTGGTGCCGAGAGCAGAGGGATTCCAGAGGAGATTCTGCTTCAGAATAAGGAAACATGTGTGCGAATTCCGATGATGCCGGGCGAACGTTCCCTGAACTTATCGAACTCGGTTGGTATCGTGCTGTACGAGGCGTTAAGACAGTTGGATTTCCCGGGATTAGAGACAGAAGGACAGTTGCATCATTATCAGTGGTAGAGATTATGAGACAGGAAAAATGGCTGGATAAGCCGTATTATTCATTGGATGCATATATGAAATACACCTATGGACAGAAGGTGTACAAGATTGCGGTCGACGCAGGGCTTACCTGCCCGAACCGTGATGGTACACTTGGTGAACATGGGTGTATTTTTTGTAGTGCCGGCGGAAGCGGCGATTTCGCAGTGCCGATTACGGGAGGCAGCAGGCAAACTGTGCATAGCGCGGCGGCCGGTCATGCCGGAGCGGATGTTGCTGCGGTGGATGGCTGTGTGTACGAACACCGGTCGAAACGGGATTCGCGCGGGGCATCGACAGAGGTTTATCATAAGGAATATGAGCGCCGGGGAAGCTGCGTCGATGTGGAGCGGAAAACGCTTGATATCAAACGGCAGATGGAACGGGGCATGGCGAAGTTCCATAAGAAGGTCGGAGAGAAGTTCGTCATTTATTTTCAGGCATACACGAACACCTATGGAGATCCGGCATACTTGGAACGCATCTGGCGGGAAGCATTAGAAGAGGAGTCGGTCGTTGGAATCAGCATCGCGACAAGACCGGATTGTCTGGGGATTCCGGGAGTATCGGTAGCTGTAAAAAAAGCGGAGATGGCTGCAGTGGAGAACCAGTCCGGAAATGCAGAGACAGTTATTTCGATACTCGGAAGATTGCAAAAGGAGTATGCCGAGAGTGGCAAATTCATCTGGATTGAACTTGGACTGCAGACGATGCATGAAGCAACAGCAGAATATATCCGCCGGGGATATCTGCTCTCTACCTATGAAACAGCGATTCAGGCACTTGCAGACAACCATATCCCATATATCACGCATGTGATCTTAGGGCTGCCGGGCGAGACGGAAGATGATATGCTTGCGACGGTGCGGTATGTGTGTGGACAGCAGGCAAAACCTTTTGGAATCAAGCTGCAGCTGCTGCATGTGCTGCGAGGCACGGATCTGTGCGGGGATTATGAGGCAGGCAGCTTTGAAGTGCTGTCACAGGATGAATATATTGAGCTTGTTATCAAATGTCTGGAAGTGATTCCGGAGGATATTGTGATTCATCGTGTCACTGGCGATGGA